>Ga0255055_10003302_pt1 | contig 10933 bp, 18 predicted proteins | sample JV7_2_27_MG_FD_188633 | JGI IMG/M metagenome (GOLD analysis project Ga0255055, IMG submission 188633) | Seawater microbial communities from Jervis Inlet, British Columbia, Canada - JV7_2_27 | ecosystem: Environmental > Aquatic > Marine > Inlet | place: Canada: British Columbia | collected... | reverse complement strand
AGATGCCAGTTAACAATGAACGGAGGGATTATCTTTCACGGTCAGCATGATAATGGGGGAGATGGATCAGCACCAACATTTGCGGTCAATCTCACCCCTGTAAATGGTTGGAGTATTCACACCTAAAACGATAGCAATGGAAAGCAAGATAGATCGTATATTTAGAGTGATAGTAACTACGCTTATTGTTGTTGGTGTTGTGGTAGCAATCCACAACTCAATGACATGGGAGGACAGTATTAAAAACCCTGCTAATCAGCCATACATTGTTGAGGTAGCATTTAACCTTGGCATTGAGCCGCATGAGGTAACACAAGCACAATTTAACCGCAGATACAAATAATCATGAACCCACAGGACACCAAAGCACGAAGATCATTTAACTATGCCTGCAAGCAAGCGAGTAAGTGCAGGCATGAGAGATATATTATTAACTGCTCAAACTGTTCAGAGTATAAGCATTGCGAGATACAGAACAGGATCGACAGGGTAAGAGTTAACCTAACCTATTAAAACCAACACAATGAAATTTCTTAGAGATTATTTAGATGACAAACAGAGTGCCATATTTAAAGAGCATGGTGCTTACTTTGCGTTCAGCAATGAGCAACACAAAGAACAGGCAACAGAGGGCGTTAAATATGTCCATATTGGAGCAGGGTTGATCTGTCCAAAGTTACAAGCTAAATCACTCATTGATGCGCTTGATAAGTCGTACAAAGAAGGGATAGCAGAGGACATGGAAGAGAACGGCAAGCAAGCAATTATTGAACGTGAGTTGTGGAACCATGAAGCCATCTATGTTTATTCTACTGAATCAACTATTGATGCGCTAAAATCATACCCTATTACTGAGGCTGAAATTATAGCCGTATTCCGTGAATTATGCAACTTACAAACTAAAGCATTATACTCATGAGCGCACTGATTACATACACATACGGAGAGACAGAGTATTTTGTTGACTTCCTCCTTGAGGAGTTGAGGCCAATAGATAGACCACACCAACCAGTTAAGTTTATATTCATTTGTGAGGACGATGTAAGAGCGCAGTTGAGAGGGTTACGGGCAGAGTTTGGGCCTAACAGATTTATGCAAGGGTTGGACAACTGAGAATAAGACGATTTAAGACAGTTTAACAGGCCAGTGGAGCAATTCACTGGCTTTGTTATTTGCTCCCAACTGAGGCAAGATAACTATCCTTGTAAGCCTGTTTATTGATCTCCTTCACCACCACACGAAAGAACGAGAGTCCGGAAGGAGTGAGAGTAATATAAGTCTTTGTGATGTGTGAGGGTTTGACGGCATGAGGGTGAGCGGGATCAAAGGAGGTCCGCACAACAAATTGGTGTTGCATCAGCACTTGGATGACTTGACGATCCCAAGCACTAAATTGTATGTTTCTGCTATCAATGGTCTGTGATCCTGCCGAGGTCAACACGTAGAGCCGTGATAATACAAACCACTGAATAACCGATAGCCTGGGATCAAGAGAGTTTAGAGTACCAGGTAGTGAATAAGCCAGGGCAACTGCATCGAACCGACTAACAGGCCACAAATGATGCCACACCGCAAGATAAACCTGTTTGAATAACCTCCGTCCACCAGCGGAAAGAGTATTGAATTGTGTTAGCAGTGAAGGGGAGAGAGTGTTAAGCAGTGGGGGATCGGGACTGTGTGAGTTCATTTTTATAACGATTTAGACGATTTGACTGCAAATTAAGCATTTATACCGTACCAGTGTAGTGATTCCAATAATACAGGACATTCTAAGGGGTTTAACTCAACAGTTCAGCAGACAAGAGAGGCACACCACACACTGCATGAACAGTGCAACACAGGCCACACAACACACGCTTTATTGGTGAGCCTACACTGTCTCATAATTATTATTATGTTAAATAGGATCAATATTGGGTTGTGATGATGATAGCCTATCCCCTACCCTACCGGTGTGATAGATCTCCTTATTTATAGGGCAGACAGGACCACGCTTTAATGAGATGGAGCCAAGAGGACCGTCTGAGGGCCAGAAGAGGGGGGCGGGTCCGCGATTTCGATTTCGTTTGCGGGATCGCATCGGTGTAAATAAACATAGACCCCACACAGACAGTCACTTACGTACAAAGGGTATGCGGATAGGGCTTAAAAGGGCATCAGACAGTGTAGGATCATCCTAAGCTGCCATTGCGTTTGTATGGTAATATTATTTTTCATACCTTTGGCAGTGATACGGACGTAAAACTGCTATATGGCATTATTTATAATTTTCGACGAGAAGGAGGCTGGCGCTGGCTACTGTCAGGGATTCACATCGATGAAGGGCGTATCTGACTTCACGAAGATCCCATTGGGGACGTTGAGTAATCATTTTACCCGGGACCGTAAGAGGTGGCATTTTTACGAGGATAAGGGTATAAAGGTTATACGGGTAGATAGTGTGATGAAGGGCAATCAGCGGGTGCATAAGAAGGGTGTTGCTCATGATAGAAACATTTGATATGATAGAGCTTAAATACAATACGCCTGTAGAAGTTACCCGGGAGCAGTACCGGAGGATAACGAACCGATTTAAGATGATCGTGGCGCACAGGAGGGATGATCAGGGGAGATACTGGATTAAGCTGTGGGTGATGGAGTATAAGGAGGCTGTGGAGAGAGAACTTAATAAGAAGAAGCCTTGGGTAAAACCCACGGTAACGACATATTCTGCTGAAGAAGTTCCGCAGGAGATTAAGGACAAACTAAAATCATAACTATGAAGAGATCTGAATTTTTAAAACGATTGGGGCTAGGGGTAGTAGCTATTCCTTTAGTTCCAAAGGTCATTACAGAGGTGGCTGAGGTTGTTCAGACAGCCGTGGAGAAAGGGGAGTCTAAAGAGTACCACTTGAAACATTGTAAGGAGTTGTACAAGCGGTACGGTGACAAGGGGCTTGAGGATGTGATGGAGATATACAGAGATACCGGAAACCTGGTGTATTCCCACTACGAGGAACCGTTTATTCACAATACAAAGCCGTGGCCATTAATGATGTGGGATATTATTCTCCTTCCAGGCGACAAAACCTATGTGGTTACAGAGGTCCGGTATGGGAGTGCTGTACTTACACCCCATGATGGCCGTGACAAGATTATTATTGTCCACAAAGGAGATGAGATGATTAGGATCCCTAATGCTGCAAACTTTAATACTTAACTGATATGCAATACACTATTTTTGAATTAGAGAGGATTGAGAAGATCCTGCACCGGAAACTGGAAGAGGCCCAGGATGCTTATGAACACCGACTGGACACCGTTAAGACAAATTTCAAATCCAAGCTGATTGAGGAAAAAAGAGCCAAGGGGGATATCAAAATTCAAGGATCGGCTGTTGGATACGCAGAGGATGGGGTAAGTGCGGTTTTTTCTGACGAGTGGGCAATTTTTAAGCAGGAGGATATGCAGCTGACATTTCTCTGGGGGGAGGTGGATCTATTTCAGCGAGGTATCAACTCCCTATACTCCTACTGGAACAGTTCGGTAGAGATCTTTATCGATAATATGCGTACACGGACCAGCCATGAGTATCCGGAGGCGGGGCGCAATCCAATCATCGATCCAAACGGAGAGGGAGAACAATGACATTTGATCCTGCCCTAAATGTTTCCTTCAAAGCTCTCATCAAGGATGGGAAGTTTTGGACCCTGGATGGCGAGAAAGAGGTCAAAGCCCCTTGGTACGCTAAATTCATAACCTCTATCGATGATCTGACAGCGATAGAGATCAACTACATACTTATCAGATACTCCAACCTCAACAAGGTCCTGGGGGAGATGGCACGACATATTGGAACCGCAATAAACTAATTCTATGAGTGATAATTATAAAGTGATAGCCAGGGCTAGGGATGCCTTTAACAAACTCCTCAAGGAAGAGGGGTGGAGTATTAACCAGGTGGTAAAAGAAACCGGCCTCAACCATTCGATGGTATGTCAAATCCGTGACGAGGATCCTGTGGGGATCAAAGTGTGGGATGTGACTATTGAAAAAATAAAAGCCTTTTTGGAAAAGTACGATGCCGGCATTGATAAGCCGGTCAGGAAGAAAGCAGGGCCCAAGATCACTAGGGGGAAGAAGGGTAATGAGTTTTCAATACCCGTACCCGAATCCATGGCCGATGCTATTCCTCCGGACAGAGGGATAGAGTCAGCTCCCGGGGCAGACAAAAGTTCTGGTAATGATCTGATGGACGAATTAAACGCCTTGGGAGCCAGGTTTAAGATGAAAGGGTGGAACTTGGAAGCAAAGCTATCTAAAATCTTTGTCCCATAATTTCATAACTTGCAGGGGTTAATTAACAAATCATAAAAAATTTTAACCATGGCTAAAAAAGCAAAAGCGCACTTATCAGCAAAAGTAGAACTGAAGGTGACGGCCTCTCAGCTACGAGGACCAGTTGATAAGGCGAAAGTGAGATCCAGAGGTCCTGGACACATTGGACAGATGAAGGACAGCTCAGTGGTCCATCTTGGAAATATTGCCCAGGATGAGCTTGCCAAGCGTATGAAGTGGGCCAAACAGGTTCTTCAAACAGGCAGGATGGGCTCTGCAAAACCTCCTGAGACAAAGAGGACTGACACCTCTAAGAAAGAGGTTTCCAAAAGTAAGCCGGCCACTCCTGCACCTGTGAAAAAAGAAGAGCCGAAGAAGGAGCCAGCCAAAAAACCGGCTGAGAAGAAAAAGTGAAAAGTTATTAACAGTACCAAATCGCACCAGAAAGGACCAGATATTACCTAAAAGGGTGTATATTTGTCCCGATGGCAATCAAGGGTTGTTGGATGCCCTGGATGAATAAGGCCACTGCCCTCCCGGGTGGTGGTTTTTTTTTGTATGTTTGTTTCTCATTCTAAAATCCAACGTATGACAAGCAATCCAGATGCAGAACGCATGGGTATAGACAGCCAGCCCGATCAAACACACGTAAGCCTTAGTGAATTAAAAGGTTTGTGGATTCCATCCCAATATCTCTACTCCGAAGATCTCACCATGGTTGAGAGAATCTTAATGTCATACATCCATATGGCAGACCAAAAAGAGCATTGTTGGGTATCCAATGAAACCTTTGGAAAATGGTTAGGGATATCCAAGTTGGCAGCAAAAAACCTTATTGTAAAATTGAAAGCCAAGGGATATATAGAGCAAGTGTCCTGGGATGGCCGTACCAGAAGAGTTTTGAGGTGTTTAAAGTGATTTATGTTGGCACCAATTTGATGCCAACAGTAGGCACCAATTTAAGGACCCATAAAGAATAAGAGAAAATATACAGTTCTGCACAGATCTGTAGTAAGGCAACGAAAATCAAGATTTTCTATTTTAACAACAATCCAATCATTAACCATAATTTCATAACTTGGTCAACAATTAGCCGATGCCGAACGGTTGATCTGCTTTCTTGTTTCATAGCAAGTGACCCCCATTGCAAAAACATTGGGGGTTTTTTGTACCTTGCAGGGAACTAAAATTCATAAACATCATGGGAGATTTTAAATTAGATATTACGGTCCAGGTTTCCGTAAAACCTGTAAACGCCAAGGTGGGCACGACTCAAAGAGGCCCCTGGGAGAGAAATCTTTTTGTTGTTAAGGAGCAAAAGTCAGTAATGTATTACAATGGTGACAAAGCGGATGTGGCCCTCATGGTCGCTGATGCAATGGAAACCCTGACAATCCAACAACCACTCACTACCGTCATTCCACCGAAGGTGACAAACGTGTTGGCTGAAACACCTGTTTCCTCCACTGCTTTTACCGTCAACGGTACAGTGCATGACAATGATCAATCATGTGTTATTACCTGTGAGTTTGGAGAGGATCAGACTCTTTCTGAAACACCTGTTGCCGCAACCGAATCACCTATCTCAGGCGATAGTGATCAGGCGGTGACAATGCCACTGACATCTCTTACTGCCAGTACCAAGTATTATTACAGGATCAAGGTAGTAGCTACTGTTACCGGAGAGGTCCGTTACAGTCAATTAAAATCCTACACTACACCCGCAACATAATAGAGTATGCCAGAATTTAGATTAGACATCGAAACAAAGGTTAGGGTCACCCGTCTGAATCCGAAATTGGATGATCAGAATAGAGGCCCCTATGAAGGACAACAGTATGTTCTTCAAGACAAAACATCTGTACACTATGTAGGATCAGAGGCAGATGTGGCAACTAAGTTTGCCAACACTATGATGCCCTTAGCAAGGGATTGGGCTTTGGTAGCCAATGAGCCACCTGAGATAAAAACAGGTAGCGCAGAAACAATTACCGCCACCGGAGCCCAGATCAAAGCAAGTGTGCATGACCATGGCCTGTCAACAGTCATAACAGTTGAGTGGGGGGAAACCACAGCATTGACCGAAACACCGGTTGCTGCCGATCTCTCACCATCCACTGATGATGCCTGGACAGGGCATAATTTTGATATGGATGCTCTACTTACTGCTGAAACTAAGTATTATTTCAGAGTTAAGTTGGTAAGTGCTGGTGGAACCATCTATGGCAAGATGAAAACTTTCACCACGCCTGCATAATATTGTTGGGGTGCAAGGGGGAGACAGGTCCACCACAAGAGGGAAACCTTTCCGGTGGTTACTACCTCCCCCTTCTTTTAAACATCAAGACTATGAAACAGATAATTCGGCAATTACTGTCTTTCCTAAAGAGAATCTTTTGGACAACACCAACAGACAAGCCAGAGCCATTCAAGGCAACTGAAGTCTCTCACATCTATACCTGTATCAAATACAAAGGCCAGTGGGTCAATCTGAGAAAAACAGAGGTTAAGGCGTTTGAGGCTATGGCACGATCAGATAAAAGAGCTATGGCGAGGAAGTTTGCTACCATGGTGAAAAAACGCCAGGTGAAATTTGTAGAGATAAAAGGGGTGATGACTTGTATTAAGAACAAAGACTATGGAAGCAAAGCAGACATTCGGGAATAATGTGATCGTCAAAATGGATCCCAGTAACAACTTTGTGAAAACGAAGTCTGGGATGAAGCTCTACGTGGACACATCCTTTGAACCAGAAAAGCACGTTGTACGCATAGGTACAGTGATGAAGGTCCCAGACAAGATAATCGATAAAAACGCACCATGGCTGACTAATGTGGAGCTGAAAGAGGGTGACAGGGTGGTGATGTATTTCCTGGCAGTGCAAAACTGTATGGCTCCGGAGAAGAAAAACTACTGGGTAGAAGGTAAGACAGTGTTCATCGCCATCAGGTACCAGAATATCTACGCCATCATTGAAGAGGGAGATGTAAAACCTGTGAACGGGTATATTTTTGTCGAAGCGGTTGAGGATCCTGAGTGGATCAGGCTGAAGGAAATATTTGAAGGGAGAGGTATGGAGATGCCCGATCTTAGGAAAAGCTCCAACACCAATGTCACTTACGGGAAGGTTATATACATGGGCAAGCCCAACGGTGAGTACAAGGATGACTATAAGACTGACGAGGGCCATGACGAGAAGGTGGGAGATACCGTGGTGATGAAAAGGATCCGTGATATCCCTGTTGAATATGAATACCATGCCAAGATCGATGGTGGCCGTAAATTGTACCGTATCCAAAGGCATGATATCCTGGCTATATTGTAATACACTAAATGTACAAAGTGTAAAGAGTGTAAAGAGTGCAAGGCTTAGAAAAACATTTTTATGAACTGGCAATTTACAGACATTGAGTATCGTGGGATGATGTTTAATCCTGCCAAAGTTCCGGAAGAAACCAGTGTATTCAAGATCTTCCCCGAGCTGAAGAAGTATTCCGATTTCAAAAAGAGTCCAGGGCCAGACGTTAACAACGATCTGGTTATGCTCTATATCATGTGTATGTACGATAAGTCCACTCCGTACAGGGGCAAATACACTGATGTATTGAAGCGCAAGATCGAGATAGCGCATGATGTAGGGTTTCCTATGGATGAGAAAGGTATTTTCTCAGAGCCGGTGGAGGATATGCTTAAAGGTAACAACAAGGTTGTGAACAGGAAGGTTGTTGAGTTCGTCCGGATCCACCGGTCCTTCAAATACACCTACCTGGTAACTATAGAAACCAGTTACTACAATGTGATGTTGGAGGTGATGGAGGGTGCCACCAAGAGGATTCCCGACCTAAAAGGCATCCAGGAGGAGCTTGAAGAAACAATGGTTGAACTATTGAACGAGGACGATAACCCCTATATCCGAGATGCTGTCCTGCGATATATGGAGGAGGAACGCCTACAGTTGAGGCCAGAGGATATAGCAATCAAACTATCAAACGATGAACAGCCTATCACTGATCAAGAGATACGGTGATGAGGTTGAGCCATCAATCCTGGCCACCTACAAGAAACCGGACAAGTATCTTTGGGTAAACGCCAATGACAGGGATCAAACACCTATGCGTATCGATATGCCCAAATGTCCTGAATACCACCTGATAGATGGGTTTGGGAAAAAGGATTTTGATCAGATGTGGTCACCACCAAAAATGTCCAGGCGATTAAAGGAGCTGCAGCGGAAGTATGAAACCATCGATGAGATCTGGGACGAGTTACAGAAGCACCAGGATATTTATGAAGATGAGATCAAGTTCATCCGGAGGCAGTGGTACTATCGCCTCAACGGGTACTGGTTCTTCAATAATGGTAAACCAACCTACTTAGACGGTTGGCATTTTTTTTATATAGCCTGGTGGAAGATCGATGTGGGCCTACCCAAGTACAGGGACCGTGATCGCAAATTTTTTATGTTTGGCCGCGACATTTACAATGAGTCTCGAACTTTTAAGAACATTGATGAGAAGGGTAATGCCATCCGCAACGATGATACAGGGTATTTTGATCTGATAGACACTGGTGACAGGGTTTTCTATGGATTCAACTATCCCAAACATAGGCGGGAAGGAGCCACCTATAAGGCCGAATGTGTGAACTATGAAATCATCTCTCGAACTATTGGAGCTTGGGGAGGTATTCAGTCTATGAACGAAGTGCAGGGACGAAAATGTTTTATAAAACACATGGTCGGACCATGGAAGAAACTCCCATTCTTTTTCAGGCCCAACTATGAGGGATCCACCTCACCAAAGACTGAACTATCATTTTCTCCACCAGCAAAGAGGCTATCTAGTAAAGGATCCTTGGCCACATCAGAGATAGGACTGGAATCAATGATCAATTTTGGGCCGGCTGACCCAGGATCCTATGACGGTGACAAACTGTATTTCCACCATGACGATGAGGTGGGTAAGTTGAAGAAAGGTCTTTCCTGTTGGGACAGGCACCTGGTAGTAAAAGAATGTTTGGTAATGGGATCCGAGATCATTGGGTTCACCATCAAAACCTCAACGGTAGGTGAGATGGAGCGAGGGGGCGGTAAGGCTTTCAAGCACCAGTGTATGATGAGCGACTACTTTGTGCGAACACCAAACGGGCAGACGAGATCTGGTCTGGCAACACTGTTTATACCAGCAGACGAGGGCCTGCAGGGATTCATTGATATGTATGGAAACTCTATTAGGGACACACCCACCAAGCAGCAAGCGGAATATATCAAGCGAAAGATAGGAGCCAGGGAATATCTCCTCAACAGGCGAAAAGGCTACATCGATGCCGGTGACTACGAGGGATTGTCCGAGGAGATCAGGCTATATCCGCTAAACTTCACGGAATGTTTCCGGACAGCAGCCAAGTCCTCCGGTTTCAATATGCAGAAACTTGAAACTTACATCGATGAGTTGAGGTTCAAAAATTCCAGCGAACTCCCTGTTGAGGGGGATTTTAGGTGGGTTGACAACAACCGTGATGCAAGAGTTGAGTTTGTGGCCAGGAAAGGAGGGAAGTTCTTTGTCTCCCACCAGCTGAACGACAATGAGAGCAACCGGAAATACTGGGATGATGAGACTGAATCCTGGAAGGCCGGCAACACATCATGGGGAGTGGCCGGGGGTGACCCGTTCAAGTTTAACAAGACAGAGGGTAACCGCAAATCCAAGGGAGGCGGGGCAGTGGTCCGCAAGGGGAAGGTCAAGGATGGTGACTTTGCTATGAAGCGAAAGTTTGTTTGCACGTACTCCAATCGTACCTATGATAAGTACGAATATGCAGAAGATATGCTGATGATGTGCGTGTACTACGGTGTTCAAATGTTTCCAGAAATCAACGTAGATCTACTGTGGGATTACTTTGAACAGCGTGGCTACTCAGCGTTTCTGCTATACAGGGTGGACCCAAAAACTTTTCAACAAGGCAAGACCCCAGGAGCGAACACTAATGATAAAATCAAACAAGACATATTTGGTGAGTTTATGAACTTCATTGAGTATGAGGCTGACGAGGAGAACCATATTGAGCTTTTAGAGGAATGTAGGGACATTGCCGGGCCAGAGGAGATGACCGATTATGACCTGTTTTCTGCCGGGGGATATGCTCTACTGGGAACTGCCGGGATCTATGATGAAATCGAGGAATTAGAGAAAGTAGAGGTCGATATGAGCAAGTTTCACAGGAGGAGGGTTTACCGGAGATGATTTATTTCTTATATTGGGCAAAACATAGGAGATCATGGCTAACTTAGCTATACATACCGTAAGTTCCTATCAAAGAGGGAGCTATCCCTTTCCCAAGGATGAGATACCTGTTGAGGAAAAGGGCGATCAGTGGAGTAAGCAGTGGTGCGAAGCGATGTATGCCGCCTACGTGACGGATAGAACAGGGGTTCCGTATTCAACTATTGACGAGCTTATAAACCTCAGATTATATGCCCAGGGCAAGCAGGAAATAGTGAAATATCAGGACATCCTCCTGGACGAGTCCGAGGAGGGTGGAGATCTCACAGGATACTTAAATGTTGATTGGGAAATTTTTTCCGTTATGCCCAAATTTCTCCATATCATCCGCGGAA
>Ga0255055_10003301_pt1 | contig 10940 bp, 7 predicted proteins | sample JV7_2_27_MG_FD_188633 | JGI IMG/M metagenome (GOLD analysis project Ga0255055, IMG submission 188633) | Seawater microbial communities from Jervis Inlet, British Columbia, Canada - JV7_2_27 | ecosystem: Environmental > Aquatic > Marine > Inlet | place: Canada: British Columbia | collected... | reverse complement strand
CATATAAAAGCTATTGCAGAGCATCCTATTCCGAGTAATATATTTCGAACAAGTTTTCCGTCGTTTTTTAATCCAATTCTCTTTATGTATCCTTTTAAATGTTCTTTTCCGTTTGGGAAACCTAAAGATTTGGGAACAATGACCAGCCATAGTACCATCATTAATCCAAAATTAACGAAAAAATCAATAAACAAAATGACTATTACAGGAAGTGAATCAACAAAGAAGAATAAGGGTAATTGAATAAACACTGGTAGCAATAAGAACCCTGCATACAAAGCCAAGAGATTAAATGTTCCAAAAAAAGTATGCTTTCTAAATATTTCTCTAATACTTATCGTTTGTCTCTTTCCCTGTACTTTTGGAAACATACTATTATGTGAAAGAAACAAGACTCCTAAAGCAATGAAGCCCCCGATAAAAGTTGCTAAGAACATCAGACTCGGGCCAAAAAATAATAACAAAAATCCTCCCATAAAGTTGAAAGCTAAGAAAATTAGATATTGCACAACTATCATGAGGAACCATTTTGTTATCTTTCTTTCTGGAGTAAATTCTTCGACAACGAATTTATATTTCATCCTGCCAAAAAACCGAATCCTCATTTGGAACATTGATATTAGTAGCGTTAGTACAACGGGATAATAAGAAATAAATGAAAACAAATAACTAAAGAATTCAGGATTCGGAATAAAAACTATTAGAGGAAGAAAATACGATATTGTTTGAATTGAACCTAATAGTAATAGTTTTGCTTTTGCTTGCTCCCGAGAACGCAATGGTAAGGAAGAAAGAATTGAAGCGCCAGTATCTTCCATATTTAAAAATCCCGAAGTAAGCATCATTGAAATCATAGGTTGATACATAGTCACTAAAGCCCAAATTACAATATAGTCCTCTAAAAATGATTCTCCAAGACCCGTTGAAGTCGTTAATATAGGAATTAACACCATAAATGGAAGAATTAAGGGCATAATAATGAACATAAAAGTTTGAATATCTCTTGTAGCAGTAGATAAATCTTTACGAATATAGGCTTTAATTGGCGTACGGGGCTCGATTAAAACCTCGATAGGTTTTTCAGGGAATTTTTTTGAAGAAGAAGATTGTTTCGCTTCAAGCGATGCTGATGAAGTTACCGATCTCATAGCTTTTAAAGCCCTTCTATAAGTAAAATAGGTTATTAATATAGAAAGGCCAATTCCAACTAAAGCTGAAAACCATAATATTGGAGTAAAGCTTGACGGCTCCATGGACATAATTAGTAAATATCCAGACGAAAACAGAAACGGAATTAAACTCATGATTATGTTAACAATCAAAGGAATATCTAAAGACATTATCAAACCAAAAAAAGCTCCTACTGAAGTAATTATCCATTGCACGAGAAATGAAGCAGAAAAGACGACTACCATATAACTTAACATCGTGAAAATTCGAATAAGAGTGGCTTTCTTAGAACCTGCTTCGCTAACTTTCAATATGCGACTAATTTTTCCCGCTATTAAAACAAGAATGCTAAAAGAAAACATAACGTTAATAACAGAAATCATCAGAGCCACTAGAACTAACAGGATGTTAAGAGAGATGACGAAAATTATTATCGGAAAAGCAAGAATCATCGTAATTAGTCCTACATCTAAGTTACGGAAAACAGTCATAAAACCTAACTTTCTTAACCTTTTCTTGGATATTGGTAGGGTCTCATACCATCTAAACGCATCTCCAGACATCATAGCACCGATTGCAAACATACCGAGCATGATAAGGTAAAACAATTGCATAAAATTAAAAGATCCAAATAAAAGACCACCAGGAATCAAAAGGGAATCTGGGATTACAAATGGATTGTTGAGCAAGGAGCTTACCTGTAAATAGGTATTAATAGTAGGTAAAACAGCTACAAAAAAAAGCATCGCTGCAAAAATTACTTTCATTGCAAACGCTTGCTGTTTAATTGAACCTTTATTTTTCTTATATTTTTCTATAACTCGAGCTTGGTTTGCACCACTGGATTGAATTTGTGCTTCCATTACAATTTCTAGATTCGTATACTTTGCAAGCTTATAAAGACCTAATTCCTTTTCAGTCATGGTTCAAGAATCCTTAATTTCTCTCTTTAAAGGATTTTCTTAGCTTCTTTATTATTTCATTTACGCTTACATCTTGTTCTGTTAGCCGTAAGAACACATCCTCTAAATTAGCTCCTAATCTATCTGCTTGCTGTCGAAGCTCTTCCATAGTTCCAATACCGACTAATTTTCCCCTATTTATTATTGCAATACGGTCACACAAAACTTCTGCTATTTCCATGATATGGGTAGAAAATAGTACAGCACCACCGTTTTCGATATGGATATCTAAAATCTCTTTGATAACTTTAACTGACTTTGCGTCAAGACCAGCTAAAGGCTCGTCCATAATGAGCAAATCAGGATCATGAAGAATTGCTGAAATAATTTGAATTTTCTGCTTATTTCCATGAGATAAGGTAGCTATTAATTGTTCGTAATACTCTAAAGCTCCTAGGCTCTCCAAATATTCTTGAGCTCGTTTTGAGGTCTCCTCTGCTTCCAAACTACGAATAGAAGCAATAAAATTAAACAAATCTTTAGGTGTTAAAGATTTAAAAATCAAAGGTTCCTCACTAACATAACCGATTTGACTTTTAATTTGAACCTCTTCAGTTTCGGGATTTAAGCCCATTATACTAATGTCACCATGATTCGGTTCTAGTAAACCTAATAATAGTTTTATTGTAGTGGTTTTACCAGCTCCGTTAGGCCCTAAAAGACCAAAAACCTCTCCCTTTTTAACTTGAAATGAAATTCCATTTACAGCTTTAATATCCCCAAAAAATTTCTTTAATTCACTTACAGAAATCATAACACTATCATTCATTCCACATCATCATATTAAAATTTTTTAAAATTTTTATCGTTTATTATTTATAACGTCTTTATTATAATCTTTCCAAAAAACCAATTTTGTTAAGCCAATACTCAGGATCGAAGGAATAACGCCTAAAAATACAATTAAAAATACTCCCTGGAGAAATACGGATTCGATGACAACAATTAGAAAAACTAATCCTACTGTATCAATTAAATAATGATATATAATGCTTGGAAGTAGACTCTTAGTTTTTATATACATATATCCCATGGAGAAACCAAGCAGGGTTGTATATATCACCTGAAATAGCGTATCAATGTGAGGCCTACCCGACAATAAAACCCCTATGATATTAAACGCGTGTGCTAATCCAAAGATAATGCCACTTATTAAAATCGTCAATATTTTTTTATACTTTCTTGAAAGAAGAGGTATAACAACGCCTCGAAATGCAACTTCTTCCCATAACCCTGCTCTGATCATAAAGATCCAAATGAACCATCCTAAACCGAAAATTCCCCCGTAAATACGATTTGGATCCCAAAACAAGAACTCAGTAAAATAACGAATCTCTCCTAAGAGAGCACCTCCAATAAATAGAACGCAACAATATATAGCAAAGGAGCCAAACCCAACTAGGAGATTACGAGCTAAAGGCTTAATCCTCGTTAAACCAATTGTTTTAGTATACCCTAAAATTGATTTATCTTTACGAGGTAATTTCATCCCTTTTGGAACTACAAGGAGGAATAAAAGTATTAAGAAACATTCAACTAGTAAGATATCTACGATTAAGAATTCAATAATTCCTATGCTCAATAAAAGATCGCGAAAAGGAGCTTCTATAAATGATGCCACCGCTGTAAAAAAATTGAACAAAAGTATTATTACAATTGCCCCAAGAATTGGTTTGTTTCTGAGTAATCCCCTTGTTTCAAACTGTGGTAATTTATCCGCTTTAGGAAACATTTTTGTAAAGGTGTAAATAAGCACGGATAATCCAATTAATCCTAAGAGATACAATATGAATGTGGCAGGTAAAAATCCTAAAGTGGCGAAAAATGTAAATCCAAGTATTAGAATAAAAATACAAACGCCTATGTCAGCAAAAACTATAGAAACCCATTTCACTAGTTTATTACTAATATTAACTTCTTCAAGAACGTACTTGTATTTCATAGTTCCAAATAATCGCACCTTCATTTGAAATACAAACAAAAGTAAAGTCCACATAATTGGTAAACTACCTAATACTAAAATCAAAATATTTACAGATTGAGTTAACAGTGTTAGAACTATGGCCATTAAACTTAATGAAATTCCTTGAATAATCAACATTAATATCAATTTTCCTTTAGCTTGATCCCGTGGCAAAAGTGGTAATGAAGCTAGAGTAGACGAACCTGATTCTTCTAGATTTAGTAGTCCTCCGACAAGCATAAGTGGAATGAATTGGCTGGCAATCATAATAATCGCCCATAATATCATAATGCTAAAGGTAGAAGATACTTCTTCAGATATAGCTCCCTGCATCGAAAAAATAATAATTAGGGGGAAAACGAGAGGCATGAGAACAAACATTAATGATTGATAATCGCGAGTTGAGGAGATTAAATCTTTTCGGATGTAAGATTTAACTGGAGATGTCGATTTAACTTCAATTACAACAGACTTCACTATCTGCTTCGATTTTTTCTTAGATACCTTTTTAGCTTTAGAATGGTCAATTTCAAAAGTAGCTACGCTAGATAAGGATTTGATTGCTACTTTGTAAGCTAGATATGTTAATCCGGCTAAAAGCCCCATTCCAACGATACTTGAAGCCCATAAACTTAACGGGGCTTGTTCAGCGACCAAACTTAAGCTTACCAAATATCCTGGTGCAAACGGTAGAGGGATAAAGCTTAGTAGCATATTTAAACCCATTGTAGGAGGATTTAAACTAAATTCAAATAAAAGTGTATCTAATGCGCTTAAACCGAATTGTAAAACAAAACTCGAACCAAAACTCATAAGGAAAAAACCCAAAAGTGAGACCATTCTTAAAACATTAGCTTTGCCTGATTTTCTATTCGATTCTGAGAACACACGGCTGAACCTTTCCGCAACTATTATTAAAATACACGTTGCTAAAATAGTTATAAGAAAGGAGGATATAAGACACATAAAAAAGGCTAATATATTTTGCGTTATAACAAAAAATACTATTGGAAATGTAAAAGTCATTACAATTATCTGCACATTTAGGTTCCTAAATAGGGTCATAAAACCCAACTTTTTTAAATCTTTTCGAGATAATGGCAGCGTCTGTAACCATTTAAATGCAGAACCAGACATCAAAGAACTTGTGGTAAACAATCCAAAAAGGAATAAATATACTATAGAAATAATTAAAAATATCCAGATAAAAAAACTAAATACATAAATCTTACCCTCTATAGGATATAAAGGGCCAATGTTCTCAATAATATCAACATACAGTAAGATTGAAAGTAAAGGCATAAACACCATCAAGAAAGCTGAAATAATTTTTAATGATTTCGCTTGGTTACTTACATATTTGCTATTTTTCTCACACTTTTCGAGCACTTTGGATTGGTGTGCTCCTGATGACGCTATTGAAGAATCTAAAATCATTTCAAGATTTGTAAATTTAGACAACGAAAAAATACTTAATCCTTTTTTCTCTTTCAGCTTAAGTCATCTCCTCGATTTTCTTTTTATAAGATTTTCTTAACTTTTTTACGATATCTTCTACTGAGGAATCTTGCTCAGTTAGTCTAAGAAAAACGTCTTCTAGGCTTGCGCCCAATTTATCCGCTTGTCGCCTAAGATCGTCAATAGTTCCAATTCCTACGAGTTTACCTCTGTTTATTATAGCTATACGATCGCATAAATCTTCTGCGACTTCCATTATGTGAGTAGAGAAAAGAACAGCGCCCCCTTTTTCAATATGCATATCTAAGATCTCTTTTACTACCCTAACTGATTTAGCGTCAAGTCCCGATATTGGCTCGTCTAATATTAAAAGGTCAGGTTCATGAAGAATCGAGGCAACAATTTGTATTTTTTGTTTGTTACCATGGGATAATGTAGCAATCAATTGTTCGTAATACTCCATCGCACCTAAGCTTTCTAAGTACTCTTTTACTCGCTCTGTAGCTTCACTTGGGTCTAATCTTCGAATAGACGCTACAAAATTAAACAAATCTTTAGGTGCTAACGATTTAAATATCATGGGTTCCTCCGAAACATATCCTAAATTCTTTTTCATTTGAACTTCTTCATGTTCGGGATTTAACCCAAAAATTCTGATCTCCCCTTCTAAAGGCTCAAGTAGTCCTAATAAAAGTTTAATAGTTGTTGTTTTCCCTGCCCCGTTTGGTCCCAATAGTCCAAAAATTTCTCCCTTGTGAACATCAAATGAAACGCCGTTTACAGCTTTAACTTCGCCAAAAAACTTTTTTAGATCTCTCACAGAGATTACTTTGTTATCTATCATTCCAAAACTCCACTTAAAGTTTAAACAGTTGTTTTTACAAGAAACTCAAGAACAATTTGAAAATTAAAATATATTTATCCTTATCTATTGAAAATCTAATATCATAATTAATTCAATCCTTTTTTTGTTTGACAATTATAACAATTGATAAGATAACTATTACTGATCCAATGAAATGAAAGATTGTAAATAGATCTCCTAATAATAGCGTAGCAAATATCGCAGTGATAATTGGTGTTGGCGAAAAAAGAATTGTTGCCTTCGAAACATCCAAATATGATAGTGTCTTGTACCAACAGAATAATCCCACCCCATATACGACGCCCATTGAGATATAATAGAATTGGTTAATCGGAACAAACAATAGGCTAATGTTTTTTATAGGAAAGAATAGAAAATAAGTAGAAAATAAAATAATACCACTCAAAAAATTTCTAATGAAAACCATCTGAGTTGGAGTAGCTTCATTTCGATCAAATACAGGCTTAGTAATTGAATGTCCAAACATCCATAAACAAGTTATTAATAACATTATCAACACACCACTCAAGATATCTAAACTTAAAGTTAACAGATTAAATGATCCTCGTGAAATAGCAAGAATTAACCCAAAAAATAAAATTGTTGAAAATATTACTTGTACTTTAGTTATCCGCTCTTTTAAAATTAGAAATCCAAAAATCAAACCAAAAAAGACTGTTGTTTTTTGAGTAAGAGAGCCATTTATTGCTCCGGCTAATTCATATCCTATAAAAAATAGAAGTTGGTTGAGCCCAAAGATTATTCCAATAAATAGAAAAAGCCAAATATTCTTTCTCCAGGTCTTAATCATGGAATTGTTATGATTGATACTTATGTTATTATTTTTAGCTAGTTTCACTTTTTTCTCTATAATAATTAATGGTAAGAAAATTATTGCTTCGACTAAGCAGGTTAGTGAGGCAAAAATATGCGCATCAAGCACAGCTGGACGGCTGTTAGCAATTATAGGTTGAAAACCTACAAAAAAATTCCCAATAACCCCGTAAACTAAGCCTTTTTTTAATTTATTACTCAAGTTATCTAAGAAAAACTATAAAAAATTAAAAACTTTTACAATGGGAAGGGCAGTAAAGCTCTGCCCCTAACATAAAGAAAAACATTATTATTGATTCACTCCTTAAATTATTGATTATGAAAAGTTTCGAACGGATATGGACGGCATTAAATCTTGAAGAACCAGATAGAATTCCAACGCATACTATAAACATCGATGGAAATGTCGCAGATAAGATATTAGGTCGTCCGAAAAGGAATGCTTTTGATATCTTTGATGATATGGAAAAGCAATATCCAGATGATTGGGTTAATAAAATTAACGACATCCTTCTTGACATTGAAATTTCGACCTTTTCAAAAGCAGTAAGGGCAGGTTACGATCTGGGTTTTGATGGCGTGGGAGTACAGTACATCCCTTTTATCCTTGAAAGTCAAACAGAAATGACAGATATATTTGGAAAGAGACATAGGGTCAGAAATATTGATGGAAATCCTTATCCCGATTACTATGGAGGATATATTAAAAATCGAGAAGATTGGGAAGCGTATCCTAAACCTGATATGAAAGAAGAATACAATAAGGCTAAAAAATTTTACAAAGGAGTTTTGAGAAAATGCCGTGATATAAGGGATGATATTTGCATTTTCGCTCAGAATGCTTTAACTTCGGTGTTTCCCCCCGTTTGGCAGGGGATGGGCATGCCATTTTTTGCTCGAGCTCTTAAGAACGATCCGAAACTAATCGAAGAACGGTTTCGCTTTTGTACGGACTACACATTAACAGTATTTAAGGCATATTCTGATTGTGGTGCTAAGATTTTTCTCGAAGGCGGAGACATAGCTCACAAAGGAGGCCCTATGATTAATCCAAAATACTTTGATAAGTATCTGCTTCCACGTTTCCAAGAGGTTTCGGACGCGATTCACGAGTGGGGTGGGAAATATATATTGCATACTGATGGTGATGTTACTGATCTCTTAGACTTCGTCGTCGAGTCTGGATTTGATGGTCTTCAATGTCTTGAACCGCCTTGGGTAGATCCGTATTTAGTTAAAAAGAAAGTTGGCGATAAATTATGCTTATCTGGTAATATTGATACAAAACATATCTTAGTAGATGCTACTAAAAAAGAAGTGGAACAGGCAGTTGAAAATGCAATAAACGCACTGGGTCCTGGAGGTGGTGGTATGATATCTCCTGCTAACTTTCATCCTAGTATGTCAGTTGAGCATTTAAGATGGATGATTGAAGCTGCAAATGAATTAGGTGTTTACCCTTTACCTTGAAGTAATTAACTAAATAACTGTTATTTCGACTTAGTTCCTTCTTTATTATTGCTTTCCCTAACGATCATATAAATAGATATAATTACAATCGTTATTCCTATGAGGTGGAAAATTGTAATCTCATCCCCGAGAATGATCCAGGAAAAAAAGGCTGAGGTGATTGGTGTTAAGGACATGATTACACCCGCTTTTCCAATGGAGATGTAAGACAATGTTCTATACCAGAATAATAAGGAAAATCCCCAATCTAATCCCATAACAAAAGGGTAAATAAGATATTCTGGCCTTAACGCAGTTATCAATCCTTCTAAAGGAAAAAAAATGAAATAGGTTAACAACAATATTGTCCCGCTTAATACATTCCGAATAAAAACTACTTGAATAGGACTAATCTCGTTTCTATCGAATCCTGATTTAGTAAATGCATGCGTAATAGTAAAGATAATAACTGCCAATACAATTATAAGAACTCCGATGTTAATTTCAAATAATTCATTAAATCCTTGTGTAATTGCGATAAATAATCCTAGAATTAAAATTATACAGAAGAAAATCTGGATTTTTGATATTCGTTTTTCATTTAGAAATATATAACCAGATAGTAGAGCAATGATTACTTCACTTTTTAAAGCTAGTGAGCTATTAACTGCTCCAGCGAGATCGTAACCCTCTATTAATAGTACAGGAACGATAGCAAAAATAATTCCAATTCCAATAAACAGCCGGATATTCCTTTTTTGTTTCCAACCGCTCAATAGACTAGTTAACCTATCGTTAGAATCTCTATTACTTAATGATTTCAATCTAAATCTTTCGATTAAGAATATTGGAAAAAAAATTATTGCCATAGATAGTACCGTGATGGTAGAAAAAGCAAATGGCTCAATTATCGGCGGTCTTGAAAGTGAAATGACTGGTTGTAATCCTATTAACAGTACGGTTATAATTCCGTTAATTAATCCTTTTCTAAGATCGTAATTTTCCATTATCTATTGAACAAAACCTTAATGTCTAATAATTTCCAAATTTAAGGAATGATGAATAAAGTTAAAGGGTAATTAAATATATAAGTAAATAGTTAAAATTGATTTAAGTAAGGTTTTACTTTATTATGGGGATAAGCAAAGATTGGTTCATTGAAAAGATAAATAGTTTCTTAGAAAATGATGAAAGTAATAAGATGAAAATGGTAGATAATTCTCTCATTTTTAATCCTGATGTAATTGTTGGGTTTGTTTCGGGAAACGATCCCATTTTTAGCGAATACAAGAAAATTATTGGTGAATTTTATCTCACACCAATAGAGGCTTACACGCGGTATTGTGAAAGAATGGGTATACCGATCTCAACCGAAAATCTAAGCGTAGTGACCTACATCCTTCCGATAAATAAGAAGACAAAGGAGGAGAATTTAGAATATTCTAAAGTTAATCCTTCAGAAAGATGGGCGAATACGCGATTATTCGGAGAACAAGCTAATGTAAATACTCAAACACATTTAATTGACGAGTTAAAAAAGTTAGGAATAAATGCGATGGCACCTACCCAAGAAAAACACTTATTTAAAATCAACCGTAAGGTTTGGGCTTCTAATTGGTCTCACAGGCATTGCTGTTTCGCAGCAGGATTAGGATCGTTTGGATTATCCGATGGTTTTATCAACTCAAGGGGTAAAGCAATGAGGTGTGGGAGTATTATCGTTGATTATGTTTTACCTTCTGATGCTGCCAAGAGACCTTCAGATCCATACGAATATTGTAGCAACTGTGGGGATTGTATTGATCGTTGCCCAGTTAGCGCAATAACTTTCGAAAACCGCCACGATAAAATTAAATGCTCTAATCACGTTACGGGAACCATTCCATATATAAAAAAAAACTATGGAATTAATATTTATGGATGTGGATTGTGCCAGGTAGGCGTTTCATGCGAGAACGAGATTCCTGAGAAGTCTTCTTAATTTTGTAATTCACTTCTCAACTGTAGTAGCGTATCGGGGTAATTTGTGAAAATTCCATCTATTCTCCCTTCGTCGTAGGACATAGTAAGGTATTTTTTCATGAAATGCTTAAAGAGTACCCCCCAAAGGTAGCATTTATATCCCGAATCTTTTATCAGTTTAAACAGTTCGAAGCTGGATTTGTAATGTTGGATATTAAATATCTCAATGTTTCAATGTTTCTCCAAATTTAGGAAATTTTTTTAATTGATCTGACTT
>Ga0255055_10003300_pt1 | contig 10941 bp, 6 predicted proteins | sample JV7_2_27_MG_FD_188633 | JGI IMG/M metagenome (GOLD analysis project Ga0255055, IMG submission 188633) | Seawater microbial communities from Jervis Inlet, British Columbia, Canada - JV7_2_27 | ecosystem: Environmental > Aquatic > Marine > Inlet | place: Canada: British Columbia | collected... | reverse complement strand
GGAAATTTGATTCGAGTTCAGAGGTAGTCCCCGGAAAACTGACTATTGAACTGTTTCACCAGGGGACAAAGTTAGCTGAGAAAACTTTTACTATCCACTAACAGCAATACCAACAACTCCATCCCGGCCATCCGCCCCGATGGTAAAGCCGATAAGGAGTTGTTACCCCAGTAATCTCTGCCTCCCCTAGCTTTGTTAGATCGTATCTAGCAGGGCTAGCGGGAGGTACCTCCCCCCCCAAGTCCTCCTATTATCCCGTCATTGACCTTCAAGTGTTTCAAACTACTCGGTAAGATGACAATACTTCTCCGATTGTGGAATGCGGATTGCTGATTGCGGAATGGAAAATTCGAAATCCCCAATGACTTGCCTCCAACCTAAAGCGAAGCGCTCCTCCAACCTCCAACCGCATAGCTCCATGCCCCAAAAACATCCTAACTATCTGAAACCAAACAACATATAGGTGCACAGAACCTTTTGGCACGTTTCTTGATGGTTTAGGTTGACTGAATCGGGCGCGGATGGCTGGAATCCTTACCGTTTCATGGGCTCCTTGGCTGATGTCCATTTCCTTACACAGTGCAGCCTAACGAGTCCCTTCCAAACCTCAGAAAGAGGATTCCACCTTCCACAGCAAGTATCTTTAAAATAACTTTCAACTGCCAAAAAACGGTTTGGGTATTAAAAAATTTTCTACTCAAGATGTCACTTCGGTAACGACAGGGGGCACCTGGTGTTGAATCTCTCTGATGAGAAGCCACAGGGTTTCGAAAATCTGCAGCAGAATCAACCGTACCTGGGTGGCCCAGCTGACACCTTCTTAGCGGACTCGGTACCGCAGAGAAAAAAGTGTGGCTGGAGGGAAGCGACCATGAAAAAGCTGAAAATGTACGGCATCACCCTTTTGATCTTGTCACTAACTCTGGTGTGCGGTTCAAACACGGTTGAGGCGGCCAACACCATGGCAGACTACATCAGCACCCCCCCTTTTCTGAGCGGGGGCGGGGTGACCCCCAATTTGCTTCTTCTAATTGACAACTCTGCCAGTATGTATGACCTGGCCTACGTAGACGATCAGGGCTATTGCTACGACGATACCTACGACTCAGCGAGCACCTATGTTGGCAATTTCGAGCCGGGTACTTGGTATGGTTACAACTTGGGGGCAGAGAAATTTGAACTGAAGACGGCCGCCGAGGCAGCAACCATTTGTGGTTCAGCAACTTACACCAACACTGACGTTTGTATCACCTCCAATGCAACGAGCGTCACTACTTTTGCCGCAAAGGGCAATTTTCTCAACTGGGTGGCCGCCTCCAAATTGGACGTAGAAAAAGAGATTCTCACCGGTGGCAAGTATGACTCCACAAACAACCGGCTGGTCATGGAGTCACGAGGCTGCATAGACAGACGTTTTGTCAAGAAAGCAACCCTCACCGACTCAGGTTCGAATACCTATTATGCAACCTTGGCTGCCAGGCCACCAGCAGCCTCAGAAAAAGTAAATGCTTCAGATAACACTACACGGATTGAAATATATGAGGTAACCGATACTGGTTTTCTTAACGACTCGTGTGAAAGTGCAATTAATGAATTGCAATCAGAGTCACCCAATCAAGGACAGATCAAGCAGGATATAGAAGATTGCATGGGGTATACCAATAAAGACAAGCAGTTGGCAGATGCCATGAATGCTTTTAATCACTCAATCCATAACTGCTGGTACAGGCAAAAGCATGGCGATTGGCCTCCTGGTGCGGGCCCAACTGTGAGCATAAAAAACGACTGCGAAAAGATATACGAAGATTTTCTTCCTGCTGACATCGAGACTGAGCATCGGGGCTACGTGTGCGCCGACGATTATGTGGGGGAGTGGTGGGATACCACTACCAATCCCTATGACTGGCGGACCGATATAGCAGATCTAGATAATCGTATCGAAACTGCCATGCAGACCTATGGTGGTGACCTGAAGATCCCTGACGTCGCTGATCCGTCCGACCAGGCCGAAGTGACCGGAGAGTTCTGGAACATCCCCGCGGTACTTATTGACTCAGGGGTTCTTGCTCAGATGGGAGAGCCGTTGCTGGTGGCAAAAGCTTATATCGCCCAATCCACAACTCCCACCGGGCTCTTACAGGAATTTGACGCTGATCTGCGCATAGGTGCCATGGTTTTCAACGAGGATGGTTCCAAGAGCGAGTGCACCCAGCCTGATCCTCATATTCTCTATAGTTGTGCAGATGCTGCCAACAAGGACGGCGGGAAAATCATCACTTATATCGACCAGGGGAGCGCTCATACAACGAGCTTAGTTTCTGCTCTCAATGATATAAAAGCGACCTCCTGGACTCCCATGGCTGAAGCAATTTATAACGCCGTAGGCTATTACACCCAGAATACAGCTTTACGGTTGGACGCAAATGACTTTGCCACCGGGACTGATCCCGTAACCTCGTGGTGTCAAGCCAACAACGTCCTTATAATTACTGACGGAGCATCGACTGCCGACGTCAACTCCACGGTCGGCACTTTTGTCGCGACCGCAGGCAACAACGACGGGGCCGGCGATGATATAGCCGACTGCGGTGCATTACACGGCGGTACGATGTTGGATGACCTTACCTATTTTGCCAAGTCTGGTACCGACATCTACCCGGCCGGCAACAAACAAATCGACGGCAAGGACAAACAGAATATCACCACCCATATCGTGGCAGCAGGCACTTTGCGATCCACCGGCGCTGACGAGTGTAGTCCTGATGTTCTGTTGCCAAGCGCTGCTCAAAATGGCGGGACCTCCCTCTATGAAGCCTCCGAGCCTTCTGTACTGGAAGACAAGCTCAGGGAAGCTTTCAACGCTATCAGGGACACTGCTGCGGGCACGGTTGTTTCCATCCTTTCCACCTCAGGCGAGGGTGAGGGCGCCGTGTACCAGGCCCATTTCAAGCCAAAATACACAACACAGACCGAAGAAGTCTCCTGGACCGGCTATGTGCAAAGCCTATGGGTAGATGCCCTCGGCAACCTGCGGGAGGACTGGACCGCTGCCGGCAATCCCACTCCGGACGGGGTCCTTGACCTGGAGATTGATCCTGTTGTGACCTTTTTCTATGACGATGCCGGCGCTGAAACCAAGTTTCGGCGCAGGCTGGTTTCTCCAACAGACAGGTACGGAACCCTATCGACCCCAACTATCCATTCACTGTCAGAGCTTGGTCCGCTCTGGGAGGCGGGTGGCAAGCTGGCAAGCCGGAGCGCTTTTAGCCGAACCATTTATACATTTGTTGACCTTGATAACGATGGAGACGTTGATGGGAATCACTCGCTGGACGGCGACGAGTTCATCTCTTTTCACATACCACCTACCAACATGGCCAAACTGACCTCTTATCTGGACCTGGCCGACGATCCCGCCTTCTCCTACTTGGGCACTACAAAAGCGAATCGAGTCTATAACCTGATCACTTATGTTCGCGGTAGTGATGCAGGCTTTGTCAGTACCACAGACTTGAGAAACCGGACGGCGGACTCCAAGGTTTGGAAGCTGGGCGATATCATTCACTCCACTCCCACCCCGGTGGGCCGCCCGGTGGATAATTATGATCTCATCTACAGCGACGACACCTATGCGGATTTCTACTTGCACCACAAAAACAGAGAAACCGTGGTCTACACCGGCGCCAACGACGGCATGCTCCATGCCTTCCTGGCCGGGGTATTCAATCCGGGCGCCCCGGTGACAGGTGACGGTGCCAGTTTCACCGTGGACCCAATCAAGTACGGGCTCCTCGGCCCGGGCGATGAAATCTGGGCCTATATCCCCCAGAATCTGCTGCCCCATCTCAAATGGCTGGCAGATGCTAGTTACATGGAAGCCAACCACGTCTACTATGTGGATCAGAAGCCGAGAATCTTCGACGCCAAGATCTACGAGGGTGCTGGTATCGCCGGCCACCCACTCTACGACCTGTGGGACAACATGTCAGGCCCACAAAAGGCCGAGAGAGTTAACGGCTGGTGCACCGTGCTGGTGGGAGCAATGCGTTTTGGCGGTGGCAGCATCACCGTAACCGGGGATCTCGACAATAACGGCACCACTGCTGACACCACCAGAACCTTTGCCAGCAGCTATTTCGCCATTGATATCACCGATCCTCTCAAACCCGTTTTGCTCTGGGAGCGAAGCTACAACGGTTTGGGATTTACCACCTCATTTCCTGCGGTGTTGAAGGTTGAAGACAGAGTCATCAATGCTGGAACCCCTGATACGGTGGACGTCCAGGCCCAACAATGGTTCCTGCTCTTTGGCTCCGGGCCCACTGCTTATGACGGCACCAGCAGTCAAAACTCCAGTATCTTTGTGGTTGATATGGCCACCGGGAATCCAGAGCGAACCTTCACCGAGCTCACTGACTCCAGCGGCAACGACAACGGCACCACTCTTCCCGACGATGGCTTTATGGGCTCTCCGATAAGTATTGACCTCACTGTGGACTATTCGGTCAACGTCTCTTACCTCGGTGAGAGCCATGAAAATGGGGGGAGCTATGACGGCGGTCTCTACAGGCTGCAGGTGCCAGTTACCGTCGACACTGCCAATGGCAAGCCGGTTCTGCTCTACGACGTTGATCCGGACACCTGGACCCTAACCCACATGTTCGATGCTGACTACGCCATCACCGCCGCACCTGCTGCCGCAGTGGGCACAGCTGACTCCAACTACAGTCTCTGGCTCTATTTTGGCACCGGCCGTTACCTGGCCAATGCAGATAAGGCCGATACCACCCAGCAGTACCTTTATGGCATAAAAGATCCCTATTACAACTTCAAGCTGGATCCAGGGGATCGCACTACCTTGCTCAACTCGGAGCCTTTGGATCAGGCTTCTCTTTTCGATACCACTGGAGTGACGGTCTATACGGATGGCAGCATTGCCGGAACCGCTGAGGCCGCCACTTTCGGTGATCTCAAAAGCCGGCAAGGCCACAATCTAACGTATGAGGTTGGCTGGTACAAGGAGTTGGACAGTGGTGAGCGCATCGTTAGCAAGCCTTCTGTTCTCGGCGGCATCATGTTGGCGCCTTCTTTCGTGCCCAACAATGATATCTGTGGTTTCGGCGGCGACAGCTACCTGCATGCCCTCTACTTTGAAACCGGCACCGCTTATGTCAAGAGCGTGGTGGGGGTAGAGGCAGATGATAGTGTCAAGGATAAAATCAACCTGGGTGCAGGTCTCTCTTCCAGCCTCGGTATCCACGTGGGGCGGGAGCGCGGCGCCAAGGGCTTTATCCAGCAGAGTACCGGGACCATTAACCAGATTGATCTGACGCCGGCATTGAGTATCAAGAGCGGCTTTGTCAACTGGCGTGAAAGCAATTAAACATTGACAGGGCGTTTTCGACTGTCGGTCTGACCTACTTTCGTATGTGGTACGCAGCAACCCTCACCTTGCCTCAAGCAATGATCCACCCCGGCTACTTGCCGGGGTGTTTTTCTTTGCACCTAGAAGAGGTTTGGCTAGTGGCGACAACGGTTTAATAAAACATACATTGAGCCCACCTGAAACCTCCCTACCCTTCCACTCACCTGCGGCTGCGAGTGAGCCAGATTAAATCAACATGAATGTGATTTTCCGGTGTCTTTGGCACGTTTCTTGATGTTGATAGTAAGCGAATCGGGCGCGGATGGCTGGAATCTTATCATAGCACAGACTCCTTAGCTGACGTACAAATCCTTACACCACAAGGCTAAGCGAGCTTATCCCAGATCGGGAATTCAGGATTCCGCCCTCCATTAAGTATACAAAATACTACTTTTGATTGCCGAAAAACGGTCTAGGTATTAAAAAATTTACTGGTCGAGATGTTCTTTAGTGAACACCATGACTGTCATGGACCCTCCCAGTAGCAAGGGTTCTTACCTCGAGCAAGGGATGGAGCGCACATGCTAAACATCTACAGGGTCATCTCGTTGAGTCTACTAATGTCACTGTTTTTCGCGGCGCCTTTACTCTGTGTCCACCCTGTTTCTATCCAGCAGAAGAATGCACACTCACTGGCTGCAAAGCGTCAGCAGGCCAAAAGGGTGAAAGTCGCTTGGCAGAGGACCTCTCACACCACAGACGTCGCGCCTGCTGACAGGTTGGCTGGCTCTCTGCGCCAAGCTGAGTTCGTTCATGGGCAAGCTGAAGAATGGAATGAAGATGAACGGGAGGATTGGGATGGTGTTGGTGTAACTGCTGGAACCGGCGGTGTGAGCACAACATCTCGTTCGTCTTATTATTGATCGTCAAGAAACAATCGTAGGAGGTGACATGAGTCACCGAGGGATAACCAAGAGCACGAGGGGATTTATCATGAGAACAATCCTGAGAAGGGGCTATCTTTGCAGGAATCTGGGGTTTACCACTATTGAACTTATTGTCACTGTGGGAGTAATAGCGGCATTAGCCGCTGCTTCCGTTCCCGTATTCCGCAACTTCAGCCCTTCATACAATTCAAAACACGCGGCTCGCAACATTGTCTCGCAAATGCAACTTGCCCGGGTCCGCGCCATCAGAAACGGGGTCACCGCGGTGGTAGTTTTTTACCCGAAGACTTTCATGCCAGCTGACCAGGCAAACTCCTTCTTGATCTACGAGGATAACAATAACGACTGGATTCAAGACCCCGGGGAAACCGTCATTTTTTCGAGAACTAAGTTGCCGGCCAAAGTGAGCCTCCTTTCTGCCACTTTTACCTCAAATGGCTCAGGCGAACCCACGCAAACATTCAGCTGCGGTTTCGATAGCCAAGGGGTCGCTGCCAGAAACGGCGCCGTTTATGTGATTGGAGACGTCAAGTTGCAGAACGACAACAATCAGGAGCGAACCATAACGTTTTATGCATCTGGCAAGACCAAAATTTCACTACCCTAGGGAGACCAGTCATGAATTCAGAGAAGCAGATGACAACTTATAATCACCAGATGAAGTCCTGGGGCAAACACTGCCAGTCTGGTTTCAGCATGGTGGAAGTGTTGGTGGCAATCCTCCTTCTTACCGTTGGTTTACTGGCCCTGGCCAAGATGCAAACCCAGGCAGTGGCCAGCAACAATTATGGTAACCAATTGACTGAGGCCACATTTCTGGCCCAGGACAAGCTGGAGGAGTTGCGGCTTTTAAATGAATGCTACCTAGCGGTGATCGCTAAGCCCGAGCTCAGTTGGACAGCCGAAGACCAGGCTATCGTCAACAACTACAACAGTCAACTGAGCGACAGCGTGGCCAACTGGATCGAAATCGATGGTCCTGATGCTGACACTATCCCAGATCAGTTCAGCTGGCTGGCAGCGCCTGACCACACCAATGTGGACGGTCTAGGGGCGGTGGCCAACCCCATAGACGTCACCGGGGCAGCAGCCTCAGCCGGTGGTTATACCAGAATCTGGTACGTGGCAGATAATAAGCCGCTCACCAAAGCCAAGAACCTCCGAGTGCTAATAACGTGGGGAAACGGCCGTGAGGTGACTGTCGATACCGTACTGTCGCAATGATTGAGGTGGATGATGAAAAGCAGAAAATTGCATGCATGTCAACAAGGGAACCATCCGGAAGCAACGCGGAGCTGTTTGGGCTGCCACCGGGGATTTACTCTGGTGGAGCTTATCGTGGTTATAGGCATCCTCAGTGTCGTAATGGCAGCGATCTATTCGGTATTTGTCCGCTCCAACCGGGTCTATATCTCTCAGGAAGAAGTGGTAGCAGCCCAGCAGGAGGCTCGCTCGGCCCTTGAAATCCTCGGCCGGGAAATACGGATGGCAGGGTTAATCGCAGCCGACAATCAATCCGGTGGCTTTGACATGATCACCGCGGCGGCCTGGGCAGCCAATCCAGATTCGGCCGTTGAAATAGCCACAGTGGACGCGGGCAACAGAACCACCACTTTGGCCTTCAAATCCGATCTGGACGATGACGGCAACACCGACGCGGTGCGATACATTTACTATCACAGTGACCACGCCACAGCCAGTCGCCAGAACACCCTTTATCGCGAAACCTTGACCTGGAGCGGTGGGGCCTGGGCAGATCCCAGCGGAGTCGGGGAACAGCTTTTCATTGAAAACATTCAGAACCTGACCCTCACCTATCAACTGGCTGACGGTACCACCAACACCGCCCCAGCCAACCTCGAAAATATCCGGGGAGTGGTCATTAACCTTGTAGCGCAGACAGCCCGTGCAGTTGAGCCTTACGAGGGAGGCAAGTTCGTTCGAACCCGGCAGCTTATTTCCAATATCCAGATTCGCAACTTGGGTCTTTCCTAGGGGTGCAGGAGGAAAAAGTGGAACATAAACGCATTATCGCAAAGATCAGGAATCTTGGCCTCAAGCGGTTTCTAGGCCGAATGGTCGGTAATGACAGGGGGGTGGTGCTCGTTTTCGCCCTGGTGCTCATGCTGGTTCTAACCATCATCGGAAGTTCCGCCACCATGACCTCCCAGGTTGATCTCAAGATAAGTGGCAACACCAAAGTGATTCGAACCTCCTTTTACGTAGCGGACGGCGGCATCATGTTGAGTCCGAAAGTAATCGGCCGAATCATCACTGACCGGGCCCTGCCCCCAGCTTCGCAAACCCCGCTCCTCGCCTATGATGACTATGCCAAGGCTGGCGAGGATCCTGTCCTGTTGAAAAAGATCATGGGCTTTACAATGGACAACGATTATCAAAGTAACGACGCCAGTACCACTGACATTGCCATGGACCAGGGAACACTCGGGAATATGGCTATCGATATCACCCGTACGGCCACTCAGTACCTCTCTGGGGGTGGCGTTGAATTCGCCGCCGGCACCGAAGGAGTTGGCGTGGGTGGCGCCGCCAGCGCTGCCATCATATACAACCTCGCCAGCAGGGGAACTGTAGGTACCTCACCCAAAACCACCGAATCCAACATAGTTGCACGGTATCGCAAAGTAGCCGGTGTGGCTGGAGGAAGGTAACCATGAAGCATCTGAGAACATACTGCTTCAGCCTTCTTTTCATATTGCTATCCTTTTTGGCTACAACCGGGGCTGAAGCGGCAAACAGTATGGCTCCTTACCTGTCAACTCCCATCTTCATGTCCAATGCCGTCCCTCCCAATGTCCTGATTATCTTTGATAATTCTGGGAGCATGAACCAGATGGCCTATTGGGAAGAGGCGGTTGAACACAGTGAAGGTGACCCGTGGTGGCAGGTTGATATCGTGCCTACCACCCCATATGATCCGGCTCGGAACTACTACGGCTACTATGTGGCCGGCACGCCGGCCAATCGGGTTATGTACTCTTACTCCAGTAACAAATTCAACCGGGACCCCAGCGGCGAGTGGGAGGGCAACTTTCTGAATTGGCTCACCATGCGCCGTGCTGATGTGGCCCGCAAGGTGCTGGTTGGCGGCCTGGCCACCTCTCGAACCGGCGGCGGCAACACCACCCTCATTGGCGAGGACCCGGTCCAGTCAGGGCGGAGCTTCAAGTGCAAGTTAGGCTTTATGACCTTGCTGACTTACACGCCTTTTAATGACTTCAACGACCGCTATGTAGGCGTTAAAGACGGCTATCTCTACGTCAGTAAAGACCTGAATACCAGCCCCTTCGACAAATTCGACTACAAGTACACCGTCAAGGTTCAGCGGGATTCCACCTACCCTGATGAAGCTTTTGATTTCCATAACGGCAACATTGCCGGAGTCATGCAAAAGGTGGGTGACAAGGCATATTGGGGACTGGAATTCTTCCGCAGCGGCACTGGCAATGGCCAAAACGGTGGCTACATAAAAAATCGAGTCGGCCACCCAACCATCACCAATCTCTATACCAACATCGAAAACGAGCCGATGCAGAACTGGACGCCTCTCGCCGAAAGTCTCTACGTGGCCATGCAATACTTCAAACAAGAACCCATAGATGCTAGCTTGGCTTCCTTGTACAACCCGGGTTATCAGCTCAACAGCAGCTGGGATCCCTACGATCAAGACGGAGATTCAACTCATTGCGCCAAGAGCTTTGTGTTGATTTTTACCGATGGCGCCTCCACCAAGGACATGATGGTTCCAGACGCACTGAAAACCTACGACGGCGATACCCACGATCCCAACGTTCAAACTCCGAGCTACGCCGACGATGGCAGCGACTATCTGGACGACGTCGCCCTCTATGCCAGGACCAATGATCTGAGAACTGACCTCGAGAGCGACCAGAACTTGGAAGTCTTTGTGGTCTATGCCTTCGGAGACGATCCCGCAGCTCGACGGTTGTTGAAAGACACCTCCAGAAATGGTGGTTTCATTGAAAAAAACGGCAACAATCGTCCAGATCCGGCCACCGGCGCCGTGGTGGACGATGTGGACTACTCCAGCCCGCCAAGCGACAATACTTGGACTGAGTGGTGGGAAGACAAACGAACAAGTTCCAATGGCAATGCATTACCTGACACCTACTTCGAGGCCCAAGACGGCTGGCAGCTGGAACTGGAACTCATTAACGCCATCACCAAGATCCTGCAGCGGGCCAACTCAGGTACTGCAGTCTCGGTGCTGGCCACCTCGGGTGAGGGCGAAGGCGCCCTCTACCAAGCCTATTTCAAGCCGAAGTTTTCCACAGCCACCGAGGAAGTTCACTGGACCGGATACTTGCAGGGACTCTGGACTGACGCCCTTGGCAACCTGCGGGAGGACTGGACCGCTGCCGGCAATCCCACCCCGGACGGCATACTCGACCTGGGAGTGGATCCCATAGTGACTTTCTTCTACGACGAAACCAGTGGTGAAACCACTTTTCAGCGACGCGCGGTGTCACTTGCAGATATTTACGGCACCGCCTCTTCCCCTACCACGCACCTTCTCACCGAGCTCAGCCCTCTGTGGGAGGCTGGGACTGCTCTGGCGAGTCGTGATCTCATCAGCAAACCACGGAA
>Ga0255055_10003299_pt1 | contig 10943 bp, 7 predicted proteins | sample JV7_2_27_MG_FD_188633 | JGI IMG/M metagenome (GOLD analysis project Ga0255055, IMG submission 188633) | Seawater microbial communities from Jervis Inlet, British Columbia, Canada - JV7_2_27 | ecosystem: Environmental > Aquatic > Marine > Inlet | place: Canada: British Columbia | collected... | reverse complement strand
CGAGCTGACCGACTGGTCGCTGTGTGTGAATCGAACCGCATCCGCGAACAGCGGAGCAATCGAGAGAATCTTCAACCTGTCGAACATCCGATCCTCGGGGATCCGGATCGTGTTCGTGACTGCTACCTCCGTGACTTCCGACGCGGCGAAACGGTCCGCGGCGGGGCCGGACAACAGCGCGTGCGATGCGCAACAGTACACTTCCCGTGCGCCCAGCCGCTTGAGCGCAAGCACGCCCTCGGCCATCTTCCCCGCCGTATCGATCAAATCGTCGACGAGCAGGCAATCGTGACCGTTGACTTCACCGACGACGTTGACGACCTCGGCGATGTTGGCCGACGGCCGCCGCTTGTCGATGATCGCCAGCGAGGCGTCGAGACGCTTGGCAAATCCGCGCGCCATCTTGGCGCCACCGACGTCTGGTGCCACGATGACCGGCTTGTGCAGCGACTTCTGACGATAGTGCTGAACGAGCACCGGAGCCGCGTATAAGTGGTCCACCGGAATATCGAAGAACCCCTGCAGCTGATGCTGGTGAAAATCGAGTCCCAACATCCGCTCCGCGCCGGCTGTGGCGATGAGGTTCGCCATCAGTTTCGCGCTGATGGCGACCCGCGGCTGATCCTTGCGGTCCTGGCGGCCGTATCCGTAGTACGGCACGACGGCCGTGACCCGCGCAGCGCTCGCCCGCTTGGCGGCATCAATCAAGATCAGCAGTTCGAGGATGTTCTCCGCCGGCGGATTCGTCGGCTGGATGATGAACACATCCTGTCCGCGAACGTTCTCGTCGATCTTGACGAAGATCTCCCCGTCCGCAAAGCGCCGAATCGTGACTCGGCACAGGGGCTGGTTCAGGGCCCCGGCAATCTCCTCTGCCAGCGGCTGATTCGCCGTGCCGGCCATGAGGAGCATCTTGCTGCTAGTTAATGATATGTCCGCCATAGTAGCCCACAAAGCTAGTCAGGGTTCGGTGGGAAGCCAAGATGGTAGATCGAGGGGCAGGGGAGGCAGGATGGGCAGCGTCGAGGGTCCAGCCCTCGCTGCCCCGTCTGCTCCTACTGCCCCGATCGAACCGTCAATTCGCCGTACTCGGGATTCCTCTCCGCCTGTTTTGCCACATACGAGCAGGTCGCGAGCACCTTGAAGCCGTTCTCGCGGGCGTAGGCGAACGCCTCAGCGACCAACAGCTTGGCCACCTGACGGCCTCGCAGCTCGGGCGGGACGAACGTGTGGCGGTAGTCGAGGACTCCCTCGTCTTTGACGGCATAGGCGAGATATGCCTCCTTGCCGTCCAGCACCGTGAAGAACCGGTGCGCGTCCGCGTCGTGTTGGATCTCAATACCCGCCATCTTCGGGACCCTCGGAGTCGCTGTCGTCATTCCAGGCCTCGTGGAACCACGAGGTGCGGGGATCGACCTCCAGGATACGGGCCTGACCCCGGCCGTTCACGAACTCAGCCGGAGCGACCCAGAGCTTGGCGTCCCACAGCATGCCTGCCAGCTCAAACGGCACCAGCTCGTCCACGTCGAGGTCGAGCGTCACCTCCACCAGGGCATCGCCTTCGATCCCCTCCTTCTCGCCGAGCGGTCGGTCAGCGAGCCACACTCCGGTTACGACGGCATCTTCTCCGGTCCGGGCGTCTTTGAGTCCGAAGTCCCAGTCGAGGTCCTCGAATCCGCGCTGCACGATACCGCTTGCTTCGCCGATCATCGTCCGGTGGTAGAGCACCAGCGTCATGTCAGTCGTCTGCTCCCATCCACAAGTCACGTGGAGCGGTCACCGCCCGCCCTTGAATAGGGTACACCGAGGGGGCCGTCTATGGGAAGGTATTCCGGTTAGTCATGGCGCCGGTGCATCCCGGCTCCTACCTTGGCATTGAATCTCCGTGAGGAGCGAGCACCATGCCTGTGATGCAGTGTGTCGCGTGCGGTATGGAGGCCCGGCCAAAGCCGTATCACCCCTCCAGTTTTCGCGTTGAAGCCGGTGTGTGGCTGGTCGCCGTGTTCGTTGGGCTGGCTGTCGGTGTGTCCTCCACCATCGAGGGCCCCACCGCCGAGTCGGGCAGGACTGTCTCGGCGCTCGCCGCCGTCACGGCCCAGTCGGTTGATGCCGAAACCGCCCAAGTTCCGGATCAGGGAACACGCTCCAACCCAACCCTGCAGGTATCGAATTGGATCCGCGCGAAGGTCGCGCTGTTTCTTCGGTCGGCGTGGTGGGTCCTTCCGATTCCGATCCTGTTCTCTCTGTGGCGCCAGACGAGCAAACGAGACGGGTGCCCGAGATGCGGCTCGAGACAGCTCGTTCCGGCCCCCGAAGAGGCGTAGTCGCAACCGGCCTCACATGGAGGCACCGATGTCAGAGAAGCTGGTAGGAACCGTTACCCACTTCTTCAAAGGCCCGAGCGTCGCGATCGTCAGCTTGACCGAGGGGGAGGTCGTGGTTGGGGACGAGGTCCGGTTCAAGGGGCACACGAGCGACTTCACCGAGCGCATCGCGTCGATGGAAATGGATCACCAGAAGGTTGAGCGGGCGACGGCTGGGCACGAGATCGCCATCCAGGTCGTGGCGCGCGTGCGGCAGCACGATCAAGTGTTCAAGGTGGTGGCAGATGACGGGTGACGATTGAAGACTCCACTCGTCCTGCTTTCTGTACTTGGTCTTCCCCCCAACAGCGTTGGTTAGTCCTTTAGTGTGTAGTAGAACTGCAGTGAAAGATCCCAGAGACGGATGCCCTCTCCGGAGCGCTCGCCTCCTATGCGCGAGAGGTACGCCGCCAGCCTGATCTCCGCGTTCTCGATGTCGTACCGCATGACGTCTGGAGGCACCCCTGACCTCGTCCCCGGCTCGGATCGCGGTGCATCCGCACTGTCGAGGATTGCCTGGAGCGGGAGTTCGGCGATCGTACGGCCTCCGGCCTTCAGGTGCACGGAGAACGCGGACGAATCGTACCGGACGACCATGTCGTCGCCGACCAGCGCCGAGTCCTGATGTAAGTCGTCGCCGCGCCAGGCCCGCTCGTAGCCGTCAATGGGAACGACTTGCTGTTCCCAACGAACGAAGTAGTTGAAGTTTCCAGGACGTTCCGATTCCCACTGGCCGACGTAGTCTACTCCAAAGAGCCGGGCGATCAGCTCAGCCCGCTGGTCGGCCTCACCCCGCGGAGAGGGTTGGAGTCCGTCCCCGATTGTGTCGGCCGCCGCCAGGGTCCCGCCGAACCACCGGTCGATCCGTCGGGTGCCGTGGGTGGAGACGAGGTAGTGCAGGATCGCGCTGATTTCCCTGCGGTCCTCGAACTCGACCGGACCGGTCGCCGGCTGGATGGAACCCTCCTGCAGGATCTGGTTGCGCTCGAGTATGGTCTCGAGGCGATGTGCCTGACTTCGGTGTGACATGCCGAACGCTCCCCACGGACCCTCGAACGTGATCAACGCGGCGAGACAGAGCGTCGCGGGGATGAGCTTGATGTTGCGGGAGCGTGTAACCGCGTAGTACACCGCGATGCCAGCAAGCCAGATCGAGAGCACGGCGAGGAAGTAGCGCGCTTCCGTAACCCCGTACTGATCGATCCGCTTCCAGATGGCGAGCCACAGCATCACGATCGACGGCAGCAGCGCGATGTAGAACGCACGGGCGTAGTTCCGCATCCACCGGTTTTCGGCGCGTTCCGCGATCGGGAAGACGAGGAGCAGGGCGAAGATCCCTATGGCGGCAACACAGGAAACCAGCCAACCGATCCATCCGCTCGGCCAGACCTGAGTGATGATGACCTTCGCGAAATAGAGCGTCAGGATGATCTGGTATGCCACCACGATCGGAAGCAGCATGTACTGCGCAAAGACCTTGAGCCCGGTAGGGTAGTCCGACTGATCGTTCAGTTCGGCGAACTTCTGCGGCACACCGCTCAGGAAGAACCATGTCGCGAACACGAAAATGACGGCGAAGTACAGCTGTCCGTAGACGTTGCCGTCGACATCCAGGCCGAAGAGGTTGTCCAAGGCGAGGAGGGCAATGGCGACGCCCGCGTACAGCACGTGCGCGTAGAGCGTTGCAAGGAATGCCCGGAGCAGCAGCGTCCAGTTGAAACGCCAGAAGCCCTGCAACTCGTTCACACCGACGAAGGGAGCGATCGACACCATCATGTGGAATGCGACGGCGGACTGGAGCCATCGTGCGGAAGCGAGCGGGTCCGACCAGTTGTACCACGCCACCATATAACCGGCGAGGAGTGCCGCACCGGCCAACCACCCTCCGATTCGCAGGCCGAACCCCAGTGCCTTCCGTTCAACGAGGAGATCGACGGCGAGGAAGAATGGAATGGCGAGTGCCGCCGTGCCCGTCAGCTTGAACCAGAACCCTTCATCGCCGGCGTCAACCCACATGACGGCGGCGAGTCCTGCCAGGATGGCCGCAAATATGACTGAGGGGAATCGCCGAAGCGAGGCGAGTGCGGCGGAGATGAGAGCGTCGATCGATGGGAGTTTCATGGTCCCTCCGTTCCGCCGCCAATGGTACGGTCCCAGGTGGGTAGGGGCAATGTGATTGGGGCCGCCGGTGTGGCCTCGGTGGGCTTCACCGGAACTTCGGCCACTGCCACCACGGTTCAATCCCCTGAGGGCGTAATCTGTTGTCAATCAAAGGTTTATGCTGTTCGATTGACCGGGGGCCGGCCCTCCATCCCGCTGCTCCCAGAGCCGTGATCCGGTCCTAGCCCTACGGACTCAGGCGGTAGCGGACCACGTACGCGGCGCCGGGCCCGCTCGAGAGAACCCCGACGACGGATTCCTCAGTCACGTGGTGCGGCTCAAATCCGGCCGGAAGCTCTACGGTCACGAGATACCGACCAGAGGCATCGAAGAGATCCCAGGTGCTGGCCGCTGGCGCGTCGCTGCCGATCACCACTGTCAGCTCGCGCCGCCACGGCTCCGGGGCCAAGTCTCTGCGTTCCACCCAGCACGCACCATCCGGTGCAACCAGCAGCCGGTCGGTCGGGGGGACCGCAGTCACGCGCATGAGGCGGACGCGGTCCTCGGCGAACCGTCTGAGTTCTTGGCTCCGTCTCCGTGAGGCGGGCAACGTGCGATAGTGCGCGCGCACGCTCTCGGCATATGCATCCAGCCATTCCTGTCGGACTGTCCCGGGGGCGTATTCGCGACCAAATCGTCCGAGGAGCGCCCCGTCCGAGTCGAACACCTCGACGGCGTAGCGATCGCCCGTGGTCCGGTAGATCCTGCCGTGCGAGTCGACCGCCGTGGCTGGGATGGGGTCGAACATGGGGCCGGCCGTCTGCTGTCCGAGTGGTGCAACGATCTGTGCGGCGTCGGGAAACTCCAGGAACGGCTGATATAGAGCGCCGTCGGCCGGGCGAAAGCGCGCGATACCGATGGATTCGGCGTGGAGTGCTCCAGGTTCCAGCGATCGCAGATCGGTAGGCTGGCGCAGCTGAATGATCCAGAAACGACCGCTTTGACCCAGTGGGGCGATACTGGCCCCGTAGCGCGTGCCGGTTGGCCGCGCGACGATGAACTCGCCGGCCGTGGTGAACAGCGACAGGATTGGTGGCCCACTGCCCCCACCGAGGGCCAACAGCTCCTCGGCACCGACCCAGATGTGCGAGAGTGGGGCGAACTCTCCGGGACCGGTACCTTCGCGTCCAATGGATCGGACGAATTCACCCTCGTCGGTGAAGACGTGAATCGTGGAAGCACCTCGGTCAGCCACGAGGAGTTGGCCTGATGCGTCCACACCGACGGCCCCGATGTCGGAGAACTGAGCAGTCCCGGGTCCTTCCGCCTGGCCGAGTCGCAGATCCTCTGTGAGGTACCCGCTAGCGGTTTCCTGCGCATTCGTGACGACTTGCACCCCGGCCGAGTCGACGACGTGCACACCGATTTGTGGACTATCCCCACTGCACGCGACGGACACCACCAAAGTGGGGAGTATTGCCCATGCGATGCGGCGGGCTGTGGTGTTCATTGGATGGCTTGATTGTCGGGAGAGGACTTCAATTGGCCCCGAAGGATTCGAACCTTCATTTCCGGAGCCAAAGGTCGGTCCCTGAACACCCGCGATGTGGTGATTTCCCGTGTTTCTCGAGTGAGGATGTGGGAAGTTCCGGTGTCGCCGTGAAATTGACACGGGAGCTTCGCGCATTACAACTGACCCAGCAACTGACCCAAGGGAATCCGTCGGGAGTGACGTACGCATGTAGCCCCGGCTCGGCGTCGCTCCAGAGTCCCACGAGTCGGCGACCACCGCTTCGGCTTCAACTGCCGCCCCCTCACCACTCCAGATCCATCACGTAGATGTCACTCTCGAACTTCGCGACGGTTAGATAGAGGTGTTCGGGACCCACTGTGAGCGCATACAGCACGAACAGATCAGGATCGTCAAACGCCACAACCTTGATGGCATCCCCTCCATCTTCGGGGATTCGCCACACCCCCCGAGACCCATCTGGGTGGGTGCCGACGGTGTACTTGCTCAAACCGTCAGGCGAGAAGAAAAGAGAGCTGAAGCTCCGCAGTCCGGCTTCCGAGGCATAGGAACGCTCGAGTACTTCACCCTCCCTGGAGAGCCTCACATGTGCGAGCCCCGTACTATCCCTGGGTGCAAGGCACCATACGCTTGTCCCGTCAGGATCCCATTGAGGATATAAACAGTCGAAATCGCTCAATCGGGTGGGTGTCATCCAGTCGCCGCCAACACGGTCACGTGAGACGACCCAAACCCTCGTCCGAAGCGTTCCTGGCACCCACGACATGAAAGCGATGCTGAGTCCGTCGGGCGACCAGACAGGATTGCCGTCGTCGCCGGGCATACCAGGAAGCGTGTCGGGTACACCGGCCGCAGCCGGCACGATGAAGATCTTCACCCGCTGGCTGCTCGGAGGAATAGAGTGAAATGCGATCTCTGATCCATCCGGTGACCATTGGGGACTGAACGCATAACCCGGCATATCGACGATCAGCGTCACCTCCCGTTCACCTGTCAACGGTCGCTTGTAAATATCGGTGTTCCCCCCAATCGTGCTCTCGTAGGCGATCCACTCACCGTCTGGTGACAGGCTGTGGGTTTCAATGAACTGATTGCCTTCGGTGACCGGGACCGCGTCCTTGATCGAAACCACCCCCGATTGGGGAATGGGGATCGACATGATGTTCTGCGCCGCCGGGAATTTGGCGTAAGCAAGTCTCCGGCCATCCGCCGAGATCGAGATGGAGTGGGCATCCGAAGAAGGGAGCACGCTTTGCGGCGGCCCTCGTGGTCCATCCGGCCCCACCTCGATGACATAGACGCCTCGCGATCCATCTCGGTTTGAGACAAAGAGCAGATGCCGGCTGTCGGGTAACCATTGGGGACTCACGTTCATGTATTCGTCGTCGACCACTGGGACCGGTTCTCCGCCGTTGGCATCCAAGACCCAGATGGACGCACTGAGCGCGTTCAGGCTGGTTCTCCACGCGGGGTTCCCGGCCACGTAGGCGATCTGTCGCCCGTCGGGTGACCAGGCAAGGGAGTGGAGCACCATGGCCGCGTCTGCCGGGTGCCTACCCAACAACTCAGGCTCGTCATGTCCTGTCGCCGAGTAGGCGAAGATGCTGTCCGTACGCGGGGCGAGTGCCACACGCGCTCCATCCTGGGACCACGCGTGGCGGTCCGACGGGCGCTGAGCACCGATGCTACGGACGGAGCCACCTCGTGTTACCACCTCCTTCCAGTCACACTCCAATCCCAAAGCATTGCAGCCCCAGAAGCGCAAGGACGCTCCGTCGGTAGTCCATGCCGGATGCTTCTGTGTCCCGCCTACCTCTTCGCCGAGGCGCAATCCGTCGCCATGGCCAAGGTTATCGGTGCTCCGCACGACGATGCGCCCGTCGAGACCAGCGATGTACGCCACCTCGCGCCCGTCCGGCGAGAGCACCGGCTGGAAGTCAATGCCTGGCTCGGTCGTCACTTGGTTGATGTTCGAGGTCGTGATGCTGATCGGTCCTGACGCCACCATGCGAGTCAGCACCACCGCGATCACGACAAGTAGCGCAGCGGCCAGGACGCCCGGCACAAGCCAGCGTCTCCTGCCCGATTCGGTGACTGGTTGGGTGTCTCCAGCCACCGACATGCGCGGCGAGATCGCCTCACCAAACTGTGCCACCGGGTTGAATCGGTCCGCCGGGGTCTTTGCGAGACTGCGCTCCAGTGCCGCAGCAATCCACCCAGGCACAGAAGGACGAATCACCGTGACGTTGGGTGGCTCCGCCGACAGATGCTGATGCACCAGGCTCTCAACCGTGGGACCCGTGAACGGCGGCTGTCCCGCCAGCATCTCATGCAGCACACAGCCGAGCGAGTAGAGATCACTCCTGCCGTCGAGATCCTTCTCGCCCCCGGCTTGCTCGGGACTCATGTAGGTTGGGGTGCCAATCGCAAGCCCTGTCTCGGTGAGGCGTTCACCACCCGCCGCATCGACAGCCCGTGCAATCCCGAAGTCAGCTACTACCGCGTGTCCGCTTTCGAGCAGGATATTCTCGGGTTTGATGTCCCGGTGGATAACGCCGTGAGCATGGGCATAGCTCAGCGCGTCGGCTACTTCCCGCGCCACTTGCAAGGCATCATCTATGGCAAGCTGTTTCTCGCGCTCCAGACGATCTCGGAGCGACTCCCCTTCCACGTAGGGCATCACGTAGTAGAGAAAGCCGTCGGCTTCACCGGAGTCGTACAGTGGCAGGATGTGTGGATGGTGCAGGTTGGCCGCGATTTTGATCTCTTGCAGGAACCGCTCTGGCCCCAGCGCCGCCGCAAGTTCAGGTCGCAGGACCTTCACCGCGACCTGTCGCTCGTGCTTCAAGTCTTGGGCGTGATATACCGTCGCCATGCCACCACTACCGATCTCCCGCTCAATGGTGTAGCGGTCAGACAGGGCTGTCTTGAGGTGGTCCAGAACGTCGGTCATGTGATGACCTCGGTTGGGAATGGCCTAACCTATGGTGACTGCGGTGGCTGGGCTAGAGTCTCACTGTGGAGCTCGGGCGAACATCCCGAGTTGGAGAGCTACGGTGGGGAAGGGCAATTGGCCCCGAAGGATTCGAACCTTCATTTCCGGAGCCAAAGGTCGGTCCCCCAACACCCGCGATGTGGTGAATTCCAGTGTTTCTTGAGTGAGGATGCGGGAAGTTCCCGTGTTGTTTCTTGATCGATGTGGGAATTTCCCGCATCGCAACTGACCCAGCAACTGACCCAAGGGAATCGGTCGGGAGTGAGGCACGCCTGTAGTCCCGGCTCGGCGTCGTTCCATAGTCCACGAGTCGGCGATTACTCCGTCATCCCCCTCACCACTCCAGATCCATCACCCAGATGTCACTCTCGGATTTGGCGATGGTGAGATACAGGTGCTCCGGACCCACGGTGACATCCTTGACCTCCACAGAGGGATCGTCGAACGCGACCACCTTGGTCGCATCCCCCCCGTCGGCCGGCATCCACCACAGGCCGTCCGTCCCATCCTCGTGGGTGCCGCCGAAGTAGATCCTCGAACCGTCAGGTGAGAACTGGGGGGAATTGACACTTCGTAGCCCGGCTGTCGAGAGATCGTAGCGGGACTGCACTTCTCCACCCCGGGACACTCGCACAAACTCACCCCTCCACCCGCATACCAGACTCGCATCCTCGGGAGCCCAGTCGGGCGGCCCGCATGGGAAGTCGGTCAGTTGAACCGGGTCTCCCCAGGGCAGGCCAACGCCGTCACGTGATACGATCCAAATGCGCCAACGCACGCCGTTTGCCGAGTCTGCCGATTGATAGGCGATGGTCAGCCCATCCGGCGACCAGGCGGGCCAGGCGTCCTGGCCGGGGTAATCCGTGATCGGCTCCGGAGTGCCACCGTTCGCCGACACGACTCGTATGTCGAGTGCAGGTACGGGTCCTCCGGAATAGAATGCGATCTCGGTGCCATCCGGGGACCAATCAGGCGTGTACTCAATACCTGGTATATCGGCGACCAACTCCTGGTCTCCACCATCCAACTGCATCTTGTAGAGGTCAAACTCCCCCCCCCGATCGCTGTCGAAGGCGATCCACTTCCCATCGGGGGACAGGCTGTGACTCTCAATGGTCTGATTGCCCGTGGTGACCGGGGCCGCGTCGCGGATCGAGACCGCACCAGATCGTGGAATGGGAATCGACCAGATGTTCTGCCCCGTCACCGGGAACCTGGCATAGGCGAGCCTTCGGCCATCCGCTGATATCGAGATGGAGTGGGGATCGGTCGGTCCGGGCACTTTCTGTGGTTCCCCGCGTGGCCCTGTCGGTCCCACTTCGACTACGTAGACTTCTCGCTGCCCCTCGCGGTTGGAGATGAACAAGAGATTCCGGCTGTCGGGAAGCCATTGCGGACTCACGTTCAGGTGCTCTTGGTCCGTGACCGGCAGGGGTTCGCCACCGTTGGCATCCAGAATCCAGATGGACGCATTGGCCACGTTCGTACCGAAGGGCCACCCGGGGTTGCCGTTCACGTAGGCGATCAGTCGGCCGTCGGGTGACCAGGCGAGCGAGTGCGGCTCCCACCCACCCACGCCATGCACGCCCAGCAGCTCGGGCTCGGCAGTTTCTGCTGCATAGGCGAAGATGCTGTCGTGCCCAACTGCGAACGCCACGCGGGTTCCATCGCGGGACCATGCGTAGCGGCTCCTCCCCCCGCGCGGGCGACTCACGGTCAGGACAGAGCCACCGAGTCTCCCCACCTGCTTCATTTCACAGCCCGATAGGAATCGCGTGCAGGCCAAGAACCGTAGGGACGCACCGTCGGTCGTCCACGACGGGAACCAATGGACCCCACCCACATCCTCGCCGAGGCGCAAAGCACGGCCGGTGCCGATGTCCATGGTGCTCTGCACGGCTAGGCGCCCTTGGAGGCCAACGATGTACGCCACGTCTCCCCCGTCCGGCGAGAT
>Ga0255055_10003298_pt1 | contig 10943 bp, 11 predicted proteins | sample JV7_2_27_MG_FD_188633 | JGI IMG/M metagenome (GOLD analysis project Ga0255055, IMG submission 188633) | Seawater microbial communities from Jervis Inlet, British Columbia, Canada - JV7_2_27 | ecosystem: Environmental > Aquatic > Marine > Inlet | place: Canada: British Columbia | collected... | reverse complement strand
AGCAGCTAGGCGCAGACAAAAAACAGGCTAAAACCCGCGCGCAGATCGAGAGCTACAATAAAAGAATTGAAAGCTATAATACACGGGGCCAGGACTTCATGAAAAAACAAAAGGAAAGAGACGCGCTAATTGACGATTATAATGCCCGCATCATGAAAAAGAATACTAAAGATCAAACTTCGAGCGATTGAATATTTTCGATTGAAGATTGAATATTCAATTTTCAATAGTTAATTCTCCCCCACCCATTTTATCCCCTAAACAGTCAGCTTGAGACTTGCCTGTGCCATAAGCAAATTTAATTATTTGGTATTTAAGCAAATTTATACTTGACAGGGTGCTGTTTTTTTCTCTATTCTCTTGTTACCCATTAAGAATTTAGCTTAATTAGCCAAAAAAATAGTTGTTTACAGATTTTTTCGAAAGCGTTTAACAAACCGCAGGCAAAGATGGATGTTTCTTCAAATTACAATCTGATCCCCTATCCCGATCATAATTATCAGGTTCTACCTTATGTCCAGGATAATATGGTTGCACATCAGGATCGTGGACAGGAATCTATTCAACAGCATAATCTCTTAAGGCGGCCTCATCCGGTTATTAAGGCCGCTGACATCGATTTTGATTTTCGCGGCAATAGCTACGATGCCAAACAGTGTTTACAATATTCCGATGCCGATCAGGTAGGTCTTCTGGTCGACTTTTATGCATGATCTGCTACCACACTCCACAACCTCATCACTTTTCTTTTTTTATTCACCACTTTATAATCAAAATAAAAATTTAAGAAACGAATTTCTCATGGAGTAATTTTTTACAAAGGAGAAAGAGTCATGCCGGAAAAAGTTTCAGGAACCGGAAAAACGAAACATTTCGATAATGCGCTTCAAATTGGCCGCCCCCCTAATATTGGGAAGCTTTTCCCAAATTCCAAGGCCATGATTGTTAGCGGGAAATTTATCGACCAGGCCATGCTGGCCAAGGGCAAAGCAATTGCCATGGCGGCCAACGGTCGAAACAGCTTTGTCATCCGCGGCACCCTGCGAGCCGCCCAAAGAGCCAATGCCGCCCTGATTATCGAAATCGCAAAGTCCGAAGGTGGCGCCAATGCCTACTGTGCGGTTAATTACTGGAATATTGCCCGCATTGTTGATGCGGCCTGCAACGAATTAAAAATTACCATCCCGGTAGCCATTCATGCCGATCATTACGGCATTAAAAACCAGGCCGACGTTGAGGCTGCCAAAGTGGAAATTCCAACCCTGTTTGAGGCCGGTATCACTTCGATGGCCATAGATGCATCTCATATGGCGGATGATAAAAATCTATTGGCCAGCATCGAGCTAAATAAATATGTTCCTAAATGGGCGGGGCTTGAAACTGAAGTCGGTGAAATTAAAGGCAAAGAGGGACTTTCTACTGTAGAGGAGGCCTTATTTCTCATCCAGGGCTTAAACGCCCACGACATTTTCCCGGATTGGATTGCATTAAACAATGGCACCACTCATGGCATTGAAGCCAGTGGTCAGGGGATACAGGTCGACTTAACCGACCGAATTCATAAAGCGCTAACTGATTATCAAATTTCCGGGGCGCAACACGGGACTTCCGGCAACAATTCAGACAGGCTGCGAGAAATTGCCGCCAAGACCCAAACGACAAAAGCAAACGTGGCAACAGCCCTGCAAATGATTTCATGGGGCTTGGAAGTAAATGATTATGGAAATGCCATCCTTGATGATGAAGGTAACTTCAAAAAAGTTAAAGACGCAGGCGTTACCGAACAGATATGGTCTGAAATGGTGGTTTTCGCCGATGCGCATGGATATAAGGGCGGCAATTACAAAAAGCTAAATCTACCATTTGAAAATAAGCTGCTCGGACAACCTCAGAAGATTCGAGAACGCATGATAAACCGCGTCGAGGATTTCACATATGAAATGCTGGTAAATGTTTTGAATGCAGAAAACACGGCAGCGTTGGCAATCGAAGCCATTCTTGATGCCGGATCTTACGAAACCGGCCCAAAAGCAAGGCGGATAGATGACCCTGAAAAATGGACTCCCGAGCAAATTCAAAAAAAAGCTGCTGAAATCAAAAGTGATAAAGGCCCGGCCGGCGAGTTTGATGATTAGGGGAAAATTGTCTCATATATATGCACCCCGGAATTTATATAACATATTGAAGACAAACAGTTTTTAACGATACTGGCAACTTGCTTCTGGCAGCTGGCGACTGGCTAAACCGATTCGGCGAAATTCAGAAAAAGCCAGTGACCAGCAGCAAGGAGCCAGAAGCCAGTAGCCAACACAAACGGCTTTCCAATCAAATCAACGTGTTTTCACCTAGCAGATTCCCACCGAAGATATCCCGATATTATTAAATAATTACAGATAATTATAAAATCAAACGGCCCCCTGCTTTCATTTTTCCCTAAAGTTTTGATCGAGGCATACCGATAAACCAGACAGGGGAAAATTACAAAATGTTTGTATCCAGCTATCAGATTCACAATGTATTAAGTGCTTACAGCAAGCAGCTCAGTCAGGATAGAGGTGCCCAAAAGCTGAAGGCAGGCGATAAAAAGCCGCTGTCCGACCAGATTAATCTATCGACCGAGGGTAAACGCCGGGCCACAATTGAAAAGGTAGCTAAAGATATTATAAGAAAAATTTCTCGCTATGGCTCTAATAACGAAATTAAAGCAAGCACCCCTGATCGGCCTCGGGACAATTTAAAAAACCATTTTGAATCCGATACCAAAAAGGAAACAACTTTTGTATTTAATGTGCTTGACGATCTGAACAAAAAAACAACAACCGCGCTCTCGGTCAAAGATAAGAGCTTTCTGATGAACAGGCTCGAACAATTAGACAAAGACGCGGTTGAAAAAGATGCTGACATTTAGCAGTCAACATCACTATCATATGAGTCAGGAGGACTCATCAGAAAAAAAGGAGGAAACCATGTTACATGCTATTGGAGAAGCCGCAATGCAACAGACGGTGCGGACAAATTATGATAGTGAGATGCAGCACCAGGATCTCGCTGTCAAGAAAAGCGATCAAATCCGGAAGAAAAGACCCATTGAAAAAACGGAAGACGGTCAGAAGCCCGACCTGAATTTAAAGCAAGAGGAAGATACGCAGCGGAAAAACGCATTCGAAGATGGCGACATCGTGGTCGAGGAGTATAACGAAAACGGGGAAATCGTTCGCATAACCCCCCCGGGATACGTACTCTCAAATGAAATGGCTTAATTAGACCGCCCTTGCCATTTCATCTATGCATATTGTACCTAACCCGGAGCTGAATTTTCATATCTGGATTTAGCCCCTAGAGCACCTTGAGGTGCGCCCCTACCCGTTTATCTTTTCACCCCTAACAAAATGAGCTAAAATTAAAAATGATCTAAAATGCCTAAAATTATGGATCCACTCGCGCTTCGTCTTTTTTAATTGTGCAAATCCTATATTTGTTTATCGAGGAGGAGTAGGATTTACGATTTCATGTGCATCGTTCTCGTCGTCGTCCCCGGGCTCGTTCTCGACACAAAATTGCGCAGCTTCTTCACCATCCTCTGTTAGATGATAGAATTCCTCAACTTTAGGCATTTTAGCTCATTTTAGGCATTTTAGGCACTTCTAACTTTAGAGCACCTTTAAAACTTTTTTTCTCTATCGTCGAAGATGAACTGCTAATTTTGAGACAGCTTCTAATAAGTTTTACGTATCTTAACAGCGTTTGCCGCCAGAAAGGTCTTAATTTCAGATATCGTATAGGTCCCATAATGGACCATAGAAGCGATTAAGGCTGCATCCGCTTTGGCCTTGCTAAGCACATCGCGCAAATGCTCGGGAGTTCCGGCGCCCCCGGAGGCGATCACAGGAATATTCACATTTTCAGAAATCATAGCGGTCAAATTCAGTTCGTATCCCATTTTCGTTCCGTCGGCATCGATTGAATTCAAACAGATCTCACCCGCTCCAAGCTTTTGGGCCTCAATTGCCCAATTCAAAACATCTATTCCCATGGGAGTTCTTCCGCCGTTGATATAAATCTCATATCCCGAAGGTGTTTTTTCGGTCACACCCACGAATTTAGCATCCATGCCCAGAACAATGCACTGATTGCCGAATGCTCTGGCGCCATCTGCGATTATGACCGGATTCTTTACGGCAGCGGTATTGACGCTCACTTTCTCGGCACCGGCTAAAAGCACATTTCGCATGTCCTCAACTGTCCGGATTCCGCCACCGACAGAAAAAGGGATGAATATCGTTTCGGCGACATGCTTGACCACGTCCAGCATGATATCGCGTTTTTCATAGGAGGCCGTAATATCGTAAAAAACGATTTCATCGGCGCCCGCTTCGTAATAAAGGCGCGCCATCTCAACGGGGTCACCAATATCCACATTATTTTTAAACTTGATGCCTTTGGTGGTCCTGCCTTCACGTACATCCAGGCAGGGTATAATCCGTTTGCTCAACATGTTGCATCCTAAAATTGGTGAATGCCCAAACACCAAATCTCTTCGTTAATTCGTCTTTATGTGTCGGTTCTCGGGTTCAGGGTTCAGGATTCAGAGGTTCGGGTTTTAGGGTTTCAGTGTTTTGATGTTTCTCCTATTTCTGTTGTTATCTAACCTGTGAACCTTTGAACGTTGAACCTTTGAACCAGGAGACTGACACCTGACTTAAATAAACCACACGACTTTTGTAAGATATTGATGGCGCATAACCCTAGGGTGTCCATCTGCAGAAATTTTCCAGTATCCTCAACCCGGGAGGCCCGCTTTTTTCGAGATGGAATTGAGTCGCAAATAAATTTTTAAATCCAAGGATCGAGGCAAACGGAAGTCCATAGTCAGTTACGGCAATGACAGATTCGGAATTTTGCGGTTCCGGGTAATAGCTGTGCACAAAATAAAATTCATCATCGGCCCCAACATCGGAAAGCAGCGGATGGGACCTTTCAATCCGAATTCCGTTCCATCCCATATGGGGAATTTTCAGCTTTTGTCCATCTTTTGATTGGTTCTGCGGCCCAAAAGCGCGCACCGTCCCATCTAAAATCCCCAGACAGGGTGTATCATTCTCATCACTGTGGGTCAGAATAATCTGGGTGCCTAAACAAATACCCAAAATGGGTTTTCCCCTGGCCAGCTCATCTTTAATAAGCGTATCTAATCCGGAGCGCTTCAAACTTTCCATTGCCGCGCCGGCGGCACCAACTCCCGGAAAAATGATCCGATCTGCGCCTCTAATTTCATCCGCGGCCTTCGTTATCACACACGGCATGCCAAGGTGCGAAACCGCTCTGGCTACACTGGTAAGATTTCCGGCATCATAGTCGATTATGGCGATCATTTTTACCTTCTACCTGGATGTTGTTTGCCAGATCTGCTGAATTTCGGCCTGCGAAAGAGAATCGAAATTTGTTCCGCTTTCGGAAACCCTTTTTTCCATCTGCCTGAATCGGTTTTCAAACGTTTTAAGCGCACCGGACAGGGCCGTCTCGGGATGGATTTTTAAAGACCGTGCCAAATTAACCAGGTCGAACAACAAATTCCCGAATTCTTCTGAAATCCGCTCTTCTTCGTTACCCTTCAAGGCCTGTTTCAGGTCATTTAATTCCGACTCCAATTGCTGTAAAAGGCTTTCAGCATCCTTTAAATCCAAACCGCTGCGAGCCGTACGATCACAAATCTGGTAGGTGCGCATTAAAGCTGGAAGCCTCTTAGGCACGGAATCAATGACAGACTTTTTTTTGCCCGGTTTCTTTTCATCTTGTTTTATTTTATGCCAATTGTGCTTCACCGTTTCAGTGTTATCAACGCGGACAGTGCCAAACACATGCGGGTGGCGTCTGATCATCTTGTCCGTGATTTCCCGGGCAACATCGTAAATGCTAAACTGACCCGTTTCTTGAAATAGCCGGGCCGTGAAAACAATATGAAATAACACATCCCCAAGCTCTTCGCGTACATCTTCAGCGCGGTTTGACTCGATTGCATCGGCAAGTTCATACATTTCCTCTATCAGATAGATAAGCATGGTTCGGGGAGTTTGCTTTTTATCCCAGGGACATCCATGCTCCCCCCGCAAGGATTCAACCAATGCAACCAGGGCCTTTAGTGAATCTGTTGCTGATTTTACTTTGGAATTTTCCACGCTCTTTTAAATTCTTCAAGCTTGCCAAAAAAGTCACGCTTCATTTCTTCGGAAACAAGATTAACCATTTTTTCTGAGATCCAGATGACATGGGGGGCGAGGACAGACCTTTTGATTAAAGGAGCACCTTTGGGAAGAAAGGTTGTGAGGATGATAAACAACACGGTGACAATTAATACGCCTTTAATTAATCCAAAACAAACACCGCATATGCGATCAATCCACCCCAAAAAGGCTACATTCAGCAAATATTTGATCACAACCCCAAGAATACTGATTATGATGAGGACACTGCAAAAAATAACCAAAAAACTCAAAATATTCAGGTACGACGGATTGATAACCAATCCGGCGAAAATTTTGGCCACCGCCGGATGGTATGAATATGCGGCATAAAAACCGCCCAATACACCAAAAATAGATGAAACTTCTTTGACCAACCCTCTGAAGAGGCCTCGAACGATGCTATAACCTAATACAATTATTATAAAAACATCAAATGGGTTCATTTAGTCACCAAAAAGGCACCTGATACAAATTGTAACGGTATCAGACGGTTGAACTAACAGAGCAGATTTTGTGAGTCAAGGTATTTTTAAAGCATAAAGTGCAGGTCGGATTTGTGTCTTGCAATCCTTTTAGGTTATGATAGAAAATAGATCCAAAATTCAAAGGCACACATTGCCATCTTTACATCACTCGAAATGCCTCTTATGAGGAAAGCGGGGTCAGGCAAATCTTCGTATGAATGAAATCTCGGATCATAAACAAACCACGCTAAATTTTTCCGATATTGAATTGGCCAGACAGTTGTTTGGAGAGCATAACAGTAACCTTCAAAGAATCGCTGCGGCTACCGACACCACCGTGAATGCGAGAGGCAGTAAGGTTTTTATTCAAGGAGACAGCATAAACGCACGCCTGGCTCAAAACGTACTGGATCAGCTCTACGCCCTGATAAAAGAGGGTTACCCCATACACCCCAAAGACCTTGATTATGCCGTTCGCGTATTAAGCGGGAATGACCGCGCTGATTTGAAAAAAATATTTTTAGACACCGTTTTCATCACCTCAAAAAAAACAACGATCACGCCCAAGAGTCCGGCGCAAAAGGAATATATTGATGCGATTCGAAAATATGATATAGTTTTCGGGATCGGCCCTGCCGGGACCGGGAAAACCTACCTGGCCATGGCCATGGCGGTTGCAGCGCTTACAAAGGGGCTTGTTGATCGCATTATCCTGACGCGCCCGGCGGTTGAAGCCGGTGAGGAACTGGGTTTTTTACCGGGCGATCTTGCGGAAAAAGTCGACCCGTATTTAAGGCCGCTTTATGATGCACTTCATGATATGATGCGGTTTGAAAAAGTCACAAACTTGATTCAAAAAGGGGCCATCGAGGTCGCACCGCTTGCATTCATGCGCGGACGAACCTTAAATGATTCGTTTATCATCTTAGATGAGGCCCAAAACACGACTCCGGAACAGATGAAAATGTTTCTTACCCGTATCGGTTTCAACTCGAAGGCCGTCATTACCGGTGACATCACTCAGATAGATCTGCCGGCTGAAAAGACCTCGGGTCTTATCCAGGCGAAAAATATCCTCCAGGAAATTGCGGGCATCAGGTTTGTCTTTTTTTCAAAACTGGATGTTGTCAGACATGCGCTTGTGCAACACATCATCAATGCCTACGAGGAGTTTGAGGCCGGCAAGGAAAAATAGAAAGCACCGTTCGCGGGAAGTCTATGAAATTCGAAAAAAGCAAAGAACCGATCAACAAATTCCTGGAGAGCAATACCCAGATACGCTGGGCAATCCTGGTGTTAGCCACGATTCTCTTTATCATTATTCTCTATCCGAGTCTGGTTATTACCAAACACCCGTATAACCTGGGAGATGTGGTTGAACGCGACATCAAAGCACCCAAAGATTTTTTTATCGAAGACCAAGCGGCCAAAGACAAAAACCGTCAGCAAGCCATCGCGGAGGTGCTAACGGTTTACGATCATGATCCCAACCTGGCTAATGTTTTGAAACGCAAGGTGGAGCAGGCATTTGGCGATTTAAGAACCGTTATTGAATCGTCACGAAAAATCGAGCGCCAGGAAATAGAAGATCAGATGGAGGCTGTTGAGATACTGCCGGCAGAGCCAAACCCGTCGCTGCAGACCCTTGTCTGGGAAAAACAGGAACAATTTGAGCAAACCATCGGCATTGATGTCAGTACAGGTGCCTATCGTGCCCTTGCTCGAGAAGAATTTTCAAAGAATCAAGCAAATCTTATCGCTAAGATTTTAGATAAAATTTTATCCAACGGCGTCGTAACCAACAAGGAAATTCTGCTAAAGGAACTGGACAAAGGCATCATTCTGAGAGATGTCAGTACAAAAAAAGAAAAGATTGTCGGCAACCTGAATCAATTTTACGGACTGAATCAAGCCAAAGCCCTGGTCCGCACCATCGGCCAACCCTATCTTCAAGACCTCGATTATACCCTCAAAAATTTAGTCGTTGATTTTGTCCAGGAGCTCATCCATCCCAACATCACCTTAAACCGCAGCGAAACTAAGGAGCGTGAAAATAAAATCGCCAAAGAAATCAAACCGGTTTTGTATAAAATAAAGGCCGGAGAAATGCTGCTTCGTGAAGGTGCACGGGTGACCGAATTTGATCTTATAAAATTAGAAGCGCTCCAGACCAAGACGAAAAAGGAACAAGTTTTGCTCAGCAGCCTTGGCGCAGCCATGCTGTTAATGTGCCTTCTGGTAACCACCTATATTTTGCATCTTAACTATCAGGGCCGAATGGCCACCTATCATATCAAAAATCTGCTCCTGATTGCCAGCCTGGCCTTAACCTTTATCTTTCTGGCAGAGATATCGGCCTCGTTTGCAGTATTGCTGACCCAGAATTCACCGGTCCCAATTCCGGGATCTTCAATTTATTTTGGTATTCCCTTAGCCGCGGGGGCCATGATTATCTGCCTGTTTCTGGGGCTAACAATAGCCGTTCCCATGGCCCTGGTAATGGCCATCGGTTTTGCCATCATTCTTCAAAACAATTTTGAAATGTTTACGTATTTTCTGATAAACAGTACGATGGCAGCCTACTGGCTCAGGGATTGCCGCGAGCGTAAAGTATTCATAACAGCCGGCACAAAACTTGGTTTGCTAAATGTCGTGCTGGCCACGGCGATCCACCTTTTCATGGGAGAATTATCAAGTTCCAAACTGCTGTGGGATTGGGCCTTTGCCTTCATGGGTGGTATATTAACCGGGATCGTAACCGCCGGCATTGTTCCGCTCGTCGAAATTGCTTTTGATTATACGACCGATATTACGCTTCTCGAACTTGCTAATCTGGACCGTCCGATCATGCGCCGGTTGATGATCGAAGCACCCGGAACCTATCACCACTCGGTCATTGTCGGCTCCCTGGTGGAGGCCGCTGCCATGGAAATAGGTGCCAACCCGCTACTGTCAAAAGTTTGCGGGCATTACCATGATATCGGCAAAATAAAAAAACCCTTGTATTTCATTGAAAACCAAACTGAAGGCAGAAATAGACACGACAAACTGGCTCCTTCCATGTCGGGTTTGATCCTGATTGCCCACATTAAGGATGGGGTTGAAATCGCCAGAGAAAATAAATTGGGACAGGTGATCACCGATACCATCCGCCAACACCACGGTACCAGCATTATCAAATTTTTCTATGAAAAGGCCAAACAGAAAAAAGGAGCGGCCGCTGTTAAAATCGACGATTTTAGATACCCCGGACCCAAACCCCAGACCAAAGAGGCTGGTCTGGTCATGCTGGCTGACGTGGTTGAAGCTGCTTCGCGAACTTTGGACAATCCCACCACTTCAAGGATCAAGGGGCTCGTACAAAATCTTATCAATCAGATTTTTTCAGACGGCCAGCTGGATTCCTGTGAACTGACCCTAAAAGACCTGCACAACATTGCAAAAAGTTACAATAAGATTTTGTATGGCATCCACCATCACCGAATTGAATATAGCGAAAGACGGACAGCGGGCAACGGAAATGAAAAAGGAAAACTGAAGAATGGAAGTTCAGATAGACAACAGGCAAGACAATCACAGGATCTCAAAGAAGAAGATTCGACAAACGGCAATAGCCATCTTAAACGCCTTGGACTATCCTGACGCAGAACTTTCCATCCTTATTGTTGACGATCAGCAGATAGCGCAATTCAACCGCGATTACCTTAACCGCAAAGGGCCGACAAATGTGATTGCATTTCCCATGCGCGCGGGCCGATTCTCAGAGATTACGCCCGACCTGCTGGGCGATGTCGTGATTTCAACCGATAGCGCTCGTCGGGAAGGGCAAAGCGCCGGTTTCAGCATGCAAGACCGCCTTGACCAACTTCTAATCCACGGGATTTTGCACCTTTGCGGTTATGATCATGAAAACACAAAAACCGAAGCACGCAAAATGGAAAAAAAGACAGAAGAACTTCTTAAAATGATTAAGGCAGGGAGGTTCAGCAATGGCCGGGCTATCCGTAAAAATAAATCAGGTCGCCGTTTTGAGGGAGGCCAGGAAAAGTCCATTCCCCGATCCGGTGGCAGCCGCTCTGATGGCTGAGTTGGCGGGTGCCGACGGTATCGTCGTGCATCTGCGCAACGACCGACGTGATATTCGTGACCGGGATGTTCGAATTCTTCGCCAGACGATTCAGAGTAAACTGATTCTGGAGATGGCTGCAACCACTGAAATGGTCGGCATGGCTCTGGA
>Ga0255055_10003297_pt1 | contig 10943 bp, 10 predicted proteins | sample JV7_2_27_MG_FD_188633 | JGI IMG/M metagenome (GOLD analysis project Ga0255055, IMG submission 188633) | Seawater microbial communities from Jervis Inlet, British Columbia, Canada - JV7_2_27 | ecosystem: Environmental > Aquatic > Marine > Inlet | place: Canada: British Columbia | collected... | reverse complement strand
GGTTGCCTTGAGGATATTAACGGAGTCAATCACTTGAGAGGGAACGATACCGATGCCTACAGCTATAGCTTCCTTGTTAATCAAGTCAAAAAGAGATTCACGTTTCCCGGAGTTCAATTCTTTGCTGTCTCTAACTAGCTTAAACCAGGACAGATTGGCTAGGTGGGGCAGTATAACGGCGCTTGCTACTACGGGTCCGGCCAGAGCCCCTCGCCCGACTTCATCGATGCCGGCGATAAGCTCATAGCCCTGTGCTTTAAGCTTATCTTCCTCATCAAGGTTTGGAAACTGAGACAAAGCTTTCCTTTCCATCGACCTGAGCTGCGGGCTGGGCACTTTCAATAATCCCACCCCCCAGTACCTCATCGATATTATAGACCACAATGGCCTGACCCGGGGTTACTGCCTTTTGCGGTCGAGCGAAATGAACATCAACGGAGTCATTTACGAAAAGGAGGACGGCCTCTGAATCTTTTGATTTATAGCGTATCTTGGCGGTGACAGTAATGGACTCTCGCGGCGCCTTGCCCGATATCCAGTTCAGCTTCTGAGCGGCGAGCTTCTGGCTGTAGAGCTCTTCCTCATGGCCCAGCACAATCCTATTTTGTTCAGGCTCTATCCTTATGATATAGAGGGGTTTGCCCAAGGCCAGTCTTAGGCCATGCCTCTGCCCGATGGTATAAAAAGCTATTCCGCGGTGTTGGCCTAGTTTCCTTCCCGAAGTATCTACAATGTCGCCTAGCGTGCTGGAAAATCTCTGGCTGAGGAATGTGCCATAGTTTTTCTGCGAGACAAAGCAAATATCCTGGCTGGATCTGGTTGTTGTGGGTAATTCAGCCTGCTTTGCCATCTGTTTAACCTCGTCTTTGCTATACTCGCCCAATGGGAAGAGGACATGCACGAGCTTTTCCTGGGTCAGAGTATAAAGAAAATAGGATTGGTCTTTTCTATTATCCCTCGCCTTAAGCAGGCGATGTCCATCACTGGAATGCTCTACTCTGGCGTAATGGCCTGCAGCCAGATAGTCGGCGCCCAGGGAAAATACTTTGTCGTGTAGTAAGCCAAATTTTATGTGCTGGTTGCAGATAACGCAGGGATTGGGAGTCCGCCCTTGCTGGTATTCCCCGCAGAAATAATCAACCACACAGGACTCGAATTCCTTTTGCAGGTCAACCTGATGGTAGGGAATGTCCAGGATACGACAGATATGCTCAGCCTGATGTGCCTGATGTTCGTGATAGGGAGAATCCCAGAGGCGCATATGTATGCCAATTACTTCGTAGTCGGCTTCTTTGAGCAATAAAGCGGCTACGGAAGAATCCACCCCTCCGCTCAATGCCACAGCGACCTTACCTTTAGTCATGCCGTTAGATCCCGGCTTGTCGGGACGATAAGAATGGTCAGCCTGAGGAGTTTGGCAATAACCGGCTTACCCTATCCCAGATAATCTTAGCAATTCTCCCTTTAGGTAAAGAGGCATCTATGATCAGCCAACGGTCGGGCTCGGCGGCGGCCATTTTGAGATATCCCTCTCTCACCCGCCGGTGGAATGATGAATTCTCCATCTCAAAGCGGTCTTTTAAACTTCGCTTCCGTGCTAGTCCCTGCTCCGGTGAAATATCCAGGAGGATTATGAGATCTGGATTGAGATTCCGCGTTGCCATATTGTTGACCATCTGTATGGCAGTAAAATCAAGTCCCCGCCCATAGCCCTGATAGACCATGGTGGAATGAGTGAAGCGGTCGCAAAGGACTACTTTACCTTCTTGTAAAGCAGGACGAATCAGCTCAGCCACCAATTGGGCACGCGAAGCGGCCAAGAGGAACAGCTCAGCCCTAGGCGAAATAAAGGAGCCCCATCTCCTCTTGAGCGCTCTTCTTAACTCGTTACCCAGAGCAGTGCCTCCCGGCTCATGGGTTAATACCACGGGAATATTCTGCTGCTCGAGCTTCTTCAGCAACAGCCTGGAATGGGTGCTTTTACCGCACCCTTCGCCACCTTCAAAGGTGATGAATAGTCCCAAGGATTACCTCGACTTCCTTTTGCCGCTATGTGCCGGGCTCCGGTTACGAGAATCGAAACTACGATGTTCGGCTAAGAGACGCTGTAGATGATGGACATAGATAGATTGAGTATCACCCGGATAGATGGAGTCCAGGCATTGCTTCATCTGAGCGGCATTGTTGCTCTTGAGCACATAAATCGGTATGCCCATCGCCTCGGCATCCCGTATCTTCTGCGGCTTGCGGCGGTAATAGCTTCGTGTGGTGAGGAAAATATCAGCCTGCTTAAGATCAGCGATGATTTTCACCTCTTTTCGACCTTCCGTGGCAACTTGTTCCAATCGAGCCCGGTTAGCGCCGAACAGGTAGAACCGCAGGGCCTTTTCCGGATGCTTCTCTTCCTTGCTTTCCCATATGAGAGGGGCAGTTATCGCCTCCTTTCTTACCTCACCATCTTCATCCATCCAGCGCACTTCGGCCTTGGGTGGTTGCCCATGTAGAAGAGCGTCAACCGCCTCGGTCACGTGAGGATGCACGGTTACTTTGTAATAGTCGAGAATTTCCACCACCGTATCAAAAGTCGGCGGGGACTTGCGTTCCAGGACAGATTTTTGGGTGTGCCGCCGCCTGGCTTCTTCGTCTCCTAACGTAACCGTCTGGATGCCGCCGATAAGGTCAGATAGGGTGGGATTCATTATCAGGTTTTCCAGGGTGTTGCCATGTGCGGTGCCCACTAGCTGTACTCCGCGTTCAGCGATGGTGCGAGCTGCCTGGGCTTCGAGTCCAGTGCCTATCTCGTCGATAATTATAACTTCGGGCATGTGATTCTCCACTGCTTCAATCATTACCGCATGCTGTTCAGCGGGAGCCGCTACCTGCATCCGCCGGGCGTGCCCGATGGCAGGATGAGGAATGTCTCCGTCTCCGGCGATTTCATTGGAGGTGTCAATCACGATAACGCGTTTTTTGAAGTCATCAGCCAGCACTCGAGCCACCTCCCGGAGCATAGTGGTTTTGCCTATACCGGGCCGTCCAAGAAGCAGGACATTGTTGCCTGATTCGATAAGGTCTTGAATCATCTTTACGGTGCCGAACACAGCCCTGCCCACGCGGCAGGTCAGGCCGATTATGTAGCCATTTCTATTGCGTATGGCTGAGATGCGGTGGAGGGTGTGGTTGATTCCTGCACGGTTATCCCCGGTGAAGTCGCCAATGCGGGATACTGCATAATCAATATCAGACTGGTTTACCCCTTTAGAATTGAGGACTAATTCTCTACGGGGAAAACGGGCTTCGGGGAGACGCCCCAAATCTAAGATTACTTCCAAAAGCTCACTGTGGTCGGACTGCTGGTAGAGCGGCTCACGGATATGGAGTGGTAGGATATCAAGCAGTGCGTCTAAATCGTCAGTAACTACCCTTCGCATTCTGTGAAATACCTGTTCTCACCTCACCAACCCCGGGGGGACAGCAATTCTTGCTCGGGTATAGCTTTTATGTCCAGCCCTGGCATAGCGGCTCCCAAACCCTTGGACACCTCAGCCACGATAGCCGGGTCCTGGTAATGGGTGGTAGCCTTAACAATAGCCTGTGCCATGGTTGCGGGGTCGCTGGACTTAAAAATCCCCGAGCCCACAAATACCCCCTCGGCCCCCAGCTGCATCATCAAAGCAGCATCGGTTGGTGTCGCTATACCACCGGCGGCAAAATTCACAACAGGTAACTTCCCCGTTTTATGCACTTCCATTACCCATTCCAGAGGAGCGCCGAGGGTCTTCGCCTCAGCCGCTAATTCCTCCTCACGTAAAGCCTGAAGCCTGCGAATCCCGTCCTGGACTGCGCGCATGTGCCGCACGGCTTCAACTATGTTGCCTGTCCCGGCCTCGCCCTTGGTGCGAATCATCGCTGCACCTTCGGCAATACGACGTAATGCTTCGCCCAATTCACGACAGCCACAGACGAAAGGAACCTTAAAATCATGTTTCCAGACATGATGGCTTTCGTCGGCGGGAGTGAGCACTTCGGACTCGTCGACAAAATCAACGGCCAGAGCTTCCAGCACTTGAGCCTCAACAAAATGACCGATGCGGCATTTGGCCATTACTGGGATACTGACCGCTTCCTTTATGGCCGCAATGATAGTGGGGTCGGCCATGCGAGCCACTCCACCGTCGGCCCGGATATCCGCCGGCACCCGTTCCAGTGCCATGACAGCGCAGGCCCCGGCTTCCTCGGCAATTTTGGCCTGCTCCGGGGTGACCACATCCATAATTACCCCGCCCTTCAGCGTCTGGGCCAGTCCCGTCTTAACTTTCCAGGTACCCTTTTCCATCAATTTCCATTATAACGCTGTGCCAGTCAAATCACAAATGCCAAATCGTTTAGACGATACTCCACTCTGTCATTGCGAGACTGGCGAGCCCAGCCGAAGCAATCCAGTGGGGGGGGCAATGAGATTGCCGCGCTTCGCTCGCAATGACATCACGAGGCGGCGGAGTTTGTCTCCACGTTAACCTCAAATCGAATAGGGTCGAGGAGTTACCCTCGACCCTATCTTTTTGCTTCCTATTACGCCACCCAATCAAGCTGAGTCAAGACCATATTTCATCACGGTCCTGGTGGCGGCTGGTACATTATTGTTATTGAATCTAAAGGATTCGCGGCGCAACAGTCGTTGGCCGGGTTCGTGTCTTCGAATCCTTCTTCCACTTCAATACAAGCCCACGTAGTCAGGGTGCACTGCTGCCAGGGTTCTAACGTGTTATCTTCAAATAAATAATCATCCAAGCTTTGTAGAGTCATCGATTCCCCACCTGACGGCTTGAATTTGATCCAGTTGACATTCTTTGTGTAGTTAGTGCCCACTTTCTGCACAGTTTCTATTTCTACGTCCAGAGTCTGGGGCTCGCACCAGGGGCACACAACATTGGTGCAAGGTGTGACAGGTTGCCCGTTAAAGGTAGCAGTCTGGGACAATTTTTGCTCGAAGGGAGGAACTCCCCATACCGCACCCCAGGCGTTAACAACGTGCAGACTCTTCGCCGGAGCTTCTCCTCCGTCGATACCCTGCCAGTGATAACTGACCATGAGTGTCTCTTTTACCTTGACTTCTTGACCTGTATTGTTCCCGGACACACCCTCTTTGTACCTGGCATCCACGACATCATCTGGGCCTACAAAATGAAAGCCGGGAGCAACGGGTGCCCCGTTTATGGTCCAGGTGTCGAACTCCACCCAGGCATCTACTTGTGGTACTGGTGTCACGAAGTTCAGAGTAAATGTGGTCGTCTCGCCGGCAACCACACTCTGAGTCGCTGACGTTGTGATATCGACAAACGTCCCGGGACCGCCGGAGACGTAGGCACAGGTCCAGTCACCGGCATCCACGTCAGTGTGGCTGTTGGGAACAGAAGCACCGTTAATGACAGTGGGTGCTACTGCCCCGGGTCCGGTTAATGTATAGTCTACGGCACCTGACCAGGGAGAGCTATCAAGAGTAGCATCGACGTCGATAGTACCTGTTGTTTCTCCCTCTCCCTCACAGCCCGGCACTAAAACCGTAAGTGAAAGAACTAAAATTAATAAAACCGACCAAATAGAAAAAATTCTTCTTCTCATCTTCGCCTCCTTTCAAGATAATCTAGCTCTCTAAAACCTTAATTAATCCTATCAATATTCTGATACCTCTTCACCTCCTTTTGGGATAGTTAAGTAAAAACATCAAGATACTACTGCCCCTTTGAATTCTAAATACAGCAACCCTGTATTGTCAAGGGTTTCTGCGTTAAGCATAATCGTGGCGGGATTTCCCGCCGTGTTGCCACTTGTGAGTGTACCCAATATATTCAAAGTCAAAGTCCTGCTCCTTAAGCAAAGTCACTTTCTTCAGGTATATCCTTATTTATACCACTAAAATGTTAAATTGATGTTAAGAAGAAGGCTAATCTCACTATAAAACAGAGAAAGAATGAATGTATGAGGGAATATTCAAACAGAAAGCAAATAGCGCAAAAAGTCTCAGCTTCGAAGTCAAAATAAGCTTTGGAATCTTTCCGAACCATGCCCGACTTCTCGGTGCTCGCAATGCCCGAAGGGGCGGGTTCTCAACGATAGGGCGTGCCTGATAAATCAGTCAACTATGGAAGTCCGGAACTCTAGGTAACTCTCTTTCTACGTACGAAGAAAATCGTAAGTCCCACTATTACCACCGCTATAACACTACCAATTAGCTGCCAGTTGACTGACGAGATGCCCTCAAAATCCGTAACAAACAGGTTCCATTCGGCAAACTCAGTCTCCAGGCCCACAGCAACCATGGTGCCATCGGATTTGAGCCCCACCGTGTGATAGGTGCCGGTGGCGACCCGGGTGATATTTGTCCATCCGCCGATATTGCATTGTCCAGATGCATTGTCTCCCACGGCAACCACAGTGCCGTCAGATTTAAGCCCCACTGTGTGATAGGTACTGCCAGCGACCTGGATGATATCGGTCCAGCTGCCAACGTTACATTGCTCGTAGGTATTGTCTCCTACGGCGACGGTGGTGCCGTCGGCTTTAACCCCCATTGTATGATACAAACCGGCGGCGATCTGGACGATGTCTGTCCAGCCGCCGACATCGCACTGCCCGTATGTGTTGTCCCCCACGGCAACCACGGTGCCGTTGGACTGAAGCCCTACTGTGTGATACCGGCCGGCGGCGATACGCATGATGTCTGTCCAGTGACCGACATTGCAACGTTCGTCGTTGTATCCAGCGGCAACCACAGTGCCGTCAGACTTAAGCCCTATCGTGTGCCAGCCGCTTGTTGCAACATAGTCAATGTCCGTCCAGTTGCCGACATCACATTGCTCGTAGTTGTTCAATCCCACAGCGACCAAGGTGCCATCCGACTCAAGCCCTACCGTTTGATAGCCGTCTGCGGCTATTTGAATGATATCCTCCCAGTCGTTAACATTGCACTGCCCGTATTGATTATCTCCCACGGCGACCACAGTTCTGTCGGACTTCAACCCCACAGTGTGGGACCAGCCGGTGGCGGCCTGGGTGATGTTTATCCATCCGCCAATATCGCATGCTCCGTAGTAGTTATACCCTACGGCGACCACCGTGCCATCGGATTTAAGCCCCGCCGTGTGATACACACCTGCAGCGACCTGGATTATGTCGGTCCAGCCGTTGATATTACACTGGCCGTATTTATTCTCTCCGGCAGCGACCACGGTACCGTCGGACTTAAGCCCCACCGTGTGATGACTGCCGGCAGCGACCTGGGTGATGTTCGTCCAGTCGCCGACATCGCACTGCCCGTAGCGGTTAAATCCCACGGCGACTACAGTGCCGTCGAACTTAATCCCCACTGTGTGATGGAGACCTGCCCCGATGCAGATGATATCCGTCCAGTTGCCGACATCGCACTGCCCGTAATAGTTGTCACCCACGGCAACCACGGTGCCGTCGGCCCTAACTCCTAAGGTGTGATCGTAGCTTGTGACCATTTTGACGATGCCCGTCCAGTTATTAACATTACACTGCCCATAAGCGTTTGCTCCTGCGGTGATTAACGTGCCATCGGACTTGAGCCCTACTGTATGGTACACGCCTCCGGCAACTTGGATGATATTTGTCCAGCTATCTACATCGCACTGCCCCTGGTGATTCCATCCCGTAGCGACTACAGTTCCGTCACTCTGCAACCCCACTGTGTGATGGTTACCTGCGGTGATCTGTGTGATGTCTGTCCAGCTATGAATATTGCACTGTCCGTAGCGATTGTCTCCCACAGCGAAGGCGGTACCGTCGTCTTTAAGTCCCACCGTGTGACCCCAACCTGTAGCGATCATGGGCGTTACCTGCCCTTGATGTGTATTCACAGCCGCTGCTGAAGCTCCCACTGCGGACGCTATAAAAATCATGCTGCAGAAGAGAGCGACCGTCAGTAGCGATGATAGGGGTATCCTTCTATTTTTAATTGCTATCTTCCTTTCAATTCAGTCAGAGATTTCCAGCACTATAGGACCAGTCACGAATTCTACTTCTTAATCAGCAGGAGAGACAGGATATTGTACTTCCCTTCTACTGCGTATGCTTCACTTATCTCTCTTCTATGCGCATGTATTAGCCTATCGGCGGCTTTGGTAACCTCCGACCAATCATCAAATTTATAATCGTGGAAGCCGAGAGCGCCTCCGGAGACAAGATGGGGCCAGATAACATGAAAATCATTTTCTACATATGATTGCTGGTGGCATCCATCAATAAACCCGAAGATGAATCTTTGCTCTTCTGGGAAACTGACTTTTTTGGAGTCTTCCCTCATAGTTACGATGTTGTCAAAGCCCCGAGTCGACTCCTGGTAAGCTTCTAACATCGAGCGGCCCTGGAGAAATGCTTCATAAACGTCGCCTGCCTTGACTCCACTCTTGCTTATAGTTTTGTCAAGACTGGAATCGAAAACATCGACGGCATACACCTTCTTGTCATATCTTTGGGCAAACTCTGCCAGTTTGGCAGTGCCTCTACCCATGTAAGCGCCAATCTCGATGACATCTCCTTCCAGTTCATGTAGCAACCGTTGCTTCATAAAGTGTATAAGGACTTCGTATCCCACGAAATCATCAGGGTCGTCTTCCGCTGGAATCTTCCCGGAAACTCTTTTAACGTTGATCTCTAAACTCATCTTACAGGCCAATGTTTGGGCCATGGTGTCTTAATCCCATCTAAAGCCACCATCGCCAGTATCGCTGCCGCTGATGTCCAGGTATTCTTTTCATGGGCTTGCGGTTCCAGTTCTGACCGTCTTATCTGCCTTTGTGGCCAATATGCCTCCCGATAAAACACACCATCGCTATCAGTAAATTGCACTACCCAGTCCAGCACCATCTTCGCCTTATCTCTTGCACCCGTCCTTGCTAGGGCCAGGACCAGTTCAAACGTCTCAGCTATGCATACTGACTGTCTGTCAGCAAAGCATTTACACCCCCAACCATCTATGATGAAATCCTGCCATCTTCTTGAGAGGCGACCTTCGGCTTGCTTCCCCTTGATCAGCCCCACGAGGATGGGATAATACCAGGTCATGGCGTGTCCACTCTTATCCTCGCCTAACCTGTCGAAGCGTTCGGGATGCTCTTTGATTACGCCGGCCAACCTTTGGCATGCTTCGTTCCAGTCAGGCTTATCTAACTCCAAAGCTTTCGCAATCCTTATGCCGTCTTTTATGCTGCGCCAAGTGCTGCTTGAAGCTGTTAAAATTGCTCCTGGCCAGACTTCGTTATTCTCGCTGAGCCCCCAATAAATCTCACCGCCGGGCTGCTGTAAACTCAGGGCGAAGTTTATGCCCTTCTCCACCGCAGGCCACATATAGCGGAGAAAGTCCAGGTCACGTGTAACAAAGTAATGAAACCATAGCCCTGTTGCTAAGTAAGTACTGAAATTTGTGTCTTTGGTTAGGTTCTGAGGCTTATCATCCTCGTAACTGAAATACCAGCTTCCGTCAGGATTCTGGGTATCACGCATCCACTTGTACGCTAAGACAGCTTCGCTACACCGGCTGCTAAAGTCTAAGGCTATGGCGCATTCCACGTGGTCCCAGGGATCTGTTATACCGCCTCGGTACCAGGGGATAGCTCCGGAAGGAAGCTGTTGACCGACGATAAAGTCTGCCTGGCTTTGAATCAGTCTTTGAATATCTTCCGGCATCCCTTCAAATCAAACCTGCCTGTATCGTGCCTTCCTGTTATAAGCCCTTTTTGGTTTCCTCGATCTCTTTTTCCACTTCCTTTAGTTCTCCTTCCAGGTCTTTTTTATACTCTTCCAGCATCTCCAGGTACTCCTTCTTGTCGGGAAAAGGCTTGAATCCCTGGAAGTAGACACCAAAGGGAGGAAGGCCAAAGTAGAACCTCCGGGATCTCCTACTCCACATTTCTATTCACCTCCTGTATCGGCCGTCGCTTTGGTACACCAGGACGGCGGGGATATTTATTCGGTGTCTGGTATATTTTATCAATAATTACCAGATAACGCGCGTCATCGAATTCGTCCAATTCTATTTTCTTTATCTGGTCCAATTTGCCTCCCAGAGTGGCAATTGCTTTTTCCGCTCTGTCTACCTCCTTATCGATGTCCCCCTTCTTTTGAGCGATGAATCTTCCCCCGACCTGGCAAAAGGGCAGAGTTAATTCTACCAGTGCAGGCAGCAAGGCTACAGCGCGGGAGAGAGCCAGAGCAAATTGCTCACGATAGAGCGGTAAATGGGCTGCTTCCTCAGCTCTGCTATTCAGAACCTCTACATTCTGCAGATCCAGTTTGCGGATAATGTGGTGGAGGAAAGCTGTCTTTTTTATTGTTGGTTCAATGAGTATAAGCCTGGGCTGAGGAAGAAGAATTTTAAGCGGCACTCCAGGAAAGCCGGCGCCCGTGCCTATGTCAATGATATTGAAATCCGATTTTTCTAACTCCTTCGCAGGCAAAGCCAGTGTGACAGTCAGGGAATCAAGGAAATGCTTCACCTGTACTGAGCAGTAATCTGTTATGGCCGTGAGGTTAATTTTTTTATTCCATTCAATTAGCTCCTGGTAGTAGAGCTCAAATTGCTTTACCTGTCTGGCACTGAACTCTATCCCCAGTTTACGGGCACCTTCAATAAGTTTCTTCATAGTGGGCTACGCTTGAAATTAGGAGGTTGTTTATCAACCTAATTTTATCGCATCTACTGTCAATAGGTCGACTCGCTCACCATGAGCAGTCCAGATTTTTGTTTGTGCTTGTGGCGAGGTTCATCCTCGCCACAACATTTGCTGGCCCTAAATTATTGTTGGATTGCCAGATTTATGCTACTTGACAAAGTAGTAAGAGAAATCATACAATACTGATTTTACTTGCGCAGGAGGTCAGAATGAAACGAACAGATATGCATGTAATAGGTAGGTGTTTTG
>Ga0255055_10003296_pt1 | contig 10943 bp, 13 predicted proteins | sample JV7_2_27_MG_FD_188633 | JGI IMG/M metagenome (GOLD analysis project Ga0255055, IMG submission 188633) | Seawater microbial communities from Jervis Inlet, British Columbia, Canada - JV7_2_27 | ecosystem: Environmental > Aquatic > Marine > Inlet | place: Canada: British Columbia | collected... | reverse complement strand
TTTAAGAGAAATTGGAGAAGGTACAAAACGAGAGTTGGTAAAGATTCAGGAAGGCTTAGGATTAGACTCGCTTGCAACATTAATATCAAATCTGGAAGAGTTTGAAAAATTATCGGGAGAAGTACTTAACCAAGATACCGTTAATCTGTTACTTTCCGAAGCAATTAGTTCAGTAAAAAACATGAAAGAAGCAAACCAATCAAAAATATAATATAATACATAAGTAAATTTTTAAGAGTTGAAAATGTTATGGCAGAAAAATTGTTAGACAACATGATTACTAAAATTAATCAAATTACCACATCGCTTGATGGAACCATTGCTCAGATCACTCAAATGAGCACTGCAATTCAAAATATGTCACAGCGATTCTCTGAGGAAACGATTTCTGTTAATGAAAACATCAGACTAATAGTGGAAGTCCTAAAACAATTTCGTATGAAGTCAAGTGAGAACATACAAGAAATTTCAGACGATTTTAATGCGAAAATAAAAGAACTGTACGATAAAAAATCTATTGAACTTATAACTGAGGATGAAAAAAAAGCTATTGAAATGATAAAACAAGCTTCTAAAGCCGTCTCTAATAATCTTTATTATGCTCAGTTATTAAACGTAATTCAGTCCATAAGAGAAGAGACTAATAGGATCATCAGTAGTAAAGACCAGTAAAATACTTAATTTTTATGATTTCACTTGATTTATAATGAAATTAAATAATTTAAAAAGTTGATTAATTATGCCGATGGGTAGTTTTGTGGTAATGCTTCCTTTAGATGCCGATTACAAGATATTAGGTTATTATAATAAAGAAGGGAAATCTGAATTTGAAATCACAAACGATTTGTTTCTCAGACTCAATTTGGATCACTCAAAAGATGAATTTACCTTATTAAAACTAAAAGAACATAGAATCTTTTCATATTTATCTAATTTTAAAGGAAAACTAGCACGAAAAGCTTCTGGAGTCATCATTGGATTATTACTTAATGAAAGTGAGAAACCAGAAAAGTTTCGTTCTGCTTTAAAAGAAGGGGCTGAGGCGGTTGAAGTTTTAGGATTAAAAGTTTTAACGATGAAACCCGAAGAGTTTGAGCCGTTATTGAAAGATATCTACTTAGCGCATTTAGAGCCATTAATTGATATCCTCAAGCCTGACGCTTTAAAAGCGAGCATCATAGCAATAACGAAATTGATGTTAAGTGGGGGAAAACAAGAAAGAAAAATGGCACAAGATTTATTGAAAAAAGTTGAAGAAGGAGAACACAGCAAAATCACAGAAAACTTTAATAATGCGAATAACGCTCTGAAAATGTTAGAATACGAGAAAGCATCGAAACTATTTAAAAGGGCTGCTGAGATTGCTGAAGAATTATATATTATCGATATTGCAGAATCGTTAAGAGAGAAGGCTAATTTTTCGGGAGATGTCCCAAGTATGGCAAAAGCAAGAGGTAAATTAGTTCAAGAGGCAAGAAATTTCCTAAGAGGAGAAGATTTTCATTCAGCGTATATATCTTACAAGAAGGCTAGCGAACTTTCTAAAAAACTCGTCGATTTTAGTAAAGAAGAAGAATACAGACTAAAATCGAAAGCACTTGAAGAATTCTATAAAGTTGATGAAAAATATAAGAAAAAATAATTTTACTCATAACAACAAATATATTTATTTTAACACAATTTTTAAACACTTTTTAATAAAATTTCAACGAGATGGAAAAATTAGATAACCAAATCATCGGTTTGATTACTGATTTTGGGGATAGGGGGCAGCACTATGTAGCAAGCATGAAGGGAGTTATCCTAAGCATTAATCCTAAAGCGAATATTATTGATATCGCTCATAACATAACTCCTTTCTCAATTATAGAAGCTGCTTACATTATCAAATCTACATATTCACTGTACCCTAAAAATACCATTTTTATAATTGTAGTAGACCCAGGAGTAGGTAGTAACCGAGAGATTATCTTAATAAGAACAAAATCAGGATATTTTTTTATTGGTCCAAATAATGGAATTTTTACGAATGTATTTGACTCTAGCGAACTTTCGAAATGTATTCATATTAAAAACGAACAATATTTTAACATCCCCGTCTCAAAAACATTCCACGGAAGAGATATTATGGCTCCTATTGGAGCTTATATAACCAAAGGTGTTAACATTGATAAATTCGGCTCAAAGTTCCCTGTTACCAAACTAATTAACTTTCCGATTGAGCTTAAAAAAATTTCAGATAATAAGATTAGATGCACAATCCAATATATTGATGATTTTGGCAATTTAATTACAAACATTAAAGGAAATTATGTCATTTTTAAGGAAGATACAGAAATGGCAATAAGAACAGGAGACCAAAAAATAAGGGGAAAGTTTGTAAAATTTTTCGAAGAAGTTTTTGTTAACTCACTATTATTTATTGTAGGATCGAGCGGATTCCTTGAAATATCGAAAAATCAAGGCAAAGCTGCAAGCTATTTAGGGTTAAAGGTTGGAGATGTTATAACAATTGAACTATAGGAGGTAAAGGCATGGATAAAGAAGTAATAGCTTGCATTTCTGATAATAACATAAAATTTTTACACACGGGTCAAATGGAAAAGTATACATTTCCTATGGAAAGAGGGGAAGCTCATAAAAAAGGAATAGCCCATCTTATTATTCGCTTATTTGTAATCACAGTAACTCCTAATAACCAAATTTATTATTTAGTCCAAAAACGCGGTAAAATGAAAAAAAACTTCCCTGAATACTATACAGACTCTGCTTCTGGACATGTTTTATATAAAAAAAATCTCAATTTATATGATATTCAAGAGGAAGCAAAAAGAGAATTAGCAGAAGAATTTGGTATACTCCCAAAACACCTTGAAAAATTAAAATTTTACGATTTAATTTGCGAGGAAGATAAGGGGTCAACTGAAATTGCTTATGTGTTCTTAGGATTAGTTAATCACGATGTAGAATTAAATCCTGATCCAAATGAATTAGAAGTTGGCAGCAGTCGTTTTTATACTAAATCTGAATTATCAACCATCTTAAAGAACGAAAAATTAGTAGGTTATTCTAAAGTTATTTGGAATAAACTACTTTTAGCAGGTTTAGACCAAATTTTTAAGCTTAACACTAGCGAGAATAAGAAAATTTCATCAAAAAAAGGTGTAGCTTTATTTCTTGGGAGATTTCAACCATTACATCATGGGCATATTTACATGCTTAACAAGATATTAAAATTATATAAAATTGTTAAAATTGGAGTAGGTAGCTCTCAGTTTTCTAAAACGAAAACCAATCCTTTTACCTATGAGGAAAGGGTCAATTTTATAACATCTGCGTTAAACAAGAGAGGAATAACCTCCCAAAAGTTTAGTATATATCCCATTCCTGATATTTTCAACGCAAGTGAGTGGGTAAATCATGTTATTTCTATTGTTGGAAGCTTTGATACTATTTTTTCTAATAGCGATTGGGTTCGCCAACTTTTTCAGAATGAGGGATATACTGTAGGTCAAAAAATAGGAATTTTTAAGAAAAAATATAATGCATCAAATGTGAGAAAATTAATAAGCAAGGATAATAGGAATTGGACGACTTTAGTCCCAAAAGAGGTAGCAAATTTAATTAAAGACTACGATGGGATTGAACGTATCAGGATTTTAATTAATAAAGTGGATTCAGCTTGAATAACAAGAATTATTTAGAGATCGACGGTTCTCTGGGAGAAGGAGGTGGAGCTATTTTACGCCTTAGCGCGGCTTATTCTGTATTATTCAAAAAACCTATAACAATAAAAAATATCCGCGCTAACAGACCAAATCCTGGTTTAAGGCTACAACATCTTCTCGGTCTTAAAACGCTTGCTAATCTAACCAATAGTAAATTAAGCAATTGCAAGATTGGAACCAAAGAAATTACTTTAATTCCTAATACTAAAAACGAATTAAAGAGTAACATCAGCTTATCTATTAATACAGCAGCGAGTATTGGTTTGTTATTACAGCCCATTCAAGTTACATGCTTAGGGTTTAATAAGCCCGAAAAAATAGAGATAAAAATTAGAGGCGGTGGCACATTTGGCAAATGGGCGCCTGGTTTAAATTATCTTAAAGCAGTTACCTATAAAATTTTTGAAACCTCAGGATTAAAATCCAAGATTGACATTCTTAAACATGGATTCTATCCAAAAGGAGGGGCACAAGTAAATTGTCATATTTATCCTCCCCCAAAAACCTTGAATCCAATAAATTTAACAGAATTGGGTAATGTTGAAAGAATCTATGGCGAAATAATTATAACAAATCAATTAAGGAGGAATCAAGACAACATTGGGATTCGAATTAGAAAAGCTATTCAACAGAAGTTAAAAAGAGACTTAAATATTGAAACAGACATCAAATTCACATGGGTAGATTCAATTAGTCCTGGCGTAGGGGTGTTGTTATGGGCTCAATCAGACACCGGAACAATAATATCAACAGGTACTATTTTAGGGGAAAAAAGACTATCATCAGAAAAATTAGGTCATATTGCTGCTAAAGAAATGATTAGATACATTCAAAACGAAATTCCTGTTGATAATTATCTTAGCGATCAATTAATTCCGTTAATGGCTTACATTGAAGAAAAATCATGCATAAAAGTATCAGAAATAACTAATCATACAAGAACGAATTTAGAGTTAACTAAACGATTTACTAAAAAAGATTATAAAATTGTTAAGTTTAACAACTTCTATAAAATTCATTTTTAAAAATGATTTTATACGAAATGAATAGTTTACCTTTTCGATTCGAAATCCGTTCGAATTTAATTCAAAAATACCTTTAAATTCAAAAAAAACCTTACATAAAAGAAATTTTTAAATGATGATAATTATATGATTAGTATAAAAATTTAGAAGTGCTAAAATTGCCAAGATGCCCTAGGTGTGGTAACGATAACCGACTTGATTCGTTCGTATGTGCTTTTTGTGGTAAACGACTAAGAATTGAAAAGATAGAAAACTTTTCGATTTTTAAGCGTATCGAAGAGGACTTCACCTCTCCTGCTCGCTGGTATGTTACAATCCTGTGGTTATTTACTAAACCAAATAGAGCTTTTTGGAGCATTAACCACAAAAGGAAAGACGCACCGGGTATGAAAATTCTGTTATTCAATGCGTTGTTGTATGGTTTAATGGGATTAGCTTTTTTTTCACATATTAATATCAGCTCAATACCACCCTTAACATTAGGGAGGTTTTTTATTGATTTGGCGGCTTTCATAGCGTTTTTTGCGTTTGGATTTTTGTATTATTTCATTTTTGCTTTTATTCTTATTTGGATTTTTTCCAGAGGAGCAAACATTGCCGTAGATTTTTCAGAACGATTAGAAGCTCGTTTTGGAGATAAGGAAGATGGAGCTGAGAAATATAGCGAGGCTGAAATGAGCGTTTTTAGCATCTATAAAGGAGGAACATTACATCAACAACAAGCTTCAAAAACCAATATGATGCTAACCGCGTTTGCCCCCTATTTATTGATAAACGCAATTGAGATTTTAATTATTCTGATAGGATTCCCTACCATCGATATACCAGACATAACTTCTTTTGTAACTTTAAGTGCTCCGTTGTTTGCTTCACCCGTTTGGACTGTTCTACACCTAATTGAAGCGTTAACAATTGCTATCTGGGTTCCCATTCTAATTTCTCTTTCTATTAGAGAATTATCCAATTCATCTACATTCCGAGTGTTAATCTCATCATTAATAATAGGGATAACTGTTGCCGTACTCTTTTATTTCTTGCGACCTACTTTTATTTTTTAGTACAAGATTGAAAGGACCTGGATAATGAAAAATCACAGAAAAATTGATTTAGAAATAAAATCTAAACTAGAATCCGAATTATACGCTGTAATTAAAACAATATTAAATTTAGATCATAAATACCAGAGTGGTAGTTTAAAAGATAATTTTTTTCAGAAATCAATAAAAAATGCGACGAATAATTTACTTACAATTAATATTTCATTAAGTAAACATAATTTAATACTTTCAGAAATGTTGAAAAGTATGAATTACGCAGACGAATACTACCGAGCAATTGATATCATTAATAAAATATCCCCGCTTGAATTTCCTGCTGAAATATACTCGAAATCGGTGAGTTCTTCTTTTCTCGAAATTCCTAAACTCACTTCTGAAATAACTTCTTCGTTTATAACGCTTATGGACGCGTTAAAATTGAAAGATTTTTACAATGAAGATTTAATCTTCGGTCTTTTTACTGACTTGAAAAATCAATTTGGCAAGTTTCCTGGTTTGGAATTAAGTAAAGTAAAACTTCAAAAAGTCTATCAAGAATATAAGCATAGCCCTCAAAAAATTAGCACAAATAAAAATTATAGAGATTTAGTCGCAGACGAATTATACGCATTGTTTAATGATTTCAAAAGAAAGTTGAATCTGGAGCTTTAATAAAAATGAAAAAATTAATTAACTTTTCATGCTTTAACAGTATAGAAACTAAAGTTTCGAATTTAAGTAATTAACACAATAAAGGTAATCTACTTGCCAAGACCAGGTTTAAGATCGAAAGCTCAGCACCGAAAAAAGTTGAAAACTCCGGGAAATGTTAATGTTACTCATTATTGGAGAAAAAAACCTAGTAAAGCGGAGTGTGCTATTTGTAAAAAACCACTTCAAGCCGTACCAAGATTAAGACCCTCTAAAATGACAAAAACAAATCGCGTGTCAAGAAGGGCAAATCGACCCGAGAGCGGAAGGTATTGTGCTAATTGTTTACAAACTCTTCTCAAAGAAGCAGTTTGGCAACCTTCAGAATGAATCACTCTGAAAATTTCATTAATATTAAATATTTTCTAGTTATTATTTCATATAAAAGCCTTAGTCAGTTTTTCTAATTAAGAAAAATGATAATAACTCTATCTGGATTACATGGAACTGGAAAATCTACAATTGCCAAATTGTTAGCAGAAAACCTTGGTATACTCTATTATTCAACGGGCAAGGCGTTTCGGGATTTAGCAGAAGAAAATGGTATGACATTGGAGGAGTATACTAATTATGTTGAGAAGAATCCAGAGATCGACAAAAACTTAGATACAAAGGTAGTGGACATGGCAAAAAAGGGCAACATTATTTTCGATAGTCAATTAAGTGGATATTTGCTAAAATCCATTGCGGATTTCAAGATACACTTAACCTGTCCATTAAAAATTCGCGTAAAAAGAATGGTAGCCAGAGATCAGAGCTCCTACGATGCAAAATTAAAGGAAACGACTCTAAGGGAAGAATCTGAGTTAAATCGCTTTAATGAACTCTATAATATTGATTTAAGTGATAACGACTTTATTCAAAATTTCTTCGATTTAATTATTGACACAGAAAGGTTGTCAATTGAAGAAGTGCTGAAAATAATCCTTAAAGAGTTAGAAAAAATAAAACAAAACGATTTCTAACAAAAATCGTAAAAAATTTATTATTAAAATTATTCCTAAATTTACTAAAAATAGTATATCTTTTCTGATTTTTTAGTTGTTAGAAAAGATAAAGCTAATAAAATTAATTTGGTGACGAATTAAATGAGTGTATATGACATAGGACGCGTTTGCGTTAAAACGACCGGAAGAGAAGCTGGAAAGTATTGCGTTGTGGTTGATATTATCGATAAAAATTATGTACTAATTGATGGGTTGAGCGTTCGGAGACGCCGAACTAATTACAAACATCTCGAACCCATATCTGAAACGATCGATATAAAAAAAGGAGCCTCGCATGAGAAAATAGAGGAAGCTATTAAAAAGGCTAAACTCGAGAAGAAATTAAAGGAAACAGTTTCAATTCCAATAAAATAAAAAAAATTTAATAAACAGAATAAGATAGTAATATAAGTGCTTGCCCCTAAAAAGCGACTTAATCTTTTTTTTTTTGCAGATATAGCCAAGCGGTACGGCGCTGGTCTGGAATGGTAACCTTAACCATATAACCAGTGTGTGAGAACACTCGAGGGTTCGAGTCCCTCTATCTGCGTTTTGATTTTGCTCAATTAAAAGCTAATTAAACATCCGGCCAATCCAATGCTTTAGCTTTACTTCCGCCCATCATTTGTTCCATCCCTCCCTGTGCTTGAGTTTGCAGTTTCAACAATCTTTGAATAAGGGTGTTAATTCCAAAGCTACAGAGAAAATACCACGCAGTAAAGTTTATCCATCCATGATAAACTCCAATTTTTCTGATCGATCCATATACAAGAGCAGTCCATTCTGGATTATCACTCGTCCAACCAGCCATCATAGTTCCAATAAATGGTAGATCGTTTGCATTCATTGGTGATAACGCAACTGGATTGGACTCTCCAAACAACCCTCTTACTACAGAAAATATTACTATCATTGGAACGAAAGTAATGCACGAAGGTAGCATCCTTTTTAACGACATTTTTTGTTGGGAAGTTTTAATCATACCATCTAACCGTTCCCAACGTTTTTTCATTTTCCTGTATTTTTCAGGGTCGGTCTCAGCTAACTCTATAATTTTGGCTTTCTCTTCGTCGTGCGCTTTCTTAATGACTTGTTTTCTATTTATCTCGCCAGTATCAACTAACCATTTCGTTAATCCAGTACTAATAAGAGCTGTTGTTGTAGCCATTAAAATGATAAATATCATGGACCCCGGTGGGTAGCTTATCCAATCTAGAAAAACATTTGGTTCTTGTATTAATAACGAAAGCATAGTAATATTGAAGAAATTTTAATAATTTAATAAAGTTTTTAGCAAAAAAATGAGGAATAGAAATTTTTTTCTAATCCATACCCAAGAACGAACGCATGCCCGGATATTGCATGGCTGCCATTTCTTTGGCCAAACTCTCGCTGTACTGATGCACAATTCCTATAGCTATTAGAAGCCCCGTACCTGAAGTCAGTGCACCTAGAGAATCGGCGAAGAAACTCATTACTGCAATTATTATTCCGTTCAGTATCACTAGCGTTGGGATATAACGCTTCAAAATTCTCTCAATAATTTTATCCGAACTTCGAAACCCGGGAATCTGCATTCCAGAATCGATTATCTGCTGAGCTATATCGCGCGGTGCCAACCCTGAGACGTCGACCCATACACGGCCGAGCATCACACAAAGGAATATGAAGAAAATCAGGTATATAATAGCTCTTAGTGGATCGGCTATTAATTGATCCAAACCTTGCGGTGGGGTGAGGAAATAAAGCAAACCATAATTTGGAACCAAATAGTTACCTGTTGCTCCTCCAGCTGGTATATCTTCGAAACGGCCGATGAGATCTATCAAGAAATCGAAACCTTGTCCTCTAAGTGTAGAATTAGGTCCTGCAAGCATCTGTCCAAAAAACAGAAAATTAGCGTATAATGCATTAACCAAAATGACGGGGATATTTGAGACATAGAGTAATTTCATTGGATATTTACCCTTGAAACCTCGATACCCCTTGTACGCCAAGGGGATTTCGACCCGGGTGGACTCGAACCATATTACAATAAGAAAAATGATTAAAGTGGTAATACCTCCAAAAAGAGACGGTAGCCTATTGCCTCTGAATATAAAATCTGCAATATTATAACTTGGATCTCCTAATGCTTGGAAAAATCCTACTACAACACCTCTAGCGAGACCATCTTCAGCAGCGATAAAACTAAACAAATTCCAAAAGATTTGACCTGCGACACCAGTAGCAATAAACAAAGAGACTCCGCTACCGATCCCCCATCCTTTTTGCAGTAATTCGTCAAGTAAGATGATAACGATTCCTGCAAGAAACAACTGTAAAAATACAAATGTTCCATCTGTAACAGTTAGATCTCCAAAAGCTCCTCCAAGAATATAAGCAACTATATTGAATATTGTAAGAAACATTGCGAACACTTTTTGAGAACCGCTAAACATCGATCTATCGTAAGGATCGCTCATATCAACTTTAATAATTTTAGAACCAAGTAATAGCTGCATAATTAATCCAGCTGTTACTATTGGACCAATTCCTAATTCTGTAAGCGTTCCTCGCTGACTTGCTAATATAACTCTTAACCAGTAATAATAATCTGTTGTCTCTGTGACATTTACCCCGTAAAGAGGAATGTTTGACATAATCAAATAAATTACTAGTGCCACTACAGTCCATAATAATTTTTCTTTGAAACTTACTTCTCTCTGCGGTGATTTAAGTTCAGGCATTACCCGGACGAATGGAGAAAAGAATCTTAGGAATTTTCCTGTCATGGTTCATCAATTTATATCTTTAACGACATTTTCGTTTTAAATGAAATTAAATTTTCTCGAATGAGAAATGTAATTAAACTAAAAAGTGAATTTTAAAAAAACTTTTTGATTTGATTAAGTATTTCACTTGAATAACTGATTTCTTAGCAAATAGATAGTGCTTAAATAAATAAATAGTAGAAAAAAAATAATAGAAAAAAATAATTTAGTTTATTACAAAATTAAATCTAAGTCAATATCTTTATATGCCTTAACGTTTTGGAATTAGAATAAGGACCCAATACCAGTGGGTTCCTCTTCCTCTTCTTCCTCTTCTTCTTTCTTTGCCTTCTTTGGTGCTCCTTTTGTGGGTTCTGCAGAAGCTACGGGGGCGGCCATTACGGGAGTCGCTGCAGCAGCACTAATAATCGTTTCAATGTCAGCCTCTTTAAGCCCAGCCACAACTTTCGTTAGTTGTGCTTTATCAACATTTACATCGGCAGCTTTTAATATTTTTTCAATGTTGGTTTCGGTGATATCTTTTTGTGCTTTATGCAATATTAAGGCAGCATATATGGTTTCCATTTTTTTAACCTCTTTTTTATTTTATACAATTAATTTTAAAATTTATGTTAGTTTACTTCATCAAAAAATCTATTTAATTATCCAAATAATCCTCCGATTCCGGGTTCTTCATCTTCCT
>Ga0255055_10003295_pt1 | contig 10944 bp, 8 predicted proteins | sample JV7_2_27_MG_FD_188633 | JGI IMG/M metagenome (GOLD analysis project Ga0255055, IMG submission 188633) | Seawater microbial communities from Jervis Inlet, British Columbia, Canada - JV7_2_27 | ecosystem: Environmental > Aquatic > Marine > Inlet | place: Canada: British Columbia | collected... | reverse complement strand
GCAAGTTATGGGTGAAAATGGTGGTCCAGGGGGATTATTTCATTCTTTACGTGTGATTCCTCCGATACTCGAGATATGCGAAGATATTACTAAAATATGCCCCAATGCTTTTGTTATTAATTATTCAAATCCTATGAGTAGAATTTGTTTAGCTGTCAAGCGAAAATTTCCTTCGTTAAACTTTGTGGGTTTATGTCACGAATTTCCTGGATTTAAACATTACTATAGTCAGATTCTTGGTACTCCACTCACTAATCTTGAGATGAGAGCTGGAGGATTAAACCATTTTGGTGTCCTCTTATCAATAAGGTATATCGATAAGAATAAAGATGCATATCCCGATCTCAGAAAAAAGGCTCCAGAGTTCCTTAGCCGCATGATAGAATATAAGAACGATTTTGCCTTGATCAAATACATTCTTGAAAAGTTTGGGTATATCCCTTATACTGAAGATTCCCACTATGGAGAGTATATATCATGGGGTGCGGAAAAATCATACATCGAAGGCGTAAGAGGGTTCTATAATGGTTATAAAAAATTAACCTTATCAACTGGAAAAAAAATCCAAAGGTTAATAGAAAAAGGAAAAGGTGCGCGACTTGTAAAACCTGATTATGAAAGAGCAATTCCAATTATTGAAGGTATACTAACGGACTCTAATCACGAAGAGGATTCTGTTAATTTGCCTAATGACAATGTAATCACTAACCTACCTCGCGATTTAGTAGTAGAATGTCCCGCAATTGTCAACAAGAAAGGGTTAAAAGCAATTAAACTTGGAGATTATCCAAAGGGATTAGCAGCATTATTACGTAATCAAGCTTCAGTTCAAGATTTAGTGGTAGAAGCAATTCTTAAAAAGTCAAAGGATATCGCGTTTCAAGCTTTACTTCTGGACCCCACAATAGATAACGCATCAAAAGCCGAGGAAATGTTTGAAGAAATGATTAAAATAAATCAAGATTATATTGATTTAAATTAAAATCCAACTTTACTTCTTTCTTATTAAATCTTCTTTTTCTAGATGATCTATCAATGTTTGTATCTTTTTAGGTTGAATTAATGATTCATATTCCAGCGATAGGAAAGACGATATTGTCAAAGTATTGTATCCTTTCCCTAGCAAATTAAATAACTCGTTAATAGGACCTAAAAATTCATACCCCAATTCTCCCTGAAATATTTCGAAATCTTGATATTTGAGCAGCTTAAAAAGATCTCTAGGATATAATGGTCCTGGGTAGTTAAGTTCGTAGATATTGTTGAATCCTTGCTCTTTTTGTTCTAAATCTTTTTCATTGAAATCAATTTTTTCATTCCATCTTATATTCTGAGAATCTTCTAGGTTATCTATTTCAATTTTGGACGAATCAATTAATTGTAGAATCTCTGAAGAATTATCAATTAGTTTTATTCTTTCTAATAACTCTGTTTCATATTGAGACCAGGTTTTTATTAGATATCGACCTAATAGGGATAAGTCTATTCGGAAATCTAAATTCTCGACATTTTCAGAAGAAGTTAGAACCAGTGATATTTCTTCTAGAAGTTTAACCAAAGTTCCGACTCTTTTAAATAATCCTTGATGAACTATAGGCCAAAACTTCTTTATAAGAGGTTTATCAATAGTTGAAATAATATAGGAAATACTAAGAGCAATCGCGATTACTCTTTTTAATTCAGTGGAATCACAATATTCTACAGTATCCACATTGGAATGCCAATTAGGATCGCTGTGACCCAGCATGAGTGAGGGAATTCCAAAATAGGAATCTATAAAAAGAAAGTGATCACTACCTCCATCATAGCTTCTAAGCCGATAAGACATTGGATTTTTAGTCCCATTAATAGCAATTCCTTTAGGGTGATCAGCAATCTTTTTTACAAAAGTGGATGTTATATCGTTCAGAATTGAAGGTGTGGATCGAGGAGCAAGGTTAACTTCAAAGGGTTGTCCTATCCTTGAGGGATGTTCTCCAATCATATCTAGGTTTATGCAAGCTAGTACATTTCTAATCCGATCCTCGTGAAACTTCATCCACGGAACAGTACCATTAAATTCTGGAACCCAAACAAATCTTAATGTTCGCTTGGGACTATCAATTATTTTGTTTTTAATCAAATATTTGAATGCTCTCGCTAACTCAAGTAAACCCGCAGCACCGCTAGCGTTATCATTTGCGCTCGGGAGGGGATGGCACAAGTGAGCGATAATAACTATTTCTTGCTCGGGAAAATCTGTTCCTTTAATAGAACTTGATAATACTTCTAGACTGCCTTCCATAAATTCTGCTTTGATATGGGCGTGCACCTTAACAGGTCCTTTTTTCAACAATTCCTTTAGATGCATCGCTTGATTATATGATATGCTAAAACCAAACTTTGCTTTACTCATTCTTTCCTTTGTAGTAAAAAAGCCATTATATATACGACGATCGAGATTATTTCTCGTTCTTTTCAAGTCGGGGTAATAAATCACTCCTATAGCCTCACTTTCTTCAATAAAAGGACGATTCAAATAGATTGGTCCTGACATCAAAATAATTTTTCCTTCAATGTCATTTTTCTCATAATCTTCTTTATTATCACCTGTACCAATATCAACAATGTCTACAGTAACATCACATGGTTTTGAATGAGTAATGATTGAAGTTGTTATGTCGTTGAAATCACATAATTTCGCTTTTTCAGGTTCTACAACCCACAATTCGCCAGTTTCGATCTCCCATTGATACGGTGCTACATATCCCCAAATCGTAGTTCCCCCATCCGCAGGGGATCTAAAATGTTCTATATCGTTAAATCCTAAAGCCACCAGTTCTTCTTTAATTGCCTCAAGACTATCGTGATACCCATTAGATGCTTGAATTCGATTATACTGGGAGATTTTAGCCACCCAATCCCACGCTTTTTGCCCATTTATTACATCCAGAATATCGTTAAGAAATTTTTCTATGTCCATAGTTCCAACCTTTCTTAATTATAATTACAAAATAAGTTTAATATCAATAATAACTTTTTTCAAATTAATATGAAGCCACCGATATGTTGTATATGCGACAAAAGATTAGATTACCCCGACAAAGGGGGTCTAATTTATTTTAAGAAACGTTCTTCAGATAAAAAATGGGATAAAAGAATGGAAAAAAACGGAATGGTCGGACATCCCCCTTACGCTGAATGGTTTTGTGGAGATCATTATAAAAAAGCTAGTGAATTGAAGGATTTACCCATAAACAAAGCTATGGAAATCTTAGAAGGTTAATTCTGAGATAAGGTCTACTGGAGCAACATTTAGCGTTCCTTGCGCAGAATAAGGGCTACCCCCTCCCTTCCCACCATATTTTTTCAAAAAGAGTTCTAAAATCTTATTTGCTTGAGCTTTAGCACTATTAGAAAGAAGGTGGATTTTATTGTTTTCCTCTTTTACAATTAGTAAATACTCTTCCGGAAATTCTTTGAATTGCTTTTGAATTAACTTGTAGTCCAGAGCTAGCTCCAATAATCCTACTTTAACATTATTTATTTCTGTATTGGGATGTTGTGAGACTAATTTTAATGCTGAAATAGCTAAATTAATGTAATTTTGTTGAAGAATTGATTTTTTTTCTATTTGTTTCTGAAAATTTCGAATCAATTTTGTAGCTGGTAAGTTTAATGTTCGAGCGTAATTCAAAATATCTATATTGTCAGATGTGAGTTGATTTACCGCGCTTAATCCAACTTTGTACTTGAAATTCTTCCCCTTATTAAACTCATAGATGAATATTGGTCCGATTTCGGAGGAGTTTTTAACGTGAGTCCCGCCACAGCATATTAAGTCGTACTTTTTTAGCTCCACTAACCTAACTTTACCTTGATCTGGAACTTTCCCCCTTACTTTGTCTTTAATACTTTTAATTTCATCTCTTGAAATAAGGTTGGTGCGAAATTCGTGGTTTTCTATGGTGCACATCCTTGCAAACTCGTTTAGGATTTCTTTAAATTGAGCATCGCTAATACTTTGAGCAATTTGGAGAGACACATCTTCAAACAAAATGGTTGCATGCGCCGTATCAATATTGAATTTGTTTTTAATAAGAGCTGATAAAATGTGCTGCGACGAATGCGCTCGCATCACGCCATATCTATAATTCCAGTCTATTTCTCCTGAAACTAAATCACCTACTTGTATTTTATTTATCAGATCAGGGGGGATATGATGAATAATATCTTCTCCCTCCTTAGAGACAGATTCTACTTCAAATAAAAGCCTTTCTTTTTCCAATTTTCCTTTATCGCTTTCCTGTCCACCACCTTGAGGATAAAACAGAGTCTTATCTAAAATAACACCTTCTGGCGTTAATCCAATGACTTTAGCTGTAAAGGTTATTTCATATGGTAATTCCCAGTAGAGTTTTTCTGTCATAATATCTTCTTCTTTTTATTATTCGTGAAAGAATCCTTTCACGATCGAATATGTATATCTTAATATTATCTTATAGGATATTTGATAATATGTTTATAAATCCTTAATTTCTTAATATTTTTTTGAAGGTTTGATTATATACAGATCTCAAGGAGTTAATAGAAAAGAATGAGTTTCGAAAGTTTATGATCTAACCTTTAGAAGAGCTATGGAAAATTAATAAAACTCCAATAGGAAAATTTATTTTATTGGTTCTCTCTATAAAATTGGAGATTTTGTAGATTACTTTTTTAAGAAGCACATTGAAATTTCATTAGGATTAGTTTGTCCTTCGATTTTTACTGAAAATCCGGAAGTTTTTAATGAGTTCAGAAGGGAAGAAATACAAATAATAATTGATCAATTAAATCATCTTGAAATCCAGGGAAAATTAAATTTTGCCAATTCTGTTTCATTTTAAGGGATTATTCTAATTCTTCTATGTCGGTTTTCGTTTCCAAATTTTCATCGATTCAAAAATAAATACAGAAGTGCAATAAATTATAAAAAACAGAAAAAGTAGGCTAGCTGGATTGGTAATAAATGGGTCACCATAAATAGTGGCAAGATATGCATATCCTATAACACCTAGAATATTAATAACTAAATATAAAGAATATCGGGGAATCATAAGAGGTCCTAAACGAAAATAAAATCCTAAAACACCCTTTTTGACACCTTCCTTCACGTAATATTTTCCATCTTCATCGTTTTTTGTAACAATCCCTGCTTTCACTAATTTATTTAGTTGATAGGTAACAGTTCCAGGAGATACCATTTTTAATGCCTTTTGAATTTCCCGCACTCCCGCGCGATGATGAGTCAAAATATACCAATATACTTGGAGAGTCTTACCTTGCAATACTTTTTCCCGATTATCCTTTACTTTTTGTGCTTTTACATCAGAATCTGACATTGCAAGTAAGGTTCCATTTTTTGATTTCGAGGATCTATATGTCATTGGAAGTCATTCCTTTTTATACTTTTTTGTCCAAGGTGTCATAAGAACTCCAATTCCTGTTGTGGTTTCCTAAACATTTTACGATTTATATATATCATAAAAACAGAAACTCCAATAATTGCAGTAGAAATAATGAGAATACTTGGCAGGTAATTTAATGATGTCGTATCATTAAGTGTACAATCATTATCTTGAATTACATTTCCTTCACAGTCTATTTCTAAGATACAAATATGATTTCCTATTAATACATTTCCTGAAACGATGTTATAATTACTCTCTAATAAAAAGATCCCATAATTATCGTTATTGTTTGCGGTGTTTCCCGTAATCGTATTATTATTACTATTGTGTAACCCTATCCCATAATCATTATTGTTATTTGCGGTGTTTCTCGAAATAATATTATGGTTACCTCTTATACCTATACCATCATCATTATTGTTGTTTGCGGTGTTTCCCGAAATATTATTATAGCTACCTATTAAAGTTATTCCCTGTTCATTGTTATTTAGGGTGTTTCCCGAGATGGTGTTGTAATTACTATCTATTAAAATTATCCCACTCCAATTATTGTTATTCATAACATTTCCCGAGATAGTGTTATTAAAACTTTCATCCATCCATAGTCCATGCATATCATTATCATTCATAGTGTTTCCCAAGACAATACGGTTATTATGACCACCTCCTATATTTATCCCACACATGTTATTATCATTCATAGTGTTTCCCGAAACGACAGTGTAATTACTCCCTACTAAATATATTCCACTCCATGTATTATTATTTGCAGTGTTGTTCGAGATGGTGTTATTATAACCATCAAATAAATACATCCCACCCCGATTGTTATTTACATTATTTCCATTTATTGTGTTGTTATAACCACCCCCACTATAATCCCTCCCATCACCTAATACTATTCCCACCTGACTATATGAACAATTATTACCAATCAATTGGGAATTATTAACATTCAATAATCTGATTCCAGTATCTGATCCCCATTCCGCATTATAGAGGGTACAATTTTCGATTTTAAAGTATACATTGGAATTTTCAATCGAAATAGAATTTCCAGAACCGCCACCATCTATTACCAAATCTTCTATAATATAAGGGTTAGAGTAAGTACCACTTCCAGTACAATTTCCAGCATTTCTAAAATCAACCCACCCAGAATTATTGATTATGCGAATTTTTCCAGATACCGCTGAAGTTTTTGGATCTTCCTTATCCAAATTAGTATCATTGTTGTTGCCCGTAATAAAACTTTGATTAACGGTAATCATTAGGGCGGTAGCGAAAAAGATTCCTAAAGTGATTAAAATTATTATTTTTAATTTTGTATTTGATTTCATATTGGTTTCACCATCATATTATTATATAATTTTTGGATGTGATTTTTTTTTTTTATTTTTTCTTTGAATTTCAAAATTCTTTTTTTTTCATTATTGTACAAAATTTCCTAAATTACAATTATGTCTACTATTTAATAATACTATTTTCTGTACACTCTGTACAGAGATTTGAACAGTTTAAAATTATCTTATATTTTCTTGTAAAGAGTGGTGTTTTTCAGTAGAGAAAGTTGAATTCCTTTTATACCACTAAATCTATAATATATTTTTATGTAAGATTTTTGTTTTAGAGTAATAACAGTGTAGAGAATAGATAAATTACTTCTGCAAAGACAGGAGAAGGAGTAATAGAGGCATTTAACGCAATAATTAAAAACTTGTATTATAAATATAAGAAGTCTTTTAGCCCAGAGTAGATTGATTTGAAGGTAATAAATTTATTTGTTCATTAATCTCTGCAAGAAAAAGGTCTACAATTGCTAGCCATTTATTTTTTGATTCTAAATCACTTATAATTTTATTTGTTAGTTCTTTTCCTATCTTAAGATTTTGAATTGCTAGATCAAAATTTTCGAGTGCTGTATAACAAATTCCAGTTTTAATATAAGTCTGATAGATAAACCAATCATTAGAATCAATTTCTATTGCTTTATGGAATTCTTTTACGGCTTTTTCATATTCTTTAAAGTGTATTAAGATTTCTCCGTATGTATCGTGATAGATTCCTTTTTCAGGTTCTTTTTTTACGAGTTCGCGAAGAATTTCCAATGCTTCTTGTTTTTTATCCAGATAAGACAACCAATACGCTTTATAATTACGAAGAGAATTGTCTTTTGGATATTTTTCGATTAATTCTTCAATAATTTCTAATCCTCTTTCTACATTTTTGTCTTTTTTTAGAGTTAACGCCTTTTTTATCATGATATCGATTTCTCTCTCTGGAAATAGTTTTATCATGTTCTCTAATTCCATTATTGTATCGTTGTATTGGTTAAAATAGAGTAAGATTCGAATTTTTGAATTATATAAATCGTAATTCTTTGGAGTTAAGGATATTTCATTTTCAATCTCTTTAATTTTTTCCTTGTATTGAGATTCTAATGCTTCGGAATTCTGCGATTGCATAATAGCTGTCATATTCTGCCAAATTATTCCTTCTAGTTTATCAGATATCTCTTTTAATTCTTTTTTTACCTCAATTTTGTACGCCAAATAATTAATGTAAATGGGTAAAAAAGCTCTGAGTGATTCCTTGAAATGTTCGTTAAATATAATTCCGCAAATTTCTTCAAGAATATCGTTAATAATAGAATTCAAGCCTTCTAACTCAACGAATTTTTCCAAGTATTTGTTTGCCGCTATATGTTCTTCAGTAATAGCTCGAAGTATCTTTTCTAATTTTTCATCAAAATGGAAATAATAATATTTATCTTTAGAAATTTCTAATTTAAAAAACTTTAGGTGGTATAAATCGGTTTCTACAATCTCATTCACCCAAAATTCAAGAACTCTCTTTTTTATTTCGTAAAATCTCGAAAAATCCTCAAGAGATAAATAGTCAGGATAAAAGTCGGGATGATTTATTGAAATGAAGAGCAAAATTTTGTAAAAATCCTCTTCGTCTTTTAAGATTGTGTTCACTTTTAAATAATCTAGTTTTAAAACTTTATTGAGAAATCTAAATTTAACACGATCATCCGCTATATTAAATTTAGTAAAAAACTGTGATGTTTTTGTAGTAATATCATCAATTCGCTTTCTCTCCTCTTCTAAAATTGTTTGTCTGTCCAAATCGTAATTTTGCAGAATTCTCGAATATTCTGATTTACCTGATTGAGTTATTAAATATCTTTTATTTTCTTTGATGATAAATCCCTTTTGAATTAAGGAACTAAGACTCTTTGATAAAGAGGATTGATTTATAGCGAACGGCTCTTCAAGAAAATCAGACCTTTTACAAAAGCCATTATTGTACACCATCCAAATAATCCAATGGGAATAATTACTCCCTCTTTTTAATATTAACTCAGGCGGAAAACTTAATTTTCGTCCCTTGATTCTTTCTCTTGATAGCTCTTGAAATTTCTTTTTCCCTTCTGGAGTTATTTTATATTGTCCTCTATTAAACTTCTCAATATATCCTTTGAGGATTAGTTTTGTTAAGTGACGTGAAATTGTAGAGATTGGAATTGCTAGGGGCTTTTGCTCAAAATGAGACCATTCACAACTTTCATTATTGGCTAGCATCCAAAGAATTATGTGGTCATAATTCTTTCTTTTAAGTTTTGAAGGATTAATTATTTCTTCAGAGGGATAATTTACTTCTTCCATGGTTAACGAAAGCTAAATAAAATGATTATTAAGTATAAATTGGGAACATTTCTATTTATATCTATTTTTTGGAACTTCCACTTTTTTTCGGAATTTTCGTGGAATTATCGGAAGCTCAACTATAAATGGATGGATATCTGCATTTCTCATTGATCATCATTTTGATGATAAATTTAGATTTAAAATTAAAAAAAGAGATGAATAAAAAGATGAAAATGATAGTGAAAAAGAAATCAAAAGTGACTAAAGCACTTATTGCAACATTATTTTTCATAACTATTATAGCGATTATTCCAATGGTGCTATCTGCTGATCCTAATCGTATTTTAATGATTGATATCAGGGCGAAAGGGGATGATATAGATATTCCTGGACCTGGAGACGACGAACCCATTTATAGAGCTACTACATCTATCCTAGGGAAAATTGAATTCGATAAGGTCAGCGAGGTACCTCTGGGACGAGTAGAATTCCATATAAAAATCTATGAAATTGAATCAGGTAAGAAAGTCTATACGATTAAGGGGAAACTCAAAGATGGGATGGTTTTTCCAGGCCAAGAATTTGAATGCGATGTGCGGGAGGTCACGTGGACTAACCTTTGGCGTGTTATAGGCTTAGGAATGATTAAAACTACAGATATAGAATTGACGATAGAAACTCGAGGTCAGTTAATAACCTTGCCCAATACAGGAGGTAAATACATACAGGCATACATTGTTATGATGGTGAGTCCCTATGGTGAGTATGATGGAGGAGTTTGGGAAGAAGGAGGATGGGCCTTTGCTGGAGTTATGGATATGGTAAATTTTATTCCGGTTTTCGGTGGGGTAACATATTTGACAAAATACATGGAAAAATTGGTCCCTTAACGCTAAGTCAAGCATAACAGATAAAAAATAGACTCTAAAATCTTTTTTTTTTTTAAAAACGCATTGATCATTAATTTGATGATAAAATTAAAATAAAAAATAAATTGAGTTGATAAAAAAAATGACCGAAATTAAAAAACTTACAAAAATCGTACTTATAGTGTATACTATAATTTTTTTCTTATTTGGGGTCATGCTTACATTTCTATATGATATGGCCTTGAATCCTGAGGGTTGGACAAATCCCTATCTCCCAAGAATGTTTGGGGGAGTTAATTTCTTATCTGCCATTTTCGCAATTTTAATGCTTCGTAAAAAGGAATGGGAAGAAATTAAATTGACATTTGTGTATTTGTTAGGATTACTTATATCGACATTAATCATTGAAGCTACTGTATTAGCTACATTCGGCTCCACTTTTGGAGCTTTGATGATTCAAACAGGTTCAGGTACTATAATCTTAGAGTCTGTACTTTTAACGATTGGAATTGTCTCTTATATCAAACAGAGAAGCTAAACGCCATAAATTAAAATATTTCTAATTAAATTTTTTTTCTTTTTTTTTAATATGTATTCGGAGAATATTTACATTAGATTTAAAACAATAATTAGCTTAGATATTCATAAGAGTATAATCCTAACAAATGAGTATATGTCCCATCCTGAGCTGAATCAATTAACAAGAGTGGAAGAGCTTTTTGATACTGGTTATCTTGATGAAGCTCTTGAAATTTTGAACGATCAAAGTCAATATGAGGGGCTTAGTCTTCAGCAAAAAAGTTATTTTCAGTTTCTTAAGGGATTAATTCTCATCTATCTTAATAAAGGGGAAGATCTCATTAGTTTAGGCGAGACAATTTATAAAGAAGGTCAAAAATGTAATGATAATCTCCAATCTTGTGATGGATTATTTTTTATTATTACTGGATTAGCTATAGCTGGTAAATTTGAGGAAGCGTTCAAACTTAT
>Ga0255055_10003294_pt1 | contig 10944 bp, 12 predicted proteins | sample JV7_2_27_MG_FD_188633 | JGI IMG/M metagenome (GOLD analysis project Ga0255055, IMG submission 188633) | Seawater microbial communities from Jervis Inlet, British Columbia, Canada - JV7_2_27 | ecosystem: Environmental > Aquatic > Marine > Inlet | place: Canada: British Columbia | collected... | reverse complement strand
TCCGTGTAGCAGCAGCTTCTTACTTCGGGTTTGAATAGAATAAGCATGGATTAAATTGATATAAATCTCGTTAGTTAGAGCTAATTTCGGATTAGATGGGACTGACGTAATATATGACGGAAATTCTTACATCGCTGATTCGGAGCAAGCATCGGGATATTTGACGCTGTATTCGCTTAGTATATTTTTTGTCAGTTATCTATAACCGAAACTGGAGTTTTATGGACGTTAAAAAGGGGGGCGTGATGAAAAAGGTAATAGGGATTTATGTATCGGTGGTGGCAGTAGTGTTGTTGGTTTTTGTCGGCTGTGCAACAACACCGCAAGCGGTAGGGGAACCTATGCTTGTACAGCGGGTGATTGAGGCTGGGGGTACACAAGATGACCTCTATCGAATGGCAAATGAATGGATGGCAAAGACGTTTGTAGCTTCCAGCGAGGTGATTCAGTACCAGGATAAAGAGGAGGGTGTTATTGTCGGGCGGGGTTTAACAGACCAGAAGTTTGGTTGGGCCACTGCTGATATTTGGTACAACATGAAGGTGGAGGTCAAAGAAAATAGGGCAAGGGTAACGATTGACAACGTATATGGCGAGATGACCATTATCGATGAAAAATCGACTTACCAATCTAAAGATTTTGGACAGAAAGAATATGATGAACTGAAGGCAAAGTTTAACACCATGATAGATGATTTCTCTGCATACATGAAGCAAGAATCAGAGGAATGGTAACGACCGAAAATAAGGGGTTTCTAACGTTAAAAGGGGGAAGTATGAAATACATAAAGGTTATATTAACGGTTATCGCTGCTCTGCTTGCTCTTAACATTTTCAGCCGTTGTTTTGTCACACCAGTAACCGCTCAAACAGGGACACAGGATGTCAACATCGTATCGTGTTATGGTCAGCGGTTATATCCATTGTTGGTTGAGATTGTTGATTGATGGTAAAGATATTACAAACGAACTTAGGATCGGCTCTGGATTCAATGATGTCTGCTATCATTGGTGAGGTGATCCACCGAAGGGATGGGAGCCGTTTGCTTCTCTGGTGAAATGGTTAATAGATCAGCTTCCTTCCGAACTACTTAGCAATACCCCTACTGGAATAGATGAATAGATGAATGGATAGAGGATTTTGAGTAAAAAGTATTAGTATTGCCATTACATTATTCCACTTCTATTTGTAAATATCCTCTCAGACTTTTAGAGACCACTTGCATCTCAGGGGTTGTATAAATACCTCCCTTTATGTATTCATTTGTTTATGAGACTGCTCAACTAACAAAGTAACAATTTGCATAATTGTCTTCTAAAGATTAAAATACTTGCAATTCACCTGTGATTTACCGACGAGGAGACGGCTGTGGCAAAGCAATCTAGAAGAAATAATGACACTGCAAACCTCGGTTATGAGCAGAAGCTATGGTTGGCAGCCGATAAGCTCCGATCAAACATGGACCCGGCTGAGTATAAGCACGTCATCCTTGGGCTCATATTCCTGAAGTATATATCTGACTCCTTTCAGACCAGACGTTCTTGGTTGGTTAGAGAGTCCGCCGATCCAAACAGTGATTATTTTCTAGAAGAAGAGAAGCAACGATTTACCGTTATTGAGGATCGGGATGAATACCTCTCTGAGAATGTCTTCTGGGTTCCAAAAGAAGCTCGATGGGAAGTGCTTCAAAAGAACGCTAAGCAACCGACGATTGGAAAGATTATCGATGATGCCATGGACCTGATTGAGAAAGAAAATCATCGCCTGAAGGGTATACTTCCAAAGAACTATGCTCGGCCTGACCTCGACAAGACTCGACTTGGCGAACTTATTGACTTGATAGGTACGATTAGCGTCGGAGATGAGCAGGGTCGCTCTCAGGATGTAATAGGGCGTGTTTATGAGTATTTCCTTGGGAGGTTTGCATCAGCGGAAGGTAAAGGAGGTGGAGAGTTCTATACTCCTTCTTGTGTTGTTAGAACATTGGTCGAGATGATAGAGCCCTTCAAAGGTAGAGTCTATGATCCATGTTGTGGTTCTGGAGGGATGTTCGTACAATCGGAGAAGTTTTGTGAAGCCCATGGTGGCCGTAGGAATGATATAGCAGTGTATGGGCAGGAGTCAAATCCGACAACGTGGCGGTTATCAATGATGAACTTGGCCATTCGTGGAATTGAAGCAAGCTTGGGAGGTCAGTGGGCGGATTCGTTTCATAATGATAAACATCCCGATCTAAAGGCAGATTACATCTTGGCCAATCCTCCGTTCAACATCAGTGACTGGGGTGGTGATAGGCTGAGGGAGGACAAACGATGGGTCTATGGAGTGCCTCCTGTTGGAAATGCAAACTTTGCTTGGGTGGAGCACATGATTCATCATTTATCCCCAAATGGAATTGCAGGGTTCGTCTTGGCAAACGGCTCTATGTCTTCGAATACTGGTGGTGAAGGCGAGATTAGGAAAGCTATTATTGAAGCTGATCTAGTAGATTGTATGATCACAATGCCGGGACAACTATTTTACTCTTCTCCGATTCCTGTATGTCTTTGGTTTCTTACTCGAAATAAGGCAGAAAAAGGATATAAGGACCGAAGGGGGGATACGTTGTTTATTGATGCTCGCAAGCTGGGAACCATGATTGACAGAGTCCATAAAGAACTTATGGATGGAGACATAGAGAAAATATCGCACACTTATCATGCGTGGAGAGGTGAGGAGGATGCAGGGGTATATGAAGATGTCTCTGGATTCTGTAAGAGTGCTACGAAAGAGGAGATAGAGAAGCATGGGTTCGTTTTGACTCCTGGGCGATATGTGGGTGTTCAGGTACAGGAGGATGATGACGAGCCATTTGAGGAGAAAATGAAACGGCTCACTGCGCAGTGGAGGGATCAAATGGCCGAATTACGTAAGCTCGATGTCACAATTGAGGCAAACCTGAAGGAGTTGGGATATGGACAATGACGTCCCGGTTGGTTGGAAAAACAGCACGATGCACGATGCTGTCACTTTCTTCACAAGCGGGAACCCATTCCTGAAGCTCGAATACTCGACATACGGAATCCCTGTATTAGCGAAGGGTGACGTCAAGCCATTTGGGCGGATTGAACATAGTGAGAAGCGATTTATGGACCCACAAGTAGTTACTCAAAAAAACTATCGTCTTACTAAACCTGGTGATTATTTACTCACCACTAGAGACCTAACTCAAGATGCAGATTTTTTAGGTTTACTATCTCCAGTTCCTAAATCGACACAATTTCTTGTGAATCAAGGTGCAAATGTAGTTCGATTCTCCGAGACCTTCGATGGACGTTACATTGTTTACTGGTGTAATGGGCCAATATATCGTTCTTACATTAAGGGTTACCACATCGGGTCTACCCAAATCCACCTGCGAAAGGAGGATTTCTTAAATGCTCCCCTTCTTACTCCTCCGCTCTCAGAGCAACGTGCCATTTCTCATATCCTTGGTACTTTAGATGACAAGATCGAAATGAACCAGAAGATGAATGAGACACTTGAAGCTATTGCAAGGGCGATCTTCAAGTCATGGTTTGTTGATTTTGATCCTGTCAGGGCAAAGGCAGAAGGACGCCAACCTGAAGGAATGGATGCAGAAACAGCATCTTTGTTTCCTGATTCGTTTGAGGATTCGGAATTGGGCATGATTCCAAGAGGATGGAAAGCCGGAAAACTGGGAGATGACTTTGATATAGTTATGGGGCAATCGCCACCTGGAACCACATACAATGAAGAAGAAAATGGTTTACCATTCTATCAAGGAAACAGAGATTTTGGTTTCAGGTATCCTACAAGAAGAGTCTACTGTTCGGCTCCAAAGAGAATGGCGAAGAAAGGTGACACACTAGTTAGTGTCAGGGCACCAGTTGGAGCTATTAACATGGCTGCTGAAAATTGTTGTATTGGTAGGGGCGTAGCAGCAGTTCGGCATAAATCAGGGAGTAGGTCCTATACATCTTACTCACTGAGACATCTACAGGAAAAGTTTGGAGTATATGAGTCTGAGGGCACTGTATTTGGATCAATTAACAAAAAAGATTTCAATGATCTTACCTTTATTCTCACGGACCCTACTATCATTGAGAGATTTGAGAAACTCGCATTTCCTTTTGATGAGTCTGTTGAGTCTAATTCGAAGGAAATATTGACACTAATAAAAATACGTGATGTTCTCCTCCCAAAACTCATGTCAGGCGAGATTAAAATTAAAGACGTAGCTTCGATTCAAGGAGAAATACTATGATAAAGGAGCAATTGGGAAAATTTGAAAAGGTAGAACTTCGGGATATTTGGGAATCTGAAGCTGGAGATTTCACTCCTTGGCTGGCCAAGGAAGAAAACCTAAAGCTCTTGGGTGATACGATAGGTCTTGAATTAGAGCTAGAAGCTCAGGAGAAAAATGTTGGTCCCTTCAGAGCAGATATACTTTGTAAGGATACATCCGATGGCAGTTGGGTTTTAATCGAAAACCAATTGTCAAATACTGATCATACACATCTAGGACAGATATTAACTTATGCTGCTGGACTCAATGCTGTGACTATAGTGTGGATTGCTGAGCGTTTTGCAGATGAACATCAAGCAACAATTGAATGGCTAAATGAAGTTACCGTTGAAGACATCAACTTCTTCGGTCTTGAAGTTGAGATATGGAAAATTGGTAACTCGGCAAAAGCCCCAAAGTTCAACATTGTTGCTAAGCCAAATGAGTGGACAAAGGCTAAAGGTGGAACAGGAAGAATCAGGCAAGCTGAGTTGACTGAGACGAAGCTGTTGCAGCTTGAATATTGGAAGGCATTCAGAAAGCACATACTTAATAGCAATAGCTTCATAAAACCTACAAAACCTCAACCACAACACTGGATGAACTTTTCAATTGGGCGTTCATATTTTTATATGTATGCGCTTGTAGATACAGTTAAGAACCGCAATGGTCTTCGTCTTTGCCTTGAAGGTCCAGATGCTAAAGCACATTTCAAACTGCTAGAGTATCAAAAGAAACAAATTGAAGATGAGGTTGGCTGTAAATTGATTTGGGAAGAACGGCCTGGAAAGAAATCTAGTTTTGTAAGTTACTACGCAAATGCAAATCCGAAAAAGAAAGACGAATGGGTCAAACAGCATGAGTTTCTTCGTGAAGCAATAGAAAAATACTATAAATCGTTTAATGAAAGAATTAAAAAACTTGATGCTGGTGATTATCAACCTGAGGAAGTATCTGAGTGAGCACAAAGTTCACAGAATCCGTAGTTGAAGACGCTGCAATCAATTATTTTGAAGAATTAGGTTATACTTATCTCCCCGGGCCTGAAATTGCTCATGATGGTTCGTCTCCAGAAAGGACAAGTTATGGAGATGTCATTCTGCGTCAGCGTCTGAGGGATGCGTTAATAAGAGTCAATAAAGACCTGCCCGGTAATGTTGTTGATGAAGCGATTAAGAAAATCATACGAACAGAAGCCCCAAGTGTTGTTGAAAATAACCGCCGTTTCCATAGGTTTGTTACAGATGGAGTCCCAGTTCAGTATCGGAATGAAGAAGGACGGATAGTCAATGATCAAGCATGGCCCTTTGATTGGACTGATCCAACTAACAATGACTGGCTCGTTGTCAATCAGTTTACCATTGTCGAGAACAGTGTAAATCGTCGTCCTGATTTAGTAGTGTTTGTCAATGGACTTCCCCTTAGTGTCATTGAGTTGAAGAATCCTACTGATGAAACAGCCACAGTATATTCAGCCTATAATCAGATTCAGACCTATAAGAAACAAACTCCTTCTGTGTTCACTTACAATGAGGCCGTAGTCATTTCAGACGGTACTGAAGCAAAGATGGGAACAATCACCTCCAACTGGGAACGCTTCACACCATGGAGGACGATTGATGGAGAAACTGTTGAACCACTCTCTGTACCTCAGCTGGAAGTGCTTATCAGAGGGGTGTTTGATAAGACCCGTTTTCTAGATTTAACCCGTCACTTCATTGTGTTTGAAGAGGATGCAGGGACGATCACAAAGAAGATGGCAGCATACCACCAGTACCATGCTGTCAATAAGGCAGTTGATGAGACTATCAGAGCATCTTCTCCCAAAGGTGACAAGCGGATTGGTGTAGTATGGCATACGCAGGGCAGTGGGAAGAGTCTATCCATGACGTTCTTTGCTGCTAAAATCATTCTACACCCTAAAATGGAAAATCCCACAATTGTAATGATCACGGATCGCAATGATTTGGATGATCAACTGTTTCGAAACTTTTCATTGGGTAAAGACCTCCTTAGGCAGACACCTCAGCAAGCAGGAGACCGAGAAAATCTAAAGGAGCTGTTGCAGGTTGCAAGTGGAGGTGTCGTATTCACAACTGCCCAGAAGTTTGCACCTGAGACTGGAGAGAAACAATATCCTTTGCTCTCTGACCGACGGAACATAGTAGTGATCGCTGATGAAGCTCATAGATCGCAATATGATTTCATTGATGGGTTTGCAAGGCATATCAGGGATGGGCTTCCCAATGCGTCATTTATTGGATTCACTGGAACACCAATTGAGTTCTCAGACCGCAATACTGTAGCCGTGTTTGGGGATCACATAAGTATCTATGACATCGAACAGGCAGTTGAGGACAAGACAACTGTGAGGATTTATTATGAGGGGCGGCTGGCAAAGATCGAATTGGACGAAATGGAACGACCACATATCGATCCAGACTTTGATGAAATCACTGAGCAAGAGGAGATGACTGAGCAATCCAAGCTAAAGAAAAAATGGTCTCGTCTAGAAGCTATGGTTGGCACTGAGAAGCGGTTAAAACTTACTGCTGAAGACATCATAGATCATTTTGAGAAACGTCAGGAAGCCATGGATGGAAAAGCCATGATCGTATGTATGAGCCGTCGCATCTGCGTTGATCTCTATGAAAAGATTATTGCTTTAAAACCTGAATGGGACAGTCAGGACTTTGGTAAAGGAGCAATCAAGGTAGTAATGACTGGTTCAGCTTCTGACCCTGAACATTATGCTCGACATCTTATGACCAAGAAGGTCAGAAAAGATATTGAGAATCGGTTTAAGAATCCTGACGACTTTCTGAAGATCGTTATTGTACGAGATATGTGGCTGACTGGGTTTGATGTTCCCTGCCTCCACACGATGTACATTGACAAGCCAATGCAGGGACATGGGCTGATGCAGTCCATTGCAAGGGTGAATAGAGTATTTAGAGATAAACCCGGTGGATTGATCGTTGATTACTTAGGGATCGCTGAGGAGCTGAAAGAAGCTGTTTCAACATATACCAAAAGTGGTGGAAAAGGGAAGCCTTCCTATGATCAGAATGAAGCCGTAGCTATCATGAAAGAGAAGTATGAAGTCTGTTGTGGCATCTTTCATGGATTCGATTGGTCTTTGTTTATCACAGGAAATCCGGGAGAGCGTTTACAGAAATTGTCCGCTGCTGTGGAGCATGTGTTGCAACAGAAGGAGGGGAAGGAACGGATTCTCTTGTACGTGAAGCAACTATCAGAGGCATTTGCTCTCTCAGTTCCTCATGAAGAAACTATAAAGATACGAGATGATGTTGGGTTTTTCCAAGCTGTCCGTTCACAGATCGTCAAACTGGGAGGTACAGGAGTTAAAGGAGATGAAGGTGAGAGGGCCGATGTTGAACGAGCCATTAAACAACTTGTTTCCCGGTCTGTGTCATCTGATGAAGTAGTGGATATTTTCAAGACGAAGGGATTGGATAAGCCAGACATATCCATCTTGAACGATGAGTTTCTGGCGGAGTTCAAGCGAATGCCTCAACGCAATCTGGCTGTCGAGATGTTAAGGAAACTTCTCAATGACGAGTTTAGGAAAAGGGGCAAGACGAACCTCATTCAATCGAAGAAGTTCTCTGAGCTGTTGGAAGAGACCATTAATAGATACCAGAACAGAACCATTGAGACTGCTGAGGTCATTGAGGAACTGATTAGTATGGCAAAGGATTTTAAAGAGGCAATGGGTCGTGGTGAAGAGCTGGGACTGACCGAAGAAGAGATTGCCTTCTATGATGCCTTGGGTACCAATGACAGCGCAGTACAGGAGCTGGGTGACGATACACTCAAAGCTATCGCTCAGGATTTGGTTAAGGCTATTAGAAAGAGTGTCACCATTGACTGGATGCTGAAAGAGAATGTTCGAGCAAAAATGCGGGTATTGATTAAGAGGATTCTGAGAAAATACGGCTATCCTCCTGATAAACAACAGCAAGCCACAATTACTGTGATCCAGCAAGCAGAGTTACTTTGTGGAGATTGGGCTGAGGAGGCTGCATAACGGATGGAAATATTGGTTATAATTGAACTCGAATACATAAAAAGGTATATCTCTATATAGTTTAATAGGAGAGGCAGAGAGGCTGGCAAAGTGTGTTAAGGAAAGTCAAGGTGATCTGAAAGTCAAAGTTATGCCATTGTCGTCCACTCAGCAATCGGAGTTTGACAATATGGTGGAAGAGTTACCATACGGGTCTGGATTTATAAAGACATATAGAGATCACCTGCCTACAGTTGTTCCTGAATCACTGAAACAGAAAATTGAAGTTGCTATGGTGATGTATGATAAAACTACTGCTGGAAATACTTTTCTAGTTTGTAATGGAGTTCGATTTGATGAGAAAGCCAGTGCACTAGATCAGGAACCTTTCGGAGTTGCTGTTTATTCATCTGGCTCGAGTCCAAATGGTTATTTCATTCATCACGGTGAATGGACTGGTCGAAGCGTTAATATTACTTCAGAGGTTGGTGATATTCTAACATCAACAGGCCTAGTAAAATATTTTCCACTAGCAGACATTCCATCGCAGACTTCTGGACCCTTATCTGAACTACGTGAAACATCACATGAAGCTGCTTTCAAAATTATGTTGTCAGAAATTGTTTCACGGAGCTTACCCTGATTTTAATGAGGTTCTACTTCGCTTCATACGTATACTCAGTTGGTTAACTGATGTATCTTTTCATTAGCTACCCGCTGACTCCATCCTCTCTATCTTAGATCAGATATAAATATCAAAAAAAATCACTATTACCGTGGAGAAATGCCCGAGCTATGTCTAGTATATATAAAGAGGGGAGGGAGAACAGCCAGTCCCCTTGGTCTAGACGAGAGAGGGGGTGAAATCAAATGTCAGAGTCCATTAAAGAAAACAAACCAGATGTAAGAGTCAAGATTCTCAATGTTAAGATTGATGAGTCAACCATGGAAAAATGGTATGAAGTCACACTTGATGACCAAGTTTACAGGGTTGTTGAAACATTTATTGAGTCTGAGTGTAGCTGGAGTAAAAACCCGGACAAAAAAGAGTGGACAGGTGGTTTTGTCTATGTTTTTGATGAAGATGAAAACATGATGATGCCAGATGGTACTTACTACAACATTGCTGACGAGATTTTGTACTATATTCACCAAGATTAAAATCCAGATTGATCAAAGAATCTGGGCTTGTTTACCATGAGTTCTATTGCGATCTCTGTGGTAAACGTATTTGACCGAATGAAAGGAAAAGTAATGGGGATGAGTAAAAAAGCAATAAGGGAGTTCCTGACAGACAAACAGAACAACAGGTGTGTTCTCTGTGGAGCGGAGTTCGAAGATCGTTTAGAATTATACGACATAATGCGGAAGATTCCGCCATCTGCAGGTGGAGGTTATAAACTGGAAAACCTTCAACTGGTGCACCCAATATGCAGGATGAAACATCAGGGAAGCTATAGGTGGAGCTATGGCCCATCTAATTTGGGAGGTGAGAAACAAACCTCCCAACTGGTCTAGACGAAAGAGGGGTGAAAGGGGAGGAGAAAGAAAGTGGTTGATTTTATTCTAGAAATTGAATTAGATTTGGAGTCGAAGGAGCCAAGAGGAGATGCCCAGTTTCGATATTCCTGAACTGGCTGAGGTGATCGAGAATCTTAAAGAGATTCTGAAGAATCAGAAGGCTCTGGCTGAACAGCTCAGGAACATGGAGTCAGGAAGTCTCCCAGCTTGGATCAGTCTGAGAGAGGCTTGCGATCTGAAGGGAGTGAGCTTCTCGACCATCCAGAAGCCTGAGAACAGACATCTAATGCCACCGCTGGCAGAGAGGGAGAAAGTTGGGAAGACTCTGAAGTGGCCCAGAGATGTGATTCTGAAGTGGCTGCTCCAGAAGGATGATGAACTCGAAGCTGTGAAAAAGAGGCTGGCCAAAGTTAGGACTACTACGGTGACTCGAAAAATGATGAAGCAGGACGAGCTTGTGGTGAATGAACCCACTCCTGTCTATGATCAATTTTATGAGGCTGATAGACTGATCTCAGAGATAGAGAAACAATCCAGAGTGCTATGACCAAGTGTGACCAATACTGTGACCATTTCGGAGGTATTGATAGAAATCCTCTGAGATTGATAAATCAGTTATTTCTAGTAAAAATAAGAGTTAGGAGATTTCAAGCAAGAGGGCGGTTAGCTCAGACTGGTTAGAGTACCTGCTTGACATGCAGGGGGTCACTGGTTCAAGTCCAGTACCGCCCAAATAAGTTATAGTATTATAAGGAATTAAAGAGCACTCATTTTGAGTGCTCTTTTTTATTGCGGTATTGTTACCAATGTGTTACCATTTATACTAGAAAAATATAATGGAGATGATTCCATGGAACGGTTCAAACAACCGTATACCCTTTTTAAAAGAGGGAAAGTCTGGTACTACAGACTATCTAATGATCTGAAACGCATACCTCACTCCACTGGTAAGACTCTCAAAGTGGAGGCTGCAAAATACGCAGATGAGGTGTCAAAAACATGCGGATAGTAACCTGCAGACCTAACAAGGATGTCAGGTCGTATGCCTCAAGAAAAAGCTAAAAATAACAAAAATGTTTTCAATAAACAGTTTATTTCTTTTCCAC
>Ga0255055_10003293_pt1 | contig 10946 bp, 9 predicted proteins | sample JV7_2_27_MG_FD_188633 | JGI IMG/M metagenome (GOLD analysis project Ga0255055, IMG submission 188633) | Seawater microbial communities from Jervis Inlet, British Columbia, Canada - JV7_2_27 | ecosystem: Environmental > Aquatic > Marine > Inlet | place: Canada: British Columbia | collected... | reverse complement strand
GTGGCGGTGGACGTACGTGATGGGAGGCCGACGGTCAGGGGCGAGGCCGAACCGTTCGCTCTCGATCTCAGCGACGTGATACAGCGCGTGCGGGAGGGCGGCATCGAGATCGTGGTCCATCGCGATCTGGAGCGCGACGGCTCGCTCGCGGGAGCCGATCTCGTGGGGGCCGCCGCGCTGAGCCAGCTCGGGCTGGAGGTGATCGCGGCCGGAGGAGTCGCCAGCGTCGCCGAGTTGACCGCGGCCAGGAAGCTCGGCCTGGGCGGTGTGATCGTGGGGCGGGCGCTGTACGAGGGCCGGTTCACGCTCGAGGAGGCGATCGCGTGCTCGGCGTGATTCTCGTCGTCGCGGCACTCGGCGCCGTTGCCGCGTTCGTGTATCTGGGCCGGGAGCGGCTCGGAGCAGAGGGGGTGGGCCTCGCGGCGCTGCGCACCGTGGGACTGGGTGCGTTGGTGCTGCTGCTCTTCAATCCCGCGCGCGGTGTTCGGGTGATGGGGGGTCCGCCCACGGTTCTGCTCGACGCGTCACTGAGCATGGCGGCCGCCGGTGGGAGTTGGGCCGCAGCCCTCGACACGGCCCGTGCGTTGGCGGGCGACGACGGGCTGCTGCTTCGCGTCGGGACGGAGGTCTCCCCGTTCGACACGCTCGGACCCGCGGACGGCATGTCGCGGGTCGGGCGAGCACTCTCCGAGGTGCGCGCCCGGGGTGGCCCCGTGATCGTGGTGAGCGACGGCGAGCTGAGCGACGCCCGCACGCTGCCTCCCACATTGTTGGCGGGCGCGAGCTGGGTGCTGCTGCCGCGCGACACCGCGGCGAGCGCGGCCCTGCTCGACGTGCACCTCCCGGAGCAGGCATTGGTGCGCGACTCGATCCCGATCACGGTGACCATCGGTACCTGGGGTGCGCTGAGCGCCGGCACGGCGTCACTCGAAGTCGTCGAGGGCGAGCGCAGCCTGCAGGTTCTCGAGGTCGAGCTCCCGCCACCTCCGGGAACGGCGCGACGGCAGCTCGCGCTGGCCCCGGGGGCGCTGCGCCGGGGAGCGCACGTGCTGCGCTTCCACCTGAGAGCGGAGGGCGACGCCGAGCCGCGCGACAACGTGCGCGACCGCACTGTCTCGGTGACGGACGAGCCCGGAGTCGTGGTGATCGTGGACCCGCCCGACTGGGAGGGCCGGTTCCTGGTGCGGGCGCTGCGGCAAGTGTCGGGCACCTCCGTGCGCGGCTACACCAGGCCCGACAGCGGCCGCTGGGTGGAGATGCAGTCGCTCGTTCCGGTCGAGGTGCGCGCGGTGCGCGCGGCGGCGCGCCGCGCCGGGCTGCTCGTAGTGCGCGGCGGCGTGGAAACACAGCTGGCTGAGAACCGCATCGGTCCGGTGTGGAATTGGCCGGCGGGGAGTGACTCGCTGTCACATTTCTATGCCGGTGATTGGTACGTGGAGCGCGCCACACCCACTTCGCCATTGGCCGGCAGGCTCGCCGGAGTCGCCTGGGACTCGCTTCCGCCGCTCTCTGGAGTGGTGCCGCTGGCGCCGGCGAACGGAGAGTGGATCGGGCTGACGGCGCGCCAGGGCCGGCGCGGTGTGGCCCGCCCCGCACTGGTCGGATCGGAGCGCGACGGCCGCCGCGAGCTGACGACGGTGGGTGGTGGGCTGTGGCGCTGGGCGTTCCGGGGAGGCGCGGCCAACGAGGCGTACCGTGCGCTTATCGCGGCCGGTGTCGACTGGCTGCTGCGTTCCGAGCTGGCGCCGCGCGGCGCGCCCCTCACTGCGAGCGGGGTCGTGCCCCGCGGCGTCCCGGTCGCGTTTCGATGGCGCGGCCGGCCGGTGCCGGACTCGGTCGTGGTGTCTCTCGCGGGGGACTCGGCGGGCACGGCGGTGCTGCGCTTCGATCCGGAGGGCACCGCCCTCGTTAGTTTGGAGCCGGGTGTGTATCGCTGGGCCGCCGCAGGCGCGGCGGCGGGAGGAGCGAGCGGCGTGACGGTCGTAGAGTCCTATTCGAGCGAGTTCGTGCCCGGCGCGGTGATGAGCCAGCCGAGTGCCGCGGCAGACGTGTTTCGTCTGCTCGCAGTTCCGGCGCGACAGCGATGGTGGCTCTTTCTGGTGGCGCTCCTGGCTTTCGCGGGCGAGTGGGCGTGGCGCCAGCGCCGGGGGCTGCCGTGAAGCGCGGGTTGTGGCGCCGCATCAAGGAGGTGGCGCTCACCGACGTCACCGTCCTGGTCAAGGGACTCGACCACGACACGCTCGAGGAGGTCGAGCGCGTGCTCGTGGAGGCGGACTTTGGATCGACGGCGTTGGAGCTCAGTGAGGAGCTCGAGCAGCAGCTGAGGCGCGGACAGCTCAAGACGACGGAAGCCGTGCGAACTTGGCTGAAGCAGCGAATTGCGGCGTACCTGCCGGGCCACGCGAGTACCGGCGAGCTCAACCTCGGTGACGGGAACGGGCCCGCGGTGGTGCTCGTGCTCGGCGTGAACGGAGTGGGGAAGACCACGTTCATCGCCCGTCTGGCCCACAGGTTGCAGCGTCTCGGAAAGACCGTACTGCTGGCTGCGGCCGATACTTTCCGGGCCGGTGCCAGCGAGCAGCTCGCGGTGTGGGCCGAGCGGCTCGATGCTCCATGCGTGACCGGCGCCAAGGGCGGCGATCCGGCGGCGGTCGCCTACGACGCAGTGGAAGCTGCGAAGGCGCGCGGCATCGACGTGGTTCTGGTCGACACGGCTGGCAGGCTGCACACGCACGGCGATCTGATGGAGGAGCTCAAGAAGATCGTGCGTGTGATCGAGCGCCGCCGCGAGGGCGCACCGCACGAGAGCCTGCTCGTTCTGGACGGAACCGTGGGGCAGAACGCACTGCAGCAGGGCCAAGCGTTCGCCGACGCCGTGCCCGTCACGGGCCTGGTGATCACCAAGCTGGACGGGACGGCGAAGGGCGGAGCGGTCGTCAGGCTGCGGCGCGAGTTGGGCATTCCCATCACGTTCATCGGCGTGGGCGAGGGCTTCGACGACCTGGAAGTTTTCGATCCGGAGCGCTTCACCGAGCGACTGCTCTCTGACTGATGCCGATCCGGCTGGATCAGTCCGTTCAGTTCCTGCGGGGAGTGGGCCCCAGACGGGCGGAGGCGTTCGCCCGCATGGGTGTGCGCACCGTTGAGGACCTGCTGTACCACATCCCCCATCGCTACCTCGACGCAACCAGCGTGACCCCGATAGCCAAGGCGGATGTGGGTGCCGAGGTGGCGATCGTGGGCCGCGTCGTGTCGAAGGCCGTCGTGCCGACCCGCAAGCGGCTGCGCATCTTCCGTGCGGTGCTCAAGGACGAGTCCGGCGTCATCGAGTGCGCGTGGCCGGGTCAGGCGTTCCTCGACCGCACCATCAAGCAGGGGCAGCTGCTCCTGGTGACCGGGCCGGTCAAGTACTACCACGGCCGCCAGGTCGTGCCCCGCGAACAGGTGGTGCTGTCCGAGCCCGACGAGGACACCGAGTCCGAGGACTTCGTGAGCGGACTGGTGCTGCCGGTCTATCCCGCTACCGAGGGACTGAGCCATCGGCAGGTGCGGCGCCTGGTGGCCGAGCATCTGGACGAGATGGTGGGTACCGTCGAGGACACGCTGCCCACGGATTTGCGCCGGGAAGCGGGCGTGCCGGGGCTGCAGCGCGCGTTCGTCCTGCTGCACAGGCCCTCCGCCCCGGGTGAATGGGAGGGCGGCCGCCGCCGCCTGGCGCTGGACGAGTTGTTCGACCTACAGCTGGTGGTTGCGCGGGCGCGGCATCTCGCCAAGGCGGCGCAGAAGGGGCCGAGCTTCGAGATCAGAAAGGAGCTCACCAGCGCACTCAAACTCGCTCTGCCGTTCGAGCTCACGGCGGGGCAGCGCCGCGCGATCCGCGAGATCACCGCCGACATGACCGGCGATGCGCGCATGCACCGGCTTCTGATGGGCGATGTCGGCAGCGGCAAGACGGTGGTTGCGCTGTTCTCGATGCTGCTGGCAGTGGAGAACGGCTATCAGGCTGTCTTCATGGCGCCCACGGAACTGCTCGCCGAGCAGCACGCCCGCACCCTTGGAGAGCTGCTCGCGCCGCTCGACATCCAGCCCGAAACGTTGCTTGGGAGGCTCTCGGCCCAGGAGAAGGCGGCGGTGCGCGACCGCATTGCGTCGGGCGGAGCGCGGGTGATCGTGGGCACTCATGCCCTGATCCAGGAGGCCACCGACTTCGAGCGTCTGGGACTCGTGGTGATCGACGAGCAGCACCGCTTCGGGGTCGAGCAACGGGCGGCGCTCATCGAGAAGGGCAAGGCGCCCGACGTTCTGCTGCTGTCCGCCACCCCGATCCCGCGCACGCTGGCGCTCACCCTCTACGGGGACCTCGACATCTCGGTGCTCAAGGAGAAGCCCAAGGGACGCGCCCCGGTCCGGACCGGTGTGCGGGGCAGCAAGGATCGGGAGAAGATCTATTCCTTCCTGAAGGAGCGTGCGGCCGAGGGCCGGCAGGCGTATGTGGTCTACCCCGTCATAGAAGAGTCGGAGCGCGTGGATCTCAAGGCGGCGACCACGATGGCCGAGGAGCTAGGGCGGCGGCTCGCTCCGCTCTCCGTCGGGCTCGTGCACGGCCGCCTGAGTTCGGAGGAGCGAGAAGACGTGATGCGGCGCTTTCGCGACCGCGAACTGGACGTGCTCGTCGCGACCACGGTCATCGAAGTGGGCATCGACGTCTCCAACGCCACCGTGATGGTGATCGAGCACCCCGAGCGCTTCGGCCTCGCGCAACTGCACCAGCTCAGGGGCCGCGTGGGACGCGGCACCGAGGAGAGCCACTGCATCCTGCTGTGCGACGAGTCGGCGGCGCTGCTGCGGCTCAAGCGGTTCGCGCGCACGCAGGACGGCTTCAAGATCGCCGATCTCGACCTCAAGGAGCGGGGGATGGGCGAGCTGGCCGGCACCCGACAGGCGGGTGGGTTCAGTCTGCGCTACGCGCAGCTCGAGACCGACGGCGACCTCGTGGTTGCGGCGCGCGGAGCGGCGCTGGAGCTGATCGCGCGCGACTCCACGCTGTCCTCCTCGGAGCACCGCGCACTGCGCGCACGGGTGGAGCGCCGCTATGAGCGCGGGATGGAGCTGTTTCGGGTCGGTTAGACCGCGGGGAAAGGGGAAGGGGGAAGGGTACGACTCCCGGGAAACGGGAAACGGACAGGGGAAGGGGGAAGGGGCTGGTCCCAATGACTCCCGTGCAACGCGCTGGCAGCCCCTCCGACTCACCGGTAGCTTAGGCTCTCCAACGCCCATCGATCAGGCGCCAACCGGAGGTAGTCATGCGAGTGATTCGATCGCTCGTTGTGCTCGCGTTCCTCGGGCTTCCGATCTCCGCACAGGAAGCTCCTCCCCCCGACATCGATGACCACGTCCAGAGCGTAATGCGGGAGTTCGAGGTCCCGGGAATCGCACTGGCCATAGTGAAGGACGGCGCGGTCGTGCTCGCCAGGGGCTACGGAGTGCGCAGGCTGGGTGAGCGCACGCCGGTGGACGAGTTCACGCTCTTTGGCATTGCATCCAACACGAAGGCGTTTACCGCTACGGCACTGGGGTTGCTCGTCGAGGAGGGCGAGCTGGAGTGGGACGCGCCCGTCGTCGACTATCTCCCCTGGTTCCAGATGTACGATCCGTGGGTCACCCGTCAGCTCACGATCAGAGACCTGCTGGTTCACCGCAGCGGGCTGGGCCTGGGCGCCGGCGACCTGCTGTGGTGGCCGCCATCGGATTACACGCGCAAGGAGATTGCACGCCGGCTGCGGTTCATCGAGCCGGCCACGAGCTTCCGCAGCGCCTACGCTTACGACAACGTGCTCTACGGGGTGGCGGGTGAGTTGATCGAGGAGGTCACGGGCCAGACGTGGGAGGAATTCGTCGAGGAGCGCATCATCGAGCCGGTGGGGATGACGCGCAGCACCGTGCGCTACTCCGCGCTCCTCTCCAGCGAGAATGTGGCCTCGCCCCATGCGCGCATCGAGGGGACGGTGCGCCCGGTGACGCCGTTCACGAGCGACAACGTGACGCCGGCCGGGGGGATCAACTCGGGCGCCGCAGACATGGCGAAGTGGATGATCGTGCAGCTCGACTCGGGCCGCCTGGCGGATGGTTCACGGCTCTTCGAGCCGCGGACGACGTGGCAGCTGTGGAGTCCGGTCACTCCGATCCCGTTCGGCCCGCCGCCCCCCGTGCTCGCGCCGCTTCGGCGCAATTCTCTGGGCTACGGCCTGGGGTTCAGCATCAGTGACTTCCGTGGCGAGAAGCTGGTGGCGCACACCGGCGGGCTGCCGGGATACGTGTCGCGCGTGGCCCTCGTCCCCGGGCACAGGCTGGGCGTTGCGGTGCTCACCAACATGGAGTCGGGCGCGGCATTCAACGCAATCGCCTGGCACGTCGTGGACCACTACCTGGACGCGGCGGAGTTCGACTGGCTCGGCGCCTACGTCACGCGGATGGCGTGGATCGACTCGGTTCTCGCTGCCCGCGACCAACAGACTGCGGCGAGCAGGGACGCGAGCTCGGCGCCCTCACTACCGCTGGAGCGTTACGCCGGGACCTACACCGACACGTGGTACGGAGACGTCGTGATCGCCTACGAGGATGGGAAGCTGGAGATGCGCTTCTCGCACACGCCGTCGCTGGTGGGCGAGATGGAGCACTGGCAGTACGACAGCTTCGTCGTGCGGTGGTACGACCGGGAGCTCAGGGCGGATGCGTTCGTGACGTTTGCGCTCGGGCCGAGCGGCAACATCGAGCACGCCAAGATGCGCGCGTTCTCGTCGACCACCGACTTCAGCTTCGACTTCCATGATCTGTTGCTGAAGCCGGCCCGGCGCCACTAGGCGCAGCACGAGTTAACCGCTTTCATCACAATGAGTTATGGGCATGAGAGCGGTGTGGGACGTTGACATATCAACATCCCTTGATATATTGCGATATGGCAATGGTGCAGCAACGGCTCGACGAGGCGGTGAGCCTATACCGCGCCCTGGGCGACGAGACGAGGCTGCGGATCCTGCAGATGCTCGTGGGCAGCGAGGCGTGTGTCTGCGATCTGGCCAAGGAGCTGGAAATCGCTCAGCCGCTGTTGTCGCATCACCTCAAGACGCTGAGGGAGGCAGGTCTGGTGCAGACGAGGCGTGACGGTCGCTGGATGCACTACTCGCTCGATCCCGACGCCGTGGAGGGGCTGGGAGGCGCGCTGAGCAAGCTGGCGGCGGACCATCGTGAGCGCGGAGCGCCCACACTCAAGTGCTGCTGAGTTTTTTTCGGACATTGCATCAAGATTCGTTGATATGAGAGGGGGAGTCGTGACGGAGAAGCTGAAGGACACGGTTCGTGAGCACTATGCGGCGGCAGCCCAGCAGGCTGCACAGGGCGGGTCGGCATGCTGCGGCGACGACTGCGGCGGAGGCCCGGTGCCGCTGACTGCCTATCAGGCTCAGCAGATAGCCGATCTGCCGGAGAAGGCGGCGCTAGCCTCGCTGGGCTGTGGGAACCCGGCGGCGCTCGCCGAGCTCGAGGAGGGTGAGGTAGTGCTGGATCTGGGCTCGGGGGGCGGCATCGACGTGCTGCTCTCGGCCAAGCGCGTGGGCCCCACCGGAATGGCCTACGGACTGGACATGACCGACGAGATGCTGGAGCTGGCGCGCGCCAACCAGCACGAGGCGGGCGTCGACAACGTGGAGTTCCTCAAGGGCGAGATCGAGTCCATTCCGCTCCCCGACGGTTCGGTGGACGTCATCATCTCGAACTGCGTCATCAACCTGTCGGCCGACAAGGACCGCGTGATGAGCGAGGCGTTCCGCGTGCTCAGGCCGGGCGGCCGGTTCGCCGTCAGCGACATCGTGGCGCGAAGCTCCATACCGCAGGAGTTCCGCGCGGACGCGGCGGCGTGGTCCGCTTGCCTGGCGGGGGCGCTGGAGGAAGCGGAGTATCGCGACAAACTCGACGCGGCTGGCTTCGAGGAGGTCGACGTGGAGCCAACGCGCACCTTCGCGATCACCGGCGTGGGCCAGTTCATGAGCGCGTTCGTGCGCGCCCGCAAGCCGGCCCCCCGCTAGGTCATCCGAAGGAGGGGCCCACGCAGGCCGGTTGGGCGTCGCTCAGCCGGCCTGTAGTGTTTCGTCGGTTTTCGCGGCCAGGATGAAGTCGCTCTCGGTGAGTCCGTCGATCTTGTGGGTCCAGATCGTGAGGCGGACCTGGCCCCAGGCCAGGTAGATGTCCGGGTGGTGCCCTTCGGCCTCGGCTATGGCGCCCACCGCATTCGTGAACGCGAGCGCGCCCGCGAAGTCGCCGAAGCTGTACTGCTTCTCGAGGTGGTGCCCATCGACAACGCGCCAACCGCCGCCGAGCTGGGCCGACAGCTCTGCGAGCTTTTCGCCCTCCAGGGGAGGCACGCCGCCGCGACACGGGACGCAGTGTTTGCCGGCCAATTCAGATGACAATCCCGGGCCCTCCCCGTCTCGCTAGAACTTGTAGCTCAGGCCCAGTTGGTTGGGCGTGGAGTGAACCTCGAACGGCGTGTACGGGATGTTCTTCGGCCTGTCGTCCTTGTACAGCAGATCGACGAGGAACATCCCCCCCGCGAATACGAGCGTCATCTGCCCGGCGAGGAGGAAATTCTGCGCCCGGGTCTGGTGCGTGGCGAAATCCTGCCACGTCTCCTCCACCAGGGGATTCTCGTACTCCAGCCCGCCGTCGCCGTCGTCCACGAGTAGGCAGCCGGAGGGGTCGATGCTGCACAGGTTCTCGAGCTGGTCGAACGCAGCGTCGGCGGCCGAGTTGTTCGTCGCCGCGATGGCGATCATCGTCCCGGTCGCTGCGAGCGCAGCCCAGCGTCCCCAGTGCGACACCTTGGCGAACCAGGGGCGTCCCGTGCCCGCCTCGCTCGTGAACTCCTGCTGGGCGGCACCCGGTGTCACTTGGAGGCTCGCGGTAAGAGCGGCGGCAGCCGCTAGCGTGACCAACGTGCGTCGGATCATACCGTTACAGGGTCTATGCCGGCCGGCGCCTCATTGTTCCGCCGGCGGCTCTCCCCATACGTGAATTCTACCGCCCGCATCCAGAATGAACAGCATTCCCCGGTCCAATACGGGGGGCGTCTCGATGGGACCCTTGAACTGCCGCAGCCAGAGCGGCTCGGCCACCTCGGGCACGAACCACGCGACCTCGCCGTGCACGGTCGCGATCAGGACGCCTCGCGCCAGCGGGGACGGGCCCGTCCGCACGACGAGTCCGAGAGGCACGGCCCGTGCGTCCTGGGGGATTTCGAGAGGAATCATCCACAGCGTGCCGTTCTGGGTCACCGCGAACGCGGTATCACGGGCGATCGCCGGACTGCCGAACACGGGGTCGTTCGTGGGTATCTCCCACAGGCGTTCGAGCGTGGAGGAGTGGAATGCGCTGATGAACCCGTCCGGTGATGTCACAACCACGAAACTGTCCACCACCGCCGGCGGGCTGAACAGCGCGCCCGGCGCCGAGTTGCTCGCGTCGACGAATCCGTTGCGCGCGTTGAGGAGGTAGAGTGAGTCGCCTGTGGCCACCAGGAGCTGCTCGCCGAGCGCGGTGACGCCGGCCCGGAGGGGGCGGGGAAACGGCCGGCTCCAACGAGCCGTGCCGTTCGCCGCATCGAGCGCGATCAGCCAACCGGTCCGGGTGGCCGCGAACACCCGCTGGCCCACCTTCGCGATCGGTCCCACCACGGGACCGACTGTCTCGTGCCACGTGCGCTTGCCCGTCATCAGGTCGTACGCGTGCAACTGGCCCTTGGGGTCGCCGGACGCGGCAAACACCTGCTCGCTGGTGAAGATCGGCCCCGTGGCGCCCGGGCCCTTGAGGCGCGAGTGCCACACGCGCTCACCGCTCTGCCTCAGGTACACAGAGACCCAGCGGTCCGACGCCTGGGTCACGACTATGCTGTCCCCCAGCGCCGGCGCTCCGGTGGGGGAGCGTCCGGTCCTCGTGTCCCAGAGTGGAACCAGCGTGTCCGGGAATGACTCCCCGGAAGACGGGGCGCGGCTCGGATCGCCCATGGAGGTGATCGAGGGTCTCGGCTCCGCGGCGGGGGGTGGCGCTGCCTTCGAGGAGCAAGCGGCCGCGTTGACACTCAAGAGGGCGGTGGCTACGATACCGGCCGCATGCACGAGACGACCCGTATCAGCGAACTGCCGAAACACGTCGGCGAAGAGGTCTCGATCCGCGGGTGGGTGACGACCACCCGCTCGAGTGGGAAGATCGCCTTCGTCGTGCTGCGCGACGGAACCGGCTACGTGCAAAGTGTGGTCTCCAAGCAGGAGGTCGCTCCCGAGACCTGGGACGCCTTCCGGCAACTCACCCAGGAGACCTCGGTGGAGGTGACGGGATCGGTCAGGGCCGACGAGCGCTCCCCCAGCGGCGTCGAGCTGACCGTGACCGGACTCGACGTGCTCGGGTCCGGCACCGACTTTCCGATCTCTCCCAAGGAGCACGGCACAGCCTTTCTGTTCGAGCATCGTCACCTGTGGCTCCGCAGCCGGCGCCAGGTTGCCATCATGCGCATCCGGCACGAGGTCGTCCAGGGTATCAGGGACTTCTTCCACGAGCGTGATTTCACGCTCGTGGACACGCCGATCCTCACGGGCTCGATCGGCGAGTCGGCCGGTACGCTGTTCGAGACCGAGTACTTCGATCTCGGGAAGGCATATCTGGCGCAGACCGGCCAGCTCTATCTCGAGGCCGCCGCCGCGGCCCTCGGCCGGGTGTACTGCTTCGGCCCGACCTTCCGCGCCGAAAAGTCCAAGACGCGGCGCCACCTCACCGAGTTCTGGATGGTCGAGCCGGAGGTGGCATGGAACGACTCCGACGACAACATGCGGCTGCAGGAGGACTTCATCTCCTACATCGTCGCCCGCTGCCTCGACCGGCGCGCCGAGGAGCTGCAGGAG
>Ga0255055_10003292_pt1 | contig 10948 bp, 22 predicted proteins | sample JV7_2_27_MG_FD_188633 | JGI IMG/M metagenome (GOLD analysis project Ga0255055, IMG submission 188633) | Seawater microbial communities from Jervis Inlet, British Columbia, Canada - JV7_2_27 | ecosystem: Environmental > Aquatic > Marine > Inlet | place: Canada: British Columbia | collected... | reverse complement strand
AACTTGAGTCTGTTGTTGACGTAGTTCGTGCCATCAAATGGCGCAGTATTGACAAAGACAATATGGAATTTGCAACAACTTGTTTTGTGGTGGACAAGGTGCGGGATGCTGTTGCAGCACTAAAGGAGCAGACATGATGGTGCAACGATACAACGGCATCGAGCAAGACCCAGAAGGCGTGTATGTCATGTTTGAGGACTACGAGTCCCTTGAACAACAAAACAAGAATCGCGGTGCTGCCATTGTGCTTGCACAGGAAATAATTGCAAAGAACGACAAGCGCATCGAGGAACTAGAATTAGCCTTTGCGGAATCAGATGCAGACTGTGCTGACAAAGAGGATAGGATTGGGGTGCTTGAGGGTGCGCTAAAGAAAATAGCTGGCTATTGGTGGCAAGCACAATGTTCTCAGATGGCACAAGAAGCACTCGACAAGGAGCAGACATGAGTCATTGGTGGCCCAAATTGCGGCCCTGCATCAAGTGTGGGTTACTACGCATGGGGCTTGCTGGCGGCAAGTGCGAGGAATGTAGGGCAGCACTCGACAAGGAACAAACCAACAGACACAGTAAACGTAGGCTGGTGCATATCCGTACTGGCTGCAACAGGAGCAATTTAATGACAAGCGCAGGAGACGCAAGATATTGTGCCAAGCAGATGCTAAATCTGGTCGGCTTCCAAATCACTGAGATCCTTTTGTCCGGAGACGAGGACGACGTGTCGTGGGGATTCGTCGCAGAGAGAGATCCGCACGGCAAACCAACTGAGAAGCGGAGATGCTGGGTCGACTGTGACCCCGAAGGCAATGGCCCTGGATTTATCCAGATTGAGAGGATCGAATGAGCACACTACCAGCAGGCGAGTACTACATCGGTGACCCGTGCTATGTGATCGACGACACGAAGTGGATGGACTTCCTTGATCCTTATTGGGATCTCAAAGGCAACGGCGGAAAGTTCGAATTCGAGGGCCATGAGGTCTGCGTATTCCAAACGCAATGGGGCGACGGATGCTACCCATGTTCCGATGGCTCGAGTCTCGGTGTCGACGCCGGCTTGATTGGCGCCATACCGCTAGCGCTCGCACATGGGAACCCCCATGCATCAGGGACGATCGTTCTATATAACAGCCCCTTTGAGTGTTCTCGCGACGACGACGGACGGATGCATTTCGGAGACGTCGAGGTCATGACGGGCGACGAAGAGGAGGAAGGCTGGTGAGACCCTCAATAATCGTCGACATCGACGGCACGATCGCAGACTGCGGGCACCGCCTGCACCACATCAACGGCTTCAAAAACGACGTCGAGGCCACCCACAAGGCAGATTGGGACGCGTTCCATGCCGAGACAGGCAACGACTCACCCATTGAACCCACTTGCCAAATGGTACGAGAGCTCTATTCCGCCGGCTGGAAAATCATTATGATCACCGGCCGCAGCGACAGCTGCAGAGGTGATACCGTCGCTTGGCTAGAAGAAAACAGGATCGGATTCGATTTGTTACTCATGCGTAAGAGGGGCGATCACTCTCAGGATCAAGAGATCAAGAGAGCATGGCTGCACGATCTTCGTGTTGGCAGAATTCACCTCCCCCATATGGAACCACCACGGATTGTCATTGAAGACAGGAGCCGAGTGGTCAAGATGTGGCGGGAAGAAGGCCTCATCGCCCTGCAATGTGACACTGGAGACTTTTAATGTCTGGATTTTTCAAGGAGATACCACCTTATTATGAGCATCAACAAGAAACGCTCGCTTTACTTCGCAAAGAGAATCGCGTTCTCGATCTATCAGATCCTGGGACTGCTAAGACGCGCCCTGCGATTGGGGCAAATGTCGAAAGACTTCACACGGGTAGCAAAAGATGTTTGGTATTCGCTCCTAAGTCTATACTTCAGCCTGCGTGGGGTAATGACATAGACCGATTCTTCCCGGGCACGAGCTACATGTGTGCCTACGCAAGTAACAGAAAGAAGGCTTTGTTCGACTACACGTCAGACTTTCTTATCACCAACCACGATGCCGCGCGCTGGCTGGCCAACACAAACAACGTGCCGACCAAGTTTTGGAAAGACTTTGACTCGATCATCATTGATGAGTCCACAGCATTCAAGCACCACAACACGCAGCGCTCGAAGGCGCTCTACAAGATCGCCCGCGGGATGGAGTTCCGTGAGCTACTCACAGGCACCATCAACCCGCGCAGTATCCTCGACGTCTGGCACCAAGCCAAGATCATTGACGATGGTGACCGACTCGGTGCTTCCTACTGGAGGTTCCGAAGCGCTGTATGTGAGCCGGTGCAAGTAGGGCCGCGGCCAGAGATGCAAGAGTGGCGAGACAAGGAAGGCTCAGAGCTCGTTGTGTTCGACCTGTTGTCGGACATCTCTATTCGGCACGAGTTCGAGAAGTGCAACGACATCCCGAAGAACAAGATCACTGAGTACACGATCGAGATCCCCGACAAGCTGCGTGGTCAGTACAATGACATGATGACCATCGCTGCAATGCTCGTCGAGGGCAAGCTGCTGACTGCAGTGAACGCCGCGTCAACGCATCAAAAGCTGATGCAGATAGCATCGGGCGCCGTGTACGATGGCTTCGGCAACTTCCATACGCTGGACGACCAACGATCAGAGCTCGTCATGGACTTGATCGAAGAGCGAGAGCAGTGTGTCGTCGCGTTCAACTGGAAGCATCAACGCGAAGGACTGCTCGCAGCCGCCGACAAGCGGGGATACAAGTACGCTGTGATCGACGGAGACGCTAACGACAAGACCCGGCGCAACGCTGTCGAAGATTTTCAGAACGGAGATCTCCGAGTAATCTTTGCACACCCACAGTCGGCTGCTCATGGGCTCACGCTCACGGCGGGCACGACTACGATCTGGACAAGCCCCACCTACAATGCGGAACATTACAAGCAATTCAACCACCGCATCTATCGCGCGGGACAAACTCGTAAAACGGAGACGATTCACATCATCGCCAGGAACACAATAGACGAGCAAGTCTTTGAAAAACTTAGTAAAAAACTAACGTCCATGCAGCTGCTGCTGGACTTGATGGAGTCAGCACAATGAGCGAAGAAAAAACTAGCCCCCCAATGGCAACCTCTGATATCATTGCCAAGATGGTCGAGAACCGCGACGAACGTCGTCGCATAAAAGACCGCGACAAAGAGTTAGTGGAGCAGTTCAGGTCTCTTGAGATGGAGCTGCTGATCCGACTCGACGAACAAGGAATGCTTAAGGCATCGACGGACGCAGGAACAGCATCGATCACTGAGACGATCCTGCCGCAAGTAACAGATTGGGACGCCGTGTACGAACACATCAGAGACACCGGCGACTTCTACCTGCTACAGAAACGTCCTGCAACTGCAGCGTTCCGTGAGCTACACCAAGCCGACATAGTAGTTCCCGGCATGGAAGCTTATACGAAGCGAGCAATTTCACTGAGGAAAGCGTAATGAGTAAAGCGAAGGAAGACACCGCCACGGCCAACTTGCCTATGAATCTCGAGGACGAGATCAAGAAGCAACTGGAAGCACAGAAGGGACACATCGGTTCCCTGCCATCCAACAAGATCCAGCTGAAGAACAAGGAGTTCGCTCTGCCTGATGGACAGACGTCACCTGGACCGTTGGAGTGCATCATACTGGACTACGTCTGGTTCATGGTTCACTACCCCGGCGTGTACAACTCCAACAACCCGCAGCAGCCAAACTGCTTCGCCGTTGGACGCGAGACACCACAGAGTGGTGAGCTGGTACCGCACAAGTCAGTCGAAGAGCCACAGTGTGACCGCTGTAATGGCTGTCCGAAGAACGAGTGGAAATCTGCACCGTCTGGCAACGGCAAGGCTTGCAAGAACCAACGCCGGCTGATCATCGTGCCGCCGAAGTTCGACGACGCGATAGAACCGATGACGATGTATGTCTCGCCGGCCGGTCTCAAGCATTTCGATGCTTACGTGACACGGCTGCAAAATGAGCACGGCCTCTTGCCGGTGCAAGTGATTACCTCGGTCAGCTTTGACCCTGATCAGACGTACCCGCTGTTGCACTTCAAGTTCGCTAGCAAGCATGAGAATGTTGCCGCGGCTTGGGCAGTCCGAGAACGATCACAAGAGATCCTGTTCAGGGAGCTCGAGATCAACAAGGACGACGACAAGAAGAAGTAACGAGTATTGGTCAACATACAGGGTGTCTCGGCAGTAGACTTAATGTGTCAAGCGGACACGCCTTGCCTACACGCAGGTCAGAGGCTTCGTTTCTGACCTACATTTGCAGGTCAGAGCCTTCGTTTTTTACCACCGTAGGCTCTGGCAGATGGTCGGCCCCTCCCTCCGGCGCAGTATGGGAGAAATACGTAGTCAGTGTGTGATACGAGGGCTATGAGTCCTCGCACGCTGACGGGAAGGGGCCACTGCTAAACGCGCGCGCAAACGCTGGATAAGCAGAGTAAGCACCAGCGCCCCAACTTATTTATGACAGAGAACACGTTCTGGCAAGCACTGCGTAAGAAGCTCGTTCCGAGAGTCTACGCATTGAAACTGAATCTCGCTTATGTGGCGGGAGTGCCAGACTGTTGGCTGTCCGGAACGGAGAACGACTTATGGCTGGAATTGAAGTACATACAAACTTTGCCCCCGATAGTCGACCCCAAAAAACTGTTATCAGTCTTACAGCAGGAATGGTTGACCCAGAGGTGGCACGAGGGAAGGCGCGTCGGTGCATTGATTGGATCATCGGCCGGTCATTTGTGGCTGCATGGCTTATCTTGGCAAGACAGTATGAGTCGCGAGACGTTTCTCCAGAGGGCTACGACCACGAAAGAGATCGCCGAGGATCTGATTGAATACCTTGGAGAAATTCCTTGCGGGGGGGCTGCGATTGTGGAATAATAGCCCCTATGGAGCCTACTCTATTTTCCGAGCCGGAAGGATTCGACTCACTCGTTCTCAGGTGGCTGGCGCTCGAGAAAAGATGCCCGATCCAACACCGGATCGTTCAGACATTTGAGCGTGACCTCACACCACTGCCAAGTATGCAGGACAGGGACTTGTTCCTCATCGAGCACGAAACGATCGTGCAGTATCTGCAGGAGCGTTACCCCGGGGAAACCCTGCTCCCATCAGATCCGAAGATCCGCGCCCAGCTGCGCCAAATCTGCGCTCTTATAAGACAGGGTGTCGATGACTTAGAACAAGAGCTAGAAGAGTTGCTCTCCCCAAAGAAAGCATATCTCACCGGCGCACAGTTCACTCTCGCCGACATCTATATAGGCACAGCGCTCTACGCGAGCAGAAATAAGCCGTCGTCGAAGAGAGTCACACAATATTACCAACGCCTCGCATCCCGTGAGGCATTCAAGGAAGCAGTCGAATGAGCGACGATACTTTTCCCAGAGGGATCTGGTATGAGGCGCCCAAGCGACGCTTCAGAGTAAGAAAGTACCACAACAAGGTGTCCTACCTAAAAGGATACTACCGTACATTCGACGAGGCGAAAGCCGCGTTGGATGAGCTGGAATCATATCTGGCTACCATACCGAAAGAGCGAAAGAAACGCGAAGCGCGACCCGTGCCTAAGCCGACGTTGGCTGGTACCGCAAAGGCTATTCGGAGCAGACAACGGTCAGACCCAGGCATTATGAATAGGAGTTAATGTGTTCGAATCCTACGTGGTCGTGCCAATGCGCGACTTAGGCGAGCACTGCGTAGAATGCGAACCAGAACACGCAGACTTTTGGGGACTGTACGGCATCGATAAGCAAGGGAACGCTTTTGCAGTTGGTGACTTCAGTACCAAACATGACGCAGAGTTCATTAAAGACGCAGTAATAGCGTCGTAATTACCAGTGCCCCCCGCTGGTCGCTTGGCCCTCTTCTTGAGGGCCTTTTTATTTCGGTTGGAGCGATAATAACAATATGAATGTACTCGTAGCTTGTGAGTACTCTGCCATCGTGAGAGATGCTTTTCTCGATGCAGGGCACTATGCACTATCGTGTGATCTCCTTGATAGCGAATCAGAGAAAGGAGATCATTGGAAGGGCGACGTCATGAGATGTCTTCATCACACTGATGATTGGGATCTCGTGATAATGCACCCACCGTGTACGTATTTATGCGTAAGCGGAAACCGTTGGTACGGAAAAGGACAATCCAAACACTACAAAAGAGAAGAGGCCATCGAGTGGACGGCCCTACTGTGGAACATGGCGATCCAAAAGTCGCTACGTGTCTGCATGGAGAACCCCGTCGGCGTACTGTCCTCGTTGTGGCGACCGCCCGATCAATACATACAACCGTGGGAGTTCGGGCACAAAGAAATGAAGAAGACCGGCCTGTGGCTGCAGAACCTGCCGCTATTACAGCCCACCGAGGTTCTTACGCCGCCGCCGGCAGACTCACCAGAATATTACGAATGGCAGAGGGTATGGAGAATGGCCCCGGGAGAAGCCCGGAGTAAAGAGCGATCGCGATTCTTTACAGGGATCGCGAAGGCCATGGTGGAGCAGTGGTCGTGGTAGTTTACGAAGGACCATCTGTTCTCAATGGAGCACCGATCGTAGCGATTGTTACGGGACTAGTTGTGCCATCGACAAATAGGAAGACAGGACCCATGGTACAGCTGTGGATCCTTGACGCTACAGAGGAGCCGCACGTCGCGGTGAAGACTGGTAAGGATGCGAGCGTCTGTGGAGACTGTCCAGCGCGCAACAAGTGGTGCTACGTCACTACCTTTCAAGGACCACTATCAATCTGGAGGACATGGAAACGTGGAGGATATCAACGATACAACCCAGCTTTGCTCGACGGTAAGATTCTCAGGTTCGGTGCTTACGGAGATCCAGCTGCGATCCCTATGCGCGTCATTCGAGATCTCGGGCGGCGAGTTCGTCGCTTTACTGGTTACACCCATGCCTGGAGTTATTGCGATCGCGAACTTCGACACTACTGTATGGCCAGTGTGGATACGGTCAGCGATCAAGCAGAAGCTGTTGGATGCGGGTGGCGTACCTTCCGTGTCGCCCCTGCAAGCTCAGACAGACTCAAAGGGGAATCCGTATGTCCTGCCAGCGATGATGGTGGAAACAAAATCGACTGCTACACCTGCGGCGCCTGCGACGGACGACGACGCCCCAAAGTCAAGTCCAACATTGTCATCCGTGCCCACGGAGCCAGAACCAAGCGATACATAGAGGAGTTCGCGTGAAGAAGATCCTGCTACAGACGATGCCGCAGACCGGCACCCACACCATGCACTACCTATTCCATGTGCTCGGTGGGATCGAAGTGGTCTGGCACCACTGGGAGAGCACCAAAGGCACGCTCGCAGACATTGAGCTCGCGAAGGTTATGAACTGGAAGGAGTTCGTGTTCGTTCGCACCTACCGCAACCCAGTAGCAACCCTCGAGGCGTACAAGAGCCGCGCTGTGACACCAGAGGATGGTGAGAAATACTTCGTAGAGTGTCAGGCAGCATTCGCTGTACACAATCGCGACTTCCCGGTTCCCATAGCCATCGAGATAGATGCGGACAACGCTATGAAGACAAGGAATGCGTTAGAGATATTCAGGAGATGTGAAGTCGAGCCGCCCCAAGCGGCACTCGACTACATGAAGTCGTGGAAGAGGATCAACTCTCACCACGATAAACAAAAACCATCTAGAGCAATCAAGATGTCAATCCACAAAGGGAGAATAGGAATATGGCACACGAGATAGACTTCAGCATAGGGCGAGCTGCGATCGCCTATACGGGCCGCAAACCATGGCACGGTTATGGCCAAGAACTCAACGAGAACCTACCTCTGGAGGTGTGGCGCACCGCGGCCGGCCTCGACTTCGAGGTGGAGGGTCGTCAGGTGCAGTACGCACCAGATCCCGAGAAGAATGCGTTGCACACAACGGTGTACCCGAAGAAGAAGGTGCTGGTACGAAGCGACAATCATCAACCTCTTTCGATAGTCTCCGACCGCTACAAGGTTGTGCAGCCGAAGCAGATCATTGAGTTCTTCCGTTCTGTCATCAAAGAGAACGGCTTTGTGATGAGCACAGCTGGTGCTCTCAAGGGAGGCAAGCGTGTTTGGGCAATGGCAGACTGCGGTAAAGACTTCTACATTGGCGGCGACAAAGTGGGAGCGCATCTACTTCTGGCTACTGCTTACGACGGTACGTTTGCGACTACGGCACAGTTCACGAGCATCAGGGTGGTATGTAATAACACTCTCGGATTCTCGTTGGATCGTGGCGGAGAAGGTGGCATGATCAAGATCCCACACACTCAGGACTTCAACGAGTGGGATGTGAAAGCCGACCTTGGCTTCAACGTCGACTGGGTCAACTTCCGCGACAACGTGATGAAGATGGCCAATCACAAAGTCACTCAGCGCGAAGCGATTGAGTACTTCTTGGCTGTGTGCGGTGTTTCCGAACAGGAAGCAGCGGACGGAAAGCAATTGTCAAATGTCAAGAAGTTAATCAGCATCTACGAGTCAGGACCAGGTGCTAAGTTACCGAGCGCCGATGGCACCATGTGGGGTGCGCTGAATGCAGTAACGTACCTGACAGACCACTGTCGTGCAGCGAAGAACACTGGTAACAGGTTCGATAGCGCATCGTTCGGTGGTGGCGCCAAGCTGAAACGCGACGCGTACAAGCGCGCGATGGTGCTGGTTGAAGCCGCATGAAACTGTGGGTTCACTACAGGCTCGTAGTGGAAGTCGACGACGCGGAGGATGCAGATGATGCTTGGGAACAAGCCACTGACATCCTTCGTGGCGGCGGCGGAGACATCATTGGTCACAGTATCTGTGACGAGAACGGCACAGTAGAGGAGGCACCGTAATGGGAGCACATAACTTTCACACGCAAGGCTACGGCGGAACAGCGAGCGAGGCATATCGCGACGCAGTCGACGATGCTCTATACGAGTATGGCCATGATCCGTACAACGGAACAATCAGTACGACGAGCGGGTTCACGTTGATCCCTCTCAAAGAAGGCGAGAGCATCGACGAATGGGCAGGCCGAGTCATTGAGGATGAAGGCATCCGGAAGTGGGAAGAGTGTGCTTGCGTTGCCGACCCAGATACACCAATCGAGAACGGCCGATCCTTGTGGCACTTCGCCGGCTGGGCAGCCAGCTAATGATCTGGACCGAAGGGTACAGATTGCTGCGCGTCAAGAACGGAAAACCGCACACGCTGTTCCATGCGCACCATGGCTCGCGAGAACTCACGCAGGACAAACCACTGCGTGCAGTGGAACGGCAAGTGTGGAACCCGGGGAAGAAGGGTAAGTCCCCCGGGTTCATTTCCGGGTGGCACGTCTTGCCAACCAAGAAGCAGTGCGTTGAATACCTCGAGCGGTTCACACGCAAGGACGACATCGTTGTCTGTCGTGTGATGCTCGCGATACCGCGATACAAGCCGCGGTCGAAGGTGTTCCTCGCACGATACATCAAGGTCGACTCGCTCGATTGGGGCACCGCACTACAGGAGTATGGACATGTTCGAAGTACAGACCCGGATCGGTAACGGCTGGGAGAACTGTTGGCATGAAGACGACGAGCCCCAGTACTTCAACACTCACGACGACGCGATGGCAGCGATCTATGAGTTCTTTGCTGACCTCTCGCGCGCCGGCATGGCGCAGTCGTATCAGCTCGAGGACTATCGAGTCGTAAGACGTACAACTTAGCAGGACTGTTCTCCTCCTGCAGTAAACGCGGTGAGCCCAGTAATATTCTCAATGCCGCGAGTGGGATATCCGAGATTAATGGCCTCATAGCGCGGTTTGGGAGCGAGGATATCTCTTTACATAGCCCCCATCTATGTTAAAATTCAGCAACCTAGGAGCATTAATGAATGACAACCCTAAGCTCATCCAGGCAATGAAGGATGGGAAGGCACCACTGGAGTACCTTGTGTACTCTGTGCTAGAAGGTGACGCGCATGTTCATAAGACCGGTGCTGACAAGTACGGCATCCGCAACTGGCTCAAGGACCACATCAAGGCCAGCACATACGAAGGAGCGATCCTGCGTCACTTCAAGGCGTGGGCAGAAGGAGAAGATGTCGACCCGGAAAGCGGGGTGAGCCACCTTTATCATGTCCGAGCTTGCTGTGCGATCTTGCTAGACTCTGAGAAAAACGGTACCCTCATCGACGATCGGATAAGGACTGAGTCCAAGGATCAAGAATGAAGAGATATAAAGTAACCCTGCTTGTCCCCCATTCAACAGAGATCATGGCTGGTGATCAACAGGCAGCTCACGCAGAAGCAGCGCGACTTGCTCACGTAGGCAAGACGCAAGACAACCAACCTGATGCCATAGTGCATTCGGTTGAGTTCATGAATGAAGAGGCCGAAGTAATAGACTTTAACTTCGACCCTTCAGTCTAAAAAAATTTTATCGTCCCGCAATTAGGGGGACTCTTTTTTAATTAACTACCGCCCGTGGGGCCGCGAATGTCATTTTTTAGATACGACTACCGATGCGTTGCGTGTGACGCAACGGCCGACCTCTTCGTCCGTAAAGACGAGAAGGATACTCAGACATGCAACTTCTGTGGCGAGACAATGAAGCGGCTCATGGCTGGGCCAATCACCACGTTCAAGTTCCACGATCGATCGAACATCAAATCAAAGAAGGCAGTCAGCCTCCGCGACAAGGGCAGCCCGCCCAGATCTCAAGTCTAAGCAGTACCGCCCATAATCTTAGTTCGGTATCCTGAGTACCTTGTATCCGGCACCACCTGAGTCGGCTGCGCCTACGGTAACCTGTTCCACTGTATCGTTGTCATCGTCGTACAACCAGAGTGAAGTCTCGTTTGCGCCCAGATCAGCTGGGTCTTCGACACGTACTGCTTCAGCACCACCAGCTGCTATTGATATATTGCCGATAGCAGGTTGATACATACCGGCATCACCTG
>Ga0255055_10003291_pt1 | contig 10949 bp, 8 predicted proteins | sample JV7_2_27_MG_FD_188633 | JGI IMG/M metagenome (GOLD analysis project Ga0255055, IMG submission 188633) | Seawater microbial communities from Jervis Inlet, British Columbia, Canada - JV7_2_27 | ecosystem: Environmental > Aquatic > Marine > Inlet | place: Canada: British Columbia | collected... | reverse complement strand
TTTGCGGAAACCGATACACAGGGGCAGTATAGTGGAGGTGCGTGCACAACACCATAAGCCCATGTCTCCTCCTGCGCTATACGGAGAAGCCCTCCGCGTTCATCGACACATTCCCGCCCGTCATCCCTGATCCAGTGCCCATGCCCGTCGCACCTAACGGTGCGTCTCCGGTGCCCACGCCAATCGCCGGGGTCGGGACACCACCAACGTTCTCCCCATCCCGGCACAGATCGTTGCGCCCGTAAGAGCCCTCAGATAGCCCATTTTAGACCCCCGAGAGTTCCTTTTCAAGCTCGAATGCCCGGCGGCCGGAGTCCTGTCGCTCCGGTCGCGTCCGACCCGGACCACTTGCCAGCAACCGGCGTGGATCCCTGCACGTCCTCTTGCATGTCTGCTGCAGCAGGCCACCTGCGCCGGAGATGCGCTCACCCGTCCCGGGCAGGCGGCGGAGGACTATGGGGTCGGCAGCGTCATCATAGCTGGGCCCTGTTTGATTTGGCCCTGCGATTCCAGTATCATGAATCCGATGGAAGTCGACGGCCTCATCGAGAAGGTCAGCGCCTACATGTCCGCTGATGAAGTGGCGCTGATCAAGAGAGCCTACGACTTCGCGGCTCAGTCTCACGAGGGGCAATTGCGGAAGACAGGCGAGCCGTACGTGGAGCATCCTCTTAACACGGCTCTGGCACTCGTCGACTTTCGTCTTGACGCCGACACGATAGCCGCTTCCCTCTTGCACGACGTCACAGAGGATTGCGGCGTGCCGGTGGACGAACTCCGCGCGAAATTCGGCCCGGAGATAGCCAAGCTGGTGGACGGAGTGACCAAGCTCAACAAGCTGTCACGCCGAACTCGAACAGGGGAGACGAAGTCGACGGTCCAGGCCGAGAACCTCCGTAAGATGCTGCTTGCCACGGCTGAAGACCTGCGCGTGATCATCATCAAGTTGTCAGACAGATTCCATAACATGCGTACACTGGGAGCTTTGCCGGCAGAGAAGAGGCGTGCCATAGCTCGAGAGACCCTGGAGATATACGCCCCGCTGGCACACCGCCTGGGTGTGGCACAGGTGAAGTGGCAACTTGAGGACCTGGCTTTTCGTTACCTGGAGCCGAGGTCATACCACAAGGTCGCGCGACTTGTGGCAGGCAAGCGAGCCGCAAGAGAAAGCTTCATCGACGAAATCAGCCAGAAGCTGTCCCGGGAGCTGGAAGAGGCAGGCATTGAGGCCAAGGTCTCCGGTCGCCCCAAACACATATACAGCATATACAGGAAGATGGCCAAATATGATGCACTGGGCAAGGAGTTCAGCGATATTCACGACCTTTCTGCCTTGAGGGTGCTCGTGGAATCAGTATCGGACTGCTATAAGGCGCTGGGCACAATCCACAGTTGCTGGCGTCCCGTTCCTGAGGAGTTCGACGATTTCATTGCCAATCCCAAGAGCAACGGTTATCAAGCCCTTCATACAACGGTCATATGTGAGGGGACAACGCCGCTCGAGATACAGATCCGAACCCATGAGATGCACCGCGTGAACGAATACGGCGTGGCTGCTCACTGGCTGTATAAGGAGGGTAAGACGAGCAGGCATGCCGCTGAAGAGACGGCCTGGTTGCGGCAACTCGGCGAATGGAGGGAAGAGCTTGAAGGCGAGGACTTCCTGGAATCCATAAAGACCGATGTTCTTGCTGAGCGTGTGTTCGTCTACACCCCGAAAGGGGAGATAAAGGAGTTGCCCAGAGGCGCCACTCCCCTGGATTTCGCTTTCCGCATTCATACGGATTTGGGCTACAGATGCATCGGCGCGAAGGTGAATGGCAGGCTTGAACCGCTGAACTACGTTCTGAAGAACGGTGACGTGGTGGAGATCATGGCCAGTAAGGGAGAGAGAGGCCCCAGCCTTGACTGGCTCAACCCTGAGTTGGGCTATGTGAAGACATCCCAGGCGCGAGGCAGGGTTCGTCAGTGGTTCAAGAAGCAGGAGCGGGGCCAGTGCATTGAGATGGGCAGACAGATCTGGGACAGGGAACTCAAGAAGCTGGTCGCAGGTTCCGCCGGCGTTAACGAGATAGCCCGTCTGCTTGACTACGACGACGCCGATGACCTCTTCGCAGCTCTGGGCAGCGGAAGCATAACCTCATCTCAGATCGCACTCAGACTGAGCGGAGACCTGGAGCCCGCCAGAGAGGGAGTTACAGTTGTGACTCCGCGGAAGGTTAGCCCTGCCAGCATCAACGTGTTGGGGGTGGGCGACCTGCTCACACGCCTTGCCAACTGCTGTAACCCTGTGCCCGGCGACAAGATAATCGGATATACCACCCGGGGGCGCGGCATTACAGTGCACCGGAAGGACTGTCCCAACGTAGTCAACGAGGATGACAGGGAGAGGTTGATCAAGGTGGAGTGGGGAGAGGTGGCCCATGTCTATCCCGTCACGATCCAGGTTGGTGCCTGGGACAGAGTTGGCCTTGTCAGGGATATTAGTGCTATCATAGCCGAGGAGACGGTAAACGTCACCGAGATGAAGGCCACCAATCACCTCGATGACAGTGTCTCCCTGTATTTCACCCTGGAGGTGAAAAACGGTGTCCAGTTGAGTAAAATAATGTCCAGAATCTACTCGGTCTGGAACGTAGTAAGTGTGATGAGAAAGGGGGCATAAGTGGCAAGCACCAAGTTAGGTAACAAGGCAGCCAGGGCAGCGAGCAGAAAGCGGCTTCGCAATCGCCTCATTCGCCGCAGCCTCAAGACCTATGTAGTCAAAGCCAGGACCGCAGCTGATGCCGGCGACGAATCCGCGTATCAGAGAACGATGATCGCGGTAAGTAGCCTGGATAGGGCAGCGAGCAAAGGCGTGATTCACAAGAACAAAGCGGCAAGGCTCAAGTCTACCCTGATAAGCAATCTGAACAAGGAGCGGGGAGCAACCAGCTGATAATTAACTGCTGACAGGCCCGGTTCAGGGAAGCGGAGAGGCATGGTGAACTCCGTCGATGGCTTGTCAGCGCCCCGATGTGGAGGTAACAACCGCCGGCGTGGCTGGCCATGTGCCCGGGGTTCTATACAGGAACCACGTCTGGCACCAGAGGCCGGGAAACGAGCGGGGAGTTGCGTCGTGGCTAGCGATCTGTAGTTTGTTACCATGTTATCCCAATTCCAGGCGGTTGGCCAGGCTCTCTTCACCCAGGGGTTGGTCTTCTCCCAAGGAGGCAATCTCAGCATCAAGCTTGGCGAGCATCTGGTTATCACCCATCGAGGGAGCATTCTGGGCTTCATCAAGGAAGGGGATCTGGTTGAGACGGGGATAAGCAAGAACAATCGAGCTACCCCCCTGGCATCAAAGGAACTGGAGATCCATCGCTGCATCTACAGGAACACTTCGGCATCAGCTGTGGTACACGCGCACCCTCCCTACGCTGTCGCCCTTTCGTTCACCGAGAGAGAGATCGTGCCCTGCGATCTGGAAGGGCAGGTCTTGCTGTCCAGGGTACCCGTCCTGGACAGAGACGCAGTGACGAAACTCGAGAATCTGGCCGATGAGATAGCCCGGCTTCTCAACGAACATAGGGTCGTTCTTGTAAGGGGCCACGGCACATTCGCCGTGTCCCAGCTACTGGAAGAAGCCTACTACTACACATCGGCCCTGGAGCAGAGCTGTCGGCTGCTATACCTTCTCAAGACTATGGGGGCAGCGCCACGGTGACGCTGGCCTGATGATCCGCCTCTGCTTCCTCTAAGTTCCCTCACTCAGGCGAGAACAGGTAATACCAATCGGAGTAGTCGGCGTTCCTGCCCAGAATCACCTCGGCATAGACCCTCTGTAGTTCAGCGGTGATCGGACCGATCTTGCCAGTACCTACCGGACGGCGATCGATCTCCAGTATAGGAGCGATATCGGATGCGGTACCGGTGAAGAAGCATTCGTCAGCCAAGTAGAGCTCGCTCCTGTCTACCTGCCGTTCGATTGTGTGAACATCCAGCTTGTCCGCAGCCAGCTTCATCACCGTATCCCTGGTGATCCCCATGAGGATATTATCTGATGACGGCGGAGTTATCAACGTTCCTCCCAGGACGAGGAAGATGTTCTGACCGGTGCCCTCGGAGACATGCCCGCTCTGTGTCAACAGGATCGCCTCGTCGAAGCCGTTTTCCATGGCCTCGGTCTTGGCCAGAGCGCAGTTCACGTAAAGGCCACAGATCTTGCCCCTGGGAGGAATCATATTATCGTCTACCCGGTGCCACGATGATACACAACAGCGAACACCCTTCTCTGTATCAAGATAGATGGGGAAGGTGGTCACCAGAGCCAGGAAATCGTCTTCGATGTCATGCAAACGTATGGCCAGGTTTGCCGCGCTCTTGTAGGCCAGAGGCCGTATATACACGTCCTCCCTGTAACCACTCTTTGCCAGGAGTTCCACGGTCAGCCGGCAGAGATCATCGATGGAGTAAGGAAGGCTTATCTTGAGGATGCGACAGGACTCAAGCATTCGCTTATAGTGGTCTCTGAGCCTGAACAGGCAGAATCGGCTCTTCTCGCTATCCCAGTTGCCGCGAATGCCGTCGAAGCATCCGGTGCCGTAGTGGAGGGACTGAGTCAGGACTCCGATCTTGGCATCGGCCAACGGCATGAACTGGTTGCGTAGAAAGGCATAAGCTGGCATATCATCTCCTTCTCCACCCGTATAGCTGTGAAGTCAATCAGAATTATACTTCGGCCCGGTACGCAGCACAAGCCCGCGCACTTGGCTCGACCGCAGTCACCCGACCGCTTACCCGGAAACAACCACATGGCTGAGCGAACACTCCGGTTCAGATCGTCCCGGCCCACTCAACTGCGTTGACGAAGACCTGCAGGCCATCTCCACGATCCCGCCGACGCTCTCTGCACCACCTCGGGTGTTGTGTGCCGCGAACGTAACGCTCCGGGTGCGGCATCAGCCCGAAGACGTGTCCGGAGGAATCGCATATACCGGCAATGTTGCCGACCGAACCGTTCGGATTGCAGGGATACGCGGCAGTAGTGGCTCCTTCGTCATCGGCGTATCGCACCACGACGTTCAGCGCCTCCGCCACTCGAACGTCGGCAAACACCTTGCCCTCTCCATGGGCGACCGGAAGATACATGCCGCTGATACCCCTCGTGAATACGCACGGGCTCGCTTCTTCTACACTGAGGCGTACCCAGCGGCATTCAAACCTGGCGGAATCATTGGCAGCGATGGTCGCCGATTGGCGGGCTACATCCATAGACCCCTGCAGTATGCCCGCCTTAAGCAAGACCTGCAGGCCGTTGCAGACCCCCAGGATGAGCTTTCCATCATCTAAGAACCGCCGGATATCTTCCCCGAGCCTCAGCCTGAGTTCATTGGCCAGGATTCTCCCGGCTGAGATATCGTCTCCATAGGTAAACCCGCCGGGAATAGCCAGTATCTGGTAATCGGAAAGCTGTCTCTCCCTTCCAAGCAGTTCATTGATGTGCGCGAATTCCACGACCGCACCGGCAAGCTCAAAGGCGAACGCCGTCTCCATGTCGCAGTTGGTTCCGGGAGCCCGGAGCACAACGGTTCTTACTTCAGCCATACCACCATCGTCCTACCAGCGTAGCGGTCTCTGCCACGCTTCCTTCAGTTCTGCAAGGGGAATCGACACCACCACTCTGCCCGACAAGCCGAAAACCTCCAGATTCCCGCCCTCTTTGACCCGGCCGATGGCCGCGAAATCGACACCGATCATCGCACTCTCAAACGCGGACCTGTTCTCGGGACTCACTTCCACCAGGAAACGCGTGTTTGATTCTGAGAACAGCACGTAATCGTTGCGGCTCATCGGTTCGCCCAGCGGGACCCGTTCCAGTCTTAGCTCCAGCCCGAGTCCTCCGGAGAACGCCATCTCAGCGGCGGCCACTCCTATCCCTCCCTCGCTGCAATCATGACAGGCCAGGACCAGTCCCTGATCTGTGGCTGCGCTGAGCGCATCCATGAGTCGCTTACCTTTGGCAGGATTCACCTTGGGCACGTTGTTGCCTGTGTAGCCATGAATGCTGTAGTAATGCGACCCGCCCAGTTCGTTCCATGTGAGGCCGACAACGTAGATGAGATCGTCCCGCTGTTTGCAGTCCATTGAAACCGCCCTCTTGACATCTTCCATCACCGATACCGCGGAGATCAGCAGAGTATGCGGAATGCAGATGCTGTGGCTCCCGGTCTCATACTCGTTGTACAGGCTATCCTTGCCGGAGATGAAGGGAGTCTCATATGCGACCGCTGTGTCATAGCATCCTTGCGCCGCCCTCACCAGGGCACCGAGCCTGTCGGGCTTGTCTGGATTGCCCCAGCAGAAGTTGTCCAGCAGGGCCACCCTCTCGAGGTTACACCCGACTGCGACGATCTGCCGCAATGCTTCGTCTATGGCCGAAGCAGCCATCCAGTAGGGGTCGATGTCCCCGTATTTGGGGTTGATGCCGTTGGAGACAACTATGCCCCTATCGGAATCGAGTACCGGCCTGATTATAGCTGCATCGCAGGGACCATCACTGCATGCTCCCACGAGAGGCTTGAGAACGCTGCCGCCCTGCACCTCATGATCGTACTGGCGTATCACCCATTCCTTGGAGCAGACATTCCACGAGCCCAGTATTCGCAGCAGGTCCGGCCCGAGATCGGGGGGCTGGGGGAAATCCGGCTCCTGACGGTGCGGTTGCTCCCACACCGCCTCTCGCTCGATCTGAGGAATACCCTCATGCAGGAACTCCATATCCATGTCTCCGACGGAGTTGCCTTCATAGAAGAGCTGCAATCGCCGGTCGTCGGTGAACTCACCGATGACCGTGGCCTCGACATCTCCGCCCTGGCAAAGCTCCATCAGCCGAACAACAGAGTCCGGCGGAACCGCCAGCACCATCCTCTCCTGCGATTCAGACAGCCATATCTCTCTGTACGAGAGCCCTGCATACTTGAGCGGAACCCTATCCAGATAGATCTTCACTCCTGTCCCTGCCGCCATCTCTCCTACGGCCGATGACAGGCCTCCTCCTCCACAATCGGTGATCCTCCGATACAGCCCCAGACCGCGCGCCTTCATCAGGACGTCCATCACCTTCTTCTCCATGATGGGATTTCCGATCTGAACCGAACTCGACGAAGCAATCTCGGACCCAGTTGTGAGCTCTACCGACGCGAAGGTAACGCCGTGAATCCCGTCACGCCCGGTCCTGCCACCCAAGAGCACAACCAGGTCGCCCGGCTCCTGCCGGCCCATCTTGCTCATCTCAACTGGCAACAGCCCCACCGTTCCGCAGAAGACCAGAGGATTTCCCACATATCGTTCATCGAAGAGTATGGCACCGTTAAGCGTGGGAATCCCGAGCCGGTTGGCGTAGTCGGCCACTCCGGCCCGCACGCCCCTGAATATGCGCCGGGGATGAAGGACTCCTTCAGGCAACTCCTCATAAGGGTAGTCGGGTGGGCCGAAGCAGAAGACATCGGTGTTCATGATCGGCTTGGCTCCCAAGCCCGTGCCCAGCACATCCCTGATGACTCCGCCGATTCCCGTCGCCGCCCCTCCGTAGGGCTCAAGTGCCGAAGGGTGGTTATGCGTCTCCACTTTGAAGCAGATCGCATACCGCCCGTCGAAGTCTATGACTCCTGAGTTGTCCTTGAAGACCGAGAGACACCACGGCTTTCTCAGTTCTTCTGTGGCTTTCATAACGGTGCTCTTGAGGAGGTTATCGATCGTCATCGGGCCGAGCCTGATCTTGCCGCGAAAGGTCTTGTGTACACAGTGCTCAGACCAGGTCTGGGCCAGGGTTTCGAGTTCGATATCGGTGGGGTTGCGGCCTTGTCCGGCGAAGTAGTCCCGAATTTGCTTCATCTCGCTCAGATTCAGCGAGAGTCGGTCTCTGCCCGACTCCGTCAGTTGCCTGTCATCGGCACTAAGCAGATCGACTCGGTTCAAGGCGAACTCATACTGCGTCGATGGCACAGAGGTAATCTCCTGTCCGGTGACCACATGCTGAATAACGCGGTTGACCAGAAGCCTGTCACATATGAACCGGAAGTCTTCGGCGGGGAGGCTTCCCCAAAGTAGATATCTGCTTGAGGTCTTCACCGATCCAACCGCTGTGATGCCGAGATCGCGAATCCCCTTCGTGACGCTCTCCTCCACAGGATCTATCACTCCCGGATTGTAGGCAACCTCAACAGATCGACATCCCGGGAGTGAGAGTCCCGCGTCCGCTGCACTGCAGGAGTACTCATCGACTACAGGGTCGGCCAGCAGTTCCTCACAGATCCGCCTCACATCGTCGTCACCGAGGTCTCCCTCGATGACATATATGTCGGAAACCCTCACCCTCTCTACCCCCCTGATCCCGAGGTCGACAATATCCTTGAGCAGAGCTCCGCCCCGCGGATCACGTAGATCCTCCCTGACCGATACCTCTACTCGATGCAACATCACTCGTTCCTCGCTCCAGGTTCCGTTACTGCGCGCCTCCGGCGCACCAGCTCACGCAGATCCTCCCAATCGCCTGGAATAGAAGCATATGCCGCAGGGCTCACCGGCCGGAGACAGGCAATCGTTGGTGTTGACAGCCCTACCAGGATCATTGCAGGACGCCTCTCCATACAATCCATATCATCCGGCAGCCCGTGCTCAATACAGACAACCGTCTGTTTCGCTGCCATCACACCGGACAACGCCGGTCGTGATCATCCCATGACCATGCTCAAGAAGTACTTGTGCAGTCTCACATCTCCCGTCAGCTCGGGATGAAAAGCAATGGCTATCAGCTTCCCCTGCCTGCACCCAACCACAGTCCCATCAGGTAGCGTGGCCAGAACATCTACTCGTGGCCCCACCCGGGAAACTGAGGGGGCACGGATGAACACCGCGGGAAACGGGTTGTCGCCCAGGACAGGAATGGATACGCGGTCTTCAAAGCTGTCCGCCTGCCTACCGAAGCTGTTGCGCTCCACCTCTATGTCCATCAGGGCCAGCGTCTCCATGTCGAGGCCTGAAACCTCTCTGGCCATACAGACCATCCCTGCACATGTTCCCATAGTCGGTAGGCCCGCCTGCGCCTTGTCTCTTACGGGGCGGACAAGATTGAAGCTCCTCATCAGCGCAAGCATAGTTGTGCTCTCTCCTCCGGGAATGACCAAGCCATCCAGATTGTCCATCTGATCAGGCAACCGAATCGGCTGAGCTTCGGCTCCGATTCGCTCGATGACGCTCATGTGCTCTGCATATGCCCCCTGCAGGGCCAGGACTCCGATCCTCATATCCTGTAACTCTCTCTCAAGACCCCTTGCTCTTTCCTCCAGTACATGAAGAACGTGTCACAGTATCGGCAGATATTTCCTGAGTTCGTAGTTGGTTACGTGGCTGCGATAGTTGTCCCACTCGATTCTCTTGTTCTTAATGAAGGCATCGAAAACGTGGGTGCCCAGCGCCTTACGCACCACCTCGCTCTGCTCAGTCAGCATCACCGCCTCCACAAGACTGGCCGGCAGCGTCCCTATCCCTCGCTTGAGCCTTTCCTCTTCGGTCATCTCATATACGTTCTCTTCCACAGGATCAGGAACCTCATACTCCCTCTCCATCCCCTCCAGTCCGGCCGCCAGAATCACGCTGAAGGCCAGATATGGATTGCATGCCGGGTCAGGTGATCGTAACTCGATCCTCGTTGAATTCTCTCTTCCGCGGCGATACTCCGGGATGCGGATCAGGTCGGAGCGATTCTGTCTTGCCCATGAAACATATACAGGCGCTTCATAACCTGAAACCAACCTCTTATATGAGTTGACCCACTGATTTGTGACCGCGGTGATCTCTGGAGCGTGTCTCAGGAGTCCGGCAATGAAGTGCTTAGCGGTCCTGGACAGGCAGTAATCATCGTCCTTGTCGAAGAAAGCATTCCTCTCGCCCCTGAACAGCGACTGGTGAACATGCATCCCGCTTCCGTTCATGCCAAACGTCGGTTTGGGCATGAAGGTGGCATGAACTCCATGCCGTTGAGCGACCTGCTTCACTACCAGGCGGTAAGTCATCACATTGTCAGCCATGGTCAGCGCATCTGTGTACCTCATGTCTATCTCGTGCTGGCTGGCAGCAGCCTCGTGATGGGAGTACTCCACGGCTATGCCCATATCCATGAGCGTCAGAACCGTCTCCCTCCTCAGATCCGAGGCCACATCCGAGGAGGTCATGTCGAAGTAGCCTCCATCGTCCAGACCCAGTGTGCCCTTCGAATCCTGGAAGTAGAAGTACTCCAGTTCCGGGCCCACATGAAACGTATACCCCATGTCGGCAGCACGCTTCAGATTCCTCTTCAGCACATATCTGGGGTCTCCCTCGAAGTGCCCGCCCCGCGGATTGCATATATCACAGAACATCCTGGCCACCGTGTTGTCATCAGTTGGTCGCCAGGGCAGCAGACACCAGGTATCAGGGTCGGGCACGGCCACCATGTCGCTCTCGTCGATCCGGGCGAAGCCCTGGATGGCTGACCCGTCGAAACCCATCCCCTCCTCCATTGCCCTCTCGAGTTCTTCCACAGTTATGGCGAAGTTCTTCAGGAAACCCAGGATATCTGTGAACCACAGCCTGATGAACTTAACGTTCTGTTCCTTGGCCATTCTGAGGACATGCTCCGTGCCGTCTTCTCTGTTTCTTCTATCCATCATAGTCTCCTAATCGACGATTATGTGCTTAAGCCAGGGGTGCTAGCCCGGTACTCGTGTCATATGGCCGTCGCTTCATGCAGTCTCAATTCTAACACTACGGGCCTTCCGGCGGTGCTATGAAATCGAAAACCCTGCACAATATTCTTCTCTCTCGATGCCCGGACTCCGCTGTCAATAGTACCTATCTCCTATTGCCGACAGGACTATCGGGTGATTCCCGCAGGTCCGACGGACTGGTATCTTAGAGGTAGATACATT
>Ga0255055_10003290_pt1 | contig 10949 bp, 7 predicted proteins | sample JV7_2_27_MG_FD_188633 | JGI IMG/M metagenome (GOLD analysis project Ga0255055, IMG submission 188633) | Seawater microbial communities from Jervis Inlet, British Columbia, Canada - JV7_2_27 | ecosystem: Environmental > Aquatic > Marine > Inlet | place: Canada: British Columbia | collected... | reverse complement strand
GGTGTTGAATGGCAATCTATACGTTATTGAGGTGACGACGACGGATGATAACGATAAGAGGATTCGAGTTCCTGGAGGCACTATTCACCATTGGCGCGGTTGTGTCTTTCTCCCTGGAGTAGAGCTTGATTCCTATCTGCAGGATGTGAAAAACCCCTCACAACCTGGTCCTGATCAGCCTGAGGTGCTTGAGCTACAGGTACTCGATAGTACACCGGATGAGATGTGGATGTATATCAGGATGACACGGACGAAGTTCGTGAAATTAACCTACAGCACCGAACATTATGTTAAATATTATCATCACGGACCTGCTAGGGGGTCCAGAAAAAGTGTTTCAACGAAGATTGCAGAACTGGTCAACCCAGGTACTCCTGAGGAGTATGAAAAACCCGAAGGTCAGGATAGGGGGTTCATGTGGCGTCTATTTTCCTACTGGCGTTTTGAAGAAGTCGATGGCGGACTCATTGTGGAAGGGGAGTCCATGATTCTTAGCCGCGAAATACCGTTTGCATTAGCCTGGTTGATTATGCCGCTTATCGACCGTGCAGCCCATGAGTTGATCACCCACACACTCGCGCAGATGAAAGAAAGGTACACAAAGAGCGACATCGTTCGTTCACAGTGACACATGTCTCATACCCGTTTTCCCAATCATTTTTATAGATGTTATAAAAAATTCATTTGGAATTCAGTGAATTCAGTGGAAATCCCCTTGACAGGAAATGTATTCTGTTGTAAAAACAGTATTAATTAGAAGCTTTCCAAATAAAGTAAATTAAATAGAATTAATACGAATGGGAGGAGCTTTATGAAAACCTATGGCGTTGGAGTTTTTGGTATCGGCTGGGTAGCTGGTGAGCATGTCAGAGCCTATGCGATCAATCCTCACATGGAGCTAAAGGCCCTGGCATCAAGGAGAAAAGCCTCTGCACAGGCAAAAAAGGACGAGCTTGGACTGGACTGCGACATACTTGACGACTTTGAATCGCTTTTGAAGCGTGACGACATCGAAATTATTGATATCTGTTCTCCAAACTTCCTGCACGCAGAAGAGGCTATAGCGGCAGCCGAGGCAGGCAAACATGTGGTGATCGAGAAACCGATCTGCATGAACCTCAAAGAGCTGAAAGATGTGAGGGACGCCATTGTCAAGGCAAAGGTGAAATCACAGGTGGGATTTATCTCACGCTGGAATCCGCACATTCGCTCTCTTCGCCAGATGATCGACAAAGGCGGACTTGGCGAGCTGTACTATGTGGAAGTTGACTACTACCATGAGATTGGACCCTGGTGGAGCGGCTGGTTGTGGGGTGCAAATACAAAAAAGAACGGCCCGACTGCGAGTTTGGTGGCCGGCTGTCATGCTGTGGACCTGATGTATCTCTTTGGTGGGGATGTGGAGGAGATATTTGCCTATGGCATCCATGGACACAGGAAAGACTACGAGTATGAACCCACTTATCAGGCCCTTGCAAAGTTCAAGAGTGGAAAAATCGGAAAAACGGGCAACAGTTATGAAAACGAGTGTCCCTATGTGATGAACATCATTATTCATGGAAGCAAGGGCTCGGTGTTCAACGAAAAGTTTTTCTCGAAAGAATGGTTTCCTGGGCAGGAGCAGTGGCAGACCTTTCAGTCGACCATGCTCGACAGCGGGGATGTGGTGCATCATCCCTTCAAGGAGATGGTGGAGGACCTGGCAGACGCTCTGGTCAACAACAAGGAAGCTGATGCCAATATACATGAGGCATACAAGTCGCATGAAATATGCCTTGCCATTGACCGTTCCATTGAGACAGGTGAAGCCGTGAAACTCCCGCTGAAGGACTGAACGGGCCATCTTGTTAAAAGGTACATAATGGACAAAAGCCTGCAATCGATGTTCGACCTTACTGAAAAAGTTGCAATCGTGACAGGTGTTTCCAGGGGGCTTGGTGTCAGCTTTTCACGCGGACTCGCAAAGGCAGGCTGCGATCTCACCATTGTTGCCCGGAGTTTTGAAGCTCTAAAGAAGGTCGGTAGGGAACTGGAACAGTATGGGGCAAAAGTCCTTCCTCTGAAAGCAGACGTAAGTCTCGCATCCGATGTGCAGTACATGGTAGAGGAAACGATCAGAGCGTATGACAGGGTGGACATACTGGTCAACAATGCGGGAATCTCGGCTGTTGCTGATGCTGAGAGTATGAGCGAGGAGGAGTGGACGAGCGTAATGGACACCAACGTGAAGGGCTGCTTCATATGCGCTCAGGCGGTAGGACGGCGCATGCTCTCACAAGGGCATGGCAAGATCATCAACATTGCGTCTATGTACGGCATCAGTGCGTCGAGCTGTGTCAATCAACTATCCTATGTGACCAGTAAATCGGCTGTTTTGGGACTCACACGGGAGCTTGCCGTCGAGTGGGCCCCCAGGGGTCTGAATGTGGTTGCCCTCGCGCCAGGTTTCTATAGCTCTGATCAGACCGTCTGGGCCTTCGAGGAGAACCCGGAGCTTGGCAAAAAGCTTCTTGCCAGAGTGCCCATGGGAAGAATGGGAAAGCTCGAAGAACTGGAAGCGACAATTGTGTATCTTGCATCCTCTGCCTCGGACTATATGAACGGGCAGGCGCTGATACTTGATGGCGGGTTCCTGGCATGGTGACCCAAGGACGTCTCATGCATGCAGTCGGAATATGGGTAGCATATGGATTAACTGCACATGCAGGTCAATACGGAAAAACTATAATTCCAAGATAATATGGAGGCAACAGTATGAGCGACAAGCTGGCCATTGACGGCGGACCAAAGGCAGTGACGAATACACTTATTGGATGGCCGAACTTCGATGACAAGACGATACAGGCTGTGATAGAGGTGCTCAAATCCGGAAAGGTAAACTACTGGACCGGGCCAAGAGGGATGGAGTTTGAAAAGCGGTATGCCGATTGGCAGGGAAGCAAGTTTGCCATCAGTGTGGCAACCGGTACAGCTGCCCTGCACACTGCGCTGACCGCTCTGGGCGTAGGTCCCGGTGATGAGGTCATCGTACCGAGCTACACATTTATTGCCACAAGTTTTTCTGTGATACAGGCGGGTGCAATACCACGTTTCGCAGATGTCAATCTGGAGGACCACTGTATCAGTATAGAGTCAGCAGAAAAGCTGGTCAGCAAGCGGACCAAGGCTATTATACCGGTTCATCTCTACGGCAATGTGTGTGACTTGGATCCCATCATGGATTTTGCAGAGAAGCACGGGCTCTTTGTTATCGAGGACAATGCCGAGGCCTTTGGCGGCGAGTACAAGGGGAGAAAGACAGGCACCATCGGGCATATGTCTGCATGCAGCTTCTGTCAGAATAAGACCTTCACCACGGGCGGCGAGGGAGGTATGGTGACCACTGATGACGAGGAGATTGCATGGAAGGCCCGAAGCTTCAGGGACCATGGTTACGATGTGAAGGAGCGGCTCAATCTCCTTGAAATGGAGCAGAAGCTTCCCTATATACACAACATGGTGGGTTTCAATTACCGCATGACTGAGATGCAGTCAGCCATTGGACTTGCCGAGCTGGATAGAATGGACAGCTGGAATATGCCGAATAGAAGGCGTAACGCCAAGATCATTCTGGATCATCTCGGTGAAATACCTCAGGTCAAATATATGCCCATAGACACATCTGAACGGCGTAATGGCTGGTATGTTATGGCTTTTTCGCTGGATATCGAAAATATGAGTTGTGACATAAACCAGTTCGTAGCCGCTGTCGGGGCAGAGGGAGCTCCATGCTGGAAGGTGTTCTGGCCACAGTGTCATACAGAAAAGGCATTTATGGAAAAGCAGGCCTTCGGCGATTCGGGTTTCCCCTTTGTCTCGAAAGAGTATAGCAGCCCTGAAAGTGTTGATTACACGAAGGTGGATGTTCCCAATTCGCGTTGGCATGAAGCGCACACTTTCACCTGCTTTGGCTTCCCCACGAGTACAGAAGAGGACATGAATCAGATTGCGGACGCAATCTTGAAGGTGATACGCGCGTACTCATGATAGAGAGGTTGGTATTTCAATGATCAGAATAGCTCTCGTCGGAACGGGCTACATTGGAAAGCTTCATACTCAGGTTATCAGAAACCATGTGGAAGGCGGCGCTGTCGTTGCGGTAACCGATACGGTCTTGCAAAAGGGAAAGGCCTTTGCGGATGAAGTCGGCGCCACCTTTTATGAGGATATAGACACACTTCTCGATGCCGCCCAGGTGGATGCGGTTGCCATCTGTACACCCACAGATTCACACGCCCGGTATCTTGGAGCCGCTGTGGCGAGGGGAAAACACGTTTTCTGTGAGAAACCCCTTGCACAGTCCCTACATGAGGCGGACGGGATGAGAGAGTCGGTGCGCAGGTCCGGTGTAAAGGCCATGTGCGGGCATGTGCTCAGGTTCTGGCCTGTATACGTGAAGGCAAGAGAGATCATTGAGTCCGGTGAGCTTGGCAGGCCCCTACACGGCTACTGCGAACGGCTTCTTGCCTTTCCTGACTGGCAGGAGAAGAGGTGGCATATCAGTCAGAAAGATGGAGCAGCAGCTGCCTTTGATATTCAGATACATGACCTGGATTATCTCACCTGGCTCTTCGGCAAACCCCTGAAGGTCCAATCTCATGGCCTCTACGATGCAGCACATGGCGGATGGATGCATATGAACAGCCGTGTGGACTATGAGGGAGGACAGGTTGGGCATGTACAGGCCAGTTGGGGATTCCCTGCCGAGTATCCCTTCACCATGACCATACGGGTGCTCTGCGAGGGGGGCGCAGTTGAGTGGAGCTTCAAGGCCGGACAGCTGCTCGAAACCCGCGATGTCGAGGCGCCGCTCATGGTATACAGGAACAGTGATTCCTTTCGAGTGGATGACGTAGATCAGACCGATCCCTTTGTACTGCAGTGGCGATATTTCTTCGACTGCATCGAAAAGGATGAAGAGATCGGTCGTGCCACATTGGACGAGGGAAGGACTGCACTCAGCCTTGCAATCGCTTCAATCGAATCGGCGAAAGAAGGACGAGATATAATTCTCCGGGATTGAAAAAACTATGTGACACCTAAGCGATACCCATACTGTCACCTTTTTTCCTTTTTTGTTTTAGACATTCCCTCCAAATGGCGTTATTTTTAACAAAATTTTTACGACAAGGACAACGTATGGAATACAAGGTCAAGGATCTGAAACTTGCTGAAAACGGAAAGCTTAAAGTGGAGTGGGCTGAGTCGAGAATGCCTGTTCTTATGCATTTCAGAGAAAAACATATGAAGGACAAGCCTCTCAAAGGGCAGCGCATCGCAGGGTGCCTGCACGTTACCAAGGAGACTGCAGTGCTTGTCAAGACACTGGTCGCAGCGGGTGCAGAGGTTGCCTGGTCCGGGTGTAATCCACTGTCCACACAGGATGATATAGCTGCATTCCTTGCCGCAGAGGGAATCCCGATCTTTGCATGGCATGGAATGAGCGTCGATGAGTTCTACTGGGCAATTGAGAAAACTATTGATATGAAACCCACCCTGACACTCGACGATGGGGCAGACCTCATCAATACTATTCATCGGAAACACAAGGATCTGGCAAAGGATGTCATAGCGGGCACTGAGGAGACCACAACCGGCGTGCACAGACTTCGGGCCATGGAAAAGGCCGGCGCGCTGCTCTATCCAGTTATTGCAGTCAACGACGCGGAAACCAAGTGGGATTTTGATAATGTATATGGCACTGGCCAATCTTCCATAGACGGTATACTGCAGGCAACTTCAATTCTGCTGGCAGGCAAGAATTTCGTTGTCGCGGGGTACGGCCACTGCGGTAAGGGATGCGCGATGCGGGCGCGAGGCATGGGATCCCATGTCATTGTTACCGAAGTAAGTCCCACACAGGCACTCAAGGCCATGCTAGATGGCTTTTCCGTCATGCCCATGGACAAGGCGGCCCGTATCGGAGATATCTTCATCACAGCCACAGGCATGAAGGATGTTGTCGTGAAACGGCATTTCCAGAGTATGAAGGATGGAGCTGTCGTGTGCAACACCGGCCATTATGATTGTGAGGTCAATCTGGTACAGCTCGGTGAGCTTGCCAAGTCAGTCAGGGATGTCAGGCCCAACAATGAGGAGTATGTGCTTGCCGATGGACGTCGAATATATGTACTCGCAAAGGGAAGGCTTGTAAACCTCGCCGCTGCTGAAGGCCACCCATCTGAAGTCATGGATATGAGCTTCGCCAATCAGTTCCTCTCACTCATCCGATGTGCGCGGGAAGGCAAGAATCTCGAAATCAGGGTGTATGACATTCCAGTTGAGCAGGACGCGGAATTGGCCCGTATGAAGCTTGCGACCATGGAAATCATCATTGATAGGCTCACCAAAGAGCAGGAAGCATATCGCGACGATTATCTTGAAGGCACTTGATAATTAGTTCTTGGTGCCTAAGCTTGCTTCGCAGGAGGCAGCACCAGCGACTAACTAGAGGTAGAAAAAAAAGGTCGTTCATTGTAAAATCAGGAAAGGCATAACGGGGAGGGGAACGTGTTCCTGAAAAGCATTGATATATATGGATTTAAGACGTTCGCTGATAAAATATCCCTCCTTTTTAAGCCGGGTGTAACAGCAATTGTCGGCCCCAACGGCTGCGGCAAGAGCAATATAGTGGATGCCATCCGCTGGGTCCTCGGCGAGTCGAATGCACGGTCTCTCCGGGGTGAAATCATGGAGGATGTTATCTTCTCCGGTTCCGACGAGCGCAAGTCACTCGGAGTGGCCGAAGTTGCCCTCACCATTGTGAATGACGATGCGCTGCTTCCCATTGAATACTCAGAGGTTACAGTTAAGCGGAGACTCTATCGTTCTGGCGAGAGCGAATTTTTCATTAACAAGAACCCGGTGCGCCTGAGGGACATACACGAGCTTTTCGCCGATACCGGCATCGGAAAATCCTCCTACTCCATCATGGAGCAGGGTAATATCGACGTACTTCTCTCCAACAGGCCTGAAGAACGCATGCTCATCTTTGAGGAAGCGGCCGGCATAACCCGCTACAAGATGAAGATTCGCGAGTCACACCGCAAACTCACCGCCACTGAAGAAAATCTTGTACGGCTTGACCTCATCTTAGGCGAGGTGAAAAAAGAGTATAAAAATCTGGAAAGACAGGCTGAGAAGGCTCACACATATCGAAGGCTTAAATCGGAAGAGATCGAATATGAGAGGCTTTACAACTATGCACGGGTACAGGGCCTTCAGTCTCAGGTTTCAAAACACAATGAGCGTCTGAAAAAACTGAAAGGGGATAAAGATAAGCTAGACAGAGAAGTGGAGTCGCTCAACGGACAGATCAAACAGGCGATCGAGCAGGTGCGTAAGATTGAAGGTGACATAATGGGGATCAGGAATGAGATATACAAAAGGGAGGCCGCACTCGAAACAATCGATTCCAAAGTTGGGCATACAGGAGAGAGAATACAGGAAATTGAAGATGAGATCGTCAAGAAACAGGCTGTAATTACAGATTGGAAAGAACGGCAAAAATCTATTGAAAGACGTATGCGGGAGCTTGAAAAGAATATTATTGAGATTCAACAGCTCAGACAATCACAGGAAGAAAAGCTTAGCAGCTATCTCTCTGAGGCCAATCACCTTGAAGAGATGATCGAAAAGAACAGGGATCGAATCCAGAAAAACACCAGTACTGTACAGGAACTGGAGGTTGCACTGGGGAGTCTCAGGGAAGAGCTAGGCGGAGTCATAGATCGGCTCATACAGGAGATCGATGAGGTTAAGGGGCGTTTCGCAGGCAATGAAAAGAAGAAAAACGAACTCGTTGACAGGGTACACGGTTCTCTTGAGAGGATTGAGAACCTCTTAAAATACCATGGCCGCAAACTGCGAGACCTGGAATATTCTGTATCGGAAAAGGGGTTCAAGCCACTTGTACAGGAGCTCTATGCTGAGATTGAGGAGATGGAGAATCGTACTGCAGACCTGCGAGGAGACTTCGATACTGTTGTCACTATTCAGGACGATCTGAGCCGCCTTCTCTTTGGAAAAGAGGGCCCCCATGCGAAAAAGCAGGAGCTCGATGGCCAGATAGAGCAGATGCTTGGGCAGCAGGGAGAATTGAGAAAAGAAAACGAGCTGCTTGCCAAGGATAATCTGGTCAACAGGGAAAAAAAGGAGAGCTTTGAGGAGCTTATCGGTGGATTGCGCCCGGAAATTGCAGCGAACAGGGTACAGGAGAAGAACTTCGAGGAGAATTTGGGGAGGCTGAGAAAGGAATTTGACACTTCTGAGGAGCATCTTCAGGATGCTAAGTATGAGATTGACCACCTGAAGGAGCGTGTGGGGTCCCAGAAGGAAGAGATACATCGTCTCTCATCTGATAGAAAAAATCGTGAGCAAGAGCGGTCAGACTTGGCCCAGGAGACAAAACAGCAGAACAGTCTTATTGAGCGGATACTGAAGGATATTCAGCGTAACGAGTCTGATGTTGAAAGGAAGAATCGTAAGATAGATGAAATCTCTTCCAGCATCGATTCCATGGAAATAAACAATGCCCAGCTCATATCAAAGAGTGAGAGCATTCACGAATCCTTCAAGGAGCGTTACAGCCAGTCACTCGAACTGTTCAAACCGGAAGGGGAAATCAATACTGTCAAAATCAATGAGAAGCGAGTGGAGATACGAAATGAGATTGCAGCTCTTGGTCAGGTCAATCCCATGGCCATCGAGGAGTTCGAAGAAGTGAGCAAGCGGTACGAGTATCTATCTTCACAACGATCTGATCTTGACAAGGCCAGGGAAGATATTGATGGCATAGTTGCTGAAACCTTGAAGACATCGAAAGAGTTGTTCGTGGAGAGTTTCGATAAGGTACGCAGCAACTTCAACAGCATCTTTCGCAGGCTCTTCAACGGAGGAAAAACTGACCTTTACCTTACCAATGAGGCGAATATTTTTGATACGGGTGTGGAGATACTGGCCTATCCACCCGGAAAATCACCCAAGAGACGCTCGCTGCTCTCTGGCGGTGAAAAGAGTCTCACTGCCATCGCGCTTCTTTTCTCCATATTTATGGAGAAGGCAAGCCCCTTCTGCACGCTCGATGAGGTTGACCATGATCTGGACGAAGAGAACGTTATTCGTTTTCTCAAACTGCTCAAAGAGTTCACTGACACGACTCAGTTCATTATCATAACCCATAATCGCAGGACCATCGAGTTTGCCGATGTGATATATGGAGTGACCTCTGAACAGCTCGGGGTATCCAAGGTTGTATCGCTCGAGCTCATGGAGCAGGCGGTTGAATGATATATTCGATGCACTTCGCAGCAATGCCAGGATCATTGTTCCAGCCGCTGTCCTGGTCATCATTCTTGCCATTGTGATCGGGATTGTTGTCGGCTTGAGGAACCCCTCAGGCGTTGCGGTAAACGGAGATTATGTTGAGTCCGGTCTGCGTGAGATGGGGCCGGACCGCGATGAAACCGGCCTGCTTGTTCCGGGTCCTGTTGTTCCTCGCCTCTTTGAGGATGATACAACCGAAACCTTCTACCTTGAACAGCATACTGAGTATATCGAATCATTCGAGTTGAAGCATGTAAGCGTCTCCGAGCTTATCGAATACCGGAAGCGCGGTGTGGAGGTACATTTCAAACCCTTTCAGGTTGAGAATGTGGATCTCGAAATCCTCAATGTGAAGGAAGAGCTTGCCGAACCATGAGATATCTCAAGCATGCGATAGTTGTTTCCTGTCTTCCAGTCATGCTTTTCTTTTCACTACCCCTTGTAGCCGAACAATCGATTCTCATCAATCCGGAAAACCCACCTGAAGTTATCACCGTACAGACGGACTCCGATTTCAACCTCACCCTGGAGGGTAAAGGATGGTATCTCAACCGTTATGACAGCACGCTGCTTTCGTTTAAGCTGAGAAGGATCGAACCTGCCTCAACAACATTTGTCATGCACAGTCTTGACATGGGCACGGCACAGCTTGTTCTCAGCATGAAACAGCTCGATATACCGCTGATCGTCGTGATCGTACACGGAGAAGAACGCACAGAGGGAGGGGTATCGATTTCAAAGGACCAAGAACCCACGGAGACAATGAGCCGGGAACCGGAAAAAACCCCCTCCGTATCCGACAAGGCAGAGGCTCTGAGAGAGCGTGGTCTTGTGAAGGAACGGAGCATTGAGGATCAGACTATTGAAGACGAAGCAGCAGCTTTGAAGGATGATACACATGTTGAGGATCAGAAGATTGAAGATGCAGCAGCTTTGAAGGATGATACACAGGGCAAAGTGGAAGCGGAAGAGGTGATGCCTGAGCAGAAGGCGGCAACGCCGTCGAAGCGGGTGGAAGAGGCGGTTCAGACCAAACCTGATGGGGATGTACTCTACTACGTGGATGAAGACAACCGCATTGTCAAAGTTCCACGTGTACATGAGGAAGACTTCTACAGACGAGGACGGCGTTACTTTCAGAAGGGAGAGTATGGCAAGGCCCGGCAGGAGCTTCAGCTCTATCTGAGCAAATGTGAAAAATGTACGAAGAGGGACAGCACGCGGTTGCTGCTCGCTGATATTTCACTGCAGATAGAAGATGAAGAGGGTGCACTTGTGCAGCTGGGTGAAGTAGTCGAATCGGGGGGTGAAGAAGCTGTACTTTCTGCACTGAAGATCCGGGCACATCTGCACGACAGCGCTGGACGCTTTGAGTTTGCACTTGCAGATTATGAGGAGATATACAGGCGAGGAGGCGGCAGTAACGAGCTTGTGCTCATCCTTGGCGACGTCAACTATGCACTTCACGATGAAGAGGAGGCGCTTCGCTGGTATGAAGTAGGTATTGCCAGGGGTGTGGCTACTGATGAGACGATTTACCGTGTTGCCACCCTCTACGACAGGCCCGGTGGCGCACGGGATATAGA
>Ga0255055_10003288_pt1 | contig 10954 bp, 8 predicted proteins | sample JV7_2_27_MG_FD_188633 | JGI IMG/M metagenome (GOLD analysis project Ga0255055, IMG submission 188633) | Seawater microbial communities from Jervis Inlet, British Columbia, Canada - JV7_2_27 | ecosystem: Environmental > Aquatic > Marine > Inlet | place: Canada: British Columbia | collected... | reverse complement strand
GTTCTACAGACCCGGCCGAGAGGCCATACCTGTATGAATCCCCTGATAGGCCGACAAGGTGTTCAGCTCCAATATTCGTAGCAAATAAAGAGGCCCCTATGACCGGCCAGAGAATTTTCCTTCCCCCGAGAAAAAAGTTCGAACTGCTCTGTCCGGATTTTGCCCTGTAGGCCATGTATAAGCCAGCCGCCAGGCTGCCGCTGAGAACGAGAAGACCGACTATCCAGTCTAAGCCATTAAGTGAGATCTCCAAAATTCGAAATTTGTTACTGAATTCATATTATGGAATCTTTGCTGCAAGCTCCTTCAAACGCCTGATACTCTGGATCACAGCCCTGACAGAGTGATAATTTATTTTCCAGGAATGGGACATATGTTTCCAGACCGGTTCACCTTCCCTTGTCAATAGCGGATACCACTCGCCCGCTTTCCTGTTAATAACCCTGTCGAAGACAAAACGGTGTACATTCCTGTAGGCATCCCAGTATTTCTCCTCCCCTGAGAGCAGGCAGGCATCAAGGGTGCCAATCATTACCTCTGCCTGCTGCCAGAACTCTTTCTCCCTGTCATAAACACCACCTGAGTGCGGACCTTCAACATAAACGCCCCCATATTCTTTATCGATGCCATGATTAATTGTGTGATCGAATACCTGCGTAAGCATATCCAGGTATTTATCTGGACCTGTTCCAAGAATCTCCAGTGCATGAATGAGGAGCCAGGCAAATTCAGCATTATGGCCATAGCAGGTATTATCGGTTGGATTGCTTTTTTCTCCCCCTCCTGTATAGCGGTCCCAGCCCCAGATTATATCGAATTTAATCTGTGGTGCAATTTGCCAGTCAGCCTTAAATTGAGGAATTCCAGTTTTGAATTCCGGGTGCATCATCCGCATGATCAAAATGTCAATGTCTTCCAGCAATTTTCTGCGATGGACCTCTTTTCCGCTGCACTCAAAGAGCGTGGTATAGGCTTCCATAAGATGCATGTGCACATCCAGTGTCTTTCGGTCTCCCCCCTGGCTGCCTGGTCCTGCCAGGATCCAGTCCCGCTCAAACATCTCAAAATAACCCCCATAAAATGTATCTGTACAATGCTTCTGTACCAGGTCAAAGGTTTTTTCGGCATATTCCATGCCGAGAGGATCTCCTGTAGCAAGTGTATATTCACTGAGGCAATAAATGGCAAAACTATGGCCGTAGAGGATCTTTTTGTCTATGCTTACATTTCCTGCCCGGTCCATCATCCAGAAAAAGCCTCCGTTTTCCTTATCCCACATTTTGCTTATCATGAACTTTACCCCATGTTCTGCCATCTGGCCCAATCTTCCTTCACCATAACCTGCCCTGTGGGCTGAGGACAGGGTATAAACAGATCTGGATTGGGCAATCAGGGATTTTTCATCATCCCCGGTGTCCTGCCCATCTTCATCAAAATGTGTTATATAACCACCATTCCTGTAATCCATCATACGGGTTGTCCAGAAGGGTAATAGCTCATTTACCAGGTGGTTCTCAGCTTCCTTTAGATATTTAGTGATCTCCTCTTTTTGCATGGCATTTTTCTCTTTATTCTTTCCGGTCACCAGCGCAGGAAGTCATCCATATTCACCGGTAGGTTTGATTTAGATGATTTGTATACAGCCTGCACGATGGCTAATGATTTCAAACTGTCCTTCCCGGATACCGGAGGTTCCACACCTCTGCTAATAGCCTCAGCAATGGCTTCAAACTGAAATCTATGCGGATCCGGTGAAAATCCGGCCAGGGGACTGGAGGCTCCGGAGGCTGTACCTTTTTTTTCCAGTACTACCTGGTCCTCTCCAGCTTTGAGAATTTTAACGTCGTCACCATCGACTCTGATGGAACCATTCTCACCATGCAATTCAATAAGCCGGGCTTGTGCCGGTTGTATGGATGTCGAGCCCTGTATCACTCCAAAGGCACCGGATTTAAACTTCATAACGGCCACTGCGTTGTCCTCCCCTTCCAGCCTCTCATGGGTCATGGTACCGGTATTGCCGTATATGCTGTCCACATCGCCCATAAACCACTGCAGAAGGTCGATGGTATGAATGGCCTGGTTGATCAGTACACCTCCGCCATCCAGCGCAATTGTCCCCCTCCATTCACCACTGTCATAGTAATCCTGTCCTCTGAACCATTTGATACGGGCATCGCCCATGAACAATTTGCCTATCACCTTATCATCAAGTTTTCTTTTCAATGCGCTTATTTCCGGCACGAATCTGCTTTGATAAATGACAGCTAATGCCACCCCGTTCTCCTCAGAAACCTGTACTAACCGTTTCGCCCGATCGATGGTTACCTCGATTGGTTTTTCAATGATCACATGTTTGCCGGCCCTGGCAGCCCTTTCTCCATAATCCAGGTGGTTGCCACTCGGGGTACATACGGAAACAGCATCCAGTTCCGGATCGGAGATAAACCTATCCCAGTCGGTATGCCACCCAACATCATGCTTCTCGCCCAAACTCCTGGCATTATCTTCCGAGCGGCTGAAAACTGAATACAACGCTGAATTTCCCGACTCCTGCAGAGCCTGCGCTTGAATATCGGCAATGGTACCAATACCCACAATTCCGATTTTTAATCTTGATTCTTTTTGCATGTTAGAAAATTACTTATATTCGATGAAATACCAATATGAAACGAATGAAAACTGAATTATTGAAACCTGTACCTAAGGAAAGATTACACTCACTGGATGTTCTTCGCGGATTTGACATGTTTTGGATAATAGGCGGAGGTGCGCTGATCGGGGCTCTTGCCAAATTTACAGACTGGAGCTGGCTTAATGTCCTGGCAGAACAAACACACCACGTTGCTTGGAATGGTTTTCGTGCATGGGATCTCATTTTCCCATTGTTTATGTTTATTTCAGGCGTTGCCATTCCCTTCGCCATCACCTCAAAACTTGAAAAAGGTGTCGCAAGGCCTGAATTATTTAAAAAGGTTTTTCGCCGTATGATCCTGCTGGTTGCATTTGGAATAGTATATAACGGTGTTTTACAAAAAGGATTCCCGGATATGCGTGCTGCCAGTGTCCTTGCCCAGATCGGGATTTCGTATTTCTTCGCTTCATTGATAGTGATATACACATCTTCTGTGAAACCACGAATTTTCTGGCTGATCGGTATTCTAGGCGCAATAGCCATATTACAATTGCTGATTCCTGTCCCCGGTTTCGGTGCCGGCGTTATAACTCCTGAAGGAAGCATCAATGCCTGGATTGATCAGCACTTTCTTCCTGGCAAGTTGATTTACGGGACTTATGACCCGGAAGGTATTCTGTGCATTATCTCAGCAACATCTGTAACTTTAATGGGATCGCTTGCAGGAAATATACTGCGAAATAAAAATGCTTCTCCTCATAGAAAGGCTGGAATCCTGGTCGTTTCAGGTTTGGGACTAGTCTTACTAGCATTGGCACTGTCACCTGTCTATCCTATCATTAAGAAAATCTGGACCGTTCCTTTTAACCTGTTAACCTCAGGTATAAGCCTTTTGCTGCTTTCCATTTTCTATTTTATTATGGATGTAAAAGGATGGAGGAACGGAACTTTCTTTTTCAGGGTTATCGGATTAAATTCAATCACTATCTATCTCGGAGGAAGGATCATTGATTTTTACTATACATCTGAATTCCTGCTGGGTTGGCTTGCAAAACCTGCGGGCGAATTTGGCCCGGTTGTAATCATAACCGGGATGATCATTGCTGAATGGCTGTTCCTGTATTATCTTTATAAAAACAAGATCTTCCTGAGGGTCTGATACCGGCAGTAAGTCTATTTTTTCTGCTCCCATGGCCAATGGGAGATTTGTTGCATTTGTAAAAAAGTAATGCCATGATTACAACCATATTACTTTTCACAAATCTAATGATCAGCACCCAATATTGTGCAGATCCAGTACAAGATCTTATTCCGGATGAGCGTACAAGACACTTTCCAAAGCAGCAAATCCAGGTTGAAGAAATGCCGGCCCGGCATAACCTTTGGGTTTTTATTCTTGCAGGACAATCAAATATGGCCGGTCGTGGTCTTGTTGAGCCGGGTGACACACTTCCGGATCCAAGAGTATTGACGATTTCAAAAAACAAACAATGGATCCTCGCCAAAGAACCACTGCATTTTTATGAATCTGCCCTGACAGGATTAGATTGCGGCCTTTCTTTTGGCAAGGAACTGTTAAAATATATTCCGGATTCAGTCAGTATTGCACTGATACCTTGTGCCGTTGGAGGCAGCTCAATAGATCAATGGCTGGGTGATTCAATCCACAGATCGGTTCAATTAATGAGCAATTTCAGGAACAGGATTGATGATGTCACACAATACGGCACAGTCAAAGGCGTACTCTGGCACCAGGGTGAGAGTGATGCATCCGGCAAATTGATTCCAGCATATGAACAGAAATTAACGCAATTGATTTCTACATTCAGGCGTATCGTGAGACAAAATGACCTGCCGATACTCATCGGTGAACTTGCTGCTTTCGCCGTCCCGGAAAAACAGGGCAGATGGGATTCCCTTAACCACATCATCCATCAAACAACGGGCAATGATGAAAATACCTTTGTTATCGGGACAGAGGATCTGGATACCAAAGGAGATGACGTACATTTCAATTCGGAAGGCCAACGCCTCCTGGGCTGGCGTTTTGCCAGAATGTTTGCCGGATACTATGTTGATGGACGATACAGGTATAAGCAAAAAACTACCGGGAATATATGTACGGTGGAAAAATATCTGCACATCCCGTCACCCACCCCTTACACGGCGACTACCTCCACCATACAATACATTGGTGAAGGCTTGAAGCGCCGCGAGCGACGGGCCAACATTTCCTCCAGCGATTGGACGGATACACATCGAAAGCGATATTCTGATGATAATGGCCATACCTGGTCACGCTGGCAAATCATTTATGACAAAGCGCCGGAGCAAAACGGATTTGTCCAGAGTGGCGGACCCTCCCAGGATGGCAGCGGGCCTCTTGACCCCAATTCCGGGATGCTGGTTAAACCCGTGTTCCAGAGGATTGTCAGGGGAGACCCACGGGAGGCGATGAGTGCTGTCTGGTCAGGGGACAGGAGGTTTTCCGATCATGGTTTTTACCAGCTTTCTTCTGATAATGGGTTGACCTGGGACCAGGGACACCTGTTGAAATATGAAACAGGGCCTGACTTTGACACTGCAGACTGGGGTAATCCTAAATTTTTTCGCAGCAATGAGATGTACATAGGTGACATCTGCGTACATTCAAATGGAACTGTAATAATAGCCGCCACCGTTCCTGTTCTATACCGGGACGAGGAAGACGAAAAAGCACCCATAATCTTTCCTAACACATACCGAGAGGGTTGTGTAGCCGGAGCCATGAGTTTTGTAGGAAAATGGGATCCTGTGCTCAAAGACTATAACTGGCATATCTCCAATAGTATTTTCCTTCCCAGGAAAGTTTCCACCCGGGGATTGGTCGAACTGGAACTTAGTGAACTTAAAGACGGAAGGCTCCTGCTCATCATGCGAGGTTCTAATGCAGGTATGGATCCTATGGAATGTCCGGGACGAAAATGGATCAGTGTTAGCAATGACGGAGGCATAACCTGGAGTAAAATATCAGATCTGCGCTATGATACGGGTGAACAATTTTACTCGCCGGCCACCTTTGCCAGAACCATCCGGTCTAAAGCCACCGGTAAACTGTATTGCTTTCTGAACATTAACAGATATCCCCCTCTGGGCAATAGCCCCAGATATCCGCTGCAGGTTGCAGAAATTGATGAAGAAAACATAAGCCTTAAAAAAGAAACGGTTACCATCATCGATGATTGTAATCCGGAACTTGATTCCACAAATTTGCAACTATCCAATTTTGGCCTGCTGGAAGATCGCGAAAACCATCAGTTAGAACTCACACTGACCCGTATTGGTGAACGGGGCGGGGGAAATAAAGTCTGGGATGCTGATACCTACCGTTATATCTTAAGGTTCTTTAATGAGCAGAAATAATGGAATACAAAGGAAGATATAAAATCTTTGACCCTGCACAGATCGTTACATACCCGGTAAAGGAGCGGTCAAACAAAGTGAAACTTGATGACCTCCTTGACCCGGAGAGAATAGTTGAAACCTCCTTTGATGTTCCCCAGGATGTTCAGGACAATATTGTCCTCCTTGCCCGAGAGATCATTGCTGCCAGGGAGAAAGACAGACCAGTGTCTTTCTTTACGGGAGCCCATCTGATAAAGAACGGGCTTGGCAGATTGCTGGCGGATCTTGTCAGGTTGGATATGTTCACCATTATCTCAGGCAATGGTGCAACCTCGATACATGATTTTGAACTGGGACTGATCGGAGAGACAAGTGAATATGTACCACAGGCACTCGAGCGGGGCCAGTTCGGTATGGCCTTCGAATTCAACTATCTGAATGCTGCCCTCATGCTTGGAAACCAATACAAGCTGGGCTATGGTGAGGCAATCGGTAAAATGATATGTGACGTGAATTTCAGGAAAGAGGCGGCAAATATCATTGGACAGGAACCTGCATCCATAGCATTCAGACATCCGGACTTAAGTGTGCAGGCTGTTTGTTATGAGAACGAAGTACCCTTTACTGTGCATGCAGGAATTGGGACCGATGTTATTGACCAGCATAAATATTTTGATGGCCAGGCCAAGGGGGGATGTTCGGGACGAGACTTCCTCATTTATACCAATGAAGTTTCCAGGCTAACAGAAGGAGGAGTGATACTGAATGTGGGCAGTGCTGTAACAGGACCGGAGGTATTTCTCAAAGCAGCTTCCATGGCTGGAAACATTGGGTGTGTTCCGGATAAGATAATTACGGCAAATTTTGACCTGCGACCTTACAATACTGATAAATTCTCAGATGAAAACGCTGTGGCTTACTATTATCGCGATCAGAAAAGTATTGTAAACCGTATTCCGCAGGCCTATGGTGGGAAAGGGTATTACATTGCCGGAAATCAAAGGCAGACAATCCCTTTGTTATATAAAGAATTGTTAAGATGCAACTAGACCAGATCCGAGATATTTTAGGAAAGATTAACAAAGTAAACATTGCAGTATACGGAGATTTTTGTCTTGATGCTTACTGGCTGATGGACGCTGATGGTTCGGAGGTGTCTGTTGAAACAGGCCTGCAGGCCGAAGCCGTGGCAAGGCATGTATACTCCCCGGGAGGAGCAGGTAATATTGTCGCCAACCTGGCTGCTTTAAAACCAGCTGCAATAAAAGTCGTCGGTGTTATCGGGGATGATATTCATGGCCGTGAACTTTCTTCACAGCTCCAGTTGCTGGGTGCGGATACCAGCTCCCTGACTATCCAGCATACAGATTTTGATACCTATACCTACACCAAGAAAATTTACGATGATAAGGAAGATCCGCGCATCGACTTTGGATTGAAAAACAAGAGGTCGGAAGAAACGGATGCGGAACTGCTGAAGAATCTCTCAACAGCACTCGAATCAAGTGATGCCCTGATATTCAACCAGCAGGTAACAGGAAGTATCACCAATGAGGATTTTATCGAAGAATGCAACCGCTTATTTGAGCGGTTCAATGACAAAATTGTAGTACTCGATTCCAGACATTTTAATGCAAAATTCAGGAATGTATACCGAAAAACAAATGAGATTGAGATAGCAGCGCTTAGCGGCCAGGATGTGAACCCGCAGGATTATGTCTCAACCCCGGACATAAAAAAATTTGGATCCAACGTTTACGAACAATATAAAAAACCTGTATTTGTTACCTGTGGAGCCCGTGGCATGGTTTGCATTGATGCTGCAGGAATAGTTGAAATCCCTGGAATTCAGCTGCTGAAAAGACTTGATACGGTAGGTGCAGGAGATACGGTGATCAGTTCACTTACATTATGTCTGGCAGCCGGTATACCTCCAGCCGATGCTGGAGCATTTGCAAACCTTGCTGCTGCTGTAACCGTGCAGAAACTGTTTACTACCGGATCAGCAGCCGGTGAAGAGATCATTGAATTAAACAGGGATGTAGATTATATCTATCAGCCTGAACTTGCAAAAGACCTGCGTCAGGCGGAATATCTGCCTGACTCGGATATAGAACTGTGTTACAGCGATGTAGTGACAAAGACGGGAAATATCAAACATGCCCTGTTCGACCATGATGGTACCATCAGTACCTTGAGGCAGGGCTGGGAAGCGATCATGGAACCTGTCATGATCAGGGCAATCCTTGGAAGTCGGTACAAGTTTGCAGGGAATCAACTGTACGAGGAGGTCCGGGGCCGTATACTCGAATTTATCGACATGTCAACCGGAAAACAGACCATCCTGCAGATGGAGGCCCTGGTTGGTATGGTTAATGAATTCAACATTGTTCCAAAAGAAGAAATCCTGGATAAGTTTGCCTATAAAACGATGTATATTGAAGCCCTTACAGAGGTGGTTTCCAAAAAGCTCAATAAACTTGAGAACGGGCATCTGAACCTGGATGATTTCACCATGAAAGGATCCGTTGATTTTCTTAAGGCACTGAAAGAAAAAGGTGTAAAACTTTACCTGGCAAGTGGCACAGATAAACCGGATGTTATTAATGAAGCTCAGTTGCTGGGATATGCAGGCCTTTTCGATGGTGGCATATATGGATCTGAAAATGACATTAAAAAATATTCAAAAAAGATGATCATTAACAAGATCATTAAAGAAAATAATCTCAGCGGGAATGAGCTGGTTGTATTCGGAGACGGGCCTGTTGAGATCAAGGAATGCATAAAATCCGGAGGGATAGGCGTTGGAATAGCCAGTGATGAAATAAGAAGATTTGGCCTGAATGAAGAGAAGCGCTCACGCCTGATCAGGTCTGGAGCCCAGATTATCATTCCTGACTTTTCAGAAAAAGACAATTTGCTCGGACTGTTGGTGAATAAATGACATATTTGTAATGAACATGGATTCAAAAACATATACCGGCCGGTACTATTTGGGCTATGATATCGGGGGGACCAAGTGCAGTATCGTATTGGGAGACAAGAATTTTAGCGTGCATGAGAGAATCGTTTTTGCAACCGAGACCGGGAGAGGTTACCAGGAGATAATTAATGAGTTTAAAGAACATTCATACGATCTCTTCAAAAAGTATGATAAGGGCAATCTGGTCAAGATTGGGATCAGTTGCGGGGGACCGCTTGATTCAGAAACTGGGATCATATATTCTCCACCCAATCTGCCAGGGTGGGATTCAGTACCAATTGTTGACATTTTCAAAGAGGAATTTGATGTGCCTGTTGCCATCCAGAACGATGCCAATGCCTGTGCCCTGGCTGAGTGGATGATGGGAGCAGGTCAGGGTACAAAGAATATGATCTTCCTTACTTTCGGTACAGGAATGGGTGCCGGTCTGATATTGAATGGGAAATTATATGCTGGTACCAATGATCTGGGTGGTGAAGTAGGTCATATCAGAATGGCAGATGATGGTCCTGTTGGATTTGGCAAGGCAGGTTCATTTGAAGGTTTTTGCAGTGGGGGCGGGATTGCCCGACTTGCCCGGAGCCTGATAGCTGAGAAACTCCTGGCAGGGGAAAGGGTGGATTTTTGCCCTTCAGCGAACCAAATCAAGGAGGTAACAGCCAGGGATGTCTTTCAGGCTGCCATTACCGGAGATCCTGTGGCAGTAGAAATTGTTCATATTTCAGCCAATTATCTCGGACAGGGCCTGGCCATTCTAATAGATATTCTGAACCCTGAATGCATAGTCATCGGAAGTATTTATACCAGAAATGAAAAACTACTGAAGCCCCTTATTGAAAAGGTTTTAGAACGTGAAGCCATACCGGCAGCCAATAGGGTTTGTAAAATCGTTCCAGCAGTTCTTGGTGATAATATTGGCGATTATGCTGCACTATCTGTTGCCTTAAACAAGTAAAATAATACCCGTGAAAGAAGAAGATATATTAAATGAAATGATCAGCCGTCATCCTGCTCTGGCAGACTGCAAAAAAGATATCCGGGAGGCTTATATAGCAGTAATCAACTGTTACTCAAATCAGGGAAAGCTATTATTATGCGGGAACGGGGGCAGTTGTGCTGATGCGGACCACATTGTTGGAGAGCTTATGAAGAGCTTTGAGAGGAAACGTCCCATTGATAAAAACCTTGAAGGCAACCTGAAATCAATATCCGGAGAAAGAGGGGCCTTCATTGCAGACAGATTGCAAAGCGCCCTGCCCGCCATATCCCTGAATGCTCATTCAGCCCTTTATTCAGCTATATCCAATGACATGGATGCCAATCTTGTCTTTGCTCAGCAAGTTGCTGGCTATGGAAAAAAGAATGATGTATTGATCGCCATGAGTACTTCAGGTAATTCTCAAAATATTATTGATGCTGCTATTACTGCTAAAGCAAAAGGATTAACGGTCATAGGTTTGACGGGACAAAACGGAGGTAAGATAAAACAATACTGTGATATTACAATTTGTGTCCCATCCGATAGTACTCCTGAGGTACAGGAATTTCATCAACCCATATATCATACCATCTGCAGGATCGTGGAAAACAGGTTTTTCCAATAGATGTATCAATCCAGGGTCTCCACTTTATCAAGCCCGTGCTTTTTGGCATATTCCTGGGCCTGGTGGATGAATGCCTGTAAGCGAAGCTCAATGGCCGTATCTTCCTGTCCATCGTAGGGGATGCTCAGGTACGGAAGGTCACCATGGTCCTTTTTAAACTGCCTTGACACAGCAGATACTACGGTCCCAGGCATACAGGTAAAGGGCAGGATATTCACAATGCCGGAGATACCGGTTTGTGCCAGGAGCACTGAACTTCCAAGGTTAAGTGCCGGGTCCCCGTCATAGTGCTTGTGGATATAAGCCCCGCAGGAATTGAGCATCTCGTTTACGGAGAAATACCTGGAT
>Ga0255055_10003287_pt1 | contig 10956 bp, 26 predicted proteins | sample JV7_2_27_MG_FD_188633 | JGI IMG/M metagenome (GOLD analysis project Ga0255055, IMG submission 188633) | Seawater microbial communities from Jervis Inlet, British Columbia, Canada - JV7_2_27 | ecosystem: Environmental > Aquatic > Marine > Inlet | place: Canada: British Columbia | collected... | reverse complement strand
ACAGAATTGATACACCTCTGGGGTCATTGCCCAATTCTTTTTGGGTGCTAACCGTTTAGCAATTTCTCTGACTGATTCATGGGCTTTGTTTACTTCATCAAGGTTAAAGTTGCCAGGTTCTTTCATATCTTTTCAACCTCTCGGTTTTGTTCTATATCCCAGACTTTAAAACGGGTGTAGATCATATCTTTAGAGCCATGCCTTATTAAATATCCCCCGACTTGTGGAGTGCTGGCTCTGCCGCTCAATAATCTATACGTAAATGGTGTTTTGAGTTGCCAACCGGGGCTACAACACGAGATTCCGTAGGTCTGCCGGGTAGGAATACGAATCTCGATAGCCCTGTGTCTATGCGATCTCACTACCACATCGGGCGGACGTTTACGCCATCTTCCGGCATGATTGTATGCTTCGATCAGTTCCTTAAAAACTGCGGTAGACTCAAAAGCGGTACTCGAAGTGACACCTACATGATGTGAAAAGTGAACCAAGCAACCGTTCATTGACAACCACAACTCCCACCTGGAATATTTTCCTTCTTTGTTTTTAACTGCATCAAGTTGTTTGGCAAGTAGTTCTTCCCATTGACCCGAACTGCCAGTATGTATTTCTGTTCCTCTGATAAAATAGAACTTTTCAGCCTTAGCTACAGCCGGTTTAAGGATATGTTCGGCAATAATAAGCTGATCTTCGATGTTTTGTGTAATTTGTGTGTTAGTGTTGTGATGTTTGCCGTCTATGGCATCACCATTTAAGACTAAAACGTATGGTTCACCCTTAGTAACTTCGGGAACCCACTCATCCCAAAAGTAAGTCCAGCATTTCCATAAATGTTTCTGATTCTTTGATGGTGTGTAGTATCCACCTCCGTCAAGTGGTATTTTAAGGTCTGCGGGGTATAGTCCAAATTGACATCCTGCGTGAATGTCCGAAATTACTATAATATTTCGAGTAGTCATTTTTACCCTCTTTTTCTTTAACTCCATTCAGGTTATTTCTAAATTCTTGATATATCTCTTTGGCCTGCCTAACTTCTTCTTCTACACAAATTAAAGCTCTGATAATATCACCCGTCCTAGAATCCATTGTATTAAACATTTTAGGCGTTTCTCTTAACTGGTCGATTGATTCATAATTTAATATAGCTATCATACTGCCCTGGGCGTGTCGTATATCATCCCTGCATTTATCGGCTTGGGATATATGGCTTAAAGCACCGTTAATCGTATCGAAAATTTCAGCTTTATTCATCGTAAATGTCAATGTTATATTCCGCTAAAAAATCGTGTAGTAATTTTCTGGCATCCTCTACTTCTATTGTTTCTTGATTTTCGTGTTTATATAATGACCTCAATTTCTGGTCAAAATCACAAATAGCACATCTCAAAGCAGGGGCTTCGGTTGCTATCTTAAATTCAACTTGTTCTTCTGGTAAATTAAATTCTAAAATTGCTTTCATTGTGGTAGATTGGATAATATTACTATTGCCGTGATGACTGCTGCGATTATGGGTGCTATAAATAACTTAACAACTTCCCAGGTGCGGTTTCCTCTTTTCTCAATCTCTTTTGTGTTTGCGTCTACTTGAGCCTCCAAGGATGGTCTGTTGTTCCGTCTAATAAATAAGCGTTCATGTATAAACTCAACCTTTGTGTGTGTAGAACCAAGTGTTTTACTCTGGCCTTTTAACTCTGCGATTATAAAACTAAACTTGTCCGCGTTGGTTTTTAGCTTTTCATCCATCCCTGAACCCTTCTCCTCACCAAATATAAAAGACCCCGCTCAGTTGGAGGTGTTTGCATGACTAATGCCATGTCACCCGAACGGGGTCAGTTATGTTGCTCGCCTTATCTTATCCAAATATGCTTTTATCGCTTCATCTGTGCCGTATTCCTTCATCCAATCAATTTTAATATCCGTCATGGTTCGCTTAATTCGATTCTTGTTTTCGATCTTCCGCTTTTCTTCCGCAGCGTGGGAGAACTTCTCCCTCGCCCAGGTTGGATCATATTTCAATAAAGTCGGTACTGTTTCTTTCACCGATACCATAGAAAGCAGAACGAAATCCGCCACCACCCCCAGGACCAGACAAATTATCTTAGCTAAAAATACGTGAGGTTGCCCCGATGCAACTGACCAAGGAACCATCGAGGCCATATTGTCCAACTTGCCAATCGGCTTTAAGATTTGAATAATGGCAGATCTGAAACGTTTGTTCATTACTTATTCGGTTCTGCTTTGACATTGGCTTTCTTCAGCTTATGAAGTAACCCACCACCAGTTAAAAGACCGGCCAACCACTGCAATACTTCAAAGTAGATGGTATCGCCCGGTATCCAACCTTGCTGTAACACTAAGAGAATGGCCATGCCGAAAAAAGTTTTGTTTCCATTCAACCAATTCCATAGCTGAGTTAAAAAATTCATAATTCCTCCGATTATACATTTGATTATACATTAATTAATTGCTAATTTCAATCTTTATTTCGAGATTCCCTTATTTTCTTCTTTGCCTCATCCTCTACGTAAGCTATTAAATCAAATATGCTCACCCAGATATGCTCACCATTCTCACCTACACAACAGATTTCTATTCGTTTTTTACGGATACGTTGTAAAAGTCTAATCATTTCATTTTCTCCAATTTCTTGCGTATCGGGCCAAACAATGCCCACCGACACCAATTAATATTACAAATATAATTATTAATGCAACTTTTATTTTGGCATCCCGATTAAATTATAGTCTTTAATAATATAAGTATATCCCAATGCCTGAACCATTTTTACTACATCTTGATTGTACCTCACGGCAATCACTAATTTAGGTTTATATTTCTTTATGGTCGTAAAACCACGCAACACATCCGCCTCTGCTCCGTTTACTTGGATTCTTAAAACGTCTAATCGCTTTATTCCCGTCACCTGAATCAAAGTATCAATGGTAGTCAACATAACAGATTTTGTTTTCTCACTACGCCTCTTTGATGGATAGATGCTATTGGCTTGTCTCCTGTTCGTGTAGATTTTGACAAAGCCTTCCCTACGGCCAACAGCGACAGGTAAACATCGTATATTTCTTTTTTGAGAAGTGTTTAGTTTTAATATTAAATAATTATCACTTAACGGTTCTACTGCTATGACCTCCTTGGCCGTTCTGCTTGCCCTAACAGCCCAATATCCCAAATAAGCCCCAACCTCCATGACTACATCGCCTTCATTTATCATACAATCACCTAATGGAAAGTAATATCTATTCACTATATCTGATAAAACATTCATTGAGTTTGGAGTAGTAACCGCTCTTATGTTTTTCTTCAAAAAAGGATATAATAATTTTTGGTAAGCAGTGGGGAAATGAGAAAAGAACAGATGGTTGGGATCTAATCTGACATACGGATATTTTTCTGTGCCAGAATGATGAACCTTGTCGGATAAATGTCGGTTAATTCGATGAAGTTCTTTGAACCTAAACACTATTTCCCCCCTCGTTCCTTTTTACCACATATTATAGGTAAAACGTAGGTAGCAGACCAAATAAAAAGTCCATAAAATAGACCACCAAAAATCATTGAAATAATTTCTCCAACTAAGCTCATGTCTTTCATTTTCCACCTCTTTCTAAGTCAACACAGCTACCGTACACCGTGCCATCTGGTGCGATAACCGGATGAAAATGTGATTTCTTCTTTAACCGATCGTCTGTATTGTAAACTTTTATGTTAGTAACGCCGATACGCCTGTATTCCATGTTATATCTTTTTGAAAAGTGGGAAAACGCCATGTCAAAAGATACTTGGGCAACTTGAGTAGGGTGAAAAGATGCAATAATCTGAAGTTTGCAAGTTGGCACAAATGTCATATTCCATGATAAATTAGTCATTATCCTCACCCAATAGCCATTATCTAATAATTTATACACCAACTCATCTATGTGTGGATAAAGCATTGGCTCTCCACCTGAAATACTCACCACGTTTATCTTGCCGAATATCTTGAGCTTTTCAATCCACTCATCGGGTGTAAATTGCTTGTCAAACTTCGGCTTGTATCCTCTCGTAATCGCAGCACAGCAATATGGGCAGTTGTAATTACAGGCCATTGTGGGTTTGATAGTTACACAGTTAAACCCACCTGCAAACTTGCGATGTAATTTCCATCTTAGCTTCATGTTCTGCCCGCATCCATACAAGCTAAAAAAATAACAACGAAAACAAGGAGAGTTATTACCGCAATTATAATATCAATTATCATCATTTCCTCCACCAGTATATTTGTTTCCAAAACCATGATTGTTTATGTAAATCCCGATACTCTTTCTTCATTAGCAGTTCGTGATAAAATAGTCCGAAAAACCCAGGGAAACCGTAATAGATCGGCCATATCAGAAGTATATACCAGTTCAATCCGAACCAAAGATAGTAGATTAACGAAAGTGCTAACGTGCTGTATGCGCCCTTGAAGATGTGAAAGGGATCAGTGATGTAATGACCATCATAACATACATGGGCATAATCTGGATATTTTTCAATATTCCAGCATAATGGCAACCAAGTATGTCTCGGTCTAAACAGCGCCACATTCCACAACGCCTCGATGAAAGCAAATCCCACCATGACTAATACGAAATAGATCATTTATTCTCCTAATGCTTTTTCTAACTTAATAATTAGTCCCATCTTTTTTGCTATTGCTGTAGCTTGATCCCGGACTATTTCGTTTAATCGCTTATTCTCCACAGCAAGCTCATTCGACTCGCTAGCATACTTGGTGTTCTCTGTTAGTAGCTTTTTGTTGTAGGTTTCGAGTTGCTGGATTTTCTTTACCATTTTTGTCAGGCTAATAATTTGTTCATCAAATTTATCCATCTCATTCCTCCATTATAATCTTCTGAATACCTTTTAAAACATGGCGCATATTACTCGCAGAGATAGCATCAAGAGTCATTCCATTTTCTTTTAGAATCTTATGAGCTTTTTTAAAATTAGGTTCAGGGAAAATGTCTAACGGATATGCCTTGCACCAACTGTCGATCTTATAGAGTTTATCTTCGAGTTGCTGGATTATTTGTAATAAATCCTGAACCTCAACATTATCTTTATATTTTTCTTTTACTAATTTTAAATCTATACAAGTATCATCCATCTCATTCCTCCATTCTCTACTTAATTTTTCTTCGATAAATCCTGTGAGCTAGATATTGCGGATCTGGTGCTGGTTTACCTATACAGTGTTTCGATTTAATCCACCTTTCGGGATCATTAAAACTATTTGATATTTCGACTTCGTCTCCCATCTGAATAATTTCTCCTTTATCCAAGTAATAATAACCATTTTTAATTTTACCCATCATACCTCCTTTAAATTATAGGGCGATGGCAAGCCCTTGCCCACTTGCTTAAAGACCCACAACGCTCCAATTCAATCTACATCGCCCCTTCTTTTTTCCTCAATAGAAAAATTGCACAATAAAACCTTATAAACCGACAACTCAGAGATTTTTTACACCCATCATCTACAATTACACAATACCACAGCGGTACAAACCATAACGGTGCAGTTGCCATGAAAATGATAATACCTACTGAGTTCCATAATATTTTTAGCATTTAAACCCTACCAGCTTTTTCTTGTAAAATAATAAAGCGTACAAAAAACCCAGTCCATAGCCAATAATCTGAGTCGGCATGACGACCGGTACATAATAGAGCATGGCAAATGACCTGTAACTTACTGCTGCATGGATTCCGCTGATTAGTACAATAACTAAACCAATCGGCCAGATTATCGGAGATAGCAATGTTACGATTGCCGGTAAACAATGAATCAGCCTTAGCATATCTTTGTCTATTTTTCTTAACTGAATCCGAGCTACCCCCCAATTAAATACTTGCATAAAAAACTTCTTTATGCTTGTTCTTCTCTTGTGATAAACAATAGCATCGTTTATATAAATCACTTTAGCACCGCTTTTAATGATACGGTTACTATATTCAATGTCCTGCCCATGCCTTAAATAACTAAACCCACCTATTTTTTTAGCAAGGCTGGCAGACAAGCCCATGTTGAAAGATCGTGGATAGAACTTCATAACCTCCCCATTTCTTTTAATACCTTATACTTCAATATGAAGGTTTTCTGAAAGTTCATAAATCTGGCGATTGCGAAAGAGGTCTTTTAGAAGTTTATTAAACATGAATAACTTTTTCCCGATTTGCGAAGCCATCTTCATTCCTCCGTTAAATTAAGGGCGACATAAATGCGGGTATGGACTCGTACGGTGTCCTTTGAACCGACCCATAATTTTACATCGCCCCTTATAGTTTTATCCCTATTGCCCTGAACGCTTCTTCCCATGAATGAACTACAGAGACTCTGCCTGTCCAAGTGTTATGAAACTCCTCTTGATATTTATTTAATTTTTTCCCTGGCATCTTAATCTCTAGCAAATAATTCGCTCCGGCTCTACCAACTACTATGTCCGGGAAACCGAAGTGCGCCATGTGAGTAGGGAAAACAGTAACACCCATCACGGATCTGAGTTTTTGAATAATCTCCGATTGAATTATATCTACACGCTTTGGCATTATTTAATCTTTCTCCAAGCCACCCCACACAGCAACAGTAAAACGATTAATGTTTTAGAACGGAACTTCATCGCTGTCTCCTGGAACCTCTTTATCTTTAAGTGATTTCAATACATCCTTCCAATGCTTACTTACTTCATCCGGTGTATAGTGTGGCGCATCGTCAAGGCCATTAGCCACTTTCTTAATCTTTGGCTTCGCAAGTTCTTCTTTTAGCGGAAATAAACCCTGCCAACTATTCACAATGCTCTGCTCTAATATCTTCACTGCAACCTTAACATCGCTCGTCATTATCCCTAACTTCCCCAATATTAAATCCATAGCATGATTCGTTAGTGGTTTTTTTTTCTTTTTTCTCATTTTAGTAAATTCAATTAACGCTTTCCTAAATTCCGGTGTTTCAAATTGTGAAGGGATTTTCATTATTTCTCCAAAATTATTTATACAACCTCTATTCTAAGCACTCTTAATCAAACTGTACTTTCATTTGTTTCATGGCCCACAAATCATAATGAATCATTTCATGACAAGCAAAACATAAAGCCGTACCATCAGTAACCTTTTCAGTCCCCCACTTTTTATAAATCAAATGGTGGGCAATGATGGCCTTTACGCCACAAATAGAACACTTGTAATTACCCCTCATCAGAACTGCCTTTTTCCAAAGTTTGAACTCTTTCGATCTACAATAACTTCCGTAATCTCTCCATATTCCCACTCGTCGATTATTAAGTAATTTCCGAAAATTGGGTCTTTTACGTTTCTTTTTTTTCTTCTTTGGCTCTTGCTTGCCCGAAACTTTTCTTCTGTATTCTTCGTCTTCTTTTTTAATCCTATTAAATCTTCTTGATTGATCTTTATCCATAGGTCTTTTATAACCATACTTTAAAAAGAAAAAGAAAAAAGAAACCAATAAAGAAAAAAGAAAAAGAAAAAAGCCCCCAGAAAAAACAAAACATAATTACTCGATCCAATACTCGTTAGTAAAGTTTAGGCACTTTCTCCAACCTTGCCAGCGTTGGACTGATTTATTATCATTCATCTCATAAGGCGATAGAAACCGGAAAAGATACCAGGAAATAAAAAAAGCCCAAGCGGTAATAAGTTTTGGGAAACTTGAGAGTAGCCCGCCTGGGCAAGTGAAGTCCTTGCATAACAACAATGCTATGTTCAGACTCGATGTTAAAACTACTATTCATTTACTACTCTCCAATTTAAGTTTCCCAAATGCTTCATGTCACTCTAAAAATAATATTGGTTAATGTTAATGTCAAGCACTTTTTATGCAAAACTTAAATTTGTCTGCATTAGTAGCGGCCCTTTCAACCTCTGGTGTTAGTGGTCTATCGCAATCTTTCGCATCTGCACATTCAAACCAGAACGGGCAGAATACCATGTCTCTATAAACGATCATCTTAGTTACCTACTTAGTTACTTACTTTGGGTGCATGACGAGAATCGAACTCGTGTCCCTTGCTCCACAGGCAAGGTCGATCACCTGATTCATGCACCGTCAAAGGGTTGCCCCCTTAACCCACTACACTCTTTTGACAACTCATTCTCATCTTACGTCACCTCCTATTTAGTGGAAGGTTGTGGGGGCTTATTGAGTTCTTCTATTAGGGCATCGGCATTTTTTACGGCTATTTCTGCGCAACCTTTTTCTTCATGGAAATTCCAGTCTTTTGTTTGTGATGCCAGTAATGCCTGCATTGCCTTGATTGCTGCATATTCTCGGAGTGTAATGCCTTCCATATCAGATAAATTTGTCAATGTAATCGGAAACACTGGTTTGTCTTTCATTTCTCCTCCGGCTCTAATACAAGTATTTCTTCGATCATGTCGGCTTTGGTTTTGGGTTCTTCCGGGAGGATACCAATCTTATACTCAGTAGAAGCTTGATCCAGATATTCAATAAATTCTTTGTAGTCTGGAGGAGTGCCGTTTCCGCTACAGGTTTCTAAATACCTTTTGGATTTAATCTCCCAAATGCCGAGTATCTCTTTGGCATCTTCTAAAAGGTGAATCTTAGTTTCTTTCTCAACCGCCGTCCAGGATCGAGTCTTAAAAAGTATATTCACAATATCAGTCTTAATCTGCTTTTCGTCTTTGGTTGCTCCGGGAAAGACAGAAACCAAAGAACCCTGAACTTCCTCTAAGAGAATCGTGCGTTTAGTTTTCTTCTTCTGGTGTTCTCTATCATCGAGTAAAACAAACTTATCTTCGGTTTCTTCAATCACCTTGTCGGTAGGTTCTCCCATTAGAGTGATGCGAATTGAACCTTCAAAATCTTTAAAAGTAGGATTGGTGAATCGGCAACCATCTATGAAATCGTTCCGATCTTTGATTATAAAAGCCACCCGGTCTAACTGTTTTAATTTGCTTCGATCCATCACTTTTTCCTTTTCCATCAGCACAACAATATCCGGCTCGTATTCAGTTTCACCTTCGACTTTCATCTTGATTCCGGTCTTTTCCAGTTCCTTATAACCTTCTTCGTTCTCGAAATAGTCGTACTCATAACCAGCCCGACCAGTGAAAAGAATATGAACTTTCGCTTCAACAAGAACATCTGCAAATTCCTCTTTCCATTTAGGTTTAATCACTCCCCAATCCTGGAACTGAAAGCGATCACGCTTGAACCTCTTTTTATATCCCTGTAAGAATCTTTCCCAGACATGAGTGATTGAACAATGATTAAAATATCAGCAAGTCCTTCTTCACAGACCTTAATCGCTTCGGTGAGATCCGCAAGCGTACGAGATTCTTTGCTGATTACCTTTTTTTTCCGATCATCGTAAAACTTCTTAATCGATCCTATTCCCGCCCGCTCAGTATAGTAAAGAGCAATGGGCTTTTTGGATTTAATCATATCGTGAAGCCCGCAAGCTATAAGCCCGGCAGTGTAACTTTTACCAGTACCAGAAAACCCCTCAAGTGCCATCTTGAGAAATGGCCGGGTATTCTCAATCGGTTCAAAAAATTCTTTACTCATTTTACACCTCCATATAATCGTTAGTTGCTAATTCATAACCTGGCTTTTCATATTCAGCCAATTCCTTCCAACACTCATCACATACTACCGGAAAACCGTGTTCTTCTTTGAAATAAGCATTGCAATATTGGCAACAAGCACCGTTAATAATGTCGTCTGCTATTTCGCCCACCTTACACCTCCTAAAATATATGATTCCAAAGTTTTTCATGGACAAAATCACGGTGTTTGTCCATAACATAATCTAGTTCTTCTTCTGTCATTTCTCTGCCATCGTATTCTGCAGATTCGATATACGCATCGCAAAAATCAGGGTAATCTTTCCAATCGATACCACTAAATTTGATATTATCAATTAAATCAACATCTATTCCCCCGCACTGATCACAAACATCAGGACGAGTATCGTCCATATTGTCATAATCTCTTGCAGCCCTATCATAATTAGCCTCGTGGTTCATTTTATACCTCTGGATTTTCTTTTGTTAAAGCAAAGAACAAAAAACCGTCATAGTGGAAGGTTATTTCATGGGGGTATTCATCACAATCCCGCTCAGTAATGGAATAATCTTTCTTTTTAACACCGAGGGCAATTCTTAAAGGATGGAAAGAATTTTCTGTTATATGAATACCATTATCATCAATAGCAATAAAACCGCTTTTATTATACAATTCACGGAAATCTGTCTGCAATTTTTTAGCTTTTTCCACGAAATCTTTGGCTTCTATTTTATTCATGGTTTCTATTCCTCCTTCAATGTGGTCTGGAGTTTTTCGGTAAAATCTTCAACCCGATTACGCCTGTTGTACCGCTCTAATCGGCTGACGATACAATCCAGCATATTATCAACATCGTTACAATCTTCGTAGTCGATTTCTTCACCCAGGCATTGAGCATTGGTTAAGTTAGATTGAGCGTCTCTTAGGTGGTTAATTGCTCTGCGTAGATAACTCATTACACACCTCCTATTTAAAAAGTGAAAACAGGGCATCGAAAAAGCCCGGACTATTGAAAAGCACAAAAAGCAAAAATACTAATAGGCCGGTCATCAATACTTCCGGCCAAGGAAAATGCTTCTTTGTCGAAAAATCGTAATCGTCCTTATCGGGATAACACTTCACTTGATACTCCTTAGACTAATTTATATTCGTATTATAATTGAAAGTACCAATGTTTTTCATGTTACTAATTATAGTAGATGATATGCCGGTGATTTTATTAATTTTTTTTATTTTATAACCCATATCCAAATAAGCATGAAGCATAGGAACTTGCCATTTTTTTAATTTTGACGTACTCCAATTCGGGATTCCTTTATGAAAAACTTTTGAACCCTTTCTATAGGCATCATCCATATTATCTTTTGCAGTACCCA
>Ga0255055_10003286_pt1 | contig 10957 bp, 5 predicted proteins | sample JV7_2_27_MG_FD_188633 | JGI IMG/M metagenome (GOLD analysis project Ga0255055, IMG submission 188633) | Seawater microbial communities from Jervis Inlet, British Columbia, Canada - JV7_2_27 | ecosystem: Environmental > Aquatic > Marine > Inlet | place: Canada: British Columbia | collected... | reverse complement strand
TCAATTTGCCGCCAAATTGGAAGCCATCGGCACCCTGGCGGGAGGAACTGCGCATGCCTTTAACAACCTCCTGATGGGTATCCAGGGACACACCTCATTGCTGCTCTTTGATATCGATTCAACCCATCCGCACTACGAGGCTTTGAGGAAAATTGAAACACAAATTCAAGAAGGCGCCGAATTGACGAGTCAGCTTATCGGCTATGCGCGCAAGGGCCGCTATCAGGCCGGGGTGATCAACATCAACGAAATCGTCGAAAATACATCCCAGACCTTTGGTAAAATGAAAAACGAAATTCGCATTCGTCGTGAGCTCACCCAGCGGCCGCATGACATCGAAGCGGATCAGGGCCAGATGGAACAGATGCTGTTAAATCTATACATCAATGCCGCTGATGCCATGGCGGGTAGCGGAGATCTTATCTTAAAGACCCGCAACGTGACCCACACCGATATCAAAAGCAAACTTTATAAAGCCAAATCGGGCAAATACGTCAGAGTAACAATTTCTGATAAAGGCGCCGGAATGGATAAACAGACCCGGCAACGTATTTTTGATCCTTTTTTTACGACCAAAAGAACCGGCAGCGGTACCGGACTTGGACTGGCATCGGTTTACGGAATTGTAAAAAGTCACGAAGGCTATATTAATGTGGAGTCCAGACAGGGACGGGGAACCACATTCTACATTTACCTGCCGGCCGCAAAAAAGAGGAAATAAAAATCCCTCCTTAGATTTTCCATTGCACTGTTCAATTCAGAATAAAAAGCTTGCAAAATCAGCCTGAAAGGCAAAATATATACCATGAGGGTTTACCCTTTGCCCGGCTAAATTCTGTGAGATTCCATTATGTAACCGGCAAACGGGTTTAACGGTCCCTCGGGCTAAACCTGGCTGTAAAAACATATTTTCGCCAACAAGGTCGCCTAAGGTTTAAAGGCTAATAATCTCTTAGTATCATTTATTGTAAAAGGAGGTTTTTGCTGTGAAATATTTAGCAATAATTACATACGCTTTTTTAATATGCCTCTTTTCTTTTTCATTTCCGGCAAGCGTCCTCTCACAGAACCCTGAAGATCCAAATAAAGCAGCGTTGGAGTCGATGTTAAATGAACTGCAGCAGACTATTGATGATGCCGATAAGCGTATGGTTGCCCACCCGCGATTTCTTGATGAGTTGCGTGAAATGGTAAAGCGCTATAGAGCGAAGCTCAGAAATATTTACCTGTTCGAAGACTTTGCTGACGGTGATTTTATCAAAGATCCAAAATGGTCCGTTATTTCTGGTAAATTTCAGATCAAACCAGAATCCCGTTTATGGAGTCAGGTTTTTGTAGACGCATCATTTCAGGGATCTGCTTCACCTTCAGAGGAAACAAACCCGTTTGCAATTATTTTAGGTGAAATCGCTCGATCTCAGGAAAAAAAACGAGCCAAGAAGCAAGGCGCCTCAACCGACGAAAGCGCAGTGATCCAGACATTGGTGCCAATCGGACCCTCATTTGAAGTAGACCTTACATTCACCTCTGATTCCCCCCGGGGAGCGATGCAAATCGTGCTGCTGGGAGGTACTCCAGCCAAGGCTTATTATCGGCTGATTTATCAAGCATCACCATCTCCAGATCGTCCAATAAAAATCATTCGACAGAGAGGATCTCAACAATTTATTATTGAGACAGCTACAAAATACCCGAGTCTTGACGATGGCGCTCCTCATCAGCTTCAGTGGATTCGAGACAGATCTGGCAATATGCGTGTATTGATTGATGGCAGCGAGGTTTTGAACACGGTAGAATTATATTACAGGGAGGAATTCAGCGGGTTGGCGCTGGTAAATAGTGGCGGTACCTATGAGTGGGGACCGATCCAGGTGCTACAAGCACCAACTGCAAAAATGCAATAGTTATAAATCCATTCTTTTCTCTTTTCCCTATCAATCAGTCTAAATTGCAGGCTCTCTGATTACAATTTATGTAAGGAGTACAAACCGTATCGCGACAGATACGGGCTGGCAAACAAATGCTTTTAAGGGATCGTTTGTGAAATTTCGCTAAAAATGGCGTGAATTTTGCATTATTTTTAAGTATGTTATTATAAATAAACCTATGTTATTTATACATCTTGCGCACTTCTGAATAGGACAAGATCGATATGCTTAAAAATATTTCGAAATTAAACCTGGTACGGGTCGGCAGCTATATTACTTACAGCAGTCTCAAAGAGATTGGTAACGGCCTCCTGGAATCCTTCCGGGGCATCATTGGGGAAATCAGCCTTGCGCATCATGAGTCGCCGGTTGTCGAGAGCATCGATGCGCAGCTTTTAACCCTGATACTCGGCGAGGAATATTACGGGAATACCTTGGGAATCACGGACGCTGATTTGAAGGTTGACGATGACGAATTTTATAATTCGATTATTGGCGGGAAAAACCCTAAAAATGATGTGGCCGTAGTTTCCACCAAAAAGCTAATTCCGCGCAATATGGTTTCCGACAAAGAAATTGACCTGTTTATCGACCGCACCACCAAGGTGGCCCTGCACGAAGTCGGCCATAATCTCGGTCTAACGGATCACGCTTCCTTTAAGCCGGCCACGGATGGATCATTGTGCCCCATGAGCAGGGGCGAGTTTAACAAATTTGGCTATCGCGGGTATGTACGCGCCATAGTCGATGGCCGCGGTCTTAAATTTTGTAATGAATGCAGCGATTTTTTAAGATCAATCTACGGATATCGCCGCCCGTCAAAAGGAATGATAAAGGACGCCCTAATCTCAGCCGCAAATTAGAAGGAGTTTCATAACCGTATTTTCACTGGCTCGACAGAACAAAATGTTAAATTAGCCACGGACCCACACAGACAGCTTTCTTTTCCTCGGGCGACATTGCCCGAGGAAAAACTGTATGCCCTTCGGGCAAACTGTTAACCAATGCTGTTTTTGTTCGGCCAAAGTCGGCCGAACAAAAGTTAGTGTGAGTCCGTGTGGGTCTATGGCTAATTCTTTCCTCTCCGTTTCCAACCCTATTTAACTAATCAACAATTTAACCATTTAACGACCTCCTATCATCCCAATGATAGGAGAAAAGTCCTCAGATTGGCTTTTTTATTGGTGATGCCGAGCTTTTTGCGCATGTTGACCCGGTGGGTTTCGACGGTTTTAATGGATACGTTGAGCAGGTCGGCGATTTCCTTGGTGCTTTTGCCGTGTTTAACCAGATCGGCCACTTCGATCTCTGAAGAGGTCAGGTTCAAATATTTGGAGGACAGTTTATTGGAAAAAGGCGAGACGATGTTGTTTAAATTGGCTTCCAGGATATCCAGATAGGCCTGCAGTTTTTTATCGGCCACCTTTCTTTTTACCTTCTCGAGGTAGGGCACAACCAGTTCCTTGACGTTGGTTATAATTTTCTCTTCCATTTCGTTTTTGTCTTCATTTCGTCTTTCCAGCAAAACTTTTAAGGCGGTGTTGGCTTCCTCGAGATGTTGGGTCTGGTGTTTGAGTTCTTTGGTGCGTTCCGCCACCCGGCCTTCCAGTTTGTCGTGGGTTTTTTTCAGTTCCGCTTCAGCTTCTTTCAGGTCTGTAATATCTTTAGCGAAAATAGCCATACATTGGACGTTGCCTTCATTATCTAGAACAGGATTCACATTAACGTCGAAGATCCGGCTCTCGTTATACTGAATATAATTAACAGGTTTTTTGATAGAGAGCACCTCCCTGGCCTTCTTGTCTCTGGCGGCCGCCAATTCAGGGGTCATGAATTCATATATATTTTTTCCGATCAGGCCATGCGACTCCACGCCGTAACTGGCTGCCGCAATCTTGTTTATGGCCAGAACAATTCCGTTTATATCGACCAGCAGAGCAACATCATGGCTGGCATTGATCAGGGTGTCCAGTGTTTCCCGGCTTTCGTGCAGCGCTTCTTCGGCCTGCATGCGTGCGGAAACATCCATAATCATACCGGAAATTTTGTCGCCGTCTAGTACGGCACTCAGAACCACATTTTTAGTTTTTCCTGTTTTTGTAAGAACGTTGACTTCAAAATCTTCGATTTGCCCTTTATCTTTGAGATTTTTAATTAAAACCTTGCGGTCATCGCTGTTTTTATACCTGGACACAACGCCGGTTCCGATCATTTCCGCCGCCGAATCAAATTCAAAAATTCCGGCCATGGCGAAATTTGCATAAATAATTTCTCCATTCAGACTGCTCTCATAAACGCCGATAAGGGCGTTATCCACAATATTGCGATATTGTTTTTCAGAGGCCCTCAAATCCTCCTCAGCCTTTTTGAGTTCGGTAATGTCTTTGACAAAAAGCGCCAGGTGGCTGACATTGTCCTCGCTGTCTGAAATAGGAAAGAGATTCGTGACGTAATATTGGTCACGGTACTGATCGATGTGTTGAGCAGGGCGTTTGCTTAGCAGCGCTTCATTTATATAATTTCTTCTGTGTTCTGCCAGATCTTGCGACATAAATTGATAAATACACTGGCCGATGAGTTCACCTGGAGTCTTTTTGAATGTTTCAGCTGCCTGGCTGTTTATGGTCACCACGGTTCCGTCCGGTTCGATTAACAGGGCGATGTCATGGGTGGCGTTTATCAGTGTATGCAACGCTTCTTGAGATTTTTTGCGCTCGGTAATATCCATAAGCGTACCGGATATTTTATCACCGTAAAGAGCTGCGGTGACCATTGCATGCCTGGTTTTGCCTGTTTTGGTGACAAATTCAAGCTCAAAATTTTTAACAAGGCCGTGCTGATTAAGAATCTTTAGAAAGACCTCCCGGTCTTCGATATTTTTGTAGACGATGTCAACTGTCTTGCCGATGGGCTCTTGCGTTGATTCCCATTCAAAAATCTTTGCCATGGCGTCATTGATATAAAGGATGCCGCCTTTTATATCGGTTTCATACACACCCACCACGGCATGGTCGACCATATTCCGGTACCGCATTTCTGATTCTTTCAGCGCGGTTTCTGTCTGCTTTTGGGCGGAGATGTCAGTCACAAACCACAGAACGGCCGGCTGGCCTTCCCAGCTAATCTTAATGGAAGTGGTCTGAATCCATTTAACTTCTCCTTCTTTGGTGATGAACCTCACAGGATAGGTATTTTCAGGATTTTCTCCCTGCAGTCTTCTGTTTAAACGATCCGCCACCCAGACCTTATCATCCGGATGGATGAGATCGATGCCGTTCATGGACAACAATTCATCCCGTGTATAGCCGGTCAAATCGGACACGCGTTTATTGATAAAACACACCTTATTATTTTGAGCGACTATGATACCTTCGTAAGCATTTTCAACAATAAGGCGGCAGGCATCTTCTTTGTCAAGCTGTCGCAGCTCGGAAAGGCCCCGGGAAATTTCATCCGGCTTCAGTTTTTCAAACCAGGGTTTCTCGTAAGTTTGTTTTTCCATCCCCATGATGTCTCCTCCATCCTAAAATAAAAAAAGCTCATACCCGCATAATCATATTGCGATGCATGAGCCTGATTTTAATCATAAGCCCCTCAAACCTAAAGGATCTCATCGTAAAGTTGTGAATCGATGATAACCCTCAAGTGTTAATATTTATAAAATGATCTGTGAGTGCCTCCTTGTGCTGATGAGCTGCCGCTGTCCCACTGATAAACCAACTGAAGACTCGATATCCGGATAACAGGCACAAAAAAAAGATGTAGTATAACCCTGATAAAATCTCAGTGATATATACAGATTCCCCCGTACTCCATAGCTTATAAAATTACCAATAGCAATAGCAACAGAAAATTTTGTAAAACGTTAAATTTTTACAGCATTTGACAGCATTTTACAGGTTAACCGGGAAGGGACAGGCAGATTTGCCTTTTAGGCTATAAATACGAGGAAGGATCTGACTAATTAATTAGCCACGGACGCACACAGACGTACACAGACAGTTTTCTTTTCCCTGGACGACCCCTCTTCGCTCTGGCGAGCTTCGCCGCGGCAGGCCTTGTCCAGGGAAAACCCTGTTGCCCCCCAGGCGAGGATTAAATTCTCTAATAGGCAAATAAACTAACGGTAATTGTTTATGGCTTGGGATGTGTTACGAGCGCCGTGTAAGATTTTGATCGCGTAGCGATTGACAGTTTTTGGCCGACCAAAGTCGGGCGGCCAAAAGGTTAGTGTGGGTCTGTGGCTAATTAATCAAAATAGTCTGCGTCCATTTGCGTGAACTTGCCGCGGCATAGCTGAAAGCGACGCCGGGTCTGCAGTTAATATTTCCCCCCTTCAGCTTAAAATCCTACATGTTTTTAACCTGACTTTAATCTGCGTTAATCTGCGAAATCTGCGGATAATTGGTTTTAATTTTTTACATGGCAGTTTCTCTGTGCCCTCTGTGGTGAAATCATCTCACACCGCCTCGCACTTAATCTACGGTCTAATCCATTTTTCCAAAATTCAATGCAAATTCAGCCACATCTAATTTGTCAACAAATGTGTCTTCATTAAGATCCGCTTCAGGGGATCCGGCCTGATAGTAGCCCGCAAAGGACCTCAGATCAGATCCATCCACATCCCCGTCTTCATTAAAATCACCGGGTGGTGTATCCACACCGGGATCAGATGAAATCAACTCGATCCCTTCACCGTTCACCAGGTTGCGCGTATACTGCTTGTCTGTGGGGTTGTTCCAGTGCTCATGCACACCCAGACTGGCCATCGCCGTTCCGTCGTTTTCAGGATCGTAATCTGTTGCGGACGGCGAGTTGTCGGCGAGGGCGGCCTCGTGCAGATAGTCCTGGGCCCCGTCCGGTCCGCAATCACTTTTCTCAACGAGCCCGGGCCATTCGGCAACCAGAAAATCAAAGGCGACCGAGTCGATGGCCACTGCATCCTGGGAGGCAAACAAACTGGAAGGCCAGTCTCCGTTAAAGGGCGGCATATTCCATTTTTCGGGGGTGCCGTCCCAGCCTTTGCCGCCGAAAAGGCCGTCGATTAGATGAATAAGCGTTTTACCGCCAAGGTCAGCGTGCCCCATTAAATCCACAAGTGCACGGTAAGCACCCTGCCCGGGAGCTCCGTCGCACGGCAGGCTGTCATGCAGGTGATAATAATCATATGTTGTTCCCTGCAGGTTGCCGGGTGGCGATCGGAATAAAGAGCCGTAGTGATTTTTGGCGCAAACCGTAAATCCGGCTCGTTCATGGCTTTTGAGCACCGCGAAATTGATAATATAGTCAGCCTCGGCAAAAGAGACCGGCAAAAAATCCTGTTCTTTGTCGATTGAGTCGAGAGTGCTCCAGTAAAGCGGCGTGGTTGAGAACTGTACTGTCGTGCGCCCGCTAAACGGCCAGTGATCCAGATAATGGACGTCGGGGAATTTCAACTCCGGCGGTAAATCATCATCCGTTAAATAATCATACCACTGCTGCGGAAAGAAGGTGACGGTATCCCCCACCGAAATGTCGGCCTGGTCAACACCGGCCTTATTAACCAGTTGCCGCAATAGTGACATGACCATCTGCGGGTTGGTGTTACCCGCTTTGTCAAGATAGTTGGTGAGCACGCGGTCCGGCGGATTCGCTGATCCACTCACATGGCACAGCGTCAGGTTGATTTTGATCGCAATTTTTTCGCCCGCCTGATACCCGATGTCACCGCGTCCCTTCTGTATATTAAAGTGGCGAAATAGAGCATCCCATGCTTGGGCATCGGTGGGTTTTCCGGCCAGCCAGCGAACCGCCCTGGACATCATGCTGTCGGCCACGGTCTGGTCGATGTGGGCAGTCTCCCAGCAGGAACCGTCACCGGGACCCTCCCAATCCGTGACTTCCGGATCGTGCACCCATACCACCCGACCGGGCTTATAGCCCCGGGGTACCCCGATGGGCACATTGACCGATTCCGCTGCCATATTTGATTGGCTGGATGCAGTCCGTTTAGCCGATGCCGCTGGACCGCTTGAGCCGTTGATTCCAATCCAAACCGCAGCTCCTGCCGCAAGCACACACAGGCCGGCCCGCACATAGCGAACAGCACGGATTTGTTTGCGCGCCATGCGCATGGCAACTGCGGCCACGCCAATCCCCAGCACCCAGATGACGAAACTCGAAGCCAGGGGCGCGGCCACCCGCATGCACGGGTAGGTTGCACGGTTCGGATTCGGGATGACGCGGGCCAGAAACCAGATCAATGACAACAACCCGAACAATGGCAACAGCCATTTCACCCGGCTTTTTCTTTTTAAAGTCGTTTTAGGAATTTTTGTTCTTTGACAAGCTTTGTGTTTTTTAGGATGAGCCATCTTGCTAATACTAAGTACCTTGAAATATAAAAAAATTTATATTTCAGACGAGCAAATGCCGCTTCCGAATTGCTCTGCAAACAACGCCACATCAGACGCGTTTACAATTTCATCTTGATTCAGATCTGCTCCCGGATCCCTTGCGGCATAAGATTCAGCAAAATCGGCCAGATCCGATCCGTCAACATTTCCGTCACGGTCGATATCGCTTTCATCGAAAGGGACCAGGCTAAAATGGATGTCATCGTACCCCAACACACTGGCCCAGCCGCCACCCAAACCGCTTTGATGAAAGCTTTCTTCTGTAAGAATCAATTGACAGTTGTAATCGCCCGGGGGAAGAATCAGTTCACCCGGCAGCGCACGCCCTGTTTCCCATTCAGCAAAGATGCCCTCATGGGCACTTCCATAGTCCGTATCGTACGCGTTGGGATTAACGTCCGGAGAAGCTGTAAAGTGATACCAGCGCACCTGGGAATCATTGGGTCCCGGGTTGCGATGGCCCCTGTCATAGGGAGGGGTGTCATCAGCATGAGGGGTAGCCCACAGTACATGGAAGCTGCTGTCCGTTGTAAAATTAGCAGAGGCATTGCCCTGTTCGTCCGTTACGAAAAAATCAAAAAGCAGATACCCTTCAAAGATGTAATCGGGGTCATCTCTATGCGCTTCATAATCGGCATTATTTGAATTACCCGGGTCGGGCTGTTTGCGCCACCACCGGCCGGCATACCCGATTCGTTCATTGGTCCAATCATCCCCATCCGCGCCCCACACTTTCTGCGGTTTGCCGACAAGCTTTATCTGATAGGCGAAGTTGGGTTTAAGTCCGGCAGCAGTCAGCGTACCCGTGAAAGTGTCCGCGGTGTCACAAAATGTTGCCGCAACCGAAGGCTGGTCGTAGGTGAAGCTGCTCCGGTAGTCGTTTTGGTACAGAAAATCGGCGATATCCATCCAGCGAAACGGCGTATCCGGCCACGTGGTTAAATCACCAATGGGCCCCAGTTGAACTGTGGCCGCCCACAGGTTTGTACAGAAAACGAGTGGCAGGAAAATTTTAAATAGCGATGTTAATTTTATCCTCACTATTTAACCAATCTGTTGGATTTTCATATCCTCAGGACTTTGAGCTTTTATTAACCTAGTTTTAATCTGCGTTAATCTGTGTAATCTGTGGATAATTGATTTTAATTTCTTAAATAGCAGTTTCCTCTGTGATCTCTGCCTGCCCTGTGAAATACAAAGTCCATTTCACCGGGGTGCCCTCTGTGGTGAATATTTCTCCCTTTCGACTTTCAGCTTTGAGCCTTGAGCTGATTTAATATGCGAATATATTTTTAAGTTTTTTGACCTAGTTTTAATCTGCGTTAATCTGCGTAATCTGCGGATAAATATTTTTTTGTTCTACGAAATCTGTGGACTGCCTTGAGCCTTCAGCTTTCCAGCCTTTAAACTATGAGCTATCAGCCATCAGCTATGAGCTTTTTTATCTCTGCGCCCTCTGTAGTGAAAATCTTTCAGCAATCTTACGGACAAAAACCGCCGAACTCGACGCTAAAATCCGGCAGCTCGGCCGGATTAAAATCACTGATCAACACCCACAGGTCGCTGCCATCTACATCGCCGTCACCATCATCGTCGTAGTCCCACAGGCAGGCGGTAGCCACGTCGAAGAAGTCGGTATTGTCCATGACTCCGGAGATCATCTCGGCGTTGGGCCCCCGGGCATAGACCGGCACATCTACCCCCGTGTGGCCTGTGGTGGACCAGGTGACCGCGGGATAGTTGTCGACGCCGGCGCCGTTGCTGGTATCAACGGCCAATCCCCCTGTCTCGTGGTCGGCGGTCACGATGATCAGGGTATCGGTGCGACCCGCGGACCATTCGAGCACTTCCTGCACGGCATTGTCAAACTCGATGGTTTCCCAGACCGCCCGGGGCAGGTCGTTATCATGGCAGGCCCAGTCGATGAGGCCGCCCTCCACCATCAGGAAGAACCCGTCGGGATCGTTGTCCAGAATCTTCAGGGCCGTTTCCGTCATTTCGGAAAGGTGCGGCAGATCGCCCAGCCCATCAAACTCGTAAGGGAGTTCGCTGCTGCCGAATTGACCGGAGACCATATCAGCGGCTTCGGTGTCCAGGGCCAGCATCCCGGCTGCATCCGTCACCACGGTGTAGTCGGCGGCCTCCGCGAGTAAAACGCTCATGCCGTTGGCCCCGCCGCCGAAAAGAACGTTGGGCCGGGTCTGGACCAGGTAGTCATTGGCAATGGCTGCGTAGCTGTCGCGGCTGGACTCGTGGGCACCGAAACAGGCGGGGGTGGCGTGGGTGACATAGGTCGTGGTGACGAGGCCCGTGCTCTTTCCGAGGGCTTTAAAATATTCCAGCAGAGTTTCGAGCTCGCCACCGTCGCCGGGATTCGCCACGCTGACAACGTCGTTGTTGACCTTGAAACCGGTGGCGATGGCGGTGGCGGCAGCGGCGGAGTCCGTCACCGATGAGCTGGCGGAGTAAGTGGTCACCTGCCCCTGGTGGGCAAAAGACTCCATCGCCAGGGTACCGGGAGAGCCGTTTTTGTAAATGCCCGCCGCCTTGACCTGTTCAAAGCCCATGCCGTCTCCGATGAGGATGATAACATTTTTCGGTGGGGCTCCGGCGGCAAGCCCGGTCAACACCAGG
>Ga0255055_10003285_pt1 | contig 10958 bp, 9 predicted proteins | sample JV7_2_27_MG_FD_188633 | JGI IMG/M metagenome (GOLD analysis project Ga0255055, IMG submission 188633) | Seawater microbial communities from Jervis Inlet, British Columbia, Canada - JV7_2_27 | ecosystem: Environmental > Aquatic > Marine > Inlet | place: Canada: British Columbia | collected... | reverse complement strand
AAGATATCTCATTCTCTTTTTTCCCGATGTAAGCTATGAGCTTATGCTCAAACTTGAATATCTTTCTTTTTATCTGGCCGTCCCAGCTTTTGTTTTTTTTGCGCAATCTTTTTTCCCGAAATTCTCCAAACGATTTGTTCACCTAATAGCAGTACTTGCTGTTATTTTTTCAGGTGCCGTAATCTTTACCCCGGCAAGATTCTTTTCACACACCCTCAACGCCTACGAAATCTTCATGCTTATTAACATTATATACGGCTTATATGTAATCTTTGCCTCTATGAGACAAAAGCGATTTGAAGCATTTGTTTTTCTCCTGGGTCTTCTTATTTTGTTACTCACAGCGATAAACGACATGTTGCACGTTGAACATATCATCCAGACTGGCTTTTTTGTGCAGTTTGGGATTTTTTTCTTCATTCTGTCTCAGGGTTTTCTCTCCTCCTATCGTTACTCAACAGCCCTGACAACAGTTGAAACCCAGCGCAAAGAACTAAGGGATACCCTTGGATCATACAAGACGGAGATCATCGAACGGGTTCAGGCTGAGGAAGCGCTGGGAGAAAGTGAAGAAAAATACCGAACCATCCTTCACAGCATCGAGGAAGGGTATTATGAGGTTGATCTCGCCGGAAGCCTAATCTTTTTTAATGAATCTTTGCGCAAGCATCTTGGGTATTCAAGGGATGAGTTGATGGGAATGAACAACCGGCAGTTTATGAACGCAGAAACAGCCAGGCGGGTATATAAAACATTTAATACGGTCCTTAAAACCGGAGAGCCCGCCAAAGCATTTGATTGGGATATGATCACAAAAGACGGTACCAAAAAATTTGTCGAGCTCTCTGTATCGTTAATGCGGGATTCAGAAGGCCAGCCGATTGGGTTTCGTGGGGTTGCGCGCGACATTTCTGAACGTAAAGCAGCGGAAAAACTGGCCAAAATCCATCAACAGCAGCTCATGCAGGCCAGTAAGATGGTTGCACTGGGTACTCTCGTCTCCGGGGTGGCCCACGAGGTTAACAACCCCAACAATTTTATCATGTTAAATTCCCCCATCTTACAAGAAGCCTGGCACAATGCCATGCCAATCCTGGAAAAGTATTATGAAGAAAACGGGGATTTTATTCTGGGCGGTATGAAATATACCGAGATGCGCGAAAATATTCCCACCCTGTTTTCCGGTATATCCGACGGTGCCAAAAGGATAAAACAAATCGTTGATGAGCTGAAAAATTATGTAAGAGACAATACCGCCGATCTAAACCAATCGGTGGATATCAATGAAGTATTAAAGTCGGCCGTTTCACTGCTTTCCAACATGATTAAAAATTCCACCCATCATTTTTCGATCAAGTATGGCAACAATGTGCCATTGTTAAAAGGAAATTTCCAGCGCCTCGAGCAGGTGATGATAAATTTAATCCACAATGCCTGCCAAGCCCTGCCTGATGCTAAAAAAGGCATTTTCATTTCCGTAACATTTGATAAACATAAATCGCATATTATGATTAAAGTACGCGATGAAGGCATGGGAATTCCGCCTGAAACGCTTCTGCACATTACCGACCCCTTCTTTACGACCAAACATGATTCCGGCGGTGTCGGACTGGGTTTATCTATTTCATTAAAAATTATTGAAGAGCATGGCGGCAGCATGCCCTTCAAGTCAGAAATCGGTGCCGGCACGACTGTAGAGATCATGCTACCCATTGACCAAGAAAATCAAACAGTGAAAGGGAAACCAGAATGACTGAATCAACCTATCCTCATTTCCCCGTCATGATGGTGGATGATGAAGCCCAGGCCATAACCAGCTTTGAAATGACGCTGCGCTCGGCAAATATGAATAACTTTATCCGCTGTCATGACAGCCGCGATGTCATACCGCTGCTTTCCAGCCAGGAGATCGAAGTCATGCTGCTGGACTTGAGAATGCCGCATATATCGGGCGAAGAGCTGCTTCCGATGATAACCAGTGACTACCCTGAAATTCCGGTTGTCGTTGTAACCGGCTCAAACGATGTGGATACTGCCGTAAAGTGCATGCAATACGGCGCATTTGACTACATACTGAAACCGGTTGAGAAAAGCCGTCTGATTGGTGGCGTCAAACGGGCGGTCGAACTCCGAGAATTACAGCGCGAAAATCAGTTACTGAAAGCCCATGTATTGTCCGATGAACTGGAAAAGCCTGAGGCCTTCTCAGAAATTATTACGGTCAGCACCAGCATGCGGTCCATTTTTCAATATATCGAGGCCATCGCCAACAGCCCGCGGCCGGTGTCGATAACCGGAGAAACCGGTGTCGGCAAAGAATTAATCGCCAAATCCGTTCACACCTTAAGCAATCGTGAGGGCGATTTCGTGCCCGTGAACGTGGCCGGCCTGGACGATCATGTTTTTGCGGATACACTCTTTGGCCACAAAAAGGGCGCTTTTACGGACGCCCGCGAAGCACGCAACGGTCTAATTGAGCGGGCAGCGGGGGGTACGCTTTTCTTAGATGAAATCGGAGATCTGAGCACGACTTCCCAGGTAAAGCTTTTGCGTCTTTTACAGGAGGGGGAATTTTTCCCTCTGGGGTCTGATGTTGCCAAACGTTCCGATGCTCGCATCGTGGTGGCCACGAATCAAGACCTTGAGGCACTGCAGTCATCCGGACAGTTTCGCAAAGATCTGTATTACAGGCTTTGTGATCATCAAATTCGCATACCGCCGCTGCGCAGGCGCCGGGAGGATTTGGCGGTTCTGGTTGAGCATTTTTTAGAAAAGGCGTCTAAAACTTTAGATAAAAAGAAACCGACACCTCCGGTAGAACTGACCACACTGCTATCAACCTATCATTTCCCGGGCAACATCAGGGAGCTTGAATCCATGATCTTTGATGCGGTCAGCAGCCATACATCCGCCAAGCTGTCCATGGACTTGTTCAAAACCCACATCTCTAAAAAACATCCGATCTCCTCGGCCGATGCGGCAGGTTCACGCCCCGAAAAGGGAACCCTGATCAGCTTCTCGCATCAATTGCCCACACTCAAACAAATCGAACAATTGTTAGTTGATGAAGCCATGAAAAGATCCAACGATAATCAATCCATTGCGGCGCTGAGTTTGGGAATATCGCGCCAGGCATTGAACAAGCGCCTCAAAAAGACTAATCAAAAAGAATCGGCATAAATGGATTTTTCTTGACATTTAGATGCGTTTCAACATATTAAAATACCAGCAGTATGCTTGCTTGGAGTGCATTCGCACACCTGCAATTCGCTCTCATTATCAAATCTATTCTGTACTCATCTTTGCCTGTTGATGTGCGTTTCTCAACTTTTGGTATTCTCTCATTTTGTGAAGCTTTATATAGTGGTTGTCAAAAAAACGTTCCGGTATTCAAACGTTTTTTTCTACAACCACTTATGCCGCACTTCCGCATTCTGGAACATTATTATGGAAAACGGTATAAAATCGTAGCCGTATAAGCTTATCTATTATTTCACGAATGACCAAAAATAAATGGAAAGGAGGAACGCATGAAAAAACAAATCATTAATTATGAAACGCTGGTAAAGATTACCGGTGCCATTTCCTCCATAAGGGATCCGGAGGAAGTGGTTCTGGTAACTGTAGAAAGCGTCAAAACCGCTCTGGATGTAAAGGGATGCACGCTGTTTTTAATCAACCGCAAGACAAATGAACTCAAAATTGCGGCTTCGTACGGACTCAGCCAGAATTATCTCGACAAGGGACCGATTAGTTCTTTAAAATCCATCGCCGAATCTCTCGAGGAAGGACCCGTAGCGATTTATGATGTTTCAGATGATCCGAGGCTTCAGTATCCTGAAGAAGCCAAAAAAGAAGGTATCGCCTCTATCTTGTCGGCACCGATTAAAGTCCATGACAACCTAATCGGAGCACTGCGCGTTTATACATCTCAACCCTGGGAGTTTACCTTGGAGGATGTAAATTTTGTCCAGGCGGTGGCCCAAATCGCAGGAATGGCGATCGATTTGTGCCGGCTCAACAAGGGCTATAAAAGCAGTATTGAAATTCTAAAAACGATGCGGGATCCGAAGCTGTTGAAATCCGCATGACACCCAGGAATGGAGATGTCCATTTATTGGACGTCTCCATTATATCTATGCGAAGCTATCTCAAAAATGTGGATCACGTTTTTAGGTTGGGCCGCCTCAGGCGGATTGAGATAGGTTCTCGTATACGCCTCTTGCTCTCACCTATTAAAACATCTTAATCTATCGATTTAGAAATGTTCGTAAAACCTTCTGATTTTTTATGCTTGCCTCCATAAAACGCCTCATGGTAAAAAATATCTAAGTTTGAACCTGTCAGGCCGAAGTTACCACCACATTGTTAACTTCTTCACAGCCAACTTACCAATTTGAGGTATAAAGGTTAGCTGTCAAGTTTTTTGCGAATATGCTGATATCATTATTAATATAAGGAATGCACACCGATTGGAACCCATCTCAAAAATGTGGATTAAGATGGGTTCTAGAGTAAATTCGAGTACGAATATTCCACAGTGTCTGAAACATGGACGAAAACCCTGAAAATAGAGACAACGCTCGCGTAGATTATAAATCACCGGTAACTATCGAAAACTTGAAAGCCGGCGTTATATATCAGGCCAGAATGCTCGATTACAGTAAACATGGCCTGTATTTTGAGACCGACAGTTTGCTGCGCCTGGGTGAAGAGGTTTTCATCGGGATCGAATATTCACCGTACTCTGATTCTCGTGATACTTATGAATGTTTGCGTGCAAAAATAATGTGGCGCCGGGAATTGCCCACTTCTTATTTTAAGTATGGCTACGGTGTTAAATACAGCATTGATTATGATAAACAGCGTTCACAACACAGTAATTTGAAAATAGTAGAAGACCAAAGGAAACATCATCGCAAACCGTATTTCAAATCCATTGTTTATGCCACCAAAAACCATCTTAAAAATGCTAAAACAAAGAATATTAGCCCTTCCGGCGTCTTTATCGAAACCGCTGACTCCCTGCGCGTCGGACAAACAATTACGCTGGCAGTTCCACTAAAAAAGGCGAAAACGGCTCGAATTAAAGCTAAGGTGGTATGGTCAAGCCCGGACGGATTCGGGGTAAAGTTTTTACGCATCAAAAAAAAATAAGCCTTTAATCGTTTTGAGCCTATTTTTATCATCACATCAAGTTTAGGAGGATAAAATGACCGCAGCAATTATTATCGGGGGGATTATTCTTTTGGTAATCATAACGGTAGCTGCTATTTACAACAGTCTTGTCACGCTGCGAAACCGCTACAAAAATTCATATTCCCAAATCGATGTCCAACTCAAACGCCGCTATGACCTGATACCGAACCTGGTTGAAACCGCAAAGGGTTACATGAAGCATGAACGCGAAACCCTGGAAGCCGTCATTAACGCCAGAAACAGCGCTTTAAGTGCCAGTCAGAAAGCATCCGGAAACCCCGGCGATCCGGCCGCGATGAAAGATCTGGCCAGCGCAGAAACCTTGCTTACGGGAACCTTAGGCCGACTTTTTGCTCTGGCTGAAAATTATCCTGACTTGAAGGCGAACCAGAACATGCTGCAGCTCCAGGAAGAGTTGACGTCTACTGAAAACCGCGTCTCCTTTGCCCGCCAGGCATTTAACGATTCAGTTACCTCTTACAATATTGCCTGCGAAAAATTTCCCCACACGATCATAGCGGGCATGTTTAATTTTTCTCAGGCACAATTACTGGAATCCACCGAGGCTCCCGAAGAAAGAAAAGCGCCCAAAGTATCTTTCTAGTTAGAAGTGCCTAAAGTGACTAAATGGATTTTTTTAAAGAACAGGATAAATCAAGAACAAAAACCACTCAGTTGATCGGTTTGTTTGTTCTGGCCGTGTTGGCTGTAGTGTTAGCTGTTTATGCGATTGCTATCTTTATTATGTTTTCCCATGGCGCCCGCCAACCGGGCTTCAATCCTGCGGAATTTCACTGGGTCCAGCCCCAGTTAGGATTCTGGGTGGTCAGCGTCACCCTGCTGGTTATTTTTATCGGCAGTATAACTAAAATTATGGGTTTGGCGAAGGGCGGTAGTTCTGTCGCTGAAAACCTGGGTGGAAGACTCGTCAACGCTTCTACCGCAGATCCCGACGAGCGCAAGCTTATAAACATTGTTGAGGAGATGTCGATTGCCTCCGGTATTCCGGTGCCCCAGGTTTACATTCTCGACCGCGAAAAAGGCATCAATGCGTTTGCCGCCGGGTATGCTCCCAATGATGCGGTCGTTGCGGTCACCCGCAACTGCTTGAAGCTGTTAACCCGTGATGAAATGCAGGGTGTTATCGCCCATGAATTCAGCCATATCTTAAACGGTGACATGCGTTTGAACATTCGTTTAATCGGTTTTCTCAGCGGAATCATGGTTCTTGCCAACATCGGATATCTTATTCTGCGATCCAGATCCGGAAGCAGAAAAAGCGGCGCCCAAATTGTTCTGCTAGGAATCGGCCTGTTGGTTATCGGATTTGTGGGCCAATTATTTGGCAGAATCATTCAAGCGGCGGTATCCCGTCAGAGAGAATATTTTGCGGATGCCTCGTCGGTTCAATTCACGCGAAATCCCGAAGGCATTTCAGGGGCGTTAAAAAAAATCGGCGGATTTAAGCCGGGATCCAGGATTCGATCACCCAATGCCGGAGAAATATGCCATATGTTCTTCGGAAAAGCCATTCGCACTTTATTTACCACCCACCCGCCGTTAGCAGACAGAATTCAGCGCCTCGAACCTGATTTCGATGGACACTTCATTCCGCTAAAGATCTCTGACGAAGAACCCGAGCCGGTTACGCCTGAGCTCAAAAAGCCTCAAGCAGGTCCTATAAAGCCGCCGGTCGCAGCATTTGCCATCGCGGCCGATTCGGTTATCAAACGACCGGGCAACGTCACTTCGCAAGATCTTAACCAAAGCCGGAAGATTTTGGTCGCAATTCCAGATAAAGTCAAAACCGAACTCGGTGACATCCTGGGATCGATCTTAATCACCTGCGCACTATTATTAGATAAGGATCCGGCCGTAAAAAGCAGACAGATCAAAAAACTGCAAAAGGTTGTGCCGGCTGCAATCAATCGGCAGATTTTACTTCACGAAAACGAATTGAAAGATGTAAATCCTCAACTGCGGCTTGCCATCATGGATCTGGCTTTACCGTCTTTACGGCAGATGTCCGCACGGCAGTTTACAAAATACCAGGAGATTATTCAGATCCTGGTGGAAGCCGACGCAAAGCTTTCCCTGTTTGAGTTTGCGCTCCAGGAAATTATTACCCACCGGCTGGGAGCGACCTTCAGGCGTCAAAAAAAAGAAATCGTTTATAAAAACATCGCGTCACTGGCGTCGGATGCCGTCAATATCCTCTCAAAGCTGGCCCACGTCGGACATTCCGAAGAAGCTGCAGCGCGGGCAGCTTTTAATTTCGGTTGGGCCAAATTACATATACGTGATTCCCGCTGGGATTTCCTGCCGGCCACCAAGGTGTCGTTTAACGCTTTGCACGTTGCCATGCAACGTTTTTCACGCGCCACTCCGGGTGTTAAAAAAACCATCCTGGACGCCTGTGCGCACTGCGTGCTGCACGACCAAAAAGTTACGGCAGATGAGGCCGAGATTTTACGTGCCCTTGCCTATTCGTTCGACATACCGCTGCCGCCTTTTATTGAGAGTTGGACTGATTGATCCGGACTGCTGCAAAGGGTACTAGTGTTGCGTCCTGCAAAAATTTTACAAAAGTCATAATGACTCTGGCGCCTGCTAGAGAGGGAATGTAAATTGTTCGGATTCAGTGATGATCAGAAGCGGGTAATATGCGGCGGGCGGTCCAATAGTATTTACCCCAGTAATACCGGTCGATTTTCGATACGGTCACGCCTTTGTTTTTGGAGGCATGCACGAATTCGGACCCACCCAAATAAATGCCTACATGACGCGGATAGGACGGCGGCTTAAAAAACACCAGGTCCCCGGCCCGAAGTTTCCCGAAAGGTACCGGCTGCCCCTGTCCTACCTGAGCTCGAGTAGTGCGCGGCAAGTCAATGTTAAAGACATCTTTATAGACCGCTTTCACAAAACCGGAGCAATCGATTCCCCGGCTACCGGTCCCCCCCAGGCGATGCCGGGTTCCATTCCAATGCCTGTATTCCTCGCGCAGACGTTTTTCAATTTCAGCACCGGCAGAATCGCGTTTTGCGACTTGAGGATGCGCTGAACCTGTGGTTGTCACGCCGGACTGTTTTGGGGGTGCCGCACATGCCGAAATCAGGATGGAATTATCCTCAGATTTGGTTTCTATCCGCAAAGCCATTTCTTATCCCATATAGAGCCTTAAAAATATATTCACCACCAAAAGCGCAAATATAGACGGAACAATCATGGCCTTGGCCCTTAAATCGGGGCTGGTGATTATATCTTTTAAACTTAAATAACCCCTGCTCAGACCGAAATATAGACCGCATAACAGTAATATCCCCTGGATGAGGGGTATGGATTGCGGATAAAAAGGTTGCAAAGGAAAATCGGCGCTGCCCAAAATATCCCAGCCCAACCCTAAAGGATCAGACAGGACATTGAGGATATAACCATAGTTCACCATCAGCATCGGCAAACTGAAAGCGATCCAGGCAAATATACCAATTGGAATGAGTATGTAAGCCAGTCGCAAAATAACGGTCCGGTTGTCCTCCTGACTCCCTGCAAAGCGCCTGGCCGCGCGTGCGACAAGGGCGAAAATGCCAGGGAACACCCCCAGCGCCAGAATCCAAATTAAAGCAACATAAATAAGAAAGGGAAGGATTTGTCTGCTTTCGGTCACGTTGGCGGCATCTTTAATAAAGCCCCAGGGACCCGACATGGTAATACTGAAGACAATGGCCACCACCAGCATGATGATCGCATTGAACATTTCATCATAGCCTTTCAATTTCCGGTCGGAGCCGAAAGGCCGGATAAAAACACCAACGTTGTCTTTGGGACAGCTCTTAATGCACTCCGTGCACAACCCGCAGTAGTTGTTGCGTTTCATGGTGCCGATATACTGTTTCCAGGGACAGGCCCAGCCGCCGGGTCCTCCGGCATAACATGACTTTTCTTTATGTTTCTTGCACGTCTCGAAGTCAACGGCCCTGAGCTCGGTCATCGAGGCCATGGAGTAAGTGCCTAAGAATCCGCCCACCGGACAAAGATATTGGCAAAAAACCCGGCGGCGATAAATGAGCGCAAGCAGCAGACTCATGACCAGGATAATCAGAAACAGCAATGCCGTGGCAATCGGGCGCGTAATCAGTATAATACCAAAAGAAATCAGGGCCAGAAAAAGGATATTTTGCAGCCAGATGTTGTCCATTAATTTGGGCCAGTCCTTTTGCAGACCCGTGAACCGGTGGTGCAGCGCTTTAAATGGCTTCTGGACATAGCGAACCGCCGTAAAACTTTTGCGGCTGAGCCACTCCGCGGGCGCAGGCAATGGACATACCATACACCAAATTCTGCCGCCCAGCGGTACGATAATGGCTTTGAGGACAAACCACCACAGAATCCAGACGAAGATAATCGCAATGTTACGATTGCCCACCGGGCTGCCCCACAGACTGCTGACTATAAAAAGATAAAATACGACAAAATTCGGCAGAATAATCAAAAATTGAAAACTGCGCAGCTTAAGGATTTTTTTAAGCCACGGAAATTTTTCCAGAAGATTGATGCGTCGAAAGCCCGAAAAGCTGGAGCCGGAATCTGTTCGGAAATAGACCAACAGGCTGAACACCAGCCAGATGGATAGGGATATAAACAAATAATAGGGATTATTCGGTCTTACGATTAATTCACCGGTCATAAAAGGATGCAGGTTCCCGCAGGTTTGGGTACAGCGAAAGGTAAACTTGCCGGCTTTATCGGTCCCAAATTCGACTTCGGAAACCCTGTCCCAGTCGGCCTGAAGTTTGCCGTTCTCGTCTTCCCAGGTGTACTTTAGAAAGGTCGCACCTTTCCGCATGATAAATTCAACCGGATGTCCATCCAGAAGGAAACCGTGGGTGGCATCAAGGGAGGTCGGCTTTAAAACAATCTTATCGCCTTTATTTACAATGATCCTTGATGGGGAATAGCCGTACTTTTTGGCCTCAAGTGCAAGGGTGTGGGTACGGGTCTTGGCGGGTAACAACTGAATTGACAACGGAATCGCCACTGCCACAACCAGAGTCAAAATAATTAAAATCCAGGCTTTTTTTCTGTTCATCTTTAGAGGTCATCACTTATGCAATTTAAGATAGAACCCATCTCAAAATGTGGATCAGGGTTCAGGGCAAGGCGTCCCGTGAATTGATAACGGAGCGTACACGCAGTACGTGAGTATTTCAATTCATGGGAGGATGCACCTTAATACAATAAGATCGATGCTGAATCAGGCTCTGCGTGACAACGCAGCCCTGGGCACTTAGACGCATTTTTGAGATGGGTTCTCTAATCAGTTTGCTGATTTCGGATTTAAATCGGCAACATAGCTGTCGGTCAGGTACTCAAACAAAGCGATTGAGTTTTTACCTTCCCACTCCCGGGGTCCCAAAGCTTTGCCGATTATTCTTCCGTTCTTATCGAGAATAAATGTTGTCGGTATGGAGCGTATGCCCAACCCGGCGCCGACATCTCCGGTGGTGTCTAAAAGGGTTGTGAACGTCAGCTTATATTCCTTGTAAAATTGTTTTACCCTTGAAGCCGATTCCTGTAAATTTATTGCCACCATTACAAAATCTCTGTCTTTAAAGGTCTGATGTAATTTCTCCATAGACGGCATCTCGATAACACAGGCAAGACACCAGGTGGTCCAAAAATTGATAAACACAATTTTGCCCCTGAATTCGGAAAGGCTGATGGGCCGGCCGGTTGGATCTTGGAGCTTAATCTCAAGC
>Ga0255055_10003284_pt1 | contig 10958 bp, 13 predicted proteins | sample JV7_2_27_MG_FD_188633 | JGI IMG/M metagenome (GOLD analysis project Ga0255055, IMG submission 188633) | Seawater microbial communities from Jervis Inlet, British Columbia, Canada - JV7_2_27 | ecosystem: Environmental > Aquatic > Marine > Inlet | place: Canada: British Columbia | collected... | reverse complement strand
GGCTGATCGATACGTTCTCCTACCGGCCCGAGTACTACGAGTTCGAGGAGCGCGACGCGCCCATCAACTATTTCGAGCTGGGGCCTCAGAACTCGCGCAACTTCCGTGCGCTCAAGGTGTGGCTCGCTCTAAGGCAGGCCGGCAGGGCGGGGTACGAGCAGATGGTCCGCGACGACATCGCACTGGCGAGGGCGATGCACGCGGCGGTCGACGCGCATCCCGAGCTCGAGGTGCGCACCTGCAACCTGAGCATCGTGACGTTCCGGTACGTGCCCTCCGGCCTGTCCCCCGGCGACGAGCCTGCCGAGGCGTATCTCAACGAGCTGAACCGGGTTCTGGTCGACCGGCTGCAGGTGGGCGGCGAGTTGTTCTTATCCAACTACGTCACCGACGGCGCGTACCTGCTGCGCGCGTGCATTACCAATTTCCGGACCACGCTCGGCGACGTAGAGGCGCTACCGGGAATCGTGGCGCGGGTGGGTGGGGAGTTGGATCGGGAGATGCGTCCGGAGGAATTGCAGTGAACGCGGACGCCAGGACGCCGCACGGGATCCTCCTTGTTGGGGGAACGTTGGATGATGGACCGAACGGTACGGGGCGCAGAAAGTAGAGTGTTCTGAGGCTCGAGTAGGCTGTTTTGCGGTCGCAGTCGGGCATTTTGAAGGTTCAAAACGATGTCTTGAAGCTTCAACACGACCTTCTGAAGGTTGCAATCGACGAATCGAAGCTTCAAAGCACCCTTCGACGCTTCAAGACGCTGATTGCAACCTTCAAAACGATCAACTGAAGCTCCATAACGGCCTACTGAGGCCGCAGAACAACGTGCTTGAAACGATGCCGAGCGCCCGTAACTACGCTCCCGACAACGACTTAGGCCGACTCCCGCCGTGGAGGCGCGCCGCACGGGATGCTCCTCCCGATGACCACTCCGATACCCGCGGCGCCGAGCAACCCAATGACGCGGAACTCAGTAAGGCGCTTCCTCCACGTGCACCGACTCACCCAGCAGGATGGCCTGGAGCGTCTCTCCGGGCGCCACCTCGTTCACGTCCTCCGGAACGACCAGCAGCGCGTCGGCACTCGCCATCGATGAGAGCATCCCGGAGCCCTGCGGGCCGGTGAGCCTGGCGCTGAGCACTCCAGAGGTTTCGGAAACTTGCACCCGCAGGAAGTGCATGAGTGAGGCCGGCGTCCTCAGCGCTTCCTCCACACGCACCGACACCGCGCGGCGGAACGGCTTCGTGTGGCCCAGGAGCCTGCGGATCGCCGGGCGCACGAACAGTTCGAACGTGACCATCGTGCTCACCGGGTTCCCCGGGAGGCCGAGCCACGGCACCCCGCTCAGGAGACCGAACCCCACCGGAGCACCAGGGCGCGTGCGCAGGCGCCAGAACTTCATGTCGCCGCCCCGCAGCTCCAGCATCTTGCGCAGGTGGTCGTGCTCTCCCACGCTCATGCCGCCGGAGGTGACGAGCAGGTCGGCGTCGGCGGCCCGGTCGAGCCGCCGCTCCAGGTCGTCGGGATCGTCGCGGGCGATGCCCAGGTCCAGCAGGACGCCGCCCGCCTGCTCCAATGCGGCGCGCATGGCGTAGCTGTTCGAGGAGGCGATCTTGCGTCCGGTCAGGATCGCCTCGCGCTCGTCGAGGTCGGCTATCTCGTCGCCGGTCGAGAGGATGGCGACCGTGGGCCGCCGGTGCACTTCGACGTGCGCCATCGCCATCGATGCCAGCACGCCGATCCGGGAGGGGCTCAGCTCCGTGCCCGGCTCGAATACGACCGTGCCGCTCTCGATGTCCTCGCCCCGCCTGCGCACGTTGCGTCCCGCATCGCGCGAGCCGGTGATCCGCACGCGGCGGTCCTTCAGTTGGGCGGTGTCCTCCTGCCGAATGACGCAGTCGGCGCCCTCCGGAACCGGGGCGCCCGTGAAGATGCGGGCGCATTGTCCCTTGCCGATCGTACGTAGCGGGAACGTGCCGGCCGCGATCTCCTCCACTACGTCCAGAACAGTCTCCCCGTCTTTGCGGAGATCGCCGCTGCGCAGCGCGTAGCCGTCCATCGCCGAGTTGTCCCACGGTGGGATGTCCAGAGGGCTGATCACCTTCCGTGCGAGCACCTGTCCCAGTGCCTCGCCCAGGAGCGCACTGTGGGCCGGAAGCGGCTCGACCTCGGCCAGTATGGCGCGGGCCGCCTCCGCGGCGCTCAGGCGTTTGCGCAGTGCGTCAGACATTGAGTTGCAAAGCGAAGGCCGCGGGACTCGCCGCTACGACGTAGCGGCGTGTTGCTCGCGCCACAGCGTCTCGGCCCGGGCGAGGTCCTCAGGGTCGTTCACGTTGAAGAAGAGAACCTCCGGGTTGCCGTGGGTCGTTATCTGCTCGAGCGAGAGAGTCCCGGCGCGCACCTCGGAGTGGAAGACGGTGGTCCTGAGGTCCTCCCTCTCGATGCTGCGGCGGATCGGATCCTCGCACGCGGGGCCGTACACTCCGCACAGCGGCTCGACCCCCAGCGGTCCGCGGCTCTCCGGCAGGAACACGTCGTAGTCGGCGGAGTGCGACACCAGGTCCCCCAGCACTCCGGGCGTGATGAACGGCATGTCCCAGCCGACTACGAGGACGGGCCCCTCGCCGGCCGCTACCGCGGTGAGAATGCCTCCCAGGCTGCCGCGGTGCCGGATCACGTCCTCGACGACCGTGAGTCCGGGGCGCCACTCTGCCGCATCGGGTGCGTTCGCGATGAGCGTGGGAGGGGATCCCATAGCGGCGATCACTGCTTCGACGACCCGGTCCAGCGCACGAATTCCACCGACGTACTCGAGCCCCTTGGGACGGCCACCGAAGCGGCTCGCGGCGCCGCCCGCAAGCACCGCGCTACGCACGCGTCAGTACCTCCGTCCCCGCTTCTTTTCCAGCACTATGCTGAAGCCGAACGTGACGGCGAACGCGTTCATGTAGTAGTTCTCGGTCGGTGCGATCCCGACCACGGCGGGACCGGTGACGCGCTGCATCTGGATTAGGTGGTCCCTGACCTCGAAGCTGACCAGGTACGACGGCGAGAGGGGGATAATCACGCCGAGGGCGATTCCGGCAGTGGGTGCGACCCTCGTACCACTGCGGTCCTGAATGATGACGCGCTCCTGGATGCTGTTGTCGTCGCCGACGAAGACTCCCGATGCCTCTACGACGCTGGTGTTGCGCAGCGATACGCCGCCCTGCAGCCGCACGTAGGGACTGAATGCTCCACGCGGTGAGAAGCGGTAGTTGGCGCCCAGGTAGAAGCCGGTGGTGGAGGCGGTGGGCTGGATCTGGTCCATGGTCTCACAGACCTGCGCGTTGCGCCGCTGCGGGTCGAGGCCGCTCTCGAAGACCATCGTGCAGGCATCGTCGATGACCTGACCCAGGTACTCCGCCTCGAACGAGAATCCGAGGTGCGCCGACGTGTAGAGCGTCGCCGTGAGACCCACTGCGAGGCCCGATGTCAGCTGGCGCGAGATGCGCATCGTGTCGAATGCCGCGCCCCCGATTATCGCGACGGGCTGCCTGTCGACCGTCCACAAGTTGCCGCCGAACACGACGCCCGCGTTGACCGTGAAGAACAGCCGGGGCTGGGCTCCCTCCTGCGCGGCGAGCGGCGCGGCCGTCGCAGTCGCGGCAATCAGGAGCGCAGCAGCAGCTGCAGCTGCTCGCTGGAACCCGGTTCTACTCATCGCCATAGTAGTCGGCATATAGGTGTGGTTCCTCGTGCACGCGCACGTGCTCCAGGCGAACCGCCGCGGGCAGGTGCGGCGCGATCCGGTTCCAGATGTGGACGGCCAGGGCCTCCACGGTAGGAACCTCTTTGCCGAAGGCAAATTCCGGCACGTCGTGGTTCAGGTGCCGGTGATCGAACCTGTCGCAGATCTCCTGCTGCAATACCCGGTCGAAAGCGCCCAGGTCCATGACCATGGAGGTCTCGGGGTCCGGCGTTCCGGCCACGGTGACGGCGCACTCGTAGCGGTGACCGTGTCCGTGCTCGTTGGCGCAAGCGCCGAACACTTCCCGGTTCCGCTCCGCCGACCACTCCGGCCGGTGGTAGCGGTGTGCCGCATTGAAAGCGACGACGCGGGTGAGCCGCACGGTGGGCATTGGCAGAATCTAGCTCCGATTCAGAAGACCCGCACGGCCATCGCCTTGAACGAGAGCACGACCTCGGTTCCTATGTGCAGGCCGAGTTGCTCGAGAGCTCCGCGCGTGATGTGTACGGCGAGGTCCACGCCTACGTCCACCAGGAGCGTCACCCCGCCGCGACCGTCGTCGCCGACCCGCGTGACCTTGCCGCGGAACTCGTTGCGCGCGCTGGACTGCAGCGGCGCCAGGCTCACCAGGATTTCGTCCGGGGGGATCGCTATGGTGACGGTCCCCGATTTTTCGGTCACGACCAGAACCTGGAGCGGCCCGACCGAAGCCGGCTTGGGGCCGTCGCCCTCCGGCAGCACTGTGCGGAACAGATTCTCGGGGGTGACCGGGGATGCGCGGCCGTCGGCCAGCGCGATCAGCGTGTCGGACCAGCGGTAGGCGTCCTCCAGCTGGTGCGATGCGAAGCACACTGCGGCGCCGCGCGCGCGCTCCTCTTCCAGCGTCTGATAGAGCTGTGAGATGGCGGCGCGGTCGGCCACTCCGGCCGGCTCGTCAAGCAGCAGTACGTCCGGCTCGAGCGCGACGGCGCGCGCCACGGCCACCCGCTGCGTCTCCCCGGCGCTGAGGTCGGTGGCCTCGCGCTCAGCGAGGTCAGCCACCTGGAGCCGCTCCAACGCCACTCCGGCGCGTTGCTCCGCCTCGGGTCCCCGTGCGCCATGCAGCGACAGGGCATAGAGCAGGTTGTGTCGTACTGTGCCGCGGAACAGGTAGGGTTGCTGCTCGACCAGTGTCACTCGGCGGCGCGCGTCCCGTCGCTGCGCCGCGGTCTTGATGGTCGTGCCGTCAAGACTCAGCGAGCCGGCCACGGGCCGCTCCACGAAAGCGAGGAGGCGCAGCAGCGTGCTCTTGCCGGAGCCGTTGGGGCCAACGAGTGCCGTCGCGTTGCCGGCTTCCAGTTCGATCGCGTCGATCGAGAGGACGGGCCGCTTCCCGTATGCGTGCTCGAGCCCGGCGGCGCTAAGCATCGCCGCGGCCCTGGAACAGCTGCAGCAGTACGTTCACCGTCAGGGCGAGAGCCAGGAGCACCAGCCCCAGCGCCACGGCGAGAGCGAAATCGCCCTGAGAGGTCGCCAGCGCCACCGCCGTGGTGAGCGTGCGCGTGTAGTGGCGGATGTTGCCGCCCACGATCATCGCCGCGCCAACCTCGGCCAGCACCCTGCCGAATGCCACGACGACCGCTGCGAGAAGCGCGAATCTGGCGGCGCGTGCGACAGCCAGGTGCGCGCCGAGGGGTCCCGCTCCCAGGGTCAGCGCCGTGCGCCGCACTCTGGGATCGATGCCCTGTACGGCCGCGGCGGTGAGCGCCGCCGCGATCGGCGCGGCCAGCACCACCTCGGCGATCACTATGGCCCACCACGTGTAGAGGATCCCGGCGCCGCCGAACGGTCCCTGCCTGGCGAACAGTCCCCAGATCAGCACGCCGACCACCACGGTGGGGAAGGCGAGCATCGTGTTGAGCACAGTTATGGCTGCGCGCCGGCCCCAGAAGCGGGTGGTCCCGACCATGAAGCCGACGGGGACGCCGATGCCACAGGCGAGGAGGGTGGAGATGCCGGCGACGCGCAGCGACAGCAGAGTGATGTCCAGTACTTCGGTGTCGCCACCCGCGATCAGCTCGAAGCCGCGCTTCAGGCCGTCAGCGAAGAACTCCAAGAGCTACTTCATCCGGATCGCGTACCCCACCGAGATGAGCACTTGTGGGTTGGCGGTCCACTCCGTGTCTGTGTTGGTCAGGGGATTCAGCACGGGTGGGACGTCCTCGGTCGGGTTGAGGAAGGCGATGGGGTACTTGAGCTGCCAGAACACGTCCCTGAACTCGAAGCGCAACGCAATGCGTGAGCCGAGATGCCAGCGCGTACCGACTACGAAGCCGGCCGTGAACTTGGTGTTGAACTCGAACCCGCTCAGAGAGTCCTCCGGAACGTCTCCGCCGAACGCCAGCCCGAGCGTTCCACCGAAGTAGGGCGCGAACCCCCTCCAGGTCTTGGTCCCCGTCAGGACCAGCCCAATGGTGGATTCCAGCATGAAGACGCTGTTCGGGGCAGTGCCCAGGAAGCGCTCGTCGAGGGGAGCCTCGGGGTCTATGAGATTGCGCTGCAGACTGCCGTACGTGGCGGAGAATCCGAGCATGCCCGGTCCGCCGATCAGCCAGTCCACCCGGGCTCCCAACAGGGGGCCGTCGTGCGGGCCCACACCCAACTGGCCGCCGGAGCCCCAGGAGTAGCCGCCGGTGGCGGACAGCAGCCACTTGGCGCGAACGTCACGGTACGGCGAGGACTCGGGCGGGTGTCCCACCTGGGCGGCGGCGGCAGTCGGCAAGACGAGCAGCAGGGCGGCGCAGGCCGCCCTGAATGAGTACACTACACCGGTACGTGCGAGGTTTGACATCGACTCGGATGACTCCTACAATGCCCTCGGAAATCCAGGATGAGGCAATCTAGCCACCTCCTACCGGCGCTTCCAGCCTGCGCTGCACTCCTGGTCCTGACTCTGGGGCCGGGGGCGGCTCTGTTACCGGCACAGCAGGAGTTTCGAGTCCTCCGTACCGAGAACTTCCGGCGGGAGCCGTCGGGGCGCGCGCCGCTCCTGGCGACGGTGAACGCCGGAGTCGAGCTCCCCGCCGACTCCGTTACGGATCAGTGGGTGCAACTGGTGCTCGAGGGCTGGGTCTGGGCGCAGTCCCTGGCTCCCACGAGCCAGCCGGGATTCGACGTGAGCGTGAGTCCGGGGCGGGGCGAGAACCTGCGAGCGGCCCCCAACGGCCGCGTTCTGGGCCGGCTCTCGGAGGGATGCCTGCTCGTGGAGCTGGATCGGGAACCTGGATGGGTCCGTGTCCGTAGGGTGGCATGGATGTTCCGGGGCTCCGTGGAGCCGGTCGGAGCGGCAGCGCGAGCGGCCGCGCGGGCCCCAGTAGCGGCCACCAGCTCGGCCCAGATCGGGCTCGATTGGGCGGTCACTGCCGACCGGGCCCGGCTCTATCGGACGCCGGATGGGGACTCGGCCGGTTCGCTCGCGCCCGATGCTTCGGTCCGCGTCCTGGCCCGCTCCGGCGAGTGGGTGCGGGTCCAGACCGAGGGGTGGGTGCGCGAGAGCGACCTCAAGCCGTCCTCCCCCGGCGTGCTGGTGGGGGTGAGCGGCGCCGAGGTTCGGTCCAACCCGCGGGAATTCGAGGGCGCGCTGCTCCAGTGGGTCGTGCAGTACATCGCGATCCAGAGTGCGGACGAGCTGCGCCGGGAGATCCCCGAGGGGCAGCGTTACGTGCTGGCTCGCGGGCCTCTGCCCGAGGCCGGGTTCGTCTACATAGTGCTCGACGACGTCCAGCTCACGGAGATCGAACGCCTCGATCCGCTCACGGAGCTGGTCATAATCGGGCGAGTCAGGACGGCGCGGTCACAGTACCTGGGGAACCCGGTACTGGATCTGGTCGACCTCGCGGTCCGGAGGTAGAGAGGGAGCAGTCATGAACGACAATCTGAAATCGAAGATCGTGCGCCGACTCGACGATCTGCCGGACGACATGGGCCGGCAGGTGCTGGACTACCTCGACTTCCTGGAGTCGAAGTACAATCTGAGCCGCCGCGCGCCGTCCACCGTGCAGCGGCTGGCGGAGAACATCGAGGACAGGATCGGGATCGGGAGCGTCACGGACATGGCCACGAAGGGAGCTGCCCAGGTCGCGGAGGCGGCCAGCAAGATGATGGAGGGGCTGGCATCAGCCGGGCGCGTGGTGGCGGACGAACTGACCGCGACGCCGTCCAAGGAGGGTGAGGAAGGTGAGGAAGAGGCCGGGGCCGCCCCCACCGAGGAGCAGGACGAGGAGGAGAAGAAGGACGAGAAGGAGGAAGCCGAGGACGCTTGACCAGTACCCGGGGGGGCGCGTAACTTCCTTCATGGTACGAGCAATCGAACGGCACACGACCCGCCCAGCGCCTCCGGCGCGGCGGGTCTTTGCGCATTTGGAGGTTTCGTGAGCGGCTTGCGTCCCGGCTACGCCCTGACATTCGACGACGTGCTGTTGGTGCCGCGCCACGCCACGGTGCATCCCAAGGACGTGAAGGTGAACACGATGTTCACCCGCGGCATCGCGCTCAACATCCCGTTCGTCTCGGCGGCAATGGACACGGTTACCGAGGCGGAGATGGCCATCGCCATGGCGCGGGCCGGCGGGATCGGCGTCATCCACAAGAACATGTCGATCGAGCGCCAGGCCGCCGAGGTGGACCGGGTGAAGCGCTCCGAGAGCGGCATGATCCTCAACCCGATCACGCTGGGGCCGGATCGCTGGATCCGCGAGGCCAGCGAGCTGATGGGGCGGTTCAAGATCTCCGGCGTCCCGATCGTGGACGAGAGTGGCAAGCTGGTCGGCATCATCACGAACCGCGACCTGCAGTTCGAGCGCAGCCTCGACCGGCCGATCCAGGAGGCGATGACCAAGGACAACCTCATCACGGCGCCGGTTGGCACCACCCTCGACGAGGCCGAGCGCATTCTGGGCAAGCACCGCATCGAGAAGCTGCCGGTGGTGGACGAGAAGGGCGTGTTGAAGGGGCTCATCACCGTCAAGGACATCCACAAGCGGCGCCAGTTCCCGGACGCGAACAAGGACGAGCACGGCCGCCTGTGCGTTGCGGCAGCCGTGGGCGTCGGCCCGGACATGAAAGCCCGGGCGGGCGAGCTGGTCAATGCCGGAGTGGACGCGGTCGTAGTGGATTCGGCGCACGGGCACTCGGAGGGAGTGCTCAAGACGGTGGCCATGCTGCGCGAGGCGTTCCCGGAGACCCAGCTCGTGGGCGGCAACGTGGCGACGTTGGATGGAGCCAAGGCGCTGGTGGAGCGCGGCGTGGACGCGGTGAAGGTGGGAATCGGACCCGGCTCGATCTGTACGACCCGCGTGGTGACCGGTGTCGGGGTGCCACAGATAACGGCCATCGTGGATGCGGTGCGCGGCAGCGGCGACATCCCGGTCATCGCCGACGGGGGCATCAAGTACTCGGGCGACGCGGTCAAGGCGCTCGCGACCGGGGCGGGGAGCGTGATGCTGGGCTCCATGCTGGCCGGCACCGAGGAGAGCCCCGGCGAGAGCTTCCTGCTCGAGGGCCGCCGCTTCAAGACGGTGCGGGGCATGGGCTCGATCACAGCCATGCAGGAGGGATCGGCCGACCGCTACTTCCAGGACGGCGAGGTCTCGGCGCAGAAGCTCGTCCCCGAGGGCATCGAGGGCCGGGTACCGTACCGCGGGCCGGTGGGCGACGTGCTGTTCCAGGTCGTGGGCGGTGTGCGCAGCGGAATGGGCTACTGCGGCTGTGGGACCCTGGACGAGCTGCGATGCGAGACCGAGTTCACGCAGGTGACTGCCGCCGGACTACGCGAGTCGCACCCGCACGACGTAGTGATTACACGCGAGGCGCCCAACTACTCGCTGTAGCGTCCGCCCGTCTCTGGCGCAACATGCAAAGCGCCCGGACCCCATTGAGATCCGGGCGCCTTTCGTTTCGAGCCGCCGTGTTCTAGCCCCAGGGCTTGCCCACGCGCCCTTCCTGCTTCAGCCGCTTGTGCACCTCCCGGTTCTCGATCCACGGCTTGCGCTGGAAGTAGCTCTTGGTGAGCTCCACCACCTTTGGCGACAGCAGGATCAGCGCCAGCAGGTTGGGCAGGATCACGATGCCCAGGAACACGTCGCCCAGCGTCCATGCCACGGAGAGTGACAGGACCGCGCCCACGAAGTGCATGGTCACGAAAGCGAACTTGTAGGGCAACACCGCCCGGGTTCCGAACAGATAGTTGGCGCAGCGGTCGCCGTAGTAGCTCCAGGCGATCGCCGTCGAGATGGCGAACAGGAACACGCTGAGCACCACGATGAAGCGGCCGAAGTTGCCGGGGAGCCCCCTCTCGAACGCCAACATGGTGAGAGGAGCTCCGCTCTCGGCGGCTGCAGCGTGCAGCGAGGTGTACTCGGTACCGTCCGCGTGAACCGCACGGTCCTCCATCGGGTACACCGTACCGGTGAAGAGCTCGGTATGCTCCGCATCCGTGTACACGGGCTCGAGCGTCCCCTCGTGCCAGGCGAGCCGGGCCGATCCGATGGAGGTTTCGACGTAGCGGCCGTCCTGCAGCACGATCTGGGCGGGGTCGTCGATCGAGTGATGCCCGCCTTCGATCTGGTAGGTCACGTAGGAGAGATCGCCGCCGGTCAGGTCGATCTCGGTGGTCGCCCGAGCGTCCAACCAGGCCGGTCATCGTGCAGATCACGATCGTGTCGATGAAGGGCTCCACCAGCGCCACGACGCCCTCGGAGACCGGCTCATCGGTCTTTGCCGCGGCGTGCGCGATCGGCGCCGAGCCCTGGCCCGCCTCGTTCGAGAACAGCCCACGCTTCACGCCCCAGATCATGGTGAGCATGAACACGCCCACGCCCGTTCCGGCCACGCCCGCGGTCGGATTGAACGCCTCGCGGAAGATGATCCCGAACGTCGGAAGGAGCTGGTCGAAGTTGAGGGCGATGATGATGAGGGCGCCCGTCGCGTAGATGGCCGCCATGACCGGCGCCAGGATGCCGGTCACGCGGCCGATCCGACTGATGCCCCCGATGATGACCATGGCCACGATCGATGCCGTGATGATTCCGGTGGCCCACACGGGGAATCCGAACGTCGTGTTCAGCGTATCGGCCACGGTGTTGGCCTGGATGGCGTTGCCCGTGAGAAACGCGGTGGTGCCGAGCATCAGGGCGAAGAACGCCGCCAGCGGCTGCCACCTCGGGCCCAGCCCGCGCTCGATATAGTACATGGG
>Ga0255055_10003283_pt1 | contig 10959 bp, 13 predicted proteins | sample JV7_2_27_MG_FD_188633 | JGI IMG/M metagenome (GOLD analysis project Ga0255055, IMG submission 188633) | Seawater microbial communities from Jervis Inlet, British Columbia, Canada - JV7_2_27 | ecosystem: Environmental > Aquatic > Marine > Inlet | place: Canada: British Columbia | collected... | reverse complement strand
ACTATTTTAATTAATTATAATCTAAAATTTAAAAAAAAAAACTTTTATTACTTTTAAACTTAATTTAATGAAAATTTTATATTGTAAATGAAGTGAAGTTTATTATTTTTAATTTTTTGTTCTTTTTCTACTATACATCCGAATATCTATATCCTCCGAATAATACTTAAAAAACACTTACATGACACTACTATTTTTTATAGACTGTTATTTTAATTTGGTAAATATAGTAATCTAAAAAAGAGGATTTAAATGACAGAAGTAGAAAACAATTTTTTGGAATATCTAAACTATCAAATTGTCCAGAAAAACAAATTTGAGGATGTAGTTCGTAAAATTCCCATATTTAAAAGTATGATACAAGAACGGCACAAAACAATCCTAAAGATGATAGATAAGTTCGAAAATGCCCGCCGTAGAGAAGTATACAGCATGCTAGTTCATGAATTTAATAAATTTTCCGAAAAAATCTAAATTTTTTATTCATTTTCTTTTGTAAATAAGATATGATTAGTTTCAATCTGTTTCTACAATTTCAAATAATTTCGATAGATTCGGACATTTAGAAAAAAATTGCATTATTCTCCAATTAAAGTTACGTAAATTTTACGATGCCTAGATTTTTCGTCATTTTCGATGAAAATAATATTTTGCCAGCTCCCAAGGATTAACTTCTTATTGTGAAAGGGGAATGTTTGCGAAGTTTTAATGAGAAGACTTCTTAGGTGTCCTGCACCGTTGTAATCGTGCCAGGTTTTATGATGTGCATAATCTTTTTTATAGGGAATGATTTTTTCCAAGAATTCCTTTATATCTGTTTGAACTAATCCGGGTTCGTATTCGACAGTTGATATTGCGCCCGTAGATCCCGCAACATGGACATTTACGATTCCATTTTTCAACTCGCTTCTTTCGATCGCATTTTGTACTTGCGAAGTAATGTTTATCACGTCACAAAACGCTTCAGTTTTTATCTCAAATGTTTCTAATATTACTGTCATAATTTACACAATAAATTTAATTAATTATCCTACTTTAATGCTATATATTACACAGCCTTTTTAAAGAAAAATGAGTGAACAGTTAAAGGAATTCCTAAAAAAAATTCATTCGGATAAAAATAACCTCCCCATTTATGCCACGATCATTGTACGACCAGGAAAGAAGGTAGTAGATATTAAGATTAAAAAAGAAGAGGCGAATATTTTACGAGTAATTGTTCACGAAGAGAAAAGTGCTGGATGGTTTGTACATTCCTTTCACATACCAATAAAAAATATTGGGTTAGAGCCTAAAGCCAAAAACAAGGAGATTCTAGCACATCTTTCAAATCCAAATAGGATTCCAAATAAAGCAACAAAAGTATTCGTTGAGGATATCCTAAGGAAGTATATTAACATTTTACCAGATAAAAAAAAGCATTATTTTATGACAGAACGGTATAAGAAAAAGAAAGTAATGCAAACCGGCGCTAAGTTAAAAGGATTCTAATTATTTTATGATACTTCCAGGAGGGACATTTTTACTGTTTCTCTCATCTATTTTTAGCAAGAAGGGTTCGTTGTTCAAATCAGCTGCTAAAAGCATTCCTTGACTTTCTAATCCCATAATCCTTTTTGGTTTAAGATTTACGAGAACTACAACTTTTCTATTAACCAATTCCTCTGGTGAATAAAATTGTGAAATGCCTGTAATAATCTGTCGTTTCTCTTGTTCTCCACAATTAATCATTAGTTTAAAAAGGTTTTTAGATTTTGGCACTTTTTCACATTCCATTATTAAACCAACCCTCACATCTAATTTTGCGAAATCGCTGTATTCTATCATTACGTATCCTCACCACTTAAAGGCATTCCATTCAGCGACACATATTCTTTCTGTTTTGGTTTCCGCTCTCTATAAGGATTTTTCATATCTTGAATCTTTCTTGCAAAAGTCATATAACCTGTATGACCGATCATTCTGACCTCCGGATGAGTCGCATTACGTTTCACTTGAAATTTCCTTTTTATTAATTCGTAAGTATTTACCTCGTAAAAATCGTTTTCCTTTAGCGCTAAAGTTGTTTTTTTCACTTGCTCTATCGCTGGTGAAAACGATACTAAAGTTCCACTTAGTTTGAGATATTGCTTAATTTTCTCAATAGCCATCCACGGTTGTGGCATATCTAAAACAATGGAGTCGACATTTTCATGTCCTAAGTCGTCATTTGTTATGTCGCCATATTGAATCGATACGAAATCACTTAACCCCGCCTTAAGAACATTGTTTTGAGCTTTTTTTAAACTTTGTTTTCTTATATCGTACGAAAAAATGTGCCCGTTCGGTCTAACATAGGTTCCTAAAATACATGTTAATGCCCCAGAACCACAGCCAGCTTCAATGACTACGCTACCAGGGCTAATTCCAGTATACATCAGAATTAAGCCTGCATCTTCTGGATATATTATTTGAGTTTTACGACTCATATAAAGTACATAATCAGAGGGTAAGGGCTTAAGAACATAGAATTTATATCCTTGAGTTTCGTAGGGTTGAGAAAATACTACAGACCCGAAAGGTTTACCTATAACTTCGTCAAATTTCACTGTTCCTTTATGAGTCTGGAATTCTCTTCCTTCTTCTACCTTTACTAACCATCTTCTTCTTGCATCAAGAATTAAATAAATTAAATCGTTAGGTTTTATTAATTCATCTTCCATTTCAATCATTTCTATTAATATTCTATTTCTTATTTAGCAGTTATATTTTTTTTATTTAGCAGTTATATTTAGTTAAATAAATGTGCATGGATAAATGTACAAAATTGTAATTTTTTTTCACGAGTTTGGAAAAGATAAGCAAGGTTTTACGAAATTTAAAATGTTATGCTTTGTATAATAACTCAATCATTGTTTAATGTAATCTTTTTTATAAATACTCGTTAATGAATTAATCTATGAGTAAAGTTAACGCTAATAACCCCCCGACTTCAAAAAATTCCTTTAGAGAATTGCAAGTTCAAATTGAAGAATTTAGACAAAAGCGGGATGATTTAAATAAAAAAACTAAAGACTTTATCACTAAATTACAAACTATTGATACTGAAATCGACAAGTACTTAACCCTTGCCAAAGAGGACTTCAAAAAAAAAAGGGATTATTGGAATACCAAAGTAAAAAAGCTAAAAGACAAAAAAAATGAGTATAAAGATCTTTTAGATACTGTTTTTGTAGAAAGAAAAAAAATCATTCAAAAGAGTAAAAAAGGTAAAAAAACTAGCAATTATGTTTCCATCCGACAGATAGATAAGAAGATCGATAATCTTGAAAGGAGGATTGAAATAGAGACGCTAAATATAATTGAAGAAAACGAAATGGTCGATCAAATTAGAGACTTAGCGCAGATTAAACAAGATTTTTTAGCTGAACAAGAAAACAGTGATTTATTTAAAATTGAACGCAAGATTCAAATTGTTAAAATTAATTTAAATAAGATTTATGAACAATTAAATAAATGGTCAACCAAATCTCAAGATTATCACGCTAAAATGCTTGAAATTTATCAAACTGTGAACGAATTAAGAGAGGAAAAAAAGACTCTTGAAGAAAATTTAATTGAAAACAAAAAAGCGGCTGATGCTTACCATGAAAAATTCCTTGTTGTAATGAATAAGAGGAAAAAAGAATTTAAAGGAAAACAATCTAACTATCCTTCCAGAAAATCTAGACCTCAAAGAAGGCGTCCCACACAAAGAAATGTTGAGCTGGAAAAATTGAAACAACAAAAACTCGCTGCTGCTCTTGAAAAACAAAAAGCAGGCAGAAAACTAGACTTATATGAAGCTAGATTAATCCTTGAGAGCTCTAAGGATTACTCCGCATAACATCAAATTTTGATTATTAAACTGTTTTTAAAAATTTTTAGGAAAAATAAAGCTTTAATACAGTTATAACATCGCATCAATGCGAATAGTAAGATGAAACTCATCATTTCCTCTAAAACATTCTAATTAGATAACGCTAAATTTTACCTACTCCGCTTCTGGCAACCTAGGGATTTGTCAAAAGGTTTAAAGCCATTGGAATTTTATTTCTTTTTAAGAATTGAATTTAAAATTGAGAATGTATTGATTTTTTTTGAATAAGAAAGTAGAAGAAATTAGAAATATACTCATAGAACATAATGAATTGTTTAGTAAATCAATCCCACTTATAGCATCAGAAAACATAACCAGTCCTGCTGTAGATGAAGCTTGTAATAGCGATTTTTCTCACAGATATGCAGAAGGATGGGTTGGACAACGGGTTTATGCGGGATGCAAGTATATTGATTTAGTTGAAGATATATGTATGGAACTTGCAAAAGAGTATTTTAAATGTGTTCACGCAGATGTACGACCCATTTCTGGAGTTGTAGCAAATTTAGCAATGTATAACGCGTTTACATCAGCAAATAATGGAAAAATGCTAATAATGCCTATTCCAAAAGGAGGACACATTTCTCACGCACCTAAATTCACAAAAAGTGGTATGGCGATTTATGGAACTGCAGGAACCGTACGTGGATTGAATATCGAATACATGGCATTTGACAATGACGAGATGAACATCGATCCGGATGCTACAGCTAAAATTATAAGGGAATTTAAACCTGAATTAGTTTTATTTGGAGGCTCAGTATTTCTCTTTCCTCACCCTGTTAAGGAACTTAGCGAAATAGCAAAAGATGTAGGGGCGAATGTGGGCTACGATGCTGCACATGTGGCAGGATTAATCGGTTCCGGTTATTTTCAAGATCCTTTACGAGAAGGAGCAGATGCTATGACGTTAAGCACGCATAAAACGCTTCCTGGACCCCAACATGGTACACTTGTATCAGATAGGGAGGATTTAATTGATACTTTACGACCAAACATGTTTCCAGCTTTGTTATCTAACCATCATTTACACAATGTTGCAGGTTTGGCCGTTACATACGCTGAAATGTTAGAATTTGGGAAAGAATATCACAAAAAAGTGATTGATAATGCTAAAGCGTTAGGTCAAGCTCTTTACGAAAGGGGCATAAATGCTCTTATGGAACATAAAAATTTTACTGAATCTCATCAAATTGTTATTGATATTACAAATTTCGAAAAAACCATTGGTCTAGGAGGAGATATTGAACGATTAGTAGAAGAAGCAAACATCATTATAAACAGAAACCTTTTACCATGGGATATTGCTCAAGGAAGACATTATATGAACCCCGGTGGTTTACGATTAGGAACCTCTGAAATCACCCGCCTTGGAATGGGGAGAAACGAAATGGTTGATATTGCAGAATTTTTTAAAGAATTACTCATCAATAAAAAAGATCCTCAAAAAGTTAAACAAGAGGTCGCTGAATTTAAAAAGGATTTTCAAGAAATTAAATACTGTTTCCAAACACCTAATAAAGCGTATGAATATTTGAAGTTTTATTAAAACCTTTTTCTATTTTTAAGATTTAAATAGTAAAATTTATCTTATTTAATGAGTTATAACAAGTATTTTAATACATTATATCCTATTTAATGAGTTATAACGTGAAATGTTACCCTTAAAACTTGAAGTTCTTGAAAAGAGTGAACATAGATTAGTTTTAGTAGTTGAAGGAATTTCTGTTGAAATGTTAAATGTATTAAGACGGATCATGCTTACAGAAGTACCGGTAATGGCTATTGACGAAGTAATCATTTTGAAAAATGATTCTCCTTTATATGACGAAATTATTAGTCATAGACTTGGGTTAATACCTCTTAAAACCGATTTAGAAGTGTACAAACTCCCTAAGGAGTGCGAGTGTGAAGGTTATGGATGTCCACTATGCCAAGTTTCCTTAACATGCGAAGTTACTAACACTACTAATGCTTCATTAGATATCTACTCAGGTGATTTAAAATCTAATGATCCTAAAATAGTACCGGTTAATGATTTTATCCCGATTGTCAAAATTGATAAAAACGATCAAGTTATTATCGAAGCTTATGCAGTCTTAGGTTTAGCAAAAGACCATGCAAAATGGCAGGCTGTATCGAATGTAGCATTTAGGAATTATCCGGACATAAAATTCGATGCAAATGCACTTAAGGACCCAGAAGAGAATGATTTAATAGTTAAAATGTGTCCTGAGAGATTATACGAATTAGCTAGTAATGGATCACTCAAATTAAAGGACGATTACTGGAAATACTGCACTTTATGCAATTCTTGTGAGAAAAACTCTGACGAAAAGATAAGCGTAAGTTCAAGGGAAGATGTGTATATCTTTTCCATTGAAAGTGATGGTGTGCTGGATTTTGATGTGTTAATTAAAAAAGTGTTTGAAATCTATAATGAAAAGATTGATGAATTTGTAACAGAATTAGAGGAGCTAGAGATAGAATCCTAATCAACCGCAAATTTATTAAAATATTAAAAATTTTAGTGTTTATATTTTCAATTAAAAAGTTAAATGATTTAGTAGTATGAGCCATCGAATTACAGGACCAAGTAACTATTACAATAGAAAACTAATCCGAGATTTATGGAAAACTAAACGGAGAATTTGGAAAAAAGTTTCAAAAAAGTTATCAGGCCCCCAGAGAGAGAAAGTTGAAGCAAACCTTTATAGAATCAACAAAAAAACAAAACAAAATGATGTAATTGTCGTTCCCGGTAAAGTATTAGGGGTTGGCGAAATTGACCATAAGTTAACTATAGCTTGTTTAACTTGTTCCAAGACTGCTAGAAAAAAAATCGAAACTTCGGGGAGTATATTATTATCAATTGAGGAATTACTTGAACAAAATCCTGAAGGTAAGGATGTTAAAGTTTTTTATTAATAAAAAAAGGAGTGGAGAATAAATGGTCGAATATCTTTTATTGGACGCTAAGAATAAAATTTTAGGGAGATTTTGTAGCCAGGTAGCAAAAAAGGCATTACTTGGTGAAAAAATCGTCATTATAAATGCCAAAGATGCAATCATAAGTGGTACGAAGCAAAATATTCACAATAAATATCTAGAAAAGCTGAATATAAGTACAGCAACTAATCCAAGACGAGGTCCTTTCTGGCCTAGGCGACCTGACACCTTTATGAGGAATGTAATAAAAAAAATGCTCCCTACTAAAAAAATTAGAGGTAAAGAAGCTTTGAAAAGAGTTCATATATATATCGGAGGAATTCCTGATCGTTTCCAAAAAAGGTATCAGACCTTAATTCCAACAGATATACCGAATTCAGAAAAGAAAAGGCTTTCTTACTACAACAAATTTATTACTCTAGAAAATCTTTGTACGAGAATTGGATGGAATAAATTAGAAATGGAGGCTTAAAGATTATGTCTGAAAGAACTAAAATTGTCCAGGCTTCAGGTAAGAGAAAAACAGCGATCGCAAGAGCAGTTTTAACGTATCCTGCTAAAGGACAGATAAAGATAAATAATGTACCTTTGGAAAATTACGAACCGGATATAGGAAGAATGCGTATTCAAGAAGTATTAGATGTCATCGACCACCCCAAAATAGAAAAATGTGACATTACGATAAGAGTAAGGGGTGGTGGAAAAATGGGACAAACGGATGCGGTTCGAATAGCAATTGCTAAATCTTTAAATAAATTTATTGGAACGAAAACAATTGAAAAAACTTTCAGAGAATACGACGAATCTCTACTCTCAGGAGATTCAAGAAGGACTGAGCCTAAACATTTTGGCGGAAAAAAAGCAAGAGCTAGACGACAAAAATCGTTTAGATAATTAATTTTAATGTGAATTATTCTACTAAGTCTACATTTGCTCCTAATTTTTTGATGTGATCTACGAAATTCGGGTAAGAATCTTCCACAACCTCTATGTTTTCAATTAGGGATGAGCCCTCAGCATTTAAACTTGCTATGGTTAAAGCCATCGCGATTCTATGATCGTTTTCATGATTAAAGGAAGTTCCTCTTAATTCCTTGCAGTGATATACTGTGATTTTATCTTTTTCCTCTATTACTTTGACACCCATTTTACTTAATTCTTTAGCAATTATCGAAATTCTATCACTTTCTTTTTTTCTAAGATTTAACGCATTGTATATTTCTGTCTTGCCCTTAGCAAATGCTCCGATAACGGACAATATAGGGAATAAATCGGGAGTGTCTCCGATATCTATAGCTATACCAGTTAAGGGATTGTGGTTAATATTACCATTTACGATTAAACTATTATTTTCTTTCATAATCTTGATATTCGCACCCATTTTTTGTAAAATCTCAATAATTCTTTGATCTCCTTGCGGCTTTTCAAAATTTAAGTTTTTTATGACTACTCGTGATTCTTCAGAAGTTAATATTGTGGCGGCTAATATAAACGAAATCGAAGAAAAATCACCGGGTATATCGTACGTTTGAGCTCTATATTTTTGCTTACATGCAATTAAATAGGACCCTACCTTCTCATCGTTTAAGTTCTCCTGAATTTTAATGCCAAATGAGCTGAGCACATCCAAAGTGATTTTAACATAAGGATAAGAAGTTATGGGAGATGTTATTTTTATAATGATTGAATCTCTTTTCTTACAATCTAGCAAAGGACACATCATAAGTAGAGCTGAAACAAACTGGGAACTAATATCTCCAGGAATGTTTATGATATCACATTTTTTTCCTTTACGCTTTACCTTTAATTCTTCTTCGGTTAATTTATAATTACATCCGATACTCTCTAAGCCATCCAATAAGGGAATAATCGGTCGCTTCCTTTTTATGAATTCCCCTGTAAAAGACAAACCGCCATCAATTAGCATTGCAAGTGCAGTAAATATTCTGATTGATGTGCCAGAATTCCGGCAATCTAATAAATTTTTAACTGATTTGTAATTTTCATAGTTACTTTTAACAATAAAGGAATGATTTGATGCTTTTGATACCTTATTGCCTAAGGCTTCTAAAATTTTAATCGTCACACCAACATCACCAGAAATTAAAGGGTTTTTAATGATTGAAACTCCATTTGTTAAGCTAGAAGCGATAAAAGCACGATGAGAGTAACTCTTTGAAGGTGGAGCATTTAGAGTACCATTAAGTTTTTTTGTTGGAGCGATTCTAAGTTTCATTTTTTTCATATTCTGATTGATTTAAATGGATGCTAAGTAAAAGAAAAAGAAGGCTTTCAATTTAATTTTGTTTTTATTAGTGTATTAAGTTTAAATAGAGATGGATGACATAAATTATAAGATTCATAAAACATAATAGGAGCAGACTACTCATTATATATTAATTAACTTATATAGTGAATATGGTCCAAAGATATCAAATATTTGAGGGTTATAATGGGAGATAACACTTTAGGAACGAGATTTAAAGTTTCTTCTTTTGGAGAGAGTCATGGTAAAGTAATTGGAGTTTTAATTGATGGTACACCCGCTGGATTAAATTTTGATTTAGATTTTATTCAACATGAATTAGATAAACGAAAACCTGGACAATCGCACCTGACTACAGCCCGTAAAGAATCAGATAAAGTCGAAGTTCTATCGGGAATTTTTAATAACAAAACGACGGGAGCTCCAATTTGCCTAATTATTGAGAATCAAGATGTAGATTCATCAAACTATGAAAGAACTAAAGAATTATTAAGACCGTCTCATGTTGACTATGTAATTTTACAAAAATACGGTGGTTTCGCCGATTATCGAGGTTCTGGAAGGTTCTCAGGTAGAATTACTGCGGGATTTGTAATGGCGGGAGCTGTTGCTAAACTAATATTGAATAAAAATAATATTTCAACATTCGCTTATACTAAAAGTATTGGAAAAGTTGAAGATATTAAAGATTATTCTATGGAGGATCTCGAATTTATTAAACAAATGAGAGAAAAATCACTAGTAAGAGCTATGAATCTTGAACTTTCGGCAAAAATGGAAAAAGCGATTGAAATTGCTAAAAAAGCTAAGGATTCTCTTGGTGGTACTATTAGTTGCATAATTAAGAATGTACCTCCTGGAATCGGTGGACCACTTTTTAATAACCTTGAATCTAATCTTAGCAAAGGGATTTTCTCCATACCAGCAATAAAGGGAATTGAATTTGGTGCTGGATTTAAAGCTTCAAAAATGATGGGATCAGAACATAATGATCCCTGGGCTATCAAAGAAGGTAAAATTGAAACAACTAAAAATGATTCTGGCGGAATTATAGGAGGTATATCTACGGGCATGCCAATTGTATTCACAGTAGCGGTAAAACCAACGCCCTCTATAGGGATTGTTCAAAATACAGTCAACATTAAAACAAGGAAGGAAGAAGAAATAACAATCGAAGGAAGACATGATCCTTGCATAGTTCCTCGAGCTGTTGTAGTTCTTGAATCTATAGCGGCTATAATTATTTTAGATTACTTACTAATTGAAGGAAAAATACCGAGTGTATTAGAGAATTAAATCATTCGAAGAAAAATGGAAAAACAAATCACAGCGATTTTAATTGGAGCCGGAAATAGAGGAATGACAGCTTATGGTAATTATGCTTTAAGATATCCTAATAAATTAAATTTTATTGCTGTCGCAGAGCCTATTACTTATAGGAGAGAGAAGTTTGCAAAACTTCATAATATTCCTTTAGAGCGTTGTTACGATAGTTGGGAGCCCATGTTAGAAGAGGACAAATTTGCTGATGTGGTTTTTGTCTGTACTCAAGACCAAAAACATGTAAACCCTGCGTTAAAAGCTCTAGATAAAGGTTATAATGTTTTATTGGAAAAACCTATGGCACACACTCTCGAAGGTTGCTATAAAATCGTAGATCGGGTTAAGAAAACAAAGAGAATTTTAGGAGTTTGCCACGTTCTAAGATATACGACTTTTTTTTCAACAATCAAGAATGCAATTCGCGAAGGTTCATTGGGAAATCTTATTAACATTTCACATAGAGAAAATGTCAGTTGGTATCATATGGCACATAGTTTTGTTAGGGGTAACTGGCGGAATGCAA
>Ga0255055_10003282_pt1 | contig 10960 bp, 6 predicted proteins | sample JV7_2_27_MG_FD_188633 | JGI IMG/M metagenome (GOLD analysis project Ga0255055, IMG submission 188633) | Seawater microbial communities from Jervis Inlet, British Columbia, Canada - JV7_2_27 | ecosystem: Environmental > Aquatic > Marine > Inlet | place: Canada: British Columbia | collected... | reverse complement strand
TTAGCCTCGATGGCGAAGACCAGTGATTTCACCATGTTGATGACGAAACGTTCCAGGTCACGGTAAAGATCTGAATTGGTAATAACCACGGCGATTTGCTCGGCCATCGAATCTAACAGCCTCAGTTCGCTTCGACGGAAAATTTCCCCCAAATTGAATGAGACCAGCCCCATCCAGCCGTAGAAGTTTTCATTGTGTTTCATCTTTACCGCAAGGAAGCGATAGGGATCCGGAGCAAGATCACTGAATCCTGGGGTTGTACTTGAATCGTTAACGATGAAGTAGTCTTCTTCTAGTGCAGGCGAATTCAGCGGGATGGAGTCTATGAGGACGTCGATGAAGTCATCGTAGTCACCAATATTCTCAGGGATTTTCTTAGTGCAGACCAGGGCGTTGTACTCTGGTCGCTCCGGCAGTCTGGCGAAAGCCATGTCTGTCCGCATGGTGTCCAGGAGCTCTTCAACCAGTTCTTGCAACATGTTGCCCGCAAAGGTTATAGATTTTACCCGACCGGCAATCTTGGCGTAAAAGGAGAGCTGTTCGAAGTTATCCGTCAGCTCTACCGCCATCTCCTCCATTTCTTTCTTAAAAGTCAGCCGGTCTTGCACTTGAAGTGCCACCTGGTTGAGAAATCTTTCCATCTCCTCGGCCCGGTCCGGTTGCGGTGCCGTGGAGGTTTCTGGCAGAGGTTCTTGCAGAGAGTTGGAACCAAAGACGATGAGGGAGCCGGCTACTGCCTGTCCATTTCTGAGGGGCACACCGAACAGCCCTTCTCCTGGAATATGCTGGAATGCGGCGCTGCTTATAATCCGCAGTGAAAAGTCCTGGAGTTCCTCAAGGGCTGGCTCAACAGGCTCATCTGGTCCTGAAGAAAACACCAATCCCTCATCAGCATCCCAAATCTGGAAGTGCAAGTGGCTGACTTGCGACAGGCTTGAGAGAAAGTCCTTAGATTGGCCTAAATCTATCATTATTCTTCGTTCCCAAAATATTGGTCAACGCATTTCAAAATTGTCTGGAGGCTAAAGGGCTTTTCCACAAATACTGTATCCTGCAGTTGGCTTATCCAGTCCTGCTCGGTTGGAGATATGCGACATGTCATGACAATGGTCAAAAAAGGTCTTTTCTTTTTCAGTTCGTTTGCTCGTTCACACAGAGCCCTGCCATCTAACTTGGGCATCATGATGTCGGTGATAACAACATCTGGCTGCTGGTTCTTGATGAGATCAAGCCCCTCCTCGCCATTGGTGGCGGTAATGACTTGGTAGCCTTGGTTTTTGAATTTGAGCTCGATCACTCGCCTGATGTGGGCTTCATCGTCGATGACCAGAACCCGTTTATTGTTTTCCAAGGTAATATTCCTCCTCCGGTAGCCTGATCTTGAAATGACTTCCCTCGTCCGGCTTACTGTTAACCTCAATCTCTCCACCGTGGAGGCGAACGATCTCCGAGGTTAATGCAAGCCCTAGGCCACTTCCGGTCTGCTCGGTAACACGAGGATCAGTCGAGCGATAGAACTTGTCAAAAACATGGTGGAGATCTTCCTTGGAAATGCCGTAGCCATCATCGATGACTTCAAAGATTATGAAGTCATCCTGTTGGGTGAGCATGAATTGAATGTGCCCGTCTTCAGGGGTGTATTTCACCGCATTGCCTAGGATGTTGATGATTGCCACCTTCAGGAGTTCTTTGTCACCGAATAGAGATGGAAAGCTGTCAGGCAGGTTCCTTTCAATGGTAATGTTTTTCTTTTGGGCGGCCCCCTCTACGGTCGTCAGGCAATCGTTAAAAAGCCAATCACTTTTGACGAGTCCTTTGTGGAGGGTTAGACTGCCCATTTCAATCTTGGAGATGTTGAGCAGGGTCTTAACGAGACTCGTCAAGCGACTGGTCTCTTCGTTGATGGTATTATAGAATTCCTTTTGCATCTCAATATTGTCTATTTCATCATCCATTAACATCTCATTGTATGAATTAATAGTCGTCAAGGGCGTAAGCAATTCGTGAGTGATACGAGTGATAAATTCGTGCTTGGCATTTTCAGCTGATTTCTCGCTGGTTATGTTCTTAAACGATATGACCTTGCCAATAACATCTTCTTTCCTCCCACTCAAATAAGACAAAGAGACGAGAAATGACTCTCCGGAGGCAAGTTCAGGAAAAGTGGCTTCAATATAACTAGCGCCATTACTTTGCTTCAGTGCCCCTTGCTGTAAAAGAAATGCTGTGATTTGATCGTGGACGAGAATGTCAGCTAAAGGATGATCGATCACCTCATCCCTTTTCTTGTCAAGAAGGTTCAGCATGTAGGAGTTGATATGAGTTATGTTATCCTGAAGATCAGTTACAATGATCCCGTAATTTATGGAATCGAGGAGGTTGAAGACATTGTGTTTCTCAAATGAAATTACCCCATATTTAGTTGTCAAATCGATGTTTTCAGCCTGGATTTTCTCATATCTGTCTTTGAGTTGAAACACCGATTGCTCGAGGCCTTTTATGATCTCGCCAACCCCGCCATTCTTGAAGGAACCGGGAGAAACAGGCACTGAATCTATGCAGATGTTTCTGAAGTTTTGATTGACTTCATGGAGAGGTCGAAGTGCCAGGGTGACCCCGTAATAGACCAGGACCGCCATAGAAAATGCGAAAAAGGCCATTATGGCCATGAGCTTAATACGCTGGAGAGAAAACATTGATATGGGCGGGAGATCGAAACCCATTCTCACCGTGCCACTTCTCTGTCCACCTTCAAAAATGGGTTTGGCAAATTCATTTATGATATGGTCCGTTCCCACCATCTTATAGGTCTGTTGTATTAACCCGTTTACATACAAAGATCTTTGTTCTACGTCAGTGGGGATTTTGGCCACTACATCACGGTGTGCCAAGGAGAGGAGGGGGGTTCCAGTCTGGTCATGCACGATGGCATAGATCAGGCCATCTGAAGTAACGTATTCAGCCAGTGTTTTGACGATGTAGTCACGCTTGCTGCCGTGAAAGTTTTCCATCGGATGAAGCGCAACCAGACTGACAAGGTAATTTCCTTTCTGCTGAAGGTCTTGACTTTTACTCCGCTGTTCCTGTTGGTGCAAGTTCTGGGCAAAGATACCGATGCCGATCACGAAGATGACAAGTGTTGCAATGGTGATCCGTTGAACTTTCATGAAATTTCCCTCTTCTAAGTAATGAATGCTATGGCCACGAGAGAAAAAAACTTGTTCGGGCTCTCATGAGTATCGTCTCGAAAGACCGGATCATGAGAACATACCTGGAGACAATATGTCCTGGATCGACACATTCTGACCCTTGCCGAACTGGGGCAGAAAGGAGATCTGGATGTTACGGTTGAGTTGAAGTTTGCTGCTTTCACCACTCTGTAAATGGCCCTATTCTGATTAGATTATTGAAAGTCTAAAGCGGATTGCGCAGGGCTGGCCAGTGTACATTGGTGCTGCCAGTCCACTTCCCCTCCCCAATAAATGTGGTGGAAGTACGCATTTATTTGTGCTTGATTCATGCAAGATCTATGCTCAACTGCTACCCGAAATAAAAAATGTGCGACCTAGCAAAGGGGTTAAAATCATTAGAATAAAAGTTATCTAGGAATACCAGCCAGCTCGCTTCTCTTTATCCTCCAGTGGGGCGCGATCTAGGGTCAGGGATAGTTATCTTTGGGAGGCAATATGTGCACTGGAGTCACTGCTTATGTTCAAAAGAGTATCCACAAAAAGTTCCCTCTCCTCCTCGCGGGAGGAGAGGGCTTCGGCTTACCAAGTGCCGAGAAGTTGGGGGTGAGGGGGGGGTATGAAACAGCCCTTTTTCTGGGCGGTTACACTATTTTAACGACCTACCCCTTCGTGGGGTAACGTTTTTCATATTGTTATCTGAGACCTACACCATCAGGCTCTACCTCTACCGGGGTTTCAACGACAGGCTCCTCAACGGTAACCTCAACCAGAGCAGGCTCTACCTTTACAGGGGTCTCAACGACAGGCTCCTCAACGACAACCTCAACCAGAGCAGGCTCTACCTCTACAGGGGTTTCAACGGCAGGCTCGGTGGTAACCACCGGGATTTCAGCAACAGGTTTGACTACAGGAGTTTCGGCACCAAGGGTTTGCCCGACTTCAGGATCACCACCGTCAGCGGCAGGTTCCTCAGGGGGAGCACTGGTGGGCGCGATAGCGGTGGTGCTAAGGGCAACTGGCACTGGGCCGTCGTCCGCAGATGCGCTAGCTACGGTTTCAGTACTCTTCTGAACATCTTCTGGCTCTTCAGCCAATGTCGATGCGGTATCATCCTTTGAGTCGTCATTGGGCCAGGCCACTTCAAAGCTTTCCCAGGCCTGACTATCCGGCATATCTGACTCCAAAGTTAAGCAATAGTCAGTCTTGTAGAAGCGAAGCAGAGGTCGAATAAGCATGACGTAATAAGTACCGTCCGCTGGCAGGGTTGCCGACATATCGAAAGGTATCTGCTCCTTCTTTCTTACCCTAAAATCAATATCAGGAATCGAATCTCGGATACCCAGGAACACCCGGCCTTTGCCTTTCCAGTATCTCAGCCATGGATTCTCCCGTTCGCTTACTGAGGATTCCTCTACAACAGCCTCCACAGACTCTTCGTCTTCTGCCTTTGCATTTAGGGTGACCGTTTCACCTGCTTTGCCTTTAAACTTAAAGAGGCCGATGGCGCGATGGAGGGGATTCTTTTTGCGTTTGAATCGTGAGAGTTTGGGGGCAGCGGTTTCAGAACTGGCAGATGCAGAACTGGTAAGTGTCGATGAACAGATGGTCTTTATCGGATCAACATCCGGGGGTGCCCCAACCACAAAGGTCAAACCGCTGACCTCATCCGAGACATCTATGAGGCCCATGAATTCAGCGTGGGCGGCGGCAAGATCTATCTTAAAGAGATTTCTTTCGACATCAACAACATACAATACGTCTTCATGACTAAAGTCCATAGAAGCGATCTCGAAGTCTAAGCCAGTCAGCTCTACTACTGCTTGAATATCAACGGGTGCCAATGCTAGATCAATTTTGATCAGATCTGTTCCGCTAGAGCCATACAGCATTTTTTCAGATGGATGATACGCTAGGCTTCGTACTGGCGATTCGAATGGAACAACATCGGTTAACTTTGCTGTTCCTGGCGTGATATCCATAGTGACCAGGACCCAGCCAACCTCCTCCCCAGAAGAGGAATCGACCTGAACTCCGTAGAGCATATTTTCCACTGCCTCAAGGGCTACAACAGTGGGAACCGTCTCTGTTACTGGAACCAAGCTGAAGGTCTGATCTTGATCTCCGGTGACCGGATCAAAGGTAATAATGCTACCTGGGGATTCATTGATTGCAACGAAGAGTTTGTTGGTACTGGGGTCGAATTCTATATCAGCTATTCGGCCAACGCCCAGGTCTAAAGGAAGAGAGCTTTTGGCGTCCGCTGGGGTGATATTTATAAGCGAGCCAGTGTCGGAGCCGGTGGAACCTATCAAATCGCCAACAACATCTGGCCATTCGAACTCTGAAGTGGTGGGCTGATCGGAGCACTGGAGAGAAAACGTGTAAGTGCCTGTATTACTAGTATCGAGATCATCAGTTGGATCGTCGGAACCTGCACTAATGGCAATAAAATAAGTGACGTCACCATCAGGAGGGGCGACTAATTCAAGATATGGATCTAAGCTAACAATCTTACCATCTTTGTCCATCTGGTCATTGTTGAGAAGGAATGGAGTTCCGTCGGTCTCGAACACCTCCAAAAGAGCGTCAAGCGAAGAATAAATTGTCTCAGCATCGACATCAATAATCAGCTTTTGGCCGGCCCCAAGAGTGAATTTGTAGTAATTCATTTGATAAGGTTTTGTAGCCTCCAAGATTGAGTCGCTGTAACAGATTGGAGGGTCAGCACAGCTGATCACTGGAGTATTGACATCGTCGATATTGGTGCCAGCAGTGACAGGAGTGCAAGCAGTTTGAGCATGCACAGCCGCCACGGTGCCAAATAATAGAAAGATGATCAGTGCAAATAAGAAGAGTTTGTTCTTGGGCCTCATTGCATACCCCCCTGGTCTGGGTTCCACCCCATCTGGTAGAAATATTGATGTAGCGCTCGAGTTCGCAAGATTGGTGCCAATCGTTTGGCAGCAATGATATGTAGTGATATCAGTAAGTTATTTTGCCAGCCTCGTTTTGACCACGGTTGGCTAAATTGCCACAATTGGCCAACTGGCAAAACGGTCTTTGGGCAAATGGCCAGCTCCCAGTATGAAGACAAGGATTGCCCCAAACTGACTAGAACCCGACCGAAGAGGTGCGGTAAACCTCGAGCTTTTTTGGGCTAGATAGCTGGGATTACTACTGGTTTTAGCAGTTTGTTACGGAAAGAATATTGTGAATTCTGCCTTTCCTTGAAGGGGTTGGGACGACCAGGAATTGATAGGAGGGCTTTAACCGGGATGGTTGGCGGAATGGCAAGATGGGCCGAAATGTGAAAAGTTTTTCCACTTTTTTCCTCTCAACACCAGGTATCATCCATTCCCGAGTTTTCCTGTCAGCCAGTGTACTGGAATCGCCTAAATGTGATCACAGTAACACAAAGATGGTCCCGAGATGTTCAAGGAGCACTTCGCACAAACGAGCCAAATCGTGCTCGGTGCGACGAGCGGCTGAGTAATAAAATTCGCTGGTGTGGGAAATGTTTTTCCACTTTTAGACCATAAACACTATTTTCCGAGCTCGGGTTCAGGACTTTCCCCAAAATGGATGGTTGATGTTTATACATTAGCTGCGGAAGTGGCACAGGCCTCTCACCAGTCACTCAGATGAAACACCAGGAAGCCCAAAGGGGGAGGCTGCGAAACAACGAACACGTGAGCCACCTGTCCTTCCACTCTTATCCCCGCAAAGGCCAGCATGAAGATTTGGTGCATTTTCAAGAGCGACACTGCCATAAGATGGCGCGAATTGTTCGTTGTGGACGAGCCTTCCCTTTTGGCCCTGTCGCTCATAACATTTTTTGGGAAACTCCTGGCTCAGGTTACGTTGACAGTCTCCTAGGGCCGTGATAGATAGTGTTCATCCTGAAACTCTGGGTGGACACTATAGGTGACCATGTGGCGGCGCAATCAGCAGAACGTTTATGTGCAGAGCAAACGTAAGGTTAGAATACGACTGTTCACCTTTTTGACCCTATTGTTGGCCTCACTGGTGATACTCGTCGTTAGTCTGAAGCCACGACAGCAACTCCCCCCAACGAATTCACCCACCACCTTCTATGTAGACAGATTTGCCGAGAAGAAAAACTATCGCCAGTCCGTCCATGGTACAGCTCATACCATAGCACTCGGTGATAACCTCTATCAGGTATTGGTAAACCACGGTGTCAAGATTCAGGAGGTTGGCGGGCTGATTGCGGCCTGGAGGTCCCTGCCGGAGTTACAAAAGCTGCGACCCGGAGAAATTCTGGAACTTATATTTGCACGTGGCTCGCAACGATTAGAAAAGGTTCGCTATCAGAATATGCAAGGACAGGTGTTGGCAACCACCCGAACGGAGCAGGGCTGGACGACCAGCAGATACGCCAAACCAGTGGTTGTCACCTCTGCTCTGGCGCGCGGTGCAATTAAAGACTCCCTCTACCAGAGTGCAGTCGATGAAAATATTGATTTTGAGCTGGCTTTGGCACTTGCTGATATTTTCGCTTGGGATATTGACTTTTTCGTGGATCTTCGACCTGGAGACCACTATTCATTTTTGTATGGCCAGCGTTTCAGAGAAGGCAAGCTCGTTGGAAACGGCCGCATTGTTGCGGCCCACTTCCACAACGGCTCAACGCGCCACCGGGCTTATTATTATCAAGCTCCCGGCAAAAGAGCTGATTACTACGACGACCAGGGGAATTCCCTGCGCAAAGTGTTTCTCAAGTCTCCGCTACGTTACTCACGCATCAGCTCCGGCTTTTCAAAGCGGAGGTTACATCCCATATTGAAAATCTACCGGCCTCATCCTGGCGTTGATTACGCAGCGCCCACTGGAACACCTGTTGCGGCCGTGGGGGACGGGCGGGTAATCTCTAAAAGGTGGAAAAATGGGTATGGTCGCTTTATCGCCATACGGCATAATAGTCGTTACATTACAAGCTATGGGCATTTATATCGCTATGCTTCGAAGATAAAAGTGGGATCGAACGTGAAACAGGGCCAGGTCATTGGTTATGTGGGTGCGAGCGGGTTAGCCACCGGTCCTCATCTTGACTATCGTATGAAAAAAGATGGCCGTTTTGTCAACCCACTCAAGAATCGACTGCCGGCTGCCCGGCCAGTTCCTCCAAACTATCTGTCAGACTTCAAGAAGCGAGTTGCTTCTCTGGAAGAAGAACTTGCCCAGACTCAATCTCCACAAGGTTCCCATGCAACCCTAGCGATTTCTGTGAACCAATGAGTTAAGCAAGTGTCTATTGGGGAAAGGGAGTTTTTTGCTGAAGGAGTCCATATGTTGCCAAACCGCTGGCCTGTAATTATGTTCCTGGGAGTGCTGTTGAGTATCTCGGTATCAGGCAATAAGGCAGCTCAGGCATATATTCTTCCTCCCGAGCAAATCATAGAGTACGTCAGTAAACAAACTGCCAGGGTATACAATTTCCATTTTGTCGTATCGGCCGAGAGTCCTGACCCTGAGCTACCCAAGACAATGATGAGAAGGGAGATGGTAATTTATGCTGCCCGACCTGATTTCCTGCGCCAGGAAATGGTTGGAGAGGCTGGAAGTGACATCACCCTGGTAAGCTCAAGTAGGCGGCTTTCCGTTACAGCTGGACATCTCTTGGCGGAGTCACCCCGTCATGAGGACATCTTCGCCATTCTGTTGCACGCCAACTCACCGCAGACCCTGGAAACATTACTGGCGTCGGAGCAGGTAGATTTGAGCCAAGCACACATTAGCCGTTTTGATAAACGGATAGCTTACGTGATTGGCGGCCCACCAGGAGAAGCCAAATCACCCCAGTTTTGGTGTGACAAGGACAAGTTCTTGCCCTTGCGCTTGATTGGACGCAGGTTGTATCACAACGTCGCTGACCTGGTGGACATCCGCTTTCTCTCATATCAAAAGGTTGGAGAGTCCATCTGGTTGCCATGGGTAATTGAGTTCTACCGTCAGGATAAGTTGTTCCTGCGCTTAACCGTGCAGAAAGCATACTACAACGAACGGCTGCCGGATTCGCTCTTCGATTTTGAGGCGTTTGCTGCAAAGTACCCGCCCCCGCCCCCCCCAAAGGAGCCAGCAGAGAAACCTCCTGAAGACCTGGAACAAATGCGCCGCTACCTGGAGAAGAAATACGAGTAAAAAGTATAATATACTTTGATCTACTAAAGTGCGCCTAAAATTCGAAATCCGCAATCCACAGAGTACCTATGAGCACGATTTTTGTCGAGGTGGCGGTAGTGCTGCCGGTTATTGGTACCTATTACTACAGGGTGCCCCCAGACTTGCGCCGAGAGGTAGCAGTGGGGCGGCAGGTGCTGGTGCCATTTGGCAGGAGGCGGCTGACCGGCTATGTACTCAAGCTGGAAGAGCAGCTGCCAACTACCATTGACGCAGCCATCCGCGATGTTCTCCAGGTCAGTTCAGAGGAATGTTATTTCAGCGAAGCGCACCTACCATTTTACCGGTGGCTCAGCAATTACTACCTTGCACCTTTGGGAGAAGTAATAAGGTCCGCTTTGCCAAGGGGCACCAGCACCAGCACCCGTCGTGCCGCCTTCGTTCGGGAGGCGGGCCTGCGTTCCCTCCGTCAGTCAACTTTCACTGAAGAAGAAGCCACAGTGGTCTCCCTGCTCCGGGAGCACCCTGGTTTGACCCTGGCGCAGATTCGTCGCCGCTTGCCCAAGCAGAGAGTGGACCGTGTTTGTCGAACCCTCGGTCGTAAGAATGTGATTGTCTGGGAGGATCAGCAACAGGAGCCTCAGATAAAGCCCAGGAATCTCAAGGTGGTCAGAGGACTGCACCATCTTGAGACATCATCCCTCTCAGAAGAACAGCTGAAACCAAAAGAGAAAGAAATACTCAAGCTGTTGGAAGAGGGCCCCAGACTGCTCCGCGATCTAAAAGGGATGGTAGCGAATGGTTACTACTGGATCCGGAAAATGGCCGATCGTGGCTTGGTTTCAGTAAGTTCAGAAGAGGTCTATCGTGACCCCGTCGGCCCACCCCTCATTGAGACTACTCCCCCACACCAGCTTACCGGTCATCAGGAGCAAGCGCTTGGAACTATCACCCAGGCCCTTGAAAAGAACTGTTTCGCCAGTTTTTTGCTCCACGGAATAACCGGCAGCGGCAAGACAGAGGTGTATCTAGCTGCCGCGGCTGAAGCCTTGCGGTTGGGACGCCAGAGTCTGATACTGGTGCCGGAGATCGCTCTCACTGCTCAGATAGAAGGACTTTTTCGGCAAAGGTTCCAATCTCGGGTGGCCATCCTCCATAGCGGCCTCGGCAGTGGTGAGCGACGGGATGAGTGGGTGCGAGTTCGCAGGGCTGAAGTTGATGTGGTGGTGGGAGCCCGCTCGGCACTGTTCGCACCTCTAGACCGACTGGGACTTGTGGTAGTGGACGAGGAACATGACAATTCCTACAAACAGGAAAGAACCCTTCGGTATCATGGGCGAGACGCGGCCGTGATGCGCGCCAAGTTGGAAGCGGCTGTGGTAGTCATGGGTTCAGCAACTCCTGCTCTGTCTTCATATCACAATGCTCTTCAAGGAAAATTCCGTTTGCTTACCCTGCCAGATCGAATCGATCAGCGTCCCCTGCCCAAGGTCACCGTCATCGACATGAAGCTTCAGAGAAAGGTTGATGTGCTCTCTATTCCCCTGCGCCAGGCCCTGGCCGATACCCTTGCTGCTGGTAAGCAGGCTCTGCTGCTCATCAATCGACGCGGTTACGCTAATTTTCTC
>Ga0255055_10003281_pt1 | contig 10963 bp, 9 predicted proteins | sample JV7_2_27_MG_FD_188633 | JGI IMG/M metagenome (GOLD analysis project Ga0255055, IMG submission 188633) | Seawater microbial communities from Jervis Inlet, British Columbia, Canada - JV7_2_27 | ecosystem: Environmental > Aquatic > Marine > Inlet | place: Canada: British Columbia | collected... | reverse complement strand
ATGGGGGATGTGCCGCGCTGATTTCGACACCGGTTAAAAAGTGTAAAGAAGGGGGGATGTCGATCTGAAGCGCCTCTTTAGATCCGTCGACCGAGTCATGATCCGTGATGGCGATCGCAGCAAGGTCGAGCTTTTGGGCGTGGTCGATGATGTCAGCTGGCGTCAGGGATCCATCTGAGGCAGTTGAATGAATATGAAGGTCGATCCCCAGACGATTTTTATATTCCAAGAGCCTTTTCTAAAGCCTCCTCTTTTGATTTACAATCAATGCATTGAGTTGTAACGGGCCGGGCTTTGAGTCGTTTGAGCGAGATGTCTTCCCCGCAGGAATCACAAATTCCGTAGGTATCATTTTCAATGCGCCCGACGGCTTGTTTTATTTTTTTAATCAGCTTGTGTTCTCTGTCCCGTATGCGCAGCATAAAGTTGCGGTCAGCCTCGAGGGCGGCGCGATCTGTAGGATCCGGAAAATTTTCTTTTGGCACCGTCATGCCCGATACCGTGTCACCGGCCTGATTCAAAAGCTCTTCTAACCAGTTTGTCAGTAATTTTTTGAAATATTCTTTATCTTTCTTTTTCATAACCAAACCCCTAGTCTAGATCCCCTCTATACAAATGAGGTCTTTCAAAAATTGCTTTCATTAACATAACTCAATTTACCTGTAAAGCATTAATTGTGGCTGATCCATTTTTTATCGAATTATACCATCTTGCCTTTAATGCAGCAATATATAACCAAAATATATCAAATCAAGACCTCATCGTCGATTTTAGCATTGTTCTGTAAACGGATCAACACTCTCATTTTTTATAAATTCTTAAGATTTCCGTCTAAATTGCCGATATAAGTCTAAATTTAGATTTATTTTTTAGAGGATTTAAAGCTGCGATCAACGATATGTGTTGAGAATTGTACCAACGTGGTGTAAACAAACGCTTATAAAACCACAAAGCGCACGAGGCACAAAAAGAATAATTGGAGATTGTAAAATTATGAAAAGTCCAAACTACCAGAGCGCTGAATACCGGACTATTACCATCAAAACCACGGATGGTTCTACCATTCACGGCAAGGTCAATCTTGCTTACAAACAAAGAGTTTCGGATATATTTACAAAAGATACGTCTCCTTTTATAATTATGGTTGAGGTGATGTCAAAGGAAAGTAAGGGGCGGGTGATGTTTGTAAATAAAAAGCACATCGTCTGGGCCGAACCGGAGGATGAGGCAGGCAAATAAAAAATCTACGCTATCACTTTTGCCAGAATAGATCCGAATTTTCTCTCTTACCGTAACCGAAAAGATCGTCTCCTCAGAGAAATAATTTGTTTAACCAGGGCGTGTTATGAATCCCCCACCTGACGCCCTCGTGGAGCATGCCTGATATTTTTCAGTTCTCAGGCATCTGCTTCAAAGATAGGAACCTCCTTTGAGCTGGCACCTTTAGGATAATCCATCCAATCCAATGCCTTGCGGGGCTTCCAGCGTCGGCCGTAAAGGATATTGTCAATATAAGGGAAAACCACGCGTGCCAGGGGTGAAATGCGCAACATGTATTTTACAAATCTATGGATGGTACGGTTGGGTCTGGAAAAAGGACATATCGCCATACAGATGCAGCAATCGGTACCGATTTTGCCCCAGTATGCGAAACAGGTCTCCGCATTAAGCGACCAGCGCTCGATCCCGCGGTCCACCTTTTTTTCTTTTTCTATCGGGATCGATTTTGATGGACAGGATTCCCCGCATTTCAAACAGACTTCACAGAACTTCCCAGCGCCTAGGTCGACGGGTTTGTCAGGAACCAGCGGCATGTCTGTCTGTACCGCAAACAGACGCACGCGCGGCCCGAATTTATCGGCGATAAGATAGCCGAAGCGCCCCAGTTCGCCCAAACCGGCATCAATGGCTAAGGGCACCTCCAGGGTATCGTAATGCCGGTTGTGCTGGGCAACGGCTTTGTATCCCATTGCACCGAACCAGCGGGACAGAATCGTCGTGATATAGGCGCCGCGCGCGTAGTTGTAACCGCTCTCAACCAGGGTGGGGGTATGCGGGGCCGAGCGCACCATGTCATCGTTCATTTCGGTGGCGACAACCACAGCATAGGGGAGCGGTTCGGGGATCTGCTTGCCCCATTTTTCCCAGTCGTCATAATGTATTCGGCCCCGGTGTGAATACGCCCAGCGGGGATCAATTTTACAAACGCCCACCAGGTCGGCGCCGAGGTGCTGGGCCCATTTTTTGACGATTTTGGTGGCTTTGGCAGGATCTATTTCGGCCCCGGTCTTTGCATCTTCCTTAGATAAGTAAATGCTGCGGGATAAGGAGGTTTCCGGATCCACAACGGCTTTATCCCCTAACATCATGGGGAATTCGATCGAGGAGACGAGCATGGCCACATTGGGTTGATAACGGCCGTCAATGGCGCCGGTTTTACCCAAAGGACCGCCCACGGCCCGGCGTTGATCGTCATAGGCTTTTTTTTCGGGATGCGCCTGATAATAAGCTTCATACTGCTCTGAGCCCGGGACCATCGTATTGCGGGCAAACATCATGTCGCGTTCATCTGCCTGTTTAAAACTGCTCCCATCACCATACAGATAATCGGCCGCATACTTGGACCTGGCAGCCTTGGCATTAAAGGGTATGAGGAAAACGGCCTGAAGCGCCACACCGATACCGAGGAACCAGGCAATCGGAAAGCGTGCCGCCGGCCATGACAAAATGAGTATGCCGAGCAGGATATGGAAGGCCGTCAAGGCCGCCCCCCACTTGGGGGCCCGCGGTTCCTGTTCGCGGATGGACTCATAGGTAAACAAAAGGGCCATACAGATAATTGCCAGATTTACCAGAGATAGTATCCAGATGAAGGCAGGGTTGCTGATCATGTTTTACTCCTTAAGAAATCGCTCGAGCTGCTTCATGTTGGCGACATTGTAAATTTTAACCGGGTAATCGGCCGGCAGGATCTTTTTTAACAGACCGGCCAGCACCCTGCCAGGGCCGACTTCCACAAAGGTTTCGATCTCTGCGTCCATTAGCTTGACCATGCAATCATACCATTTTACCGGGCTGCACAGCTGCCGGCCCATGATGTCTTTGATCTCATCGGCCGCGGTGGAGATATCGGCCGAAACATTAAGGATGATGGACTTTTCAGGTGGATTAAAACCAATTTGGGATAGAACCTCTTTGAACTCTTGTTCGGCGCCTTTTATAAGTTCACTGTGCCAGGCGCCGCTGACTTTCAGCGCTATGGATTTGGCCCCCTTTTGGGCGGCCAACATGGAGACTTTTTCGACCGGCTCCGGTGAACCGGTAATCACAATCTGAAGTTCGCTGTTGTGGTTGGCCACCGACACAACGCCTTGCGGTTGAACTTCGGCGACAAGATCGTCGACTTCGGCAATCGGTAATCCGACAATGGCATGCATCGCTCCCTTGTACCGGGTGGATTCGCGATGCATGAGCGTGCCTCTTTGATATACCAGCTTGATGGTGTCTTCTGCGGATACAACGCCGGCGGCATTAAGGGCGCTGTATTCTCCCAGACTGTGGCCGGCACAAAGATCGAAATCGACGCCCTCTTTTTGAAGGACTGCCAAACAGGCCAGGTTAACTGTTGTAACGGCGGGCTGCAGGTTGACCGTTGCGGTCAATTCTTCCATGGGGCCTTTAAAACACAGCCTGGAGACATGCATTTTGACGGTCTCTGCGGCCATGTCGAATATTTCGCGAACAAAATCGTATTCCTGATAAAATTCCGCCCCCATCCCCACACTCTGGGAGCCCTGGCCGGGAAAAAGAAATGCTGTTTTGCTCATAATAAATCCTCCGGATTTATTATTCGTTGTTGGTTGTCCGTTGTCCGTTGCAAAAATTCACATTTATAGGGCAGTTTATGCAGCTTACGGATATAAGCCGTAATTAGGTATTAAGAATTTACAACGGATTACTGACGACTGACAACGGACAATTTTTATTCATCTAGCTTAAACAGTTTTCGAACCGTATCGATATAAAAGGATTTATCTTCACGCATGCCGTTTTGTTTCAGGAACAGGGTCGGATCATGCAGAATCTTGTTGATCAGTGAATCCGCCATTTTGTGGATGGCTTCGGCTTCCTGCTCTGAGATCTTGCTGGATTGCAGGGTTTTTTTGAGTTCCGCCGCCGCAATGGACTCCATTTTATTTCTCAGGGCGACGATGGTGGGCACAATATCCAGACTTTCATGCCATTCACGGAAATGAATGACGGCCTCATCAACGATGCGTTCGCCTTTAATCGCCTCTTTGCGGCGATCATCAACATTTTCATCGATGATTCCCTTCAGGTCATCGATATCATAAACATATGAATTGGCGAGGCGATTGATTTCCGGATCGATATCCCGGGGGACGGCAATATCCATGAAAAATAGCGGCCGGTTACGACGCTGGCGAATGATGCCTTTGACCTGATCCTGCTCAATCACGTAATCAGGTGCCCCGGTAGAGCTGATAATCATATCCACTGTTTTTAAGCTCTCCGGAATTTCTTCAAATCGGATGGCGCTGCCGTTGAACTGCCGGGCGAGTTCAACGCCGTTTTCAAAGGTACGGTTGGCTACCCATACATTTGCGACCTTGTTGCGCAGGAGGTGCTCAACCGCGAGTTCGGCCATTTCTCCGGCGCCGATGAGCAACACTTTTTTATCCAGCAGTTCTCCAAATATTTTACGGCAGAGTTCAACGGCGGCATAGCTGATGGAAACCGCTCGATCCCCGATGCCGGTTTCAGTGCGGATGCGTTTGGCCACAAAAAACGTGCGGTGCAATAAGCGGTTTAATATGACACCGGAGGTTTTTTCGTCGGTAGCGGTTCGGTAGGCTTCTTTTACCTGGCCCAGGATCTGAGGCTCGCCCACAACCATTGAATCCAGGCTCGAAGCCACCCGAAAAACATGACGCACAGCGTCGTCGCCTTCATGGATATAGAGGGCGTCTTCAAATTGTTCCAGCGAAATCTTGTTGAATTCGGCAATAAACCCTTTGGTTTCCTCAACCGCCCGGGATGTATTGTCGGTCACCAGTAAAACTTCGACCCGGTTGCAGGTTGAAAAAAGCACCGCTTCTTTTATGAACGTATTCCCCAAAAGCGCGTGCAGGGCGGATTTCGACTCATCCTCTGAAAAGGCGATACACTCCCTGACCTCAATCGGAGCCGTCTTATGATTTATGCCAAGTAATACGATATCCAACATAATTAATTAGGCCGCCAACCTAACCGCTAAATTATTTGAGCCGCATAAGCCTCAATTTTATTTAAGGATTATTTTAAAATTCGAAATCCGAATATCGCCTGATTTTATAAAATTGGTCGAAATCCGAAACAATTTTATAAAATCAGGCGTGCTTCGGGTTTTGATGAAAAATGGTTAAGAAGCAATAATATTCTTTATAGTAAGTTTTAACCTGCTAAAACCTGGTAAACCCCTCGTGATGCCCCGTCATCAAGAGATTGACACCCAAAAACGTGAATATCAGCACTGCGAAGCCGATGATGGCCATAATGGCGGATCGCCTCCCGCGCCACCCGGCTGTCAGTCTTTCATGGAGCAGGACCGCATAAAACAGCCAGGTGATTCCGGCCCAAACTTCTTTGGGATCCCAGCCCCAGAATCGGCCCCAGAACGTTTTTGCATAAACGAAGCCGGTTATCAGTCCTAACGTAAGCATGGTAAAACCCGCCACGATACAGACATATCCGATGTTGTCCAGCATGTCCAAAGACGGCAAGCGTTTAAAAAAGAATCCATGCTTCTTGGTTTTGATTTCGTGTTCTTGAAGCAAATACAGCACACCCAGTCCACAGGCCAGGGCGAACGCAGCTTCTCCGATGAAGATGACCGTGACGTGACTCACCAGCCAGAAGCTTTTGAAAACTTTGGTTGCCTGGGCCGCTTCATTGGGAAGCTGCGAAACGATGATCATAATTAGCGCCAGAATCGGCGCTGCAAATGTTCCCAGGATTTTTAAATTAAATTTATATTGAATACTCAGAAACACCCCGGCAATGGCCCAACCGGCAAAAGACAGCGTTTCATGCATATTGCTGACCGGCACATGTCCGGCCGTGATAAAGCTGGAAACGATCGTCAGGGTGTGAAATAAAAACCCGACCAGCAGCAGAAAGAATCCGGCGCGCTGGAAATAGTCTTTTTGGAGAAATAGAAATGCAAAATAGCCCGCCATGCTAAGCAGGTACAATATAATGCTGATGAGAATGATTGATTCCATTAATACTCCGATTCAGGTTAACCCGTTGAGCCGGTTGAGCTCGTTGTTGCGTTAAGCCCGTTCAAATTAGGAACAATATCTGATCTTGTTTACAGGACAAAGCGCCAACGGGCCTAACGGTCTCAACAGGCAAGCGGGCTCAACCTATAAGCGCTAGCTTATAAAAGCGCTTCAATTTTATAGCCTTCTCCTAAAATTTTATAAAGCAGCGAATTTATTTCTTCTGTTTTGCCGGCCTGCATTAGCTGAATGAGATCGCTGTCGATCAATTGATTAAACAATGTTTTATGGGCTTCGGGCTCATGGGCCCGGCTCAGCAGTTTTTTACGGATAGCCCCCATGAGAAGCAGAAATTCCGCATATTCCTTACCGAATTGGGTTCCCAGTTTTTGACGCAATTGTTTTGCCAAGGCCGGGCTTTTCCCGGAAGTGGAAATAGTAATGACCAAATCACCCCGCTGGATAATGGATGGCAGGATAAAATTACAGACCTCAGGACGATCGGCAATATTGCAGAGGGTAAGGGTTCGGGCCGCATCGTTGCTGATTTGTTGATTTAAACTTTTATCATCGGTGGCCCCGATGACTAAAAACGCACCGTCTAAATCAGCGGAGCGGTATGCCCGCCGGGTCAATGTAATGGCGCCTTCTGAGGCCAGTTCTGTCAGCTGTGAGGTCGGATTGGGGCTGACAACGGTAACCCCGGCGCCGCATTCCAGGAGGGAGTTCACCTTGCGGGTGCCCACGGCGCCCCCGCCGACAACCAGGCAATTGCGGTTTTTGATATCCAGATGTATGGGGTAGTACTTCATGATTTGTTGAATTTGTTTTATTGGTTAAAAAAAATCTGATTTATTGAGCTCAATGTCTACATGATAAGAACAAATTAAACCAATTCAACGAATTTTTATTTCCATCAAATCCTCGGCCAGCACTAACGGGCCGGAATAAGTTTGGCGGCATTCGGCCGCGATATCTTCTTTATCACATTCCGGATAAAAATGGGTTAAGACCAGTTTGCGGACACCGGCTTTGGCAGCAAGATCACCTGCCAGAGACGGCGTCAGGTGTCCTTTGACCTTGTGTTTGTCGGGGAGGGCGCACTCGCAGATCAATAGATCCGCATCTTTTGCAAGATCGATGATCGTTTCACTGTAGTCTGTATCCCCGGTGTAAACGGCGGAAAACCCATCGGTGCTGATAATGCGGAAGGCAATGCTTTCTTCGTTGTGCTGCACCGGTGCGGTATTTACGGTAAAATCTTCAAATGTAATCGTATCGGCATTTTTGTTGTCGAATTCGATGATCTCCAACAGGCCGGGAGTCAATTCAATCCACTGACCGTAGACACTTTTCAATCTTTCATAAAAATTCAACAAGCCGCGCCCACCGGAAACTGTCAGGGGGATTTTCCGCCGATTGCCGTCCGGATACTTGGTGGCAAATATAAACGGAACAAATTCGCCGGTGTGGTCGGGATGAAAATGGCTATAAAAAATATGGGTTAAATCGAAAATGGTGGTCTGGGTTTCAAGTAAGCGCCGCATGGTACCCGGGCCGGAATCAAACAGCAGCCTTGAAGCGCCAATCTGCATGAGAACCGAGCACGAACTGCGTTTCAGCGACGGCACGCACGTCCCGGAACCCAGGATGGTCACCGTTATGCCTGATTTACTCTCAGCCATGTCTTATCAAGCTATTATGAGTGAAATAACCTCTTTCGTGAACCTCAAAGCCTAAACACAAGTGATCTAAAGTTACAAGTGACCTAAAGTGCCTAAAGTTGAGGAATTCTATCATTTTTATAAAAAAGATGGAGCGTAGCGACACCAAAACTTTAGGCACTTTTTTATTTTTGCCTACTTTGGTTCCGCCCTCCTCGCCGTCCGGTTAATAATCCACGACAGCAGTCTATTGTCATCGCGCGCATCTACGTGTTCTTTAAGTTCGTTGAGCGCAATTTCTGCTCGGGCCATGTTTTTGTGACCCCCGGCATTGCCTAATCTCCCAAATCCTTCCTTGGCCACCTTGCCGGCGTTTTTTCGAATACCGTCGTTTCGGAAAATAATGGTTAATTTTTTATCACAGGTTCCGGACACAATACTCCAGGTGACGGTATTGACTCTCATAAAAAAGTCGGCAATCAGCACACAGATGTCCGGATTGACCACGTTACCCAGATGAATGTAGACTTTGCCCTTACGCCGGCGCATGTTTTGCAGGGCAATTTTAAAATATTTTAAAAGGTCAAACCGAAGGTCGGCCTTCTCGATCTTGCGGGCAAGATGTATGTTGGCGTGTCGAAATAAATATTGAAATGCGCGCACGTCTTCGATCTGGGTTTGCCCCTTAAAATCATTGGTGTCGGTTTTGATGCCGTGATACAGGCCGGTGGCGAGTTTTGTAGATGGTTTGATTTTTGCCGCTCGCAGGTATTCCGTTAAAATAGTGGCGGTGGCACCATAATGGGGCCGGATATCTAAAAACGGTGCTTTGGCACCGGAATCGGGGTGGTGGTCGATAATAACATCCGGCTTTAATTCAGCCATATATTCATTATGATCCGGCTGGGAATCCACAATAACCACCCGGCTGAACTGATCGGCTTCAATCTCTTTAACGGGCACCAGGGTTACGTCCAGGAGCCGAATCATGGCCAGGTTATCCGGCCGATTGATGGTGTTGATGTGAGAAATGGTCACATTCAGCACCTTGCGCCACAGCAGGCGACTGACAGCCATCGCACTGGCGATCGCATCGGGATCGGCATTGATCATGATCAGCACGTGATCGTTGCCGGAAAACTGATCGTAAAAGCGGCGTAGTTTTTCGGGTATAGATCGGCTCATAAAAAATTGATATCCTGAAATAAACCTCAGGATATTACGACGTGTTCGGTTAGATTACAACAAGATTTTCCAAATTTACCACGAAGCGCAAGCCCGGCTCCCAAGGAGCCGGGCTTGTTTCACCTGAATCGGTACTTATATCGTTTTAAATACGATTTTATCTCCCTGGGCCTCGGCACTGACCCGGGCGCCATCCGGAATTTTACCCTCGAGAATCTCCAGGGACAATGGGTTTTCAATAAGTTGCTGGATCACCCGTTTGAGCGGCCGTGCACCATAGACCGGATCATAGCCTTTATTGGCAATTAACGCCTTCGAGCCATCCGATAATATGAGCTCAATGTTTTTGTCCGCAAGCCTCCGGCCAAGCGTGTCAACCTGGATGTCGACGATTTTCAAAATGTCATCCGCGGTCAGGCTCTGGAAAATGATGATTTCATCGATGCGGTTTAAAAACTCGGGCTTAAAACTAGCGCGCAAAGCTTCGGTCACCCGATTTTCCATTGCGGTTCGATCAGATGAGGCCAGCTCCTGAATCCGCTGGCTGCCCACATTTGAGGTCATAATGACAATTGTATTTTTAAAATCAACTGTACGGCCCTGCCCGTCGGTCATGCGCCCGTCATCGAGAATCTGCAGCATCACATTAAAGACTTCCGGGTGCGCTTTTTCAATTTCGTCAAACAGCACTACCGCATACGGCCGACGGCGGACCGCTTCTGTCAGGTAGCCGCCTTCTTCATATCCCACATAGCCTGGGGGGGCACCGATCAGCCGGGCAACGGAATGCTTTTCCATGTATTCGGACATATCAATGCGAACGATGGCCTGTTCACTGTCAAAAATAAATTCCGCGAGTGCTTTCGCTAGTTCGGTTTTGCCAACCCCGGTCGGTCCCATGAAAATAAATGAACCGATCGGCCGATTGGGATCCTGTAGCCCCGAGCGGGCGCGGCGAACGGCGTTGGACACGGCCGATACGGCCTCTTCCTGGCCGATGACCCGCCGGTGAAGCCGATCTTCCATACGCACCAGCTTATCTCTTTCACCTTCAAGCATTTTAGTCACCGGTATCCCGGTCCAGCGCGAAACGACTTCGGCGATATCCTCATCATCGACTTCTTCTTTGAGCATCTTGCTGGCCTGTTGAAGCTCCGAAAGTTTTTGGTTGGCTTCCTCCAGCTGTTTTTCGAGCTCCAGGGCTTTGCCATATCGGATCTCCGCCACCCGGGCCAGATTGCCTTCTCTTTCTGCCAGCTGGGCCTCGGTGCTCAACTGCTCCTGATCTTCTTTGATTTTACGGATCGTCTGGATCAGGTCTTTTTCATTTTGCCAGTGGCCTTTCATGCGCGTCAGCTCATCATTGAGGTCGCGCAGCTCGGTTTCCAGTTTTTTGAACCGCTCTTTGGACACCGGGTCCGTTTCCTTCTTCAGGGCCTGGCGTTCGATCTCGGACTGGGTGATTTTGCGTTGAATTTCATCAATTTCAGCCGGCATGCTGTCGATTTCAATTCTGAGTTTGGAAGCGCATTCATCAATTAAATCAATGGCTTTGTCCGGCAAAAAGCGATCGGCAATATAGCGATGGGAAAGGGTGGCGGCAGCGATAATGGCCGAGTCTTTGATGCGAACGCCGTGATGAATTTCGTATTTTTCTTTCAAGCCCCGCAAAATTGATATGGTGTCTTCCACGCTGGGCTCTCCCACCCGTATCGGCTGAAACCGGCGCTCCAGGGCGGCATCCTTTTCAATGTATTTGCGATATTCGTTGAGGGTCGTTGCCCCCACACACCGCAGGGTGCCTCTGGCCAGCGCGGGCTTGAGCATGTT
>Ga0255055_10003280_pt1 | contig 10965 bp, 11 predicted proteins | sample JV7_2_27_MG_FD_188633 | JGI IMG/M metagenome (GOLD analysis project Ga0255055, IMG submission 188633) | Seawater microbial communities from Jervis Inlet, British Columbia, Canada - JV7_2_27 | ecosystem: Environmental > Aquatic > Marine > Inlet | place: Canada: British Columbia | collected... | reverse complement strand
TATCCAGGCGGCAGGTACCCTTTGTCATTTACAACCGCTTGAGTGATCATCTTGTCGGCAAAAAATTACCCCTTGCCGGAGCCTGCACTTTGATGATTCCTATAAGTTACGAAGCCTTTTAGCACGACCCCTCAGCTAGACCGGCGATATTTTTGTACAAGGGATATCAACTGTTTTTTGGCCTCTTTGAGCTGGTCATTAACGATTACATGACGATAGATATCTTTTTGGGCCATTTCATCCTTCGCATTGTGCAGGCGCTGTTCGATTACTGCTGCAGAATCCAGCCCTCTCGATTCCAATCGATGTCTGAGTGTTTCAAGAGACGGCGGTGCGATGAATATGCTGATGCAGTCCGGATGGCGAGCCAGTATCTGGATGGTTCCTTGGACATCGATGTCCGCCAGGATATCTTTACCGGCACTTAAACCGTTGTCCAGAAATTCTGCCGAGGTACCATAATAGTGACCATGGACTTCGGCCCACTCGGCCCACTTTTGGTCGATTATGCCATTTTTGAATTCCACCGGCGAGATGAAATGATAATCGACGGCATCCTTTTCGCCCTTGCGGGGTGATCGGGTGGTATAGGATACCGAATAGATCATAGCATTAAAATGCTTGAGTACTGCCCCGCAAAGGGTTGTCTTACCTGCACCTGAAGGGGCGGAAACAACAAAAAGATGCCCCCGATTGTGATTGTCCTTGTGTGTTCCAGATTGATCCGGACTGTTTGGACATATTTCTGGCTCGTTCATAACCGGCTAGGGAGTTTCTTTGAGGGTCGCGAAGCGCTGGGAAACGGTTTCGGCTTGTATCGCCGATAAGACCACATGGTTGCTGTCCATAACAATTATCGAACGGGTTCTGCGGCCATGGGTTGCATCAATAAGGCGCTTGTCATTTTTGGCTTCATCTTTAAGCCGTTTCATCGGAGCGGAGTTTGGTGATACGATGGCCACAACCCGCTCTGCAACCACCGTGCTTCCAAAACCGATATTTAAAAGACTTTGTTCCATTTTACCCCCCGAATCTGGTGATGATAACGAGATCAGCCGGAAACCATTGAAACTGTGGGATTCCCGGGCTTGCTTTTCCCTATCCGGCTAACATCGGCATTATTAGAACCCATCTCAAAAATGCGTCTAGGGGTCCAGTGCTGCGTTGCAGGCCGCCTCAAAATGCTCACATACTACCGTGTATGCTCCGCTTTATCGCCATCCCGCGCCTTGCCCTCAACCCCGATCCACTATTTTTGAGATAGGTTCTATTCTATATTCTGCACCTGCTCTCTAATTTTCTCAAGCTCGGTTTTTACATCAACAACCAGATGGGAAACGAGCGCCTTGCCTGTTTTGGCCCCGATCGTGTTGACTTCACGGTTGAGTTCTTGAAGGAGGAAATTTAGCTTTCGGCCTGCAGGTTCATCTGATTCAACGATACTAAGAAACTGTTCAATATGGCTACAAGCCCGAACTATTTCCTCTGAGATATCGGCCTTGTCCGCCAACAGAGCCGCCTCCAGGGCTATCCGATCAGGTTCCAACTCCACGAGACCCTTGGTCAATGCTTCAATGCGCGTCTTGAGGCGCTCTTGATAGTAAGAAACAAGATCGCTGGATTCCTGTTCGATATTTAAAATACATTGGTTGATATAGCGAATCCGCCGGATTAAATCATCGGCCAGATATTGACCTTCCTGCCGACGCATGGCATCCAAATCCTCCAGGGCACGGACCAGGCACTCCTCGATGGCGGGCCAGAATTTGTCCGGATTTTTTTTTATCTCGCCGGCAATTATCATTTCTCCCGCACCTGCAAGCAAATCCAATGAAATATCCCCCGCTATATTAAAGCTACTTTTCAACTGATTAAGTGCACGATGATACGCCTTAGCCCTGGGCAAGTTGGCCTCAAATGCATAGGCTTCGACGGAAGTGTCGCGAATTTGAATGCTGGCCTCTAAACGCCCCCGGGTTACCCAATTTGATATAATTGTTTTGATCTTATTTTCGAGCATATTGTAGGGTTGGGGAGCTCGCAAAACAAGGTCAAGGTGCCGGCTGTTATAAGCCCGCATCTCAATCAAAACCATTAGCGTTTCTTCTTTTTTCTCGGCTCGGGCAAAAGCCGTCATACTTTTGATCATTTTGTTTTTCCTGTTTTTAAATCCAGAGCATACTTCCTGCGCACCTGATGAAGATAATCGAGCATGACCTTGTCCGAATAATCGGGATAGGTCCACGGCAATTTTTTAAAGGCGCCGCTTTCGAATATCAGGGTTAAATCGGCATAAATGCCTTTTCCGATGTATATCCGGTGGCAATAATTCTTGCCGGTGGCCAGTACAAAGCGCTCCAGCAACATGTACCCGGGATCGATATTGACGCTCCTTTTTTGGGGCAGTGCGTACTTTTGTTCTATCTCATTGGTGCGTATTTTTATTTCGGCCAGATTGCTCTGTTCGATTAAATTTTTGAAAGCCAGCATGCGCCTAAAAAGCGGGCGACCCATTTCATTTTGGTAATAAGTGGTGAAGTCAAAGGGAAACCAGGCGCTTACCAGGTCAACCGGGCCAAATAGTTTGACCAACTCGTTTGCAAGCGGGTCGAGGAGACCCTTATCCAGCATAAACAGGCCAACGATCAGCTTTGCAGGCTTTGGCGATTGCGGCAGGCTCATTCCTCAATCGGTTTTGCTTCATCAATAAGCATAATAGGGATATCATCTCTTATTTCATAAAGCAGCTTGCATTTATCGCAAATAAGCCCGTCTTGGGTTTCATTCAGATGGATGTCTCCTTTGCACTTCGGGCATGCCAAAATATCGAGCAATTCCTGTTTAATAGCCATTTAATCTCCTTATTCGTTTGCATAATTAAATGTATCGTTATTTTTATAAACAATTAGAAATCAGTGGTTTTTCGTGGTTTCAGAATTGTCTGGTGGATGGAACAATGGAATTGTGGAATGATGGTCTATTGATTATAAAAAGATGTAATCTAACTTATAATTTTTGGTCAAGATGAATGTTACCATTTCACCCTGTTAAATTACCCCGAGGAAACCCTATTTCACAGGGTAACCGATCTCCTGATTATTCCAGAACCCATTATTCCATTATTCCAGCATTCCAATTGGAGCCAACCCCCTAAGTACGTCTTATGCCCTTCTCTAGTGAATGTCAAAATCGGATCTTTATATCCATAACTACCTTGATAGCCATATAGCAAACAAAAATGAAGCTTGCAAAAAAAATCTTGACCGAGATTATTGCAAAAATACAATTCTTGTGTTAATTTTTCAACTAAGGTCAGCATTCCAAGCGATATCACTCCCGGACGACCCCCGCATATCATAAATAATCATATCGAGGTATAAGTCCAATTCTGAATCGCAAAATATCGGCCAGCACATGAATATATCCATCATCGGCGCTAGTAGAAACCAAAACGGTATCGGGCAATATACTGCTAAGTATTTTCAAAAAAACCAGGCATGCGTTGTCTCAGTCCTTGGCACAACTGAAAAAACCGCACACAGTGCCGCCGATGCCCTGAAGCTGTATGACATTAATGCCAATGCCTACAACGATTTCCATTTGATGATTCATTCGGAAAAACCGAATGCGGTCGTGATCGCATCGCCACTTCGGACCCACTATGACTATCTTATGAAATCCATCGCCCTGGGTTTAAATATATTTTGTGAAAAACCTTTTTTCTGGCAGAAAAATATGGATTTTATGCCCGTGCTTAATAACCTATTTAAAAAGGCTGCCTCCAAAAAGCTAATCGTCGCCATGAACTCACAATGGCCCTTTTCAATTCCTATTTATGAGGATCTGTGCGGGCCTCTTGCAGGGCAACCCGTGGCGTCCTTTTTTATGCGGCTTTCACCCGGTTGTTGGGGTAAAGATATGATATTAGATTCCCTGCCCCATGCCTTGAGCATGTTGTATTTTGTTTTAGGGGCCGGTGAAATCCAAGCCGTGGAAATGGAAAATCGCAGCACAATAAAATCTATCCGTTTTGACTACATTGCCCCGGGCCATGAATGTAGTGTATTAATCGAATTGGAAAGCCAACACCATCAGCCCCGCAGCTTTAAATATGGATTCAACGGCAAAATCGTTAATCGTATCGTGGACTTGGATCATTATGATATCTATTTTCAATACCAAAACAGAAAAATAAAAATTGAGGACCCCTTGGAACTCTCGGTAAAAGATTTTATGGCGGCCGTCAGAGATCAGCGGGAACCGGTAATAGGAAAATCCCACATTATCGCCACGACAAAACTGTTAAATAAAATATACAATCACAACGACCCGGTAAAATAATCGTTATGGATAGATCAAAAAACAAAGAACATGATTTCAGTGCTAAACTAAGACAAGCTTCGGTAATTGACCAGCTCAAAGCCTACATCGAATGGCGGCGTAATCGTGGGAAGACAAGCGAGACAACCCCTATGCCTGAATTTGGTCCGCTTTCGATTAATCTGGATCTAACGACTGCCTGTAACTTTGCCTGCCCTCACTGTGTTGATTCAGGCATTATTAATACCGGTGAATACCTGGATATTGATATCGTAAAATCAAGCCTGGACACCCTGCAATCCCAGGGTCTGCTGTCGGTTATACTCCTCGGCGGTGGTGAACCAACACTTCACAAGGATTTTGAAGAAATTGTCCGTTATATCAAAAACAAAAAACTCCAGCTGGGTGTCGTTACCAACGGTACAAGGCTAAGACGGGTTGAAAAAATAGCCGATTTATTGGCAGAAAAGGACTGGCTTAGGATTTCCATCGATGCCGCCCGCCAGGAAACATTTTTCAATTCCCACAAACCCAAAGGTGGTGTGACCTTACGTGATATCCTTCACAAAGCGCAGCAAGTTAAGTTAAAAAACCCAAAAATATCCCTGGGGTATTCATTTGTTATTGTTTGGGAAGGCATAGAGATCGGCGGACATCAACTATTTCCCAATATCAATGAAATCCCGCAGGCAGTTCAGTTAGCCAGAGAATATGCATTTGATTATATCTCATTTAAGCCCTGCCTTTTGAAGCTTGATGTGGGTCAGAAAGAATCTTTATTCGATCCGCCTGACATCGAGCGTGAAAGAAAGGTGATAAATGATATCCAAATAAATTTGGCAAAGGCTAAAGAAGTCGCTGGCGGGAATATAAAAATACTTGAAAGCATTAATCTCAAGGCACTAATAGAGCGAAAAGTTCACGAATTAAAAAAACAGCCGGAAATGTGCCACATGCAGTGTTTCCGGACAGTGCTTTCGCCCGCCGGAATTTTTCACTGCCCTGCTTTCAGAGGCAATGCAACAGCCAAACTTGCTGACCAAAAGGGCTACCTTGAGGGGCAACCCTTGCAGGATACCTTCCGGAATTTATCCCAGTCAGTCGAACACTTTAATGCCCAGAAGGAATGTGCCGTAATTGCCTGCTTTTATCACCATGTTAATTGGTGGCTTGAGGATTTTATCAATTCCAATAAAAGCGTCAACGACCTGGAAGAAATTGCGGATAATGACTTTTTTCTTTAATACTGCCCATGCACTTTCGTAAAATTTGTATAATACATCTAAACCAGATTGGCGACCTTGTCTTTTCTCTCCCGCTGCTTAAATCTCTGAAAGATAATTTTCCGGATGTCGCCATACATTCAGTGGTCAGGCCCTTTTTGCAGGATCTGCTGACAGAATCGCACTGGGTGGATCGGATCTTACTTCGCGAAAGCAGCTTCAGGGCAAGGGTGGGCCTATTAAAGAAAATCCGCCGCAGCCGATATGATCTATTAATATGCCTTGGAAGATCGGAGGAAGGCCTTTTGCTGACGTGGTTGAGCGGTGCAAAACTCAAGGCCGGTTTTGCCCACTTTTTCTGGGATCTGGGTCTTGACGTAAAAGAACATATTGAAGGTCATAATTCCTGGTACAATAACGCCAAACTACTGCGCCTTCTAAACATTAAGATAAGCCAAAACGATTATGTCGGGCTTCTTAAAGTCAAAGAAGATGCGAGCCTCACAGATCTTCCGGCCGAATTCGCTGTCATCTCACCGGCCGCATCCCGCCGAAGACAGATAAAAGCCTGGGGTCCGGAAAAATTTGCCGAATTAATTATTTTATTGCAGCAACATTTTAGTCTGGGTTCCGTACTCGTAGGCAGCACCGATAATAAAGGCTATAATCAAACCGTCATGGCAAGCTTAAAAGAGAAGACCGGCGGCAACAACATTGACATTATTAATCTAACCGGAAATACCGGTCTGGGTCGACTGTGTTCGGTATTAAAGCAGGCAAGCTTATTTGTGGGTATTGATTCGGGGATTATGCATCTGGCCTCGTCACTTGACATACCTGTTGTTGGACTATTTGGCCCGACCGATCCCCGTTTTGTGGGTCCTCAAAACAGTCGCAGCAAGGTGGTACGCAAAGATGATATGGATTGTGTACCCTGTTATCTGAAGCCTTGTGATCATCGAAACTGCATGAATGAACTGGAGGTCGACACGGTTCTGGAAGCCTGCCGCCAAGTGATATCGGAGATGGGAGACTGATATCCGAGGATCGATATGTTGATCTGGGGTTCTGTGAAAAACTATTAAAATCTTAAATTGAGCGGTCCCGGGTGCCCCGTTCAAAGTTCAGGGTTATAAAAGCATTAAGCCCCGAATCTTTGCTGTCTGCTTCTGGGCAACCGCCACAATCACCCAATGGGTGAAACGACAAACATCGCTGGATTCTCTATAGCTGCTTGTAAGATGGGAGCTTGGCATTGCTCAACCTTGAACCTTGAACCCTGAACCTTCAAACCTGAACCCCGAGCCCTGAACCTTCAACTTTGAACCCTGAACCCCCTTGTTAATCCACCTGCTGGATATCAATCTGTTCGTTTTGCCTTCTCAGCTGTAGCCAGTGCGAAATCTCTTTTTTCATAGCCTTATCCATTTCAAGAAATGAAATCGCAATCCCGATGTCATATTGCTTGGGGCCATAAGTCTCCACTCGAACGACGTTGCCGATGATATACAGCGGTTTACGCTTGTCTGTCGGTACACTAATCTGCACTTTGGTTCCAATCGACAACGGATATTCATTTTCGAAAAGAATCCCGCCGACACAAATATTTTTACCTTTCGCGATTTGCGCCTGGGTATCATCAAAATCCAGTTGACGGATCTTGACTTCCCGGTCGAGGTCAATGCGTAAATAACGCCTTTTATCAGGAGAGAAAAAAGATATGTTGTTTTTTCCGGAACCCTTGGCACGATAAAGGGCATTGTCGGCGCACTTGATCAATGCTGCGGCACTTGTGGCATTTACGGGGAAGGCGGCCAGTCCGCCGCTCATCGTCAACTGGATATTATGACCTTTGTATTTGAGTTTCATTTTTTCGACTTTCTGGCGAATCCTTTCACCCAGTACCAGGGCGTTCATTTTCCCGGTTTCGGGCAGTATCACCACCATTTCTTCGCCGCCGTAGCGGGCGGCGATATCCTCTACTCTTTTCTCGCTTAAAATGATCTTCGCCACGGCTTTCAGGGCCGCATCTCCAGCTGGGTGACCGAGGGTGTCGTTAATTTTTTTGAAATCGTCTAAATCAAAAAACAAAAGCGACAAGTCATTGGTATGTCGCTTGGCCCGGTTTATTTCAGTATTCAGCGCTTCGTCAAAAGATTGCCGATTTAAAAGACTCGTAAGGCTATCATACTTTGATGCTTTGACTGCTGTTTCGAATATGTGAATCTCAACAACCTTGGGATTGCGTAATGATTTGTGGATCGAACAAAAATAGTCACAGATGGCGGTGCGCAGGCTGACTTTCCGACCCAGGGTGGTTTTCAAGTTTTTATGGTGATCAATAATATCATGCCAGCATGCCTCGGCTTCTTGGGGTTCCATGACCAGATTGGTCAAAATATTAAAAATGACCGGGTACGCTTTTTGCCCGCCTTTGGCGATGATGCGGTTCAGATCATTAATGAGTTTATCGTCCGCCTTGGCATCATCCAAACACTTCAAGACTGATTCCCGAATCTGCTCCATATATAACCTCCATGCTATTGTCGGATAATAAAAGTTGAAAATATCACAGGCAAATGCAACTTTTCAATATCAGGAATGGCTATGATTGGCAAGTTCAAACAAAGTCTTGATATTTGATCCTCTTGGCATTAGAAATACTATTTTGGAATTTAAAAAATTTTCCGGGATAAACAATGCCCTGCAAACCCAGATAGACAACCCATGAAAATTGCATTTTGCCTGTTCAAATATTTCCCATTCGGTGGGCAGCAGAGAAATTTTCTGAAAATCGCTAAAACTTGTATTTCACGCGGCCATCAGGTTGATGTATATACCGCTTCCTGGCAAAGGGAAATCCCCGAGGGTTTAAACGTCGCCCTCCTGCCGGTTAGCGGTATTACCAATCACAAACGTCGGGAGTCACTGGCGCAAAAGTTCAACCACATCATCTCCAACAAATCCTATGATGCGGTTGTCGGTTTTATAAAAATGCCGGGTTTGGATGTATATTATGCTGCGGATACCTGCTACGCAGCCAAAGCTCGTGAAAGAAGCATTTTTTATCGGTTGACAGGTCATTGCCGCAGTTATTTGCGTTTTGAAAAAGCGGTTTTTGATCGAAATTCCACTACAGAGATTCTACTGCTTTCTGAGCATGAAAAGCCAGTGTTTAAAGAATTTTATGACACGCCCGATCATCGATTTCATCTATTGCCTCCTGGAATCTCAATGAATTGTTTGGCACCTGCCAACGCCGCCGATATCCGCAATCAATTGCGACGGGAATTGGAGATTGGACCACAAACCCATGTCGTTTTATTGGTTGGCTCAGGTTTTAAGACCAAAGGGGTCGACCGTGCTATACGGGCTGTTTCAGCCTTGCCGTCGGCGCTTCGCAAGCAAACCATCTTGCTGGTTGTCGGTAAAGGCAAGGCACTGCCTTTTCGCTGGTTAGCCTGGCGACTGGGAGTTGCGGGCCAGGTCTTTTTTTTACAGGGCCGCGAGGATATTCTGCGATTCTATCTGGCAGCTGACCTATTGTTACATCCGGCCTACCTGGAAAATACCGGCACGGTTCTGATTGAAGCCATGGCTGCCGGACTGCCGGTTTTAGCAACAGATGTGTGCGGTTTTAGTTTTCATGTCAAACACGCGGATGCCGGCATGATTGTGCCCTCCCCTTTTGACCAAAAGATACTGAATCAATATCTTGAAACCATGTTGACCTCTGAAAAAAAGATACAATGGCAAGAAAATGGCAAGGCCTATGTGAGTCATACCGATGTTTTTAGTCGGGCTGAAAAGGCGGCGGATATTATCGAAAAGGTTTCCTCATGACCTCGAAAGCAGAAAAATTTGAAGAAATTGAAATCAAGAAATGCATTCATACACGGTAAAAACATTGCGGCGTGAAGGCCGCGAGCTAAAGCTGCCCTTTGCCCTGGCCCTCAGGGGTAGTGAAGATGTCTTGCGTTGCGAGCGTCTTTTGAAAATTGTGCCTAAACGACGGTGTGTGCTGTCCGGCAGCTGGGGAAACAAAAGCGTGCTGGTAAAACTGTTTTACCGTCCCCTGCATGTCAATCGCCACCTCAGAAGAGAAATAACCGGCAGCCGGGCACTATCGAAGGCAGGCGTCACTACACCGGAATTATTATATGCCGGCAAAACGCAGAACACTTCCGCGGGCGTTTTGCTATTCGAGTATCTGCACCCCATACACCTTCTCCTAAACGTCTGGAATACAATGGAGGACCCGCAAGAAAAACGTGTTTTGTTTCGTCGGCTGACGGGCATTATCGCCAAAATGCATCTGGCCGGTTTAAAGCAGCGGGATTTACACTTGAACAATTTCTTTATTCATAAAGACAAAATCTACGCTATTGACGCAGCCCAGGTTAAAAGGAACAGGACCGGAGATCCTTTAAGAAAAAAAGAAAGTCTAGCCAATCTGGCGTTGTTGTTCGCCCAGTTGACGATCCGGGATTGTTCCCTGGTTGGTGATCTCTACACGGAGCATGCCAGAATTTGTGGATGGCGTGATGTGGATCGTACCTACAAAGATTTACAGGCGCACATCCAACGACAACGAAAATGGCGCCTAAAAAAATTTTATAGTAAAAAGTTGTTCCGCGAAACAGAGAAACAGATCTGTCGACGTTCCTTTAGGCAATTTATGTTGTGCGCAAGATCCGACTACTCGCCGGTTATGGCCCGTTTTCTGGTTTCCCCGGAACGGGTATTGGGTGGCCCCCACAGTCAATTACAGAAAGAAGATAATGTTTCTGAAAAATACAGGCTAAAAATTGAGAATCGAGAATTGGTGGTCAGACGATATTACAACAAAGGATTACTCCGCGGTGTCAGGCCCTGCTTTGGAAAAACCCTTGCAGCGCGGTCATGGAAAGCCGCACACCGTGCTTTTGCTTTCGACCACACCACCCCAAGACCAATTGCACTAGTAGAGAAACGTTTCGGCCCTTTTTGCGGCACGTCCTTTTTTATTTATGAATGTGACAGTAAACTCCTACCGGAGCTTATCCCGTCTCCACCAACCGGGGTTACAGCTTGAGAATCAGGCGCATTGTTAACCGTCTAAACCGGATGATACGCTCCAATGGTCATTGTTTTCTTCGCCGGCAGGCGATTCGCTGATATAGAAGGCCTTGAGAATGGGGCCCAGCCTACATTTCTCAACATAGGCCAGCGGTTTTGTGGCGCATAATTTGTGTCTGAACAGGAGATTTTTTTTATCCAGGCGCTTTTTGCTTCCAGTTGACAAACGATATTTTTCAAACGCCCCAAAAGTGTTGGGTATTGATACTGTTTTATGTTCAACTGTCCGCCACTGGCAGTACTAAGGCTTACGGTCAAAACGTCAAATTTTGAAGATCTGTGTCGCGTTTTTGTATTCGAAGAC
>Ga0255055_10003279_pt1 | contig 10971 bp, 7 predicted proteins | sample JV7_2_27_MG_FD_188633 | JGI IMG/M metagenome (GOLD analysis project Ga0255055, IMG submission 188633) | Seawater microbial communities from Jervis Inlet, British Columbia, Canada - JV7_2_27 | ecosystem: Environmental > Aquatic > Marine > Inlet | place: Canada: British Columbia | collected... | reverse complement strand
ATATTGTTTAACCATATTTTGCATAACTAACAGGAGCTGTGCCTGAGTTGTGACATCCACGGCGGTGGTGGGTTCGTCGGCGATGAGTATTTTAGGATTACAGGAAAGTGCCATAGCTATCATTACCCTCTGACGCATACCACCGCTGAACTGATAGGGATAGTCATCAATACGACGCTTGGCATCCGGGATACCTACCTGTGTTAGTAATTCAATGGCCCGGTTTCTTTGGGTTTCCTTATCCATTTGGAGGTGCAGCGCCAGCATCTCAGAAAGCTGCTGAAAGACACTCAGCGTTGGGTTTAGAGAGGTCATGGGCTCCTGGAAAATCATGGCTATTTTACCGCCACGGGTAGCACGCATTTCCGGTCCGTTGGCAGGAAAATCAAGCAGGTTTTGCCCGTCGAAAAACACTTTGCCATCTTCTATCCGGCCGGGAGGGCTGGCTATTAATTGCAGGGTAGATAGCTGGGTTACCGATTTACCACATCCGCTTTCGCCAACAATCCCGACTATCTCTCCTTCGTTAATCTCGTAGGAAACGCCGTCTACGGCTTTTACCAGGCCGAAATCCGTGTGGAAATAGGTCTTTAGATTTTCAACAGTCAGCAGAGCCAAGGAAAATACCTCTCTAACATTATATTTACTGCGGTCATAGGGTACCTCTGAGTCTGGGATCTAGAGCGTCTCGTAAACCATCACCAACCATGTTTAGAGAAAACACTATCAGCATGATAGCCAAACCCGGTGGTAGAGACATCCATGGGTGTGTTCGCAGGTAATTCTGTCCCGCACTGACCATGGAGCCCCAGGCTGCTTTGGGTGCTTCAATTCCGATACCGAGAAAGCTGAGGCCGGCTTCCATCAGGATAACCATGCCTATGTTCATGGTGGCCAGTATTATCATCGGAGGAAAGGCGTTAGGCACAATATGGCTGAACATCAGGCGAGAGTTAGTAAAACCTAACGACCGTCCCGCGATTACATAGTCATTTTCCTTTATACTCATTGTCTGGGCGCACATCACCCTGGCGGGCCCGGGTATCATCGCGATACTTAGGGCAATAATAACGTTATTTAATCCACCGCCAAGTACCGCCGCTATGACGAGGGCAAGTAATATCATCGGAAAACCCATCAGCGCATCCATAATTCTCATGATAACCATATGGACCCAGCCGCCGAAGTAGCCGGCGATAAGGCCTAAAATCGTACCGGCTGTTATCGCGAAGCAGATGGTGGCGAAGCCCACCTGCAATGTGGGCCTTACAGCATGGATGAGGCGGCTTAATATGTCTCTACCGTTTATATCCGTGCCCAGGAGGTGCGAACCGGCAGGTGAAACCAGGGATTCGTCCAGGTTTATTTCATAGGGATCGTAAGGTGCAATGATGTCAGCAAATATAGCTAGGAGAATAAACATCAATAGCACGATAAGCCCGAATAACACGATTTTGCGCCCGATGAATACCCTAATAAAACGCCGTAACCCGGATTCCTGGGGTCGTGACTCTACGAATTTCTCCTGGCGTTTACGCCGTCCTACCATTATTTTCGCTCCATTATTCGAACCTTACCCTGGGGTCAAGCCAGCCATAGGAAATATCGACCAGCAGGTTTACCATTACCACTATTATGCCGATGACAAGCACGCAACCCTGAACAACCAGGAAGTCCTTGCCGATGACAGCATCCACCAGTAGTCTGCCCATGCCGGGAATGGCGAACACCCGCTCGACAAGCACCGCACCGCCAAAGATAAAGCGGACCTGCAGGCCCATTACGGTAACCACGGGGATAAGGCTGTTTTTCAGGGCATGCTTTAATATTATGGCTCTCTCTTTCAAGCCCTTGGACCAGGCGGTACGTATGTAGTCCTGCCGGATAACCTCCAGCATGCTTGTCCGCGTCAGGCGCGCATTAGCCCCCAGACTGCCAATCATGAGGCATATGCATGGCATTATTATCTTTTGGGTACTGAGCCAGAAATCTTCAGTTGGTGAGGTGTAGCCGGCAGTCGGAAGAATCTCGAAATAAAGACCGAATAAGAGTATCAGTATCAGACCCAGCCAGAAGATGGGTATGGTGATGGCTGTATTTGCCATCAGGGTGGCTACCGTGTCCGCCCATTTGCCCCTTCTCACGGCGGCTATTATCCCTAGTGTAATGCCAATAATAGTACTAAAGAAAAATGAAACTACGGCGAGATGCGTGGTGATGGGGAAACGTTCCCCGATAAGTTCAAGTACGGGCGTTTTATAGTGAAACGATTTCCCCCAGTCACCCTGGAAAACATCGCCTAGCCATATAACATACTGATGGGCTAAATTTTTATCAAGCCCGAGTTCTGCCCGAGCCTTTTCCAACGCTTCCGGTGAAAGCGCTTCGATGTCCGTGGCGTCCATGTACATCAGGAGCGGATCACCGGGCACCAGACGCATGACGCCGTAAACAACGAAGGTTAATATTAACAGAATGAACACGGCCTGTATCAGACGTCTAATAATGTACGTGATCAATTCTACAAATCCCGTGCTTTCTGGGTAGTCAGAGAGCAGCTTATGTCCGTCACACGATGTACGCAGGTCAGGTACTGACTACCCGAAGATATTATTTCTTGGCAAATCTTTGGGATTCACCCCCGAGTTATTCCCGGGGGTGAATCCCCGGTTCTCTATTGAATCAATTAGCTCAGTGCGGTTCCATCCAGTCTAAGTGGGCAAGCCACACTTTGGTACTGTAGGATATCCAGTTGGTATGAAGATAGTCGGCATACACGGCTGTGTCCGGCCAGTCCATCAGGTAAACACCTACAGAGTCATCCATTGCCTGGTATGACAGGGCTTTATATGCCTCAATGATGGTCTCCGGAGTGGTTGCGGCTTTCAATACATCATAAAGTGCATTCATTTCAGGTGTAAGCACCTTGCTGTAATTCCACCTTGGCACTTGCGGCATCATGTACCTGTAGTCACGTAGGGCTATATATTCAGATATCGGTTCGTTGGGGATACCTGACATCAACAGGGAGTCTGCCGGCCAGCCCCGCAACAGAAGACCCATGTACTGCCCTGGTGAGACAATCTCTATCTGTACGTTGATGTTAATCTCACTCAGCATGGCCTGAATCATGACGGCTACGTCATGCATTATCGGGGTAGCCGCGCTGACATGGAGGATGGTGTCGAATCCGGCTTCCTGGCCTGCCAGTACCATAAGTCTTTTTGCCTCGTCAACATCGTACTTTCTACCAAAATCCGGACGGTAGGCTGGATCATTTGGAGTAGCTGCCTGGTACATGACACTAATCGCGCCGGCACCGAGATCCACAGCCCTTACGATTGCTTCGCGGTCAATGGCGTACTCCAGAGCTATACGCACGTTCTTATCGGCGTATACTGATTCCGGATCTAGGCCGTTGGGCCACATGCCCTGTGGCGAATGCAGAGGACGATATCGGGCGGTATAGCCTTCCATTGCATTCAGATCTATCGAGGCCTTGTGGTCAGCGTAAGCATACATATCGGCGTCTCCCGCCTCCAGCATGGCGGCTGAGGTCGTGGGATCCGGCACGATGAGGAATTCTACGGCATCGAGATAGGGTTCGCCGCCCCAGTAGTCAGCGTTTTTCTCGTATTTAACGTGGGCACCTCGCATAACATCCACGAGCTTGAACGGCCCCGTGCCTACCGGATGATCGATCGCCCATGCTTTGCGTTCTTCCTGCGTGGCACCGGCATTTTCATACGCCGTGGGTGAGATCATATAGTGGCCAACTGAGGCGTCAACTAAAAACGTGTTTTTGGGTGTATTAAAGTTGTATTGTATTTCGTATTCACCCAGAACGTCTATCGATGCTATATCATTGAATGTAGCAGAACCACCCTCTAATATCTGGAGTTCAACGTTCCATTTCGCCGCCTCGGCATTCCAGGGTGTGCCGTCATGGAATGTCACGCCCTCTCTCAGCGTAAAGGTGTAGGTCTTCATATCATTGGTAATTTCCCAGTCTGTGGCCAGCCAAGGTTGAAACTCCCGGCTCTCCCAAATATCCTCGGCATATATCACCAGTCTTTCACTGACGCAGTATTGGAAGAACGTCGCCCTGCCGGCTGATTGTGCCGGGTAACCGAGAACAGTAGGATCCAGCGGTGTAATTATGCGAAGGGTGCCGCCAGATACGGGTTCCATAGTGGTTGGTGGCGGTTGGGTTGTTGGTGCTGTTGTTGTCATTGTTGTTGTTGTTGGGGGGGCTGTTGTTGTTGTTTTTTCCGGGTCACCACAGCTACCTAAAAAGATACTTGCCACTAAAACTGCGATGACTAATACCATTATGAATCGTTTCATTTCAATTCATCCTCCTTAATAGTCCTTGACCAGGCAACTGAGAGTCCACTAGTCAGAAAAATTCAAACATAACACACCTCACCATTACTAGCTTTTTATCATTATTACCTTGTGTTTTATTATCAATTTTGTGGAATCCACGAGTACTTTACATAGTGATTATAAATAGGCTTGTACGTCACTATATACTTATGTTTTTAAAATGTCAACTATCTGGCAATACACCCTGAATAAAAATCCAAATAATCTTATAGATTTTATTCGATGGTGAAATTTCACATCATGATATATCAACGTGTTACTTTTGTCAACCATTGCTCCTGTGTAAGTGTTGAAGAATCTTGTAAAAATTATGGGAGAGAAGCGTATTTTCACTAAAAACTCATAAAAAGGGAACAAATCGCGGCAACATATCTGGATATTTTTATCGAAAAAAAGCTAGAATTATAAATGATACCATTTGGGAAAAAACGAAAGAAGTGTCGCTAACAGCCTTTCGGAATTCTTTCTACTATTGCAGAGCTATTAGCGACACCTATATTAAATCAGGAGGAAGTGTCATTGGCCGGTCAGGGTATGTATCTCCTGCCTCAGGCATTATTCAATTGTATTACCCGGTATCGTTCTATGTATTCGGGGGAGCTAGGTTGTTCGGGTCAAGTAATTCTTTAAACTTTTGTGTCTTTTCGGGGTAGTTTTCCCACTTCGGTCCGTATCGTTCCGCCGCGGGTCTGACCGGGAAAGCGCCGACATCTACAAAATCTTTATGGCAATCGTCCATTAACATTGCCAGTTCACCGGCATCCTCTACCGAGGCGAAACGGAGACATTCCAGCTTGCATATGTGACACATCTCAAAGGGGAGGAACCAGTTCGTAGTTCCGTAATCATCCAGTACCGGTGGTACATGCTTCCTGGTATTGACGTTGACGATATCAGCGCACTTGTAAGCATGGTCCAGAGATTCGAATAAAATAACAGAAGTGAATCTTCCCCCGGCGAGGTTTGAAACGATCGCATCCGCGGACATGAAATGAGTCTCATCCGTGGTTCTTCGGCTGGCACGGGCAAAGGTGGTGCCATACTCTTCACAAATATCCAGCAGCACCTTCTCCTCATAGGCCAGACGCTTGTCAGAGCCGATACCATATAACAATATCCGGCAGGTTGTTTGATTAGGATTTTCCCGGATCAGAGGTGCTTCGTGATTATCCCAGTAATCCCAGAAACCGGCCGCACCTGTCAGCACATCAGCACTACCTCTGGCTCTGGCCATAGCGAAAAACCAGGGAGGTACGGTCATGACGAATAAACCTATCTCGCATTTCCCGATTTCGTAGATGGCATTAATAGCTGCCTCTTTGGTGGGGAAGACAAAGTTATAGTACATAAACCTGTTCGACGGAAGGACGAGTGACGTTATAGGGGCATCCCCCTGGGGTTCCAGTGTCTCGTCAACGAAAGGAAATACTCTCACACCCATCTTGGTGCAGATACCCCTGGTCGACGGGCTTTCCAGGTTAGCACTGGCCATGAGACCGCGAAGGTCAGGCCCCGGTCCCTCTCCCCAGAAGAAATCGTCCTGGAGAGCGTTCGAACCTATTTTCAAAATTTCGCCCCCGGCAGTTACCCACTCGGTAGCCAGTACCCGACGGTAGCCCCGGTCGCCGTAGCGGTAGGATATGGCTCCCTCACCGACATTCAGGGTGTTGGCCAGGACTGACACATTGCCTCCGCACATGGGGACAAAGGTCACCAGTCCTCTCTTTAATAACTCACCCTGAAGAGCCGCAAAAGATACGCCGGGCTCAAGGGTTGCGTACAGGTTGTCTTCATCTATCTCGAGTTTTCTCATCCTCTTCAGGTCAATGAAGATAACTCCTTCTCTATCTAGTCCGGGCGGGGGATTAGTTGTGGTGGGGGAAAAGGGTATCATATACTTGTTGCATACCTTGATTATCCCCTGCACCTCTTCAGCGGTTTCCGGCTCGATGCTGCAGACCGGTCTTTTTAATTCACCGCCGCCATGAACGCCGCCACCCACGTGGTCGGCTTCAAGAACTGCCGGGTCATCGCTGAGCCACTCCGGCCCGACAACTGATTCTAATGCCTGATAAGCCTCTTTAGATAAAGCCATAATAAACTCCTTTTAAGCTAAATCGCTTTAAGTATTATTTCAGTAATATCGTAGACTGCCATATTTGCCTTCTTGGCTTCTACTGCCTTGGTGAGAAGCTGCTTGACATCAGGACTGGCGGTTACTATGGCATCGGCACCGGTTGCCTGTGCCTCTTCAACCCTCTCGCTGGCGGACCACATGGCGAAGTCAGGGAATGCTATTTCGGTGCCGCCGCAACTTCCGGCGCACCAGGTATTACTCCTGTTCCTCTCCATTTCGACAACCTCTATACCGGGGATACCTTTGAGGATATTCCTCGGCGGGTCATAAATACCCCTTTCTCCACGCCGCCATACTTTACCTAACGGGATAACGCGTATATAGTTGGGCACCCATTCCTGCCAGGGCTCGCTGAGGCGTCCCAGGTTACACGGGTCATGGTAGGTTACTTTCATATTAACGTTCTTCTTCAACTCCAGCTTGCCGTCCTGCATCAACTGGTCGAGGTATTCCGTGATGTGAAGGGCAGTGTAGGGCATATCTTCAGTAGATTTTCCTAAAAGTTTGGGGAAATCTACTTTGAGGCTTTTAAAACACTCGGCACTGCTGGTGATTACCGTCTTAGCACCCGAATCCTCGATAGCCTTGACATTGTGCTCAGCCAGCTCGCGAGCCAGGTCTACCTGACCGGTGGCCATCACATAATTACCGGCGCACCACTCATCTTCCAGCAGCATGAAGTCGGTTCCGGTATGACTGAGAATCCTGGCCGTATTTTGAGCCAGTTCCGGCTGCTTGTAGGCTGAGTTACAGCCGACAAAATAGGCGATGTCCGCTTTCTGGGCCGGTTTGATATCACCTACCCACTTCGAGCGGTTCTCATGAGGTTCACCGTATTCGTTATGGGTCTTACGGATATTGTCCGCCATGACCTTGTGTTCGGGCATGGGGCCCTTGCCCTGTTCAACACTCCTTATCCTCAGGTTTTCAATAACCTGGAGAACTTCGATATCCAGGTTGCGTTTGCAGCGGGCATCACAGGCGCCACAAAGGGTGCACTGATATAATGCTTCCATGAGTTTGGGAGTGAATTCCAGCGAACCGTCTAACTCGGCTAAAGCTGAATGCAGTAAGCCGTGGGGTGAGAAAAGGTTAAAGGCGTACTTGGTGTCTATAGGACACTGACGCGAAAATCTCAAACTCTGTACCCAGTTAAGGTCGATAAACTTGCAGAAGGTACACCTCACGCACATTTTCGCTTGACGTGTATACTCTTCAACTGATAACATGGCTTCCTCCTTGAACTATTTTCATTTTAGAAACACAGTCTTCCCGGTGACATAATATTATTGGGATCCATCAACTTCTTGACTTTCTTTAGTTCGGAAGTATAGTCAGTCGCTCGCTGGTAAACTAAATCGGTTACGGGACCGTATGGTCTGGAGTAAAAGGCGCCCATATCCAGCGTGGTTTTAGCCGCCTCGGCGTACAGGTTCGTAATCTTGTTCACCTCTTCGGCATTAGCGGGGTCATAATAGAAGTTGCACTCGAAGTGGCAGGCACCGCCGTAAATCACCGGCTGAACATAGCATCCCAGGTCAGTGGCCGGGTAATTATATTTGGCAGCTATTTTACCGATTGCCTCGCAGAAAGCCTGTGCTTTGCCCATTACCGTATGGAAGAAGAGGTCCTGGCAACCGCCCTTATAGGCCAGTTTCCAATAGGTTCTGTCTCCCGGCCAGGCACTACGCAGCATGTCTACAATGTCCTTTTCTGCGCCGGGCGCGGCGGGTAACGAAGTGGGCAGGTCTTTGATAGATAACTCTTGGGCTACTGCTTGTAAGGCATCTTCCTCATATTCTATCTTCTCCTCAGGAATCCTTACACCACCACCCAGTACCAGAATCAATGTCCACGGCGGCAATTTCTCTCTGAGAGTATCGAAATCTCCGGGCCATTGCTTGGCCAGGATAGCCGCCAAGTCGACGTTATTCAGTATGAGGCACTCTTCACCTATCATTCGGCGCTGGATTTTGGATACAGCGACAACAGCATCGGCAACGCTGTTAAACGGAATGAAATAGGTCTTGTTTATCTTGGGGCGGTACTCAATTTTAAATTGTCCCCAAGTTACTACTCCCAGTGTCCCCTGGGCGCCTTGTAGCATTCTTGTCCACATCATGTTCCCCGGGCCTGAAGGATTAACTCCTTCTGAAAAACTTTTATCCGGGAATCCGGGGACAGCTGCCGAACCGGTCTTGAATATCTCACCTTCAGGCAGGACTACCTCTACGGTGACCAGGGCATCAGTATACTCGAACTTCGGGATGACGGCAGGGTCTCTTTCGAGATGGCTAATCAGGGCTGATTTCTGGTGGTGGGGCAGCAGGGGTGATATGGCCATCATATCATGCTTGGCCAGTTCCGGCTGTAACTGTTCCCAGGTTACGCCGGCTTCAACCCTGGCCATTCTATTTCTTGTGTCAATGGCAAGAATCTTATTCAGCCTGCTTAAGTCTAGTACTATACCACCTTGAACCGGAATAGTATCTCCGTTGAAATGGATGCCCGAGCTACAGGGTACAACCGGCAGCTTGTTCTTGTTAGCCAGTTGAACGATTTTTTGGATCTCATCTACGTTCTTTGGCTTGGCTACATAACTGGGCATACCCGGAGCATTTAGACTGTTGTCTTTAGAATACGGCTTGAGTTGCTCAGCATCATCAGACACATTCTCAGTTCCAACAATCCCTGCTAACTCTTCTTTTATTGCCATTACATGCCTACCTCCTTTTTTTAGTTGCACGTTTCACAATCTACAATAAGATAAAATGGGTCAATAAGTCAATTTTTTTATTTTTAAGTTTGTAATTGAGCGTCCGGTGAGTTCTGAAAGGCGGTATATATATTAATAAAAGTAGTATATATATAAATAATTGGTAGCGCCCGGGATTTCAATCGTTCCATTGTAAAAAAATGATTTTCCTGTATAAGTCTGATTTTTCAGGACATCGCGAACAGTTGTCCCATGTCACCATGGTAGTCCGCCGGTGTAGGTATATCCTGTGATTGCAGACGCCTGATGATACTGTTCAGACTACTGCCCCCCCCCGCAACCATTGAAACATGTCGTCTGCCATCACTTAAAAAGACACCCTATTATAGCCATCGAAATTAGCGAGCCGATTATTGACACCTTCCTTACTTTGTGGTATTCTTGACTAATATGATTGTGTTAGTCAACTTATCCATTTCGAAGTTTTGAAAGGTACGAAGAATGAAGCTTTCTACAAGGTCGCGCTATGGAACCAGAGCTCTTTTAGAGCTGGCCCTTCACCGGGAAGATGAACCGGTGTTTCTTAAAGACATAGCTAGGAGACAGCAGATTTCGTTATCCTACCTGGAGCAGTTGATTGCACCATTGATCGCTGGACGGGTCATACGGAGCACTAAGGGACCAAAGGGAGGAATCTCCCTAGCCAGAAATCCTGAGGATATAACTCTAAACGAGGTAGTTCGGCTTCTAGAAGGTTCTGTAGCGCCGGCAGAGTGCATTAATGATCCTGGGGTATGTAACCGATCTGAATTCTGTGTAACACGTGATGTCTGGAGCGAGCTCAAAGATGCAATGGAGAAAGTTCTGGATTCAACGACACTACAAGATCTGGTTGAAAGGCATAAAAACAAAAACCAGCCCGAACCATCAATGTACAATATATAGTATATAGGATTACTGGTTAACAACTCGCAGAGTATATACCAAAAGAGAAAGGATTCCATGATTGACCGGTATTCAAGACAAACCCTCTTCGCTGAAATAGGTGACGAAGGACAAAAGAGATTAAGCGACAGCAGTGTGGTAATCATCGGCTGTGGAGCCCTGGGGACTGTTATTGCGACTTCTCTGGTGCGTGCCGGTGTAGGTAGAGTTAAGATCGTTGATAGGGATTTTATTGAGTATCATAACCTTCAGCGTCAGGTCATTTTCGATGAGGAAGATATAAAAGCGCAACTACCCAAGGCCATTGCAGCCGAGCGACATCTTAAGAAAGTGAACTCATCGGTTGAAATTGAGGGAATCGTAGCTGATGTGAACTACGCCAATATTGAGAGGTTCATCTCAGGGGCTGATTTAATACTTGATGGCCTGGATAACCTTGAAACTCGTCTTTTAATCAACGATGTTTCTTTAAAACACAAGATTCCTTGGGTTTACGGTGGTGCGATTGCAGCTGAAGGCATGACCATGAACATAATCCCCGGAGAATCACCTTGTTTTCGGTGTTTTTCCGGCAGTCCTGTTGGTCACGGGATAGGATTAACCTGTGATACGGCAGGAGTAATCAGCCCTGCCCCTTTTATCATTGCTTCCCTGCAAACCACCGAGGCAATCAAGATACTGATAGGAACAAAGGAAATCAATCGGGATCTCATATTTATTGATGTTTGGAAAGGAGAGTTCAGCCGTATCAAGATAAGCCGCCGTGAGGATTGCCCAGCTTGTC
>Ga0255055_10003278_pt1 | contig 10972 bp, 8 predicted proteins | sample JV7_2_27_MG_FD_188633 | JGI IMG/M metagenome (GOLD analysis project Ga0255055, IMG submission 188633) | Seawater microbial communities from Jervis Inlet, British Columbia, Canada - JV7_2_27 | ecosystem: Environmental > Aquatic > Marine > Inlet | place: Canada: British Columbia | collected... | reverse complement strand
ATCCAGGGAATTCTTATTCATTTTAAGGAAGATATCATCACGTACTGCCCGGTAACCATTGTAGATATTCATCCTTTCTTCCATGTAGTCAAGTTGTTGCTGAAGGGTGGCAGTATCCAGGACTTCGGGCATGCTTGTCTGAGCCTGAGTACAATAAATACCGGAAATAGATAAAATGATTATGACAAGAACAGTCCTGAGGAGACCGGCTATATTAAATAGTCGTGCTATTCTCATGTGTACGCAGATTTAAGGTTTATGATATCACAAAATGTAATACGAAAAAACCTTCAATATTGTTTCTGCGATTTGGGATTTTACTGAAAAAAATCAGGACAAATCCCGGAATACCTTTTTAAAGTGATAACCGTAAATACTATATGTGATTGCCAGGGGGAAAAGTTTTGGCCGGTAGATGAGGCTCCAGAAGAAAAGGCGCCAGTAATATAATTGGTTACGTGTAAAAATACCCAGAATGACCATCGAACGCAGTAATGCCATTATTCTGCCGAATGTGAGGGCCGACTGAGAAGTGATAGTGGGCGGGAAATCTTTCAGAAAGCGGATCACCCGCTCATAATAGGCTTTACTGGAATAAATGTTATTGAGGATGGTCTGGTATCCATGAAGCAATACCTCCTTATCCATTTTGGGTATAAAATTGATGGAGTAGCCGGTGTTGTCTCCGCTGGCGTAATTAATGATCCTGCCCTCATCTGACAGGCGTTTATGCAGCCTTGTATTGTTGGGGGCATTCAGCAGGCCTACCATGGCTGTGATGATACCACTTTGTTGTATAAAATCGATCTGGCGTTGAAAAATGCCCGGAGAATCATTGTCAAAACCAACAATGAATCCGGCCATTACTTCCATACCGTTTGATTGGATCTTATTAACGCAGTGGATCAGATCACGTTGCTTGTTCATTTTTTTGTCGCATTCCTCGAGGCTATTTTCGTCCGGAGTTTCAATGCCAATAAATACCTTGATAAAACAGGCTTCTCTCATCAGACGCATTAACGCGGGATCATCGGAAAGGTTAATGGATGCTTCGGTAGTAAAGTCAAACGGGTGGCCATGACTCTTGTTCCAGCGGATAATGGCAGGCAGCAATTCGTGTATTAGCTTTTTCTTATTGCCGATAAAATTATCATCCACGAAAAACACATTACCCCTGTAACCTGTTTCATAAATGTTATCAAGTTCCAGCAGGATCTGCTTACTTGACTTTGTCCGAACCTTGCGTCCCAGCAAGGCAGTGATCTCACAAAACTCACAATCAAAAGGGCAACCCCTTGAATATTGTATGCTTAACTGGGCATACTTGCGTTGATTTAACAAGGAATAATCAGGAACAGGAGTACTATCCATTGTAGCATGTTCCTCCGTCCTGTAAATCTTTTTTGCCCGGTTCATGCGCAGGTCAGACAGGAATTGAGGGAGCGTAATTTCCGCTTCGTTCAGTACCAGGTGGTCAATGTCAGTGTAATTCTCCGGTTCGCCAGTGAACAATGGACCACCTGCCACGATTTTCTTTTGATGAATTTTACACCTCCCGATGACTTCCCTGACGGAATCCTGCTGTATGGACATGGCACTGATAAATACATAATCTGCCCAATGGATGTCTTTATCCTGCAAAGCTGCGACATTCAGGTCCACAAGCTTTTTTTGCCAGTCATCAGGCAACATGGCCGCAACGGTTATGAGTCCTAGAGGAGGATTTGCCGCTTTCTTTGAGATGAATCGCAAAGCGTGGTTAAAGCTCCAGTAGGTATCGGGTGTTTTAGGATAGACCAGTAAAATATTCATGAGGCTGGAAGTATTAATTGTGTTCCAGACAAATATATTTTCTAAAAAAACTTTTCAAAAAAAAAAGGGATGAAACGCAAGTTATCCGGGCCAGTAAGCATGAAATTGTGCCGGATGGGTTTCATCCGGGATGAATAGCATTGGTCACTCAGTCGCTTCCGAGTGCATTTTTTATTCCGAGGAGGTATTGCCGGGATACCGGGACATCTTCTTCAATCCCATTCATTTTCAGATAGATCCTGCCATATTCCCTGTGCATTTTTATGACATGGTCCATATTAATGATATAGGTCCGGTGACAGCGGATCATCTGGGAAAAAGGCTTGAGCTGGTCTTCAATATTTTTAAAGGTGGCACGTAATAATTTTTTAGTGCCGGTACCTCCGGCCAGGTACTGGATCTCTACGTAGTTTTCAGCGGATTTTACCAGGATCAGTTCGCCGGATTCAAGGCTCAGCTTTTCAGACCGGTTCTCTGAAACCAATTCGATATGTTCCTGCCGTTTCTCGCGTTGCTGTACTTTTAAACCATCCACCTGCATTCTTAAGGACCGGACCTCCTTAATATACAGGATAATCATAGGAGGTGCAAGGCTCAATAACACAATCTTTACCTCCAGGTACATGGATAATTTAACACCGGCAACATAGACAATATAGAATGCCCAGGCAACGGAATTAAGGACCCATAAAAGAAGTTGTACAATAATTTCCCGTTTAAGATCCCAGTTTTTCTTATTCAGCCGTTTCGGAAAACTCCATGGCAATATGATTTGAAGGACACCGATCAGCAGGAAGGTGATGCCACTGAATCCGGCAATGGTCAGGATATAATTATTGACATCGGTATTGTCAAGTTCAAATGGCTGAAAAAACAGGATGAAGAGGAACAATCCAAGGGCGATCCCAAAACCTATCCTGAAAAAAGCATTCAGGACATTATCAAATGGATAGGGTTTATCAAGGAATTCAAACATGTTTGATCTGGTTTACAGGTAACCATGAAAAGGCTGCTTGAATTTAATCAATAATTGGCATATATGGGAAATCAATTATTAATATTTCTAGGCATTGCAATTTGTAAAAGCAGTTACTCGAAAGTTGATTAAATACGTGACCAGCTGCAATTGGATGCAGGTACATTATCGAATCGGACGGCATAATGACGGATCTTTGCTGGAAATACCTAAATTAGTTACTTCTTAATAAGGGATAAAATGCTGGTCCCGCCATAGATCATATTATGTTTGAAATCATCCAGGAAGAGATTGGTTTGAGTCCCACAAACCAACGAAAAATTTTAATATCCCTTGCCATTATTGTGGTTGTATGGGTACTCCGGTACCTGATCCTGAAACTGGTCTGGAGACAAACCGAGGATCCCAGGTTGAGATACCAGTGGAAAAGGACAATCGGCTTCACCCTGTCACTGATCGGCTTCATTCTGGTAAGCAGTGTCTGGATCTCAGCATTTGCCAGGTTTGGGGCTTTTCTCGGCCTTTTTACAGCCGGTCTGGCTATTGCATTAAAAGATCCACTGACAAATATTGCCGGCTGGCTTTTCATCAACACCCGCAAACCATTTTCGGTGGGTGACCGGATCCAGATAGGAGAGAATACCGGGGATGTGATCGATATACGCTTGTTCCAGTTTGCCATTCTGGAGGTGGGAAACTGGGTGGAGGGCGATCAGAGTACAGGCAGGATCATCCATATACCCAACGGCATCGTATTCCTGCAGGCACAGGCCAATTACAGCAAGGGGTTCAAATATATATGGCATGAGATTCCGGTCCTGATCACTTTTGAGAGTAACTGGGAATTTGCCCGGAGCACACTGGAAAAGATCATTAACAAGCATGCCGAACATCTTACAAAAACAGTCGAAAAAGAGATCAAAGAGGCAACTAAAAAATTCCTGATAACATATACTCATTTAACCCCGTTTGTCTATATCTCGGTCAAGGACAGCGGTGTACTTCTGACAATCCGGTATCTGTGTGATTTCCGTAAACGCCGTACCAGCGAACATGACATCTGGGAGGACGTTTTAAAGGAATTTGCTAAAAACAAGGATATTGAATTTGCTTACCCAACCACCCGGTTTTTCAATCAGCACCTTGAGGGTCCGGATGCCGTTTCTAAATAATAAAAGGAAGATGATATGATAAATAAATTATGGATCTTTTTAATTGTTTCAACTGTTCTTTTCGTTCAGTGCCAGACTCACAATGAATATGATTTTGAGCAAAAAAATATTTATTGGGGGGATATCCATAACCATTGCAATATAGGGTATGCACAGGGATCCTTGGAAAGAGCCTATGATATAGCACAAAGCCATCTTGATTTTTATTGTTTCACGCCCCATTCCCAGTGGCATGATAAACCAGCATCCAGTAATTTTGACAGATTCACTGAAGGTTTTGAAGTCACCAGGCAGAACTGGGACAAAATAAAACGATATGCGAATGAATCATATGTACCCGGGGAATTTGTTTCCTTTATCGGATATGAGTGGCATTCCAGTATTTATGGAGATGTCTGTGCCATCATGCCCGGACACGAAGGAGAATTGGTATACCTGGATGATATTCATGATCTGCAAGAATTTGCACGGGGGAATAATGCGATTTTAATTCCACATCATCCTGCATACCAGCAGGGGTGGAGAGGGCAGAATTGGAGTGTGCTGGGACCCATCGATGTATCGCCTGTTGTGGAAATCTTTTCGGAGCATGGAAATGCAGAATCTGACAGGGCTCCGTTTCGTTACATCAGGCATAGTATGGGTGGCCGGTATACCAGAAATACCATACAGTATCTGTTGGAGCAGGGCCACCAGGTCGGCCTTGTGGCAAGTACAGATGACCACCTGGGTTATCCCGGAGCTTATGGTGAAGGGCTTGTTGCTGTACATGCAGATACACTTACACGTGAGTCCATCATGGAGGCGATAAAAGCACGACGGACCTATGCAGTCAGCGCTGACAGGATTGAGTTGGATTTTAGATTGAACGGACGCTGGATGGGAGAGACTCTTCCGTTTGTATCTTCCAGGAATATCCAAGTAAGGGTGAAAGGGCAGGATGTGATTGACCGGGTGGAAGTGTTACGCAACAATAAAGTTATTTATCGCAATCATCCTGTCGATAAGGATACTAGTAAATCAAGCTGGGACAAACCCGTACTATGCCGTATTGAATTTGGCTGGGGACCCTGGGATTTCTTTAATTTGGAACGCGTTACTGATTGGGAATTCGATGTACATGTTACAGGGGGTAAAATAGTCTCAGCTACTCCCTGTTTTCAATCCGGCCCATATGATGAAGAAAGGAGAAATAAAATTACCAGGCTGGATGATCATCTATGTCAGTTCAAATCCTATACTTCCCGCAAACAGGCTTACGAAGAGCAAGCTACCAACAGCGTTATCCTGGAGATACAGGGTTCACCCGAAACGGAGTTGGATCTGTCATTAAGCCAGCCAGGCAATATCCAGCTTAATAAAACTTTAGGAGAGTTGGCAGCATCCAGTGACATTACTTTTACAGGAGATTTTCCTTCTGAATCTATCATGATACACCGGATTGTTTTCAATGAAAATTGCCAGACAGCATTCGAGTTCACTGATCAGCATGATACCGAAACTACAGATTGGTATTATGTCCGGGTAATCCAGGCAAATGGCAGTTTGGCCTGGTCAAGTCCCATCTGGGTAGAACCCAATAATCTATAATATTAAAAAACACATTATGCGGCGCAGCAATTTTATCGTTTTCCTGATACTGGTCATCTGGTTTGTCATTTCATTCGTTACCAATATCCTTGGTCCCCTGATGCCTACCATTATCGAGAATTATCAGCTGAGTTTGACAATGGCTGCTTTCCTGCCATTTTCTTTTTTCCTGGCTTATGGGGTCATGTCCATCCCGGCAGGTATGATGATAGAAAAACTGGGAGAAAAACTATCCATGCTCATTGCATTTGGGTTGACTTTTACAGGCTCTTTACTCTTTGCCCTTTTCCCGGTATACGAAATGGCTCTATCGTCTTTGTTTATTATCGGTGCCGGGATGGCGATGCTGCAGGTCATTATTAATCCCCTAATGCGGGAAGCCGGAGGGGAAGAGAATTTTGCATTTTTCTCAGTCCTGGCACAACTGGTGTTCGGATCTGCCTCCTTTATCAGTCCCCATGTATTTACCTACCTGATGCGTGAGCTGACCAACTATGACGGGCAGGGTAATTTTTTTATCCATTCGCTCAGCAGGCTGATCCCTGAGAGTTTGCCATGGAGCTCATTATACTGGATTTTTGCCTTTGTATTTGTAATCATGCTTTTGGTTATCGGACTGGTGAAACTTCCGGCAGTGGAATTGAAGGAGGATGAAAAAACGGGTGCCGTTCAAACATATATTGACCTTTTCAGAAAAAAGCATGTTGTATTGTTTTTTTTGGGAATAATGGCATATGTGGGAACCGAACAGGGTATTGCCAACTGGATGAGTAAATTTCTGAACACATATCATGGCATTGACCCACAGGGTCAGGGAGCTGCTGCCATATCCTGGTTCTGGGGCTTGATGACCCTGGGCTGCCTTACCGGCCTTGTATTGCTCAAATTGATAGATTCGAAGCGGATCCTTAAAATTTTCACCATTTTAACCATGATTACTTTAATCATTGCCCTGTTTGGCCCGGCTGAAATATCATTGTTTGCATTTCCTGCCACTGGATTCCTGATTTCGATGATGTGGGGGATCATCTTCTCACTGGCATTAAATTCCGAGAAGATGCACCATGGGTCCTTTTCAGGGATACTCTGTTCCGGGATATTTGGCGGGGCACTTGTACCCTTGATCATTGGCTGGCTTGGTGATCATATCGGGCTAAGGTTGGCCATGTTATTCCTTTTTGTCACACTTGGATATATCCTTAGCGTGGCCTTCTGGGCAAAGCCTATAATTGATAATAAAACAGTTAACCTGAGAGAACTAATCGGAATTAATAAATAAATCTGAATGAAACGAATGAAATATTCTATCCTCCCCCTTATAATGGCTGTATTGCTAATCTGGGGCTGCGGCTCTGAAAAAAAGATTGAACAAGCCAGTCCCAATATCCTTATATTAATGTCTGACAACCACTCCTGGAACCACCTGGGCTGCTATGGAGATCCTGTGATAAAAACGCCTACCATTGATCAATTGTCAGAAAGTGGCATACGATTTACCAATGCCTATTGTTCTGCTCCTTCGTGTACGCCAGCTCGTGCATCCATGCTTACCGGACAGGACATCTGGAGGCTGGAAGAAGGGGCAAATCTTTGGGGAACTTTACCTGCAAAATTCAAAGTTTACACCAATATGCTCGAAGAAGCAGGATATCTAGTGGGTCATGAGGGAAAGGGATGGGGACCAGGTGATTATGAGGCTGGTGGCCGAGGACGAAATCCCGCTGGTGAGCGCTTTAATTCCTTTGAAGAATTTTATAATGAAAAAGAAAAAGGACAGCCATTCTGTTACTGGTACAGTTCCCGTGACCCGCACAGGCCATACAAAGTTGGTGGTTGGGAAAAAACTGGTATAGATCCTGACCAGATCCCCGTCCCGCCCTACCTGCCGGATATCGATGAAGTTCGAAAAGATATTGGAGACTATTATGATGAGATACAAAATTTTGACCGGGATGTTGCTTCGTACATTCAACTTGTCAAAGAGATGGGTGAGCTGGAGAATACCCTGGTAATCGTCTGCAGTGATAATGGCTGGCAGATGCCAAGGGGACTGGCAAACTTGTATGATTTTGGTACAAGGATACCATTGATCGTTTCCATGCCGGAAAGGTATAAAGGTGGCAGGGTGATCGACGATTTTGTCAGCCTGAATGATTTTGCCCCTACATTTTTGGAACTGGCCGGATTATCTATCCCGGATTATATGAATGCCCGGAGTTTCGTTAATATCCTGGAATCAGAAAAGGAAGGCATTATTGATAAAAAAAGGGATTTCATTGTCTCTGCACGGGAAAGGCATGCATTTGTCCGTAAAGGCGGGACCGGTTATGGGGCCCGTTCTATCCGGACGAAAGATTTTCTTTACATCCGGAATTATGAACCTGAGGGCTGGCCTGCAGGTGAACCACCTCTCTTTGGAGATGTGGACGCCCATATGCTGCATTACCCCTGCCCGACAAAATTGCATTTACTCATAAACAAGGATAAGGAGGGAGTGAAAGCCTTATTCGAGCTGGCTTTTGCAAAACGCCCTGTCGAAGAATTATACGACCTGACTAAAGATCCTTTTCAAATGATCAATATCGTCGATGTTACTGATTATAGCGACATAAGAAAAATGCTTTCAGACAGACTCACCAAATACTTACAGGAAAATGGTGATCCCCGTGAACTTGGAGGAGAAATGAAATGGCTTGGAGCACCCTATTATGCTGAAAAGGATTTTTATCCCAGACCAAGTGATGTGGCCCGGCAAGCATTAAACCTCAAAGAAGAGTACAGTTATATTGACTGATCAATGATGTAAATACTCCTCCATCTCTTCCCTGGTAAATTGATGCAGTTCAATAATCTTGGCCTCTGACCTGAAGGCAGAGGGGATGATCATCCTCGCTTGATCTTTGGTATCAACTTCAACCAGCATCCATGCTTTATGATCACCGTCGTGGCAACCCCAGTCTGCATTGGCCAGGAAATGTGAACCCGTTTCGTGAAAAATTTTAACTGCTTGTATGCATGCTTGTTCAGATGCTTCATGTGGGACTTCGATCAGGAATTTTGACATAGTAATTCTCCTTATTATTAATGTTTTAATTGATAAAATCGCCAGAAATCATTTTCCACCGGTAAAATCTCAAACTTGGAAAATCCTGCTTCAACGGCGAGCTCTTTAATCCTTGAAGGTTTAAATACCGTACCAATGGCTGCCGATTCAGGGAATACCATTGACTGGGGCAGACAATGCAACACGGAAAAATTATACATCATGTGTCCCAGGAAATTCTTGTTTTCCTCAAGGTTGTCCCCGACAGCTTCCTCTGATATCAACACGGCTCCATCCTCTGCAGCCACATCATGAAAAGCAAGTTGCTCTGATACGCCTTTCTTGAGTGCATTTTTATTAGCCTGCTCAATGGATGCACGATCGCTGTCATATGCATCCACTTTGATCTTTGGAAATCCTTTGGCAAGGCTTATACTCGACCATCCATACCCGCAGCCGATATCAGCCACACGGGCACCAGAATCCAGTATTCCTTTCACATTATGTTTAGCCGGGATCCAGCAGGATACGTAATCATTGATGAACATGGGTTTATTCCCCTGCCCGATGGCTTCCAGTCCGTCTTCCCCATAGGCTTCATAGGGGACTCCATTTCCTGTTTTGAAAGCCTCAATGACAGGTTTAACCACGCCTGCCAGGCTGGGTATCCAACAAAGGAAAGCGGCCATATAATATGGGTTGTCCTGTCTTGTTAGTGCCAGGGCATGTTCCGGAGGAATGGAAAATTTCCCCGTTTCAGGATCATGGTCAATATAGGCTCCGGCAGCCAAACATTCAAGCCATTCCAATATATAACGTTCATTGGTTTTGCTGTAATCGGCCAGTCCACTGGTTTCCGTCTTTCCAAGTAACTGGAGTGCCTTGAATAGATCCAAACGATGACCAATATAGAGGTTCAGGCTACTCATGGCAGCGTTTACATCAGACATGATCCTGTCTGTAAATTTTTCAAGTTTTTCTCCATCCATTTCTTTATGTATTGAATGCCAGCAGGTTAAAATTACAGAATATTATATCTGTATTTCTGAGATTGCTTAGAATAAAATTAGAATGAAAGACAAAAATTTGTGGGCCCCGTGGCACAGGTGCTGGAATTCACCTGTTTCAGATCTGGTATCTTCCTGGAAAGCGACCGGGTATTTAGATTTAATTTAGATTCTTGTGGTTTCAGATCTGGTTTTTCAATTATTACAATATTTATATATTACCTGGTAAGCGCTTTGTATGCCCAGTTCTCCTGCCTTGCTCAGGTCTACACAACCCTTTGAAGGATCTTCCATGTAAATATACAGAAGCCCCCTGTTATAGTAAGCCTGGGCAAAATCATCCTCCTTCTCCAGGCAGTAGGAATATTCTTCGATGGCTTCCTGGAAATTCTCCCGCAGGCTTTTTACATAAGCCCTGTTGAACCTTGCATAAATGAAATCAGGATTCAGCTCAACAGCCCGGTTATAATCCTCAATGGCAAACTGGTAGTATTCCTGTATGACATCCTGCTGGCCTTCATCCGATGATGGATCAGTCTGATTGCTTAGAAAGATTTCCTGATTCTCAATGGAATAGATAATTTCTCCAATGGCAAACTGATGATTTCCGCGAATAAAATAGGTGAGATGATTATCAGCGATATCTGTTTCTGCTTCATCAATGATCTTTATGGCATCCCGGTATTTCATCTGCCATCCCAACAGAAGGCTTTTAATAAGGTAATACTCTTTGTCGGTCTCGTTTATCAGAAGTACGGAGTCAAACTTGTAGGCGAGTCCGGATACAACCTTCTCATCCACGATTCCGTAATCATAATTATCAACTTTGAAATAAATGTTTTTCTCACTCAGTTGATCCAGGGTAGCCAAGCCGACAAACCTGTTGCTGCCGTACAGATCCCAATCCTGTTTTACAGCAATATGGAACACCGGGATCATCCGGATCTCCTTGTCAGCATACTGGACCTTGGAATCAATGACATTGCTTATGGATGTGAAATCGTTATTGAAATCTGTGATCGTCTGGAGGTAGCTTAATTCATCCATTTCATGCTCGGGGACCTGTATTTTCATCAGGCTGTCAATGATCCGCTGGTCCTCATCATATCCTTTCTGGTCATTCAGGGCCATCCTGGTGTAAGCCCTGTTCCTGTAAGCATTTATCAGCTTGGGATATAAGTCGATGGCCATGGTAAAATCCTCCTCGGCCCCCGGGTAGTCCTCCAGGCTGGATTTGATAATACCTCTCAGGTAATAAGAATAGATGTTCCGGGGATTAAGTTGTACCACATTGTCAAAATCCATCAGGGCATCATTGTATTCTTCAAGATCAAGGTTGAGGATTCCCCTGTTGTAATAACATATTGAATTA
>Ga0255055_10003276_pt1 | contig 10977 bp, 12 predicted proteins | sample JV7_2_27_MG_FD_188633 | JGI IMG/M metagenome (GOLD analysis project Ga0255055, IMG submission 188633) | Seawater microbial communities from Jervis Inlet, British Columbia, Canada - JV7_2_27 | ecosystem: Environmental > Aquatic > Marine > Inlet | place: Canada: British Columbia | collected... | reverse complement strand
TGTAATTTCTCCTAATTTAACATTGCTCCTAGCATGAGCCACCATGGTTACCAACCGTAAAATAACAGGAAGCTTTAATTCCCTTGATATTTCGAAAGCATGTTTCGTATAATCCAAACATTCTTGAGGATTACTAGGTTCCAAAGCGGGTATCTTTAATAGTTTTAAGTAATATCTAGAATCCATTTCGACGGCACTTGAATATTGCTGAGGATCGTCCGCAACTAAAACAACCATAGAGGAACTTTCATTTTTTGGGCGGGTAGTAACAAGAGCGAATAAGGCATCTGAAGCAACGTTCAACCCTACATTTTTCATACCCACCATAGCTTTTGCCCCTCGAGCATAAGCAGCACCAGCAATTTCAATTGCGATTTTTTCATTAATACTGCTTTCAACCCAATTCAACCTTGCATCTTTAAAAATCGTCGTAAAAATTGCTCCTACTTCTGAGCTGGGAGTGCCCGGATAATAAGTATAAACATTTATGCCGCTCTCTAAAGCACCGCGAGCAACGGCCTCGTTCCCTAGAAGAAAGAGCTCTTCACCAGATTTACTTTTTAAGATTTTGAGATATTCCATTTTAATACGAAATTACATCCTTAATTAATTATTATAATCCTAATGATGGTCAAGATAATCTTATTTTCCAAATGCTTAAAACTTTGATCTGGATAAGAAGAAAAGAAAAAAAATTTAACAATTTTTATAGAAAACTTATTGGTTAAGTATACTTAATATTTAATCTTCACCTGTGTAGGATAAGTTAATATTAAAGAACAGTAATATTCCACCTACAACCCCTATAACTGCGAGAAGCCAAATTGTAAGGGGGGCAAAAAAACAATTGAGATAAGGATAAACAACCAATATATTTAAAAGAATAAATACCAATCCTACAATTAATAGAATTAAACCGTATATTTTACCATGCTCCAATTTATTACACATCCAAAGCTATTTTTTTTATTTATTAATGTAAAAAAAAAAAGAAAATTTTAATTTATATAATTTCGAAGATATCTTGATCTAATCACTCATCGTTTCCTATTATTCTTGATTTAAAAGCAGGAATCAATAGTGAAACTACAAGTACGGTGCCTAAAATCCCTGCGAGTAAGAAATCGTTTGTTCGGAATATCGGGATATTTCTTATAATATGAGTTACGAAATTAGCCATTACTACCGCGATTCCCCCTATTAAACCAAAATACCAACCAAGAGTTCTTTTTTTAATGTCGCCATTTGCTAGTAATGGTATAGCGAATATAAACATTAAAATCGCAATTATGTTTAACGGTGCTTCAAATCCATAAACCCCAATTTCTGGATTAGTCAATAATGGTGCATCTGGATTGTCAACTATTCCTTTTATACCATGCATTATTAGAACGTTAATTTGACCTGCCGTAACTCCCAATAAACCAAAAACTACAACACGGGCAACTTTTGCGATTTTATCTCCCCTTTGTACCAAGACTACTATGAAATAGGAAGTCAATCCTAATATGATAATAAAAATGGCTGGTGGAGGTGTTCCTGGAACATGAACCAAGAACGGTAAGGTGTTTAATACCCCAAAAATTGTCGGTAACGAGATGCAACTAAGTGCAATTTGATAGGTCCAAGATTCTCCCTTCCAAATCTTGTAAGATATAACAACAAGAGTAATTCCGGCTACTACACTTACGCCTCGTTGAGTAAAAAACCATATCGTAATAAAAGCGGGTGAAAGAGTGAGGTGTGGATCCACAGGAATAAGTGCCACAATGGCTTGGGTCAATATCTGGTAGGTGGTCTCTATAAGTAGTGGGGCAACTATTGCAGCAAATAGTCCATAGAATATTGCTACTATTGCTATTATGTGGTATGCTCTTTTAGAAAATCGTTCATCATTCATTTTTTTATCTCCTTTTAGTAGATTTTTATTTTAATATTTTTTCAAAAGAAGAAAGATTGAGATCAAATGTAATAATCTATTCTTTCTTACTTTAATCGTAATTTTATTGAATGGTATATAATAATGCCATCGAACATGTTCGATTTTGTAGAAACCTCACTAATATAATGTTTAAAATTTATATGAAATTATTATTGAAAAAGATTAAATCATCAAAGAAGTTCTCAAACCATGAAAAATTTATTAATCTAAAAAAGCTATTTTATAGTGATGGAAGAAAACAAACCGAGTTTGGCTTGGATCGAAGTTGAAACTCCTAAACAAAAATGGATTTCAGAAATATTTAAAAAATATCGCGATGTTGAGATTGTTATATTAAACTTCTTACCTTATGATTTTGAAGAATTTGTGGCTAATGCAATAATCGATATATATCATTATAAAATTGAAGAGATTATTTATGATATAAAAACACATCCATCAGTTTTAGAATTTAGTGTATTAGAGAAGTTAGAAAATCGAGCAAAAATTAATATTAAAACAGAGGACCCCTACTTATTATATGCTATAATTAAAAACGGGATTCTGATAGATTTTCCAGTCAGACTATCTGAAGGATTAGCAATTTGGAAATTAGTGGCAACAAGAAAAAGAATTAACGATTTACTGCTACAATTTGAGGAGAGAGGTATCAATTTTTCCTTACTCCGAATTTTGAATTCAGATTATAGCGTCGATGATGACAAGAATAAATTAAATCCAGAGGAATCTCAGGTAATACGCAAGGCAATTAAATTAGGATTTTTCGATATACCACGAAGAATTTCGTTAGAAGAACTAGCAAATGAACTGGGTAAATCTAAATCCGCGCTTTCAGTAAGGTTAAGAAAGATTATTAAAAAAAAAGTGTTATTTGAAAGTTAGATAGCTTTTTCTATTAAAAATAATTAATTATAATCTAAATTTCGATATAAATAAAAAAGGTATTAGCAATGGTTAAGTACAAAAGAGGTCACCTTTATTATCCCTTAATTCCTATCCATAAAGTTTTAGAAAGCACGGCTGAAAGATTTCCTGAAAAACTTGCTTTTCTTTTCCCTATGGAAATGACTTTTAAACAGTTCAAAGAGCAAGTAGATATCTTCGCTACAGCATTAAAAAACTTAGGCGTGAAAAAAGGTGATAGAGTTGCCTTATATGCTTATAATTCAATCGAATGGGAAATCGCGTTTTATGGGTTAGAGAAAGCTGGAGCAACTTTAGTTCCAATGAATCCTTTATTCAAAGAAACTGAGGTCAAATACGAAGCTAACGACTCTGGAGCTGAAACTATTATTGTTTTTCAGCCATTATACCCCATCGTAGCCGCAGTCAAAGATAAAACAAACCTCAAAACAATAATAATACTCGAAACAGAAGAGAAAAAAGAGAACCTTAAAATTCCGGAGGGAACTATTGGATGGTCAGAACTTATGAAAAATACAAAACCGGATCCTCCAGAGTATAATTTCGACCCAGAAGAAGATCTCGCAGCACTGATGTACACCAGTGGAACCACAGGCTTACCTAAAGGAACGATGCTTACGCACTATAATATTGTAGCAAATCTAATCCAAGGGGGGCTTGTATATGAGTTAAGTGATTTTGATGTAGCCATAACTGTACTTCCTCTTTACCACATCTATGGTCTTAATGTTTGCATGAACCAAGCAATTTGGTTAGGTGCATCACAAGTCATAATGCCTCGATTCGAAGTGAAGGAGTATTCTGAGTTATTAGAAAAATATAGAGTTACATACAGCTTATGCGTACCGCCAATATTTCTCGCAGTCGTTCGCCACCTCGAAGAACCAGGTGTTAGAGATTACAATTGGGAAGACCTTAAAGTTGTAAACAATGGTGGAGCCCCTATCCCGCTCGAACTTCTTGACAGTTTTTATGAATTAGCAAAAAAGAAGTGTAACGCTAAAAATGTAACCATTCAACACGGATGGGGGTTAACCGAAGCTTCTCCTGTAGTTGCCGTTAATCCTATGTCTCGACCGAAAATGGAATGTCAAGGAACTCTAATACCAGATACTTTTCATAAAATTATCGACTTAGAAACAGGCGAAGAATTACCAAAACGTGGAGATGTTGGTGAATTAGTTATCAAGGGACCTCAAGTTATGAAAGGTTATTGGAACAGACCAGAGGCTACCGAAAATGCATTTTGGACAGATCCCGAAACCGGAGAAAAATGGTTAAAAACCGGCGATATGGCATACATAGATGAAGAAGAATACGAACACCTCCTTGATCGAATAAAAGAAATGATTAAGTACAAAGGCTGGAGTATCGCACCTGCTGAACTTGAAGACTTACTCTTTAATAATCCTCATGTTTCCGACGCTGCTGTTATAGGTAAACCATCAAAAGAACTCGATGTAGGTGAAATTCCGAAAGCGTTCATCATTTTAAAACCAGAATCATTGGGAAGAGTTTCGGAACAACAAATCATAGATTGGGTTGCTGAAAGGATTTCTGCTTATAAAAAGATTCGAGAAGTTGAGTTCGTCGATGAAATACAAAAATCAGCCTCAGGTAAAATTTTGAGAAGAGAACTAGTCAAATTAGAAAAAGAAAGACTAGGTATAAAATAAAAAAAAATTATATTGCTTTAGGATCATCTTGCATAATCCCGGACATAACACCCTCAGAATCTTTGAAGTAAGCTAACCAACCCACACCTGGCACTGCGTGCTTTGGTCTCACAATTTCACCACCGTTACTCTCGATTTTCTTAATAGTATCATCAATATTATCAATATCAATAGTATTTACGACTTTCGGAAATCCTTCTTCTTCAAAACCTAACCCGCCATCGATTCCAGGTTCGTTTTCGTCACCAGTCATAATAAGCCAATAATCCATCGGACCTTCCCATTTTTGGAATTTCCAACCAAAAACTTCTTCATAAAATGCGATTGTCTTATGCACATCTTTTACATTCAATTCAAAGTGAACTAATCTCGGCATTAAATACACCTCTTATGGTTTCAGATTATAAAACAGTAGCTAATTATAAAAAAGTTTTTCTTATAATGTAAAAGTTCACTCTTCAATTACCGTTCTTTTTTATCTGCTGCTCTTACTATAAAGAAACCTATTAACGCGCCTATAATAAACGGGAGAATTAATTGAAGCCAAAGCAATTCAAATTGTAGCAAATACGTAGGAGGAGGATGTTGTGGGTTTGATGGCAATGTTCGTAAGTAGTAAGAAATAGCAGAACTAATCCAATTAAAAGACCATGCTATAAAAGTGGCAACTCCCAACCAATTACATGTTTTATAGATTAATGGCTTATTAAAATATGATAAATAAGTCTTCAGTATTATAATGACTGCAATTGCAAAACTAGGCCAAAAATGAAAGTTAAAACTAAAACTAAGTATTTCAAAAGGCGGTTCTCCAAAAAATATCGTTCCAAGATATCCTGTAAGCCCCGCAAATAGACCCAAAAAGTAAAGAATTGTCGCAAATCCACCAAAAGCCCTGTGAGATCTAAACAATATATCGTTTGTTTTTAGTAACGCTACCTTCTTCTTCTTGTAACCTGCATAATATCCTGTTGCCGCTTGGACTGTAGCACATAAACACCCTAACATGGTAATTATTGTGTTAAACTCTGCAGGTTCAAAAGCAAATCCTGTCATTATTAGTCGAATCCTTGATTTGTGATAAAGCTCTTTTCATAAAGCTTATGTTGTAGATTTTAACATTAATCTACATTCAGTATAGATATTTGTTCTTCTTAAGAATTTTGGTTAAGATTTATCTATTATTGAACAAAATTATTACAATGCAGTTAGATTCATATATAACACTAATCCTAGAGATTGAAGAGATCCTCTGAAAAATAAAATTCTGCTCTATTTGATCAACGCTTCACAAGGAGGTACGTTCTCACCTATTGACCACAGGAAAAAATGAGCTCCTGTTGGTCCTAACCACTTAAATTGCTTTGCTATGATTTGCTGCTTTTCTTCGTAAGATTTATCTCTAAAGGATTTTAAATAATTTTCAAAAGAACCATTCTTCTCAATTAGTTCAAGAAAAACTTCAGCGTTAGATACTATTGCTTCTACTTTCTTTCCATTCCGGATTATTTTAGGTGATTCTAACGCATCAAAAATATCGTCATTAGTCCAATTCGAAATAATTTTGGGGTCGAATTCTTTAAAAACTTCTTTAGTTCCTTCCCATTTTGTATTTACCACTTGATATGAAAATCCTGCATTAAACACAGCTTTACTTAAAATTTCAAAATATCCCTTTTCGTCTACGGGCTTTTCTTGAGGTGGAATAATTTTTTGTGCCATAGTTATTTCGTAAATTTGACCCAATTATACTTTACGCTTATTTTTCATTAAAAAAATAAGACAACTGATTATTTAAAAAATAATTAAGGATATTCATATTTATAAATAGCAGATTCTGAAATACTTATGACTCAAAATCTAATTTCGTTTGACGATACTTAATTTCTTGTTCCTTTTTTATATTTAAAGACTCTTTAAAATGATCAATCCTTTTTTCTAGGCTTTTCTTAAACGAATTATCAATATTTAGATTATTTAAAGCTTCGTTAAGGATTTGAAAATTGTTATATTCCGCTTTAGACTTTATTACAGGCAGTATTATTGAGGAATCTGCTAACAAATTATTTAATAATTTTAAGGATAACTCTAAATGAGGTATTAGATTTTCTTCGTTTTCTTGAAATTCTTTCCCTTCGAGAATTCTCGATTTAATTACTTCAACGCGGGGATATTTTTCGTAAGCATAACCTTTTACAGCTAATTTTAGGCATGCTGCTAAAGTTGAACAGGTCCCACCAAATGGGTCTAAAACGGTCTCCACATTAGGAACCATTTTAATGCATCTATAGGGAAGACCAATTGGAAAGGGAGCTTCATGCCCCTTCTTAATCGTTGCTCCTGTTGTTTTTTTGTAGGGGATCAACCACACATTACCGGGATCTCTTAAGTCTGTGTCGGAATATCTACCGATGTTGGATTTATCTGTATAAGGTATTCCAATTGCTTTTGGATCTATTTTATACTCGTTCTTGTTTTTTACAAAAAGATACACGTGCTCCCAGAGATTGTTTAATCGCCGGTTCCCTCCTGAGGGGGTATAGTGTCCTTTTCCAAGAAAAGATTTAACCCATACTATGTCCTGGATCCGCTTCCAAGATGCAATTTCTGCGGATATCGCAACTTTTTCTGATTTACCTTGATCTAAAGCAGAGTCGCCAATATTAAGGAAAAAAACAGCACTTCCCTTTGCTACTCTATAACATTCTTTCCAGATTTTAGTTAAAAAAGATAAATATTCACTTTCCTCCATTCTATCGTCGTGAATCTCGCCATTATCAGAAGTATAGACTTTTCCTCGATTATATGGTGGAGATGTAATAATTACATCAATCGATTCGTCGTCTAATTCGAACATATCCTCAGAAGATTTAAAGAATACTGTTTGGTCCTTAAGTATTAGACATATATTCTCATTCATCGAATTAAAAGCTATATTTCTTAATGTGGAGTCGTATTATTACTAGATTAGTTAGTCCTTATTTATTTATGTGCGCCTTATCTCGTTAATAAGAACTACTTATATTACGAAAATACCTTTTCGATAATAAAATTAATTTTGGCTATGGAATTTTCGCTTTGTATAAACGAACAACTATACAAATTAACATAAGGTTAAGGAATTTAAAGATTTTAATAGACATATTTAATAACATCCAACTGTTAATTATTATCGGAAAAGAAATGTTACTCTTTCCAAATGAGGCGGTATAAAATGAATATAGAAATTGAGCCTAAAGAGGACTCGTTATTGTCGTGCCCATTTATGCGTCCGTGCCATCTTCCTAAAGAAAAAGAAGTTTGTGGTTTCCCTAATTACAAATTGTGTCCGGAATATCAGTTGGATTTAAATAAACTTAAATCCACATCTAAGGTATTACATTAATAACACAAGAGTCTTATTTTATCGCTTTTCATCTCATATTAAAGATTTCAAGTATATTTAATATGCAACAATTAATTTAAGATATTTATATATTAAATTTTATTTTAGTGAAAAAAATGGCTAGACCTAAAGTGGTATTACCCGAAAATGGAATCTCTGAAAAAGAAATTCTCAAAAAGATGGAAGTAATAAGGGAAGACGACATAAATTGGAAGGATGGAAAAGTTTGGAGTTTAGTCTATCAAGCTTCAGAAAAGCACACTGAAATGCTTAAAAAAGCCTCAACTATGTTTTTCTCAAAGAACGCCCTTAGCCCTATGGCTTTTCCAAGTTTAAAAAAGTTTGAAACGGAAGTGATTTCCATGGCAGTTGACTTGTTTGGAGGAGATAACAGGTGCTGTGGAAGTATGACATCGGGGGGAACAGAAAGTCTTTTAATGGCGGTAAAGACATATAGAGATTGGGCAAGGGAAAAATTACCTCATATAAAGGAACCTGATATGGTTGTACCCAGTTCAGCTCACCCCTCTTTTGATAAAGCAGCAGATTATTTCGGAGTAAAATTGATTAAAGTTCCTGTGGATAAAGAAAGCCATCGCGCAGATGTACAAGCTACGGAAAACGCACTGACCGAGAACACTATCTTAATGGTCGGTTCTGCGTGTGATTTTCCAAGAGGTGTGGTGGATCCCATTACAGAACTTGCGAGTATTGCAAAAGAACGGGGTATTGGAATGCATGTTGATGCCTGTCTTGGAGGTTTTATGCTTCCTTTCGTGAAGAAACTTGGTAATAATGTTCCTGATTTTGATTTTTCAGTACCAGGAGTAACCTCTGTTTCAGCAGATGTCCACAAATATGGGTACGGAGCAAAAGGTGCTTCTACAATAATGTATCGCAGAGAAAGAGTCTGGAAGCATCAATTTTCAGTTTATACAGACTGGACCGGTGGCATTTATATATCCCCTTCTATGAGAGGTACACGACCGGGTGGTCCAATTGCTGCTGCGTGGGCTTCAATGAAAGCCTTAGGGGAAGATGGATATTTAGGGTTGGCTAAAATTGTCATGAAGGCTACCAAAGAATTGATTGATGGAATAAATCAAATCCCTGAACTATACATTATTGGAGACCCTGTGATGAGTGTTTTCTCCTTTACATCCGACTCCGTGGATATTTATAATTTAGGAGATATTATGGATAAGAAGGGGTGGCATTTAGACAGAATTCAATTCCCAAACGCATTACATATGATGGTTAATCCTCACCACGCTAGTGTTATAGATACATTCTTGAAGGATCTTAACGAAGCTGTTAAAGAAATTAAAGAACATCCCGAAGCCTCTTCGGACGGGGACGCTGCGATATATGGTATGGTTGCAAGTTTACCGGACCGAAATAAAGTCAAAGACTATATCGTCAATTTCTTAAAAAGTCAATACAAAATTAAATAATTCAAAAATCCTTTCTCTATTTGTATGAAGCTAAACCGATTAAAATCTATAGTTAACGATTTAATTAGAACCTCTATTTCTAGACCGAATGGTCAATATTTACTTGATCCTTTTGAACATTATACTCCTGAAATTGAAATTAAAATAGATTTGAAAAATAAGACATTCACACCCGATTTAGATGGGGACGCCGTTGAAACATACTATAGCGCTATTTCTGACTGGTTTCATGAGGTCTTGCTAAAAGAAGGAATCCCAATTGAGAGTATAAATACGGCTACTCTAAGCATCAGTCCAATGGGAAAAGAATGCATTATAGAAGCTAATGGTAGGAAATTCAGATCATCATTAATATATAAGAAATAGGAATACTTCTATTAAGTTAATAAGTCATGCTCTATTTAGCATTATTCTTGTCAAAATTTCAAAAGATTTTTCCACATTTTCACCTGTCCTGCTTGAGCATTCAGTGAAACCGCTAAATCCCTTTGTCCTAGCAATTTTTTTTCCATCTTTAAGTGGAATTTGTCTAATAATATCTAAATCTGATTTACCACCAAGTAACACAAGTGGAATCTGTTCCTTTCTACCATTTACAACTGATAACCAATTGTCAATGTGAGCAAGAGATGAATAACTTGTGATATCGTACATTAATATCCCTCCCATTGCACCATTTATATACTTAGGTAAGATGAATCGAAATCTTTCCTCACCACCGAAATCCCAGATCATTAACTTTACTTTTTTTCCGTCAACCTCAAAATTTTTAGTTTCAAAATCAACTCCGATAGTCATCTGAGAATCTGATATGAATAAATCTGTTTTAAATCTTTTTGTTAATGTTGTTTTTCCACTACCCGCATCGCCGAAAATGACAATCTTAAAAATTGCGTCAAGCATATTATCCTAATTAAAACTCTTTAATTTTCATAACCCATTTTGTTAAATATGTATTATTTTTATCAAACTTACCCTGTTGTAATGTTTCTCGTAAATACGCCTTTTTTTGTACAAAAATAATACAAATCTAGACATAATAATTTTCCTATTTAATCTTTTCTAATTGTTTAACCCATTTTGCATTTTTTCCATCCTAGTTGATAGAAAAGACATATTAAGAAACACTACTTATTTATTTTCTTTTTTGTCCTATGAATTGAGGGAAAAAAATTACATAATTATAGAAAAATTGAATTAATTTAAGAAAATATCCTAATCTTCTCTTAACTGAAGCAAAAGATCGAATACCATCTTACTTTCGCTTTTATCAACCAGCGATGAATACCAATTTATGTATTCTTCAAATCCTAATTCAAATCCTAATTCTCCCTTTGTTTCACCAATATATTGATATTTGCTATTTTCAACCCATTTCCATAACTCTGGCCAATTAGCAATCAATTCCTCCAATCCCTCACATTTAACTGCTGCATAAAGTCCTCCTGATACTGTGCGGATGGGTATATCGCGCTCTACTTTGATATTGGGGGGAATTGTGATATAAATTCCATACCCGTGTGGTTCAGGATTCTCCGTTGGATAAATATTCCTACCAAAAATCCGAATGCTTGAATCCATTTCCAATAATCCTTT
>Ga0255055_10003275_pt1 | contig 10978 bp, 10 predicted proteins | sample JV7_2_27_MG_FD_188633 | JGI IMG/M metagenome (GOLD analysis project Ga0255055, IMG submission 188633) | Seawater microbial communities from Jervis Inlet, British Columbia, Canada - JV7_2_27 | ecosystem: Environmental > Aquatic > Marine > Inlet | place: Canada: British Columbia | collected... | reverse complement strand
AGTCGGGCCACGGGCGGCGCCACCGCCCGCTACCCCGCTCCGGCTGCTAGTGTCCCTCGCGCGGCGCCGCTTTCACCTTGCGCATGCCATCGAGCAACATCACCGAGACGTCGGCGCGCGGTTGGTCGGACTGGGCCGAAACTCGCGCCAGCACCTCTCCCGTCGGTTGTGCCACGTACTGCGGCGGCAGCCGGTTGAGCGCGTAGACCAGCACGTCCTCCCGGCACATCTCGCAGCCACAGAAGTCCCCAACCGTGGCAACCACCTTGTCGTACTCCTCGATGACCAGACCCTCGACCAGGTTCTTTACCCCACGATGGCCAACTCCCGGCCCGTCTGTGCGGGCACAGCGGTGAAGGTTGCACCAGTAGTGCCGGAGATCCGGACAATGTGGTACGAACCGATCCACTCCGGCGGTCCCTCGACCAACACGATCTTGTTGGTTCGCGTCCGAGATTGCAAGAGGCCTCCGCGGCGGGCGACTTTCTCGACCAGCACCTCCTGCGTGGTTCCCACCAACTGGATGTTCTTGCGCCGCGCCACGTCGCGCACGACCGCGATGATCCGCTCCAGCCGCTCGCCCGCCACTCCCTCGGGCACCGGGTCGGGCAGCCGCAGCGCGCCCGTTCCCTCCCGCGGCGAGTACCGGAACGTGAAAGCGTCGTCAAACCCGACTTCCCGCACCAGGGTCTCGGTCTGGAGGAAATCCTCCTCGGTCTCGCCCGGGAAGCCCACGATGATATCCGTCGTGACGGCGAGTCCGGGAATCGCGCTCCGCAGCCGCTCGACGCACTCGAGGTATTGCTCGCGCGTGTAACGCCGGCCCATGCGCTTGAGAATGGCCGACGAGCCGCTCTGCACCGGCAGGTGCACGTGCTCGCACACTGACTCAACCCGGGCCATGGCCTCGACGACCCGTGGTGTGAAGTCGTTGGGGTACGGGCTGGTGAACCGCACGCGGCTGATGCCGGCAACGGCCCCCACCGCCTCCAGCAGATCGGCGAAGTCGTGCTCACCGTCCCGGTAGCTGTTCACGGTCTGACCCAGGAGAGTCACCTCGGTTATCCCCCCGGTTGCGAGGTCCCCTACCTCGCGAACGACGTCGGAGAGATTGCGGCTGCGCTCGCGCCCGCGCGTCATCGGAACTATGCAGAACGTGCACCTGTAATCGCAGCCGCGCTGCACTGTCACGAAGGCCCCGACGCGATCGCCCGGCCGCTCCGCCGGAATGTCTTCGTAGTGCTCCCACGACTTGAACTCGACGTCGGCGGCGCGCCGACCGGCAGCGGCCCCGGCAATCAATTCCGGCAGCCCACGGTAACCATCCGGTCCCACTACGAGGTCGACGTGCGGCGCGCCATCCAGCAGCCGCGTCCCGAGCCGCTGCGCCATGCACCCCACGATGCCGAGCACGACGCCGGGCCGCTTGTGGCGCTTCAGCTCCCCCATGCGGCCGATCACCCGCTGCTCCGCGTTGTCGCGCACGGCGCATGTGTTGACCAGCATCACGTCAGCCGCCGCCGGATCCTCGGTCACCTCATAGCCCTCCCGCCCGAGCCCTCCAAGGATCAGCTCGGTGTCGGCCACGTTCATCTGGCAACCGTAGGTCTCGATGTAGACGCGCTTCATGGATCGATGTTGAGCGGGTCCGCGCGCAGCGTGCCGTCGGGCTCCAGCGCGAGCGCGGCGGCGAAGCGGCCCGGCACGAATCGGTCACTCGGCAGGTACGCCGACAGGTAGTCTTCGGTGAGAGCCTCGAACCTTCCGCCCGAGCGCCGCAGCAGCACGAGGTCCGCCCTGCCGCCGCTGCGCGCCGCACGATAGGACGAACCCTTCTCGCTGCCCAGAGCCCGCAGCTCCGCAGCTCGGCCCACGACGGTTTCGGGCTCGACCGGCGCGCCGATGCGCGGGGCGGCCGCACCGGGCCGCGCCGAGTACGGGAAGACGTGAAGATAGGTGAACGGCAGCGCCTCCAAGAGATCACGCGTAGCGGAGTGGTCCTCGGCCGTCTCGCCCGGGAATCCCACCATCACGTCGGCTCCGAGTCCGAACGCGGGCAGACGGCCGGCCAGCCACTCGATGCGATCCCTGTACCTCGCGGCCGTGTACCAGTGGCGCCCCATGAGCTTGAGCAGCCGGTCGCTCCCCGACTGGAGCGGCGCGTGCAGGTGGGGGACCAGCCGCTCCGGCGCAGCGGTCATCAGATCGGCGAGCGTGTCGTCCACCTCGGTAGCCTCGACCGACGAGAGACGAATGCGCACCGTCGTCGGCACCGCGCCCACGAGCCGCTCCACGAGCCGGCCCAGCGTCATCCCGTCGTCGCGGTCCTTCCCGTAGCTCCCGATGTGCACGCCCGTCAGCACCAGCTCGGAGTGGGAGGCCGCGAGCGCCTCGGCCTCACGCACGATCTCCTGCGGCGCCCGCGAGCGGTTGGCGCCGCGCGCCAGAGTGGTCGCGCAGAACGTACAGTGCTCGTCACACCCGTCCTGGATCTTGAGCCAGGCCCGCGCGCCGCGGCCGAAGGAGCGCAGCACCGGGTCCACTGCGTCGGCCGGCAATCCGAGAGCCTCGAGCACGAGCGTCGGGTCCGCGCCCCCCACGACCCCGACGACTCCGGGCAGTGCCGCTATGGCTCCACCGTCCAGCGCTGCCGCGCAGCCGGTCACGACCGTGCGCACCGCATCGTTGCGGCGGGCGAGACGGCGCACCAGCCCCCGCATCTTCGACTCGCTCACGTGCGTCACCGTGCACGAGTTCACGACCGCGGCATCGGCATCCGCCGGGTCGGCCACGACGGCTGCACCGGCAGCCTCGAGAGCCTGGCGCAGGACCTCGCTGTCGTACTGGTTGGCCTTGCAGCCGAAGGTGTGCAGGAAGACTCGCGTCACGGCAGGATGATTACACCGAGTGAGAGCTGCCACGCCCGCTCACTCGCCCCACCTCCATCCCGCTTCGCTCGCTCGAGCCCGATGTCGAAGAGTGCGCGCCCGCCGGCGGCCCGGAAACCAACGCCCAGGGCGAGGTCCAACTCCCGCGGCTGGTCCGGCGTATTGCTGAACGGCATCTGCGCGTAACGGAATCCCAAACGGACCGGGACCTTCCCGGAGCGATTGAGCTCCAACCCCGCCCCAACGGACCACGTGTCGAAGGCGTTCGCGCCGCCCACGGCCGCCAGATCCGGCGCCGCATCCGACCAGGAGCTCCACACCACCGTGGTCGTGAACATCACGCGCGGGACTGGCCGGTACTGCATCCCGCCCGAAACCGTGATCGGAAGATCGGTGTGGAGCGAGGGAATGGAATCGCGCGCCGTCTTGAGGGAGTTGTCGCTCCGAAAAGCCACTCCGAAGCGCAGCTTGCGCGAGCGGGCGTAGAGGATTCCCAGCGAGAACCCGAGTCCCGAGTAGGACACCTGGCTCGTGTGCGCGAGGGGGCGGTAGAGACTGTCGGAGTAGACCCGATTCAGCTCTTCCTGGGTGGAACCGGTGAGGATGTGGACCGCCCCCCCCACCACGACGCCGCTGAAGAGCTCCCAGCCGATCGCACCCCTGATGTCCGCGATCGCCCCAATGGAGGTCGTCTCGTCCGCTACGAACACGGTGTCGCCCCGCAGCACCAGAGTATCGACCGTCAACAGGGCGAAGCTGCGCTCCGCGTAGATCGAGTAGTTGGCGGCGAAAGTAATCGGGGTGCCCGGAAGCACACCAGCTATGAGAGCATAGGGAAACCGCGTATCCCGCAGCTCCTCCACCGTCCCTGTGCGTACCGTGTAGCTGCGGAACGAGGAGATCGATGCTGCCGCCACCGTGAGGCGCGAAATGTCGCCGACGGCCGCCGGGTTCAGGGCCGACTCCCGATCGGTGGCGTCGAGACCGCTGCCCAGAGAGCGCGAATGCACGCCACTCGGCCGCCCCACGTAACCGACGCCGAGCACGCCATAGAGAGATACCTGAGCCGCGGCGTCGGTGGCGGCCACGGCCAGCAGCAGTGCGATCAGCGTCGCGCAGCGCCTCATTGCGGCTCGGGCCTGGGAAAGAGCGGGATGAACGTCACGTGCAGCGAAGGCGCGAAGGCCGTGTTGCGACTCGACCAGAAGCGCAGCTGCCCGCTCTGACTGCCCTCCGGCACGATCCGGAGCATGATGGACGCCGGCAGAAGTGTATCCGTCCGCAGCGCCTTGAGGATGTGGGTCACCTCGATGGCGACGGTGTCGGTCGACCCCACGAACACGTCGGCTGCTCCAGTAGCGCTGGTATCGGGGAACGCCAGGAGCGGCGACTTGGCCCCGACGTCGGCGGCCAGGGCATCTGCTCTGAGCCGCAGCGTGTCACCCGGAGCACCCCTCACCGCCTCCGAGGGCACGAGATACAGGGTTGCCCTGGAGATATCCGAGGAATCCGTGACGTAAACCGGGAGGTCCACCCGCAGCAGGGAGCGCCACGCGGGCGCACTCCCGACGGCCAGTGCCTCGGCAGCGCGAGGCGGCCAGGCGACGAACACGTAGGTGTCCATGTCCGGTTGCCGCGCGTCCCGCACCTGGATCGTGTCCACGACCATGGAGTCCGCTGGGATCGAGTCCAGATCCAGCGTATCCAGCTCCGCCGAGTCCAGCACGAGCGGGACGGTATCCACCACGGTCAGCCACCTGCTGAACAGCGAGGGGCGGGTTCCGTCCCGCGTTCCGAGGTGCGCGTAGCCCTCTCCACCCGAGACACCACGCATCCCGACACCCACCGCGGCAGTCAGGCTGTCCGCGACGAAGTCGGGGAACGCCGAGAGCGGCAGTACGACCGACACGGTGCTGTCGTCCCCCAGTGAGTCCGGCACCGCGATCGTCGCGATGAGCGTGCTGTCCTGGAACCAGGGCTCCGTGTCGGTGAACGTGGTCGTCGTGTCCACGGCCACCGGCAGCCGGTAGATCAACAGCTCCAGGCCGACGGTCGGATCGGAGACCCGGCGCACCCTGAGATCCAGCTGGAACGAGTCCAGCGAGAGGATCTCCCTTGCCTCGACGATGACTTTCGTGAAGGAGATGTACCGGATGAGCGACCGGCTCTCGGGGGCCGACCCTTCGCTGACCGCTTCCATAAACGCCGCGGAGTATGCGGGTACGTACCCGACGTACGAGCTGTCGTCGACGATGCTCCCCAGAAACAGCGTGTCGATCTCCCGCACGAGCCGGGTGGGACAGAACTCGGGACACGAGCCCGGAGCTACGACGTCCTCGCGGCACGACCACATCACGACCAGGGAGAGCCCCAGCCACAGGGAAGCTCTCACGAGTGCCCGCGAGCGACGGCGCGTCATGTCGCGCGGCCCTCCAGGCCGAAAGCGTCGGGCAGGAGATCGGCCAGGCGCCAGCGCCGGGTGTCGCCCTCCCCCACGGCCTGCACCTCGAGATCGGGGCCGAACTCCACCAGCGCCTGCCGGCACGCGCCGCACGGCGAGCCCGGGGGAGAGGCGTCGGTTGCCACCACCAAGCGACGGAACCGCCTCGCGCCGGCGGCCACCGCAGCCCCGAGCGCAACGCGCTCCGCACACATCGTCAGTCCGTATGAAGCGTTCTCCACATTCGCTCCCGCGAAGACGCGCCCGTCATCGGCCTCGAGCGCCGCCCCCACACGATACCCACTGTACGGGGCGTGCGCCTGGGCCTGCGCGGCGCGCGCCGCCGCGATCAGTTCATCCACGGTGCCACCTGCCCCAGGAACGAAGTCCCGGCATCGAGCTCCACTGAAAAATACTCAGCAACGGTCGCTCCCACGTCGGCGAACGTGGGACGCGCACCGAGCGCCACCGGCTGCACGCCGGGACCGACCACCAGGACGGGTACCATCTCCCGCGAGTGATCGGTCGATTCCGTAGTTGGATCGTTGCCGTGATCTGCCGTCAGGATCATCAAGTCGCCTTCCCTCAGCATCTCGACCAGCGCCGGCAGCGACCCGTCCAGCTCGCGCAGCCCCCTGTAGAACCCCGCAGGGTCGTTGCGGTGCCCCCACTCCTGGTCGAACTCGATCACGTTGGCGAACACCATCCCGCGCTCCAGCTCCCCCAGGGCGTCGGCCACGTAACGCAGCGCCTCCGCATTGCTCGTCGTGTGCCGGCTCTCGATGCTGCGCCCGGCGAACAAGTCGTCCACCTTGCCGACACCGAGCCGCGGCACGCCCGCAGCCGCCAGCCGATCGAGCAGGGTCTCGGACGGCGGCGCCAGCGAGAAGTCGCGCCGGTTGGGCGTGCGGCGAAACGCACCGACCTCGCCCACGAACGGCCGCGCGATCACACGCGAGACCGCGTTCTCGCCCACCAGCACGCTCTCACGGGCCGTGCAGCACGCAGCGTACAGCTCCTCGAGCGGCACGACTTCCTCGTGCGCGGCAATCTGGAAGACGCTGTCGGCCGAGGTGTAGACGATCCAATCCCCGCGCTCGATGTGCCGTGCGCCGTACTCCTCGATGATGGCCGTGCCCGAAGCGGTCTCGTTGCCCAGCACTCCCCTCCCGGTGGCTTCCGAGAACGCGGCGATCACCTCCCTGGGGAACCCCCCCGGGTACGTGGGGAACGGCCGCTCCAACACAACACCGCAGAGCTCCCAGTGCCCGGCCGTGCTATCCTTGCCGGCAGACAGCGGCAGCGCGACCCCGTGCGCCGCCTGCGGCGCCGAGCACCGCATGCCGGCGAGCGCCCGGCAGCAACCCAGGCCGAGCGACTCGAGGTACGGCAGTTCCAGGCCACCCACCGACAGCGCCACGTTTCCCAGCGTGTCGCTCCCTGCGTCGCCGTAACTCTCTGCGTCGGGCGCCGCACCGATCCCGACTCCATCGAGCACGATCAGGGCAACACGCCCCGTTCCCGTCATGCGTCCGGGTAGATGCGGGGGACGCGCGCGCCGATGCTCGTGAGCGCCTCGTAGGAAACCGTCCCGCTCCAGGAGGCAAACTCGTCGATCGAGATCGTCTCCCCGCCGTCACTTCCCACCAGCGTCGCGACGTCCCCGACCGCCACCCCGCCACCGCCGGGGCCCAGATCCACCATCACGAAGTCCATAGTGACACGCCCCACGAGCGGGTGGCGCCGTCCGCCGAGCAGCACCTCGGCCCTTCCCTGCACCGCCCGAGGCACGCCATCCGCGTAGCCGATCCCCACCGTGGCGACCACCGTATCGGTGGGCGCCGTCCACTCGCCACCGTAGCTCACCGACTCCCCGGCCGGGAGTCGCCTGACGCTCACGACGGGCGCCCTCAGAGCCGCCACCGGGTGTGGCGGCTCCAGATCGGCCGCGTGCGACCCCCCGTAGAGAAAGATGCCGGGACGCACCAGGTCGAGCTGCTCCCCCAGCCTCCACACGCCGGCGCTGTTAGCCGCGTGCACCAACTGCGGGCGCTCGCCCAGCGAGTCCAGCGCGGCACTGAACCGCTCCCACTGCTCGGCCACCGTCTGCGGCCCTTCGTCGGCTGCGCTGAAGTGGGTGAACGCGCCCTCCATGTTCGGGGTGACGCATCCGCGCAGGCGCGCCACATCGTCCCACCGCACGCCACAGCGCCCCATTCCGGTGTCCACCTCGAGGTGGAACGGCCCGCTCCACACGGCCGCCACGTCGGGATCGTCGAGCACCGCCCGAAGGTCGTGCTCGCGGTACACAGCCTCCAGCTCTGATCCGGTGGGAGTGAGCACCAGGAGGAACCGGCCTATCGCGGCGCGGCGCAACTCGATTCCCTCCTCGACGGTGGCTACCCCGTACCCCCAGGGATTCACCGTCTCGAGCGCACGCGACACGCGGACGGCTCCCATCCCGTAGGCGTTGGCTTTGACCATGGGAAGGAGGGCCGCACCCCGCGCTGCGGCCAGCACGGTTCGCGCGTTGGCGACCAGCTTCCCCAGGTCAACCTCCACCCACGCGCGGTTAGTCGAGACCCTCGTTTGCGTGCTCACGGGCGGACGCGTATTGTACCGGCGCAATGACGCAAATGCAAGAACCATCAGCGCTTGGACGCATTGTCGAACTCGTGCGGGAGCTCCGCAAACGGTGCCCCTGGGACGCCGCTCAGACTCCCCAGAGCCTGCGGCCCTACCTCGTCGAGGAAGCCCTCGAGTTGGACCACGCGATTGCCCACGATCCGGAGGCGATCCGGACGGAGCTCGGCGACCTGCTGCTGCACGTTGCCTTCCAGGTCGTGCTGGCCGAGGAGGCCGGTCGGTTCGGCGCCGAGGATCTCACGCGAGCAGTCGAGAAGAAGATGTGGCGGCGCCACCCGCACCTCTATCCCGAGAAGCAGGAGGGCGAAGAGGTGCGTCTGGAGCGTGATACCTGGGAGCGGACCAAACTGAGCGAGCGCGGTGCCGACCGGCCTGGCGTACTGGACGGGCTTCCTCCCACGCTGCCTGAGCTGCTGATGGCGTACCGGCTGCAGGAGCGCGCCGCCGGAGTGGGCTTCGACTGGCCCGATACTCACGGCCCGATCGAGAAGGTCCGCGAGGAACTCGGCGAGCTGGAGCAGGAGAGCGAGGCGGGCGGGCCCGAAGAGCGGCTCTCCGAGGAAGTCGGCGACCTGCTCTTCGCTGTGATCAACCTCAGCCGCAAGCTCGGCTGCGATCCGCGCGCGGCGCTCGAGCGCGCCAACGAGAAGTTTACGCGGCGCTTCCGCGCCATCGAGTCGCTCGCCGCCGAGCGCGGTATCGACGTGGGGCGGGCGGGCCTTGACGTGTTCGACCGGTTGTGGAACGAAGTGAAGGAGAAGGAGTCGGTCTAGGGATAAAGCCGGGTCATCGTGCGTGGGAACGCGATCGCCTCCCTCACGTGCGGGATGCCGCAGATCCAGCCGACGGTGCGCTCCACTCCGAGTCCGAAGCCGGAGTGCACGAACGTGCCGTACTTCCGGAGGTCCAAGTACCAGCCGTAGGCCTCTTCAGGGAGGCCAAGCTCCCGAATCCGACCCAGCAGCAGGTCGTGGTCGTCTTCGCGCTGGCTGCCCCCGATGATCTCACCGTACCCCTCCGGCGCCAGGCAGTCGTTGTTGAGAACCGTCCGCGGGTCATCCGGGTTCTGTTTCATGTAGAACGCACGGACGGCCCTGGGGTAGTTGTAGACGAGCAGCGGCCGGTCGTAGGCGTTGGCGAGCAGCGTTTCCTCGTCACCGCCCAGGTCCTGGCCCCACTGGATGTCGGCGCCGAGCTCGCCCAGCTTGTCGATCGCGTCGGTGTAGGAGAGACGAGGGAACGGCGGCGCAACCCGCTCGAGCCCAGAGGTTTCGCGCTCGAGTTCCTTCAGCTCCTCGGCGCGCCGGTCGAGGCAGCGGGCGACGATGTAGGAGATGAAGTCTTCCTGCAGCCGCATGTTGTCGTCGGAGTCGTTCCATGCCACCTCCGGCTCGACCATCCAGAACTCGGTGAGGTGGCGCCGCGTCTTGGATTTCTCGGCTCGGAAGGTCGGGCCGAAGCAGTACACCCGGCCGAGGGCCGCGGCGGCGGCCTCAAGATAGAGCTGGCCGGTCTGCGCCAGATACGCCTTCCCGAGATCGAAGTACTCGGTCTCGAACAGCGTACCGGCCGACTCGCCGATCGAGCCCGTGAGGATCGGCGTGTCCACGAGCGTGAAGTCACGTTCGTGGAAGAAGTCCCTGATACCCTGGACGACCTCGTGCCGGATGCGCATGATGGCAACCTGGCGCCGGCTGCGGAGCCACAGGTGACGATGCTCGAACAGGAAGGCGGTGCCGTGCTCCTTGGGAGAGATCGGGAAGTCGGTGCCGGGACCGAGCACGTCGAGTCCGGTCGCGGTCAGCTCGACGCCGCTGGGAGAGCGCTCGTCGGCTCTGACCGATCCCGTCACCTCCACCGAGGTCTCCTGGGTGAGCTGCCGGAAGGCGTCCCAGGTCTCGGGAGCGACCTCCTGCTTGGAGACGACACTTTGCACATGGCCGGTTCCGTCGCGCAGCACGACGAACGCGATCTTCCCGCTCGAGCGAGTGGTCATCACCCACCCGCGGATCGAGACCTCTTCGCCGACGTGGTTCGGCAGTTCGCTGATACGGGTCGTCTCGTGCATGCGGCCGGTATCGTAGCCACCGCCCTCTTGAGTGTCAACGCGGCCGCTTGCTCCTCGAAGCCGACGGCGCCCCCCACCGCGGAGCCGAGACCCTCGATCACCTCCATGGGCGATGCGAGCCGCGCCCCGTCTTCCACGGAGTCATTCCCGGACACGTTGGTTCCACTCTGGGACACGAGGACCGGACGCTCCCCCACCGGAGCGGCGGGGCTGGGGGACAGCATAGTCGTAACCCAGGCGTCGGACCGCTGGGTCTCTGTGTACCTGAGGCAGAGCGGTGAACGCCTGTGGCGCTCGCGCCTCAGGGGACCGGGCGCCACGGGGCCGATCTTCACCGGCGAACAGGTGTTCGCGGCGTCCGGCGACCCCAAGGGCCAGCTGCACGCATACGACCTGATGACGGGCAAGCGCACGTGGAACGAGAGGGTCGGTCCCGTGGTGGGACCGATCGCGAAGGTGGGCCAGCGGGTGTTCGCGGCCACCCGGACCGGTTGGCTGATCGCGCTCGATGCGGCGAACGGCGAGGCTCGCTGGAGCCGGCCGTTTCCCCGCCCCCTCCGAACCGGCGTCACCGCGCTCGGAGAGCAGATCCTGGTGGCCACAGGCGACTCACTCTACCTGCTCAACGCGCGAGACGGGTTCATCGACGCGAGCAACTCGGCGCCGGGTGCGCTGTTCAGCCCGCCGGCGGTGGCGGACAGTTTCGTGGTGGTGACGTCACCGGACGGGTTCATCACCGCATTCCACTCCTCCACGCTCGAGCGCCTGTGGGAGATCCCCACGAACGACCCCGTGTTCGGCAGTCCGGCGATCGCCCGTGATACCGCATTCGCGGTGACCCAGAACGGCACGCTGTGGATGATTCCTCTCGAAATCCCCCAGGACGCACGGGCCGTGCCTCTCGGACTCGTCGTGCGGACGGGCCCGTCCCCGCTG
>Ga0255055_10003272_pt1 | contig 10980 bp, 8 predicted proteins | sample JV7_2_27_MG_FD_188633 | JGI IMG/M metagenome (GOLD analysis project Ga0255055, IMG submission 188633) | Seawater microbial communities from Jervis Inlet, British Columbia, Canada - JV7_2_27 | ecosystem: Environmental > Aquatic > Marine > Inlet | place: Canada: British Columbia | collected... | reverse complement strand
ATCGTGACCGGCTCGACTCACAAAACATTTTACGGCACCCAGCGCGGTATTGTCGCGGTAAACTACGCCGAAGACGATTTGGAGTATGAATTCTGGGAAGCCATTCAGCGGCGGGCCTTTCCCGGCAGCACCAGCAACCACCATCTGGGCACCTTGCTGGGCCTGCTGCTGGCTGCCTATGAGATGGATGCTTTTAAAGACACGTATCCCCAAAAAGTGGTGGCCAATGCCAAGGCCTTTGCCCGGGCGTTAAAAGACTGCGGTCTGGGAGTGGCCGGAGACCCGCAGATTTCATTTACCGAAACCCATCAGGTGATTATTAATGTCGGCTATGCGAAAGCTCCTGAAATTGCCCGGCGGCTGGAGGAAAACCATATTATTCTCAACTACCAGGCCGCACCGGATGAAGAAAGCTTTTCGGCTGCCGGATCGCTGCGGACCGGCGTGCAGGAAATGACCCGATTTGGAATGGAAGCAGCGGATTTTGGGGATCTGGCCCAGTTGATGGCTGATGTAATTCTCAAAAACAAAAATGTTAAAAAAGAGGTTATGGATTTTCGCAAACGTTTTCTGGAGATGAAGTATTGTTTTTCAGGAGACGAATTTGAGGAGCTATTGCAGAAGCTACACCAATCCATCTAGAAGCTATCTCAAAATTAGCAGTTCATCTTCACAGACAGAGAAAAAAAGTTTTAAAGGTGCTTCTAAGTTAGAAATGCCTAAAATGCCTAAAATGATCTAAAGTGCCTAAAGTTGAGGAATTCTCTCCTATTTATAATAAAAGATAGAGCGTAGCGGAACCATAATTTTAGGCATTTTAGATCATTTTTAATTTTAGCTCATTTGTTGCAAGTAGGGCGGGCCTCCGTGCCCGCCAGCGGGCTTTGAGATGGGAACCATGCAACTAAAAGCGGTTTTAGCCGAGCTCAATTCCATGCGGGATCCGGAAGCAGCAGCCGGGATGGCGCGATACGGTATCAATGCCAAGCAGGCCCTGGGGATCTCTATCCCCAGGCTTCAGGGGTTGGCGAAAAATATCGGCAAAAACCACAAATTGGCCGGCGAACTGTGGTCGTACGGCATCCATGAAGCGCGCATCCTGGCCTGCATGATCGATGACCCGCAGCAGGTCGCCGAAGCTCAGCTGGAACACTGGGTAAAAGAATTTGATTCCTGGGATCTATGTGACCAGTGCTGTAATCGTCTTTTCAGGAAATCAGAATTTGCCCATCAAAAAGCACTGGCCTGGGCATGCCGGCCGGATGAATTTGTCAAACGGGCTGGCTTTGTTTTGATGGCGGTGCTGGCTGTGCATGATAAAAAAGCTTCCGACAGGCAATTTGATGCATTCTTTAGGTTGATCAAAAAGGAGGCGGTCGATGGGCGGAATTTTGTTAAAAAAGCGGTCAACTGGGCCTTGCGGCAAATCGGCAAACGCAACATATCCCTGAATAGAAAAGCGATTGCCGTGGCTGAAGAAATTCAGCAGTTTGAATCCAAGACGGCGCGGTGGGTGGCCGGTGATGCGCTCAGAGAATTAAGAAGCGAGAACATCCAGAAAAGATTATCATCCGGGCGGACGATGCCTTAGATAACGGCTAATTTGCCATTGTTTTAAAGGAGTACATATGATTGACCGAGAGGTTACGACACATATCGATCAGGAGAAATGCATCGGGTGCGAATTATGCGTAAAGGTATGTCCGTCCCAGACGATCAGCATGCAAGCAAACAAGGCGCATGTAACCGGTGATCGCTCGTTGCAATGCGGTCACTGCATGGCCGTATGCCCGGTTGATGCGGTACGGGTAGATGCCATCGATGAGAAGAGCCTTTCATTTAACAGCTTTGATCTGGAAAATGACTGGCTGCCCCACGGCGCGTTTGATACGTCCCGCCTGGTTCAATTGATGGCATCGCGGCGATCGTGCCGCAACTATACCGGACAAACAGTAGATCGATCCGTGCTTGAAGACCTGGTGAGAATCGGAACCACCGCACCATCGGGAACGAACTCTCAAAAATGGACCTTCACGGTTTTTCCCGATCGCCCTGCGGTGAATGAATTCGGACAGCGCATCGGAGCATTTTTCAGGAATTTAAATCGCATGGCTGAAAAAACATTGATGCGCAAGGCCCTAAAATTGATCGGCAAACCTGTATTGGATAATTATTACCGGGAGTATTACGCGTCGGTGAAAGAAGCGCTGCAGGAATGGGAACAGCACGGGCGCGATCGTCTCTTCCACGGAGCCACTGCGGTTATCGTTGTGGCCTCTAAGCCCGGCGGCAGCTGTCCAAAGGAAGATGCCTTACTGGCCACTCAAAATATTTTACTGGCGGCCCACAGCATGGGACTGGGCACCTGTCTGATCGGCTTTGCGGTGGAAGCCATACAAAATGATGCGACCATCAAGCATTTCTTAAAGATTCCAAATGAGGAAAAGGTTTATGCAGTCATTGCCGTGGGATATCCGGATGAAGAATATCAGGGCCTAACGGGGAGGAAAAAAGTGGTGCTGCGGTATTTTGAAGGTTAGGTTGGGTATTGGATTTAGCCGATTTTTCTTAAGATATCGATGATGTCACTGCCAAATCCGGTTGCCTGCCAGGTTTTCAACTCCGCGATCTTTGACAGGCTTCTGAGGCTCACGGGCGTTTGCACCGCGATCGCACTGATCAATGCTTTGGTGCAAATGATGGACGGATCGATCTCCAGTTTTTTTGCCAGGCCGTCCCGCCAGTTTCTGAGTTCTTTGACCCGTTTGGCCACAATGGCGGGCACCATCGGTGCGGTTTTGCGAGGATATTTGGGCAGGTTCTTGGCGGGTATCCGCAGCGCCGTTTTCACCGCCGCGACGACATCCTTGCCGTAACGGTCGACTTGCTTTGCTCCCAACGCTTCTGTCTTCAGCAGTTTATTTATGCTCTGGGGCCGGGTTTCTGCTATTGTTAGGATGGATTTGTTTCCCATTATTCTGAAAAGGGGCTGATCCTGCCGTTGCGCGATTTTTTTGCGCAGGCGCAGCAGCTCTTCCAGGACTGCGAGACCTCTGGGACCCAGTTTGCCTGCGCCTTTAAATCCGAGGAATAGGGGACCGGCGTCGTTACTCGCCGGTCTGACTTTGCTTAAATAGGCGCACTCTTCCTGAACCCAGGAAATGCGGCCCTTTTGTTTAAGCTCCTGCTGGAGGCTTTTTGCCAAAGGGAGCAGATAGTGCACATCGGCGGCGGCGTAGTCGATCATCTCCTCCGGCAACGGACGCTTTGACCAGTCTTTGCGCTGGTATTTTTTATTAAGGTGGACATTATATCTTTTTGCAAGCACCGCATCCAACCCGCTTGCTTTCAAGCCCAGAAACCGGCATGCCAGCTCGGTGTCAAAAAGATTGTTGATGTTAATTTTGAAATCTCGATAAAGCGAGCGCACATCATAATCCGCCCCGTGAAATACTTTTTGAATGTCACCACGTCCGAAAACCGGTTTCAGTACGGATAAATTTTTAATCCGCAGCGGGTCGATGACGGCCGTGGCGTGTTGAGTGGCGATTTGGATCAGGCAGACCTTTTCTTTAAAATGATACATGGAGTCTGCTTCCAGATCGACGCCGATGATGCGTTGCTTTTCCAGTTGGCCGGTAAATTGTTCCAGGTCGGACTTGGAATTGATTGTTAAATAATTATGAGCTCTGCGGTTCAGCATTTTTTTTCTTGACCCATCTAAGTGTTTCGCCTAAGTGTGGAAGCCTTATTTTGCTATCTGCTAAGTGCGGCTGCATTTATCTTATTGGCATTTGACTTTAAAGAGTTTAATTTTATTTTCTAATTTAACCTTTGCTTGGATCTCCAAGTTTGATATTCTCTGAATTTAATAGCGGTTTAACTATTCTACCAGTTGTTCAAAACTTATCAAGGTGAGAAAATAATGGTAAATATAACACTTCCTGACGGTAACTTAAAGACTTTTGACAAGGCCCCGACGGGCCTGGAATTGGCCGAAAGCATTTCAGCCGACTTTGCGCGCAATTGTGTGGCCGTTGAAATCGACGATGAGCTTGTAGACTTAAGCGCATCGATCTCTGAAGATGCCAGGGTTCGCCTGATCACCCGGAAGGATCCGGAGGCGCTGCACGTTTTGCGCCACAGCGCTGCCCATGTGATGGCCCAGGCTATTTTGAGGCTTTTTAAAGATGCCAAACTGACCATTGGCCCGGCCATTGAGGACGGCTTTTATTACGACATCGACATGCAGCCGGTTTCAGAAGAAGATTTCCCCCGAATTGAAGCTGAAATAAAAAAAATAATTAAAGCCAAACTGCCCATTTACCGTAAAGAGGTTTCCAAGGCCGAAGCCATAGCGTTTTATAAAGAAGAGCCATACAAGCAGGAAATGCTTGCCGAGCTGGAAGACGGTACCATTTCATTTTATGAGCAGGGCGAATTCACCGATTTGTGCCGCGGCCCGCATGTGCCCCATACCGGTTATGTCAAAGCCATTAAACTTACAAAAGTTTCGGGTGCTTACTGGCGTGCCGACCCGACCAAGGCACAGCTGCAGCGAATTTACGGAACGGCCTTTTTTACTCCAAAAGAGCTTAAAGCGCACCTTCATCTTTTGGAAGAGGCCAAAAAAAGAAACCATCGCAAAATCGGGCAGGCGCTGGATCTATTCAGCTTTCATGAGGAAGCACCGGGGATGCCATTTTTTCATCCCAAAGGAATGGCGATCTGGAACACCCTGCTGGACTACTGGCGGGCCGAGCACAGGACGGCCGGTTATGTCGAGACCAAAACACCGATCATGCTCAACCGGGCGCTTTGGGAAAAAAGCGGCCACTGGGAAAATTATCGGGAAAATATGTATACCTCGTCCATAGATGACAACGATTATGCCATCAAACCGATGAACTGCCCCGGCGGTATGCTCATTTACGGCAGCAAACCCCATTCTTACAAGGATTTGCCGTTACGGGCCGCTGAGGTCGGATTGGTCCACCGGCATGAACTCAGCGGGGTCTTGTCGGGCCTTTTTCGGGTCAGAGCCTTCCACCAGGATGATGCCCATCTTTACATGATGCCGGAGCAGATTGAGAATGAAATCCTGGGGGTGCTGCGCTTGTCGGAACGGATGTACAGTACCTTTGGCTTGGGGTTTCATCTTGAACTGTCGACCCGCCCTGAAAAATCCATCGGCACCGACGCGCAATGGGAGCACGCCACCCATGGCCTGGAGTCGGCCCTGAAAATTTACGGCCATGACTATGCCTTAAATGAAGGCGACGGTGCTTTCTACGGCCCCAAAATAGACCTGCATATTAAAGACGCCTTAGGCCGGACCTGGCAGTGCGGAACCATCCAGCTGGACATGGCGCTGCCGGAGCGATTTAACCTGACTTTCATCGGCCAAGACAATGAAAAGCACCGTCCGCTGATGGTTCACCGGACCATTTTCGGATCCATCGAGCGCTTCCTGGGAATATTAATCGAGCACTTTGCCGGCAAATTTCCGCTTTGGCTGGCACCGGTTCAGGCAGCGGTCCTGCCGATTAATGATGACCTGGTGCCCTATGCCAATGAAGTGAAATCCGGGCTCGAAAATGCCGAATTGCGGGTGGCAGTCGACGACCGTGCCGAAAGCCTGAACAAAAAGATTCGTGAAGCCCAATTGAATCAAATCCCCCTTATTCTAACTGTCGGGAATAAAGAAAAGGATTCCGGTACCCTGTCGGTCCGAACGCTGGATGGCCATGTCAAATACGGTGTTTCCCATGAAATGTTTTTAAATACGGTCGGGGCGCATATTCGCAATAGGGAATTGGCACTGGATTTGTTTAAAGACTAAGTATTTGAAAAAGTGAGAAGTGAACTAAAGTGAGCTAAAGTGCCTAGAGTGATCTAAAGTGAGCTAAAGTGCCTAAAGTTATGGTGTCGCTAACGCTCCATCTTTTAATATAAAAATGATAGAATTCATTAACTTTAGTCACTTTAGTTCACTTTAGGCATTTTAGTCACTTTTTAGGATCATACCCGTTTAGCCGCATTAAAGGTGTCCGATGACATGACTCAAAACGCTGGCGTGACAACTCACAAAATCCAGTGGTGTGATTTACGCTGTAAATGGGCGGATGTTGCTAAACTCGAAGCCCTGGATGGAAGCTGCCATACATTTCAATCCCTGTGGTGCAAAAAGTTGGAAAAGCATGTAACCAAAAATGCACCCTGCGAAGTTTTATTCGGCCAGCGTCGGCCCACAACGAAATTCTAATGTCTGTTACCGGTCAATCAAAACTCAGAAATTTCTTCATCTGCTGGCTGCCGCTGAGTATTTACTGCCTGGCCCTTTACATCCAATCAGATTACCCCAGCCCTGAAAAAATCCCCACCTTTACTTTTTCGGATAAAATCCTGCACTTTGGGGCGTACGGCCTCCTGGGCATTCTCTTTTTCAGGGCTTATGAAACACTGCCGCTCAAAGCGAATAAAACATTACTGATTTTAATGAGCATCGGGTCAGCAACCCTGTACGGTCTTAGTGATGAAATCCATCAGTATTTTGTGCCTTTCCGCGAGGCCGATATTATGGATGTGGTTGCCAATACGATGGGCAGTATTGGCGGGGTTTATTTTTACCATTTGTGGAAGACTCAAAAGAAGTCTGTTTAACCCTGCATGCAGATTGACAAAGCCCTTAATTTTGGGTAAAAAGACTACTTTAATTCTCACATGCAACCGTGAGCGTTTACCTGGCTGACCATCCGACCCGGATAAAAGGAGTGGAATTAAGCGTATGCCTACCGAAAACAGCATTGTTATCAATGGCAATAAATTTTTGTTCGATTCGGGGGAAACAATCCTCGAGATAGCCCATCGCAACAGCATTGACATTCCGACCTTATGTCATCTGAAGCGAGCCACCCCTACCGGTGCATGTCGGATGTGCGTCGTAGAGGTTGAAGGCGCCCGCAGCCTGGTGGCCGCATGTGCGGCACCGGCTGCTCCCAACCTGGTTGTTCAGACTGAAACGGCCAAAGTCATTGAAGCCCGCCGTATGGTCCTTCAGCTGCTGCTGTCCTCCGGCAATCACAACTGCGCGGTGTGCGGCAGCGCCGGTGATAACTGGACGGAATTTCAACTCAAAGTGCAACAGGCCGAAGACGGCACTGAATTGTGCCCGGTTTGGGGCGACTGCCGATTACAGGATCTGGCATTTCGCTATCAGGTTACCGGCGATCAATTTGAAGCCACCGAGACGCCCTACCCGATGGAGACGGCCAATCCGTTCATTCTGCGCGACTTTTCCCGCTGTATCCAATGCGGCCGGTGCGTGCAAGCCTGCAACGAGGTGCAGGTAAATCAGGCCATCCATTTCGGCTTTCGCGGGGCGGCCACCAAAATTATTGCCGCCGGCGATCGGCCCTACATCAATTCGGATTGTGTCTTTTGCGGCGAATGCGTGCAGGCATGTCCGGTGGGCGCCCTGGTCGAAAAGGATGCCCGTTACGAGGCCCGTCCATGGGAAACGCGCAAGGTGCGGACCACCTGCAGTTATTGCGGTGTCGGCTGTCAGATGGATCTGCATGTTAAGGACAATCGGGTGGTAAAAATAACCGGCGTGCAGGACGTTGCGCCGAATTACGGCAGCCTTTGTGTCAAAGGTCGCTTCGGATATGACTTTATCCATTCACCCGATCGCCTCAAAACCCCGCTGATTAGAGAAAATGGAGCACTGCGTGAGGCCTCCTGGGATGAAGCGCTGGATCTGGTTGCCCGCAAACTGGGTGACATCAAATCTGAGCACGGCTCCGACAGTATCGGCATGTTGACATCTGCAAGAATTAGCAATGAAGAAAACTACATTGCTCAGAAGTTTGCGCGGGCGGTTCTTCAGACCAACAATGTCGATCATTGCGCACGTCTCTGACATTCCTCTACTGTGGCCGGTCTGGCCGCAGCATTCGGAAGCGGGGCCATGACCAATACCGTCGCCGATATCGAAGAAGCGGATGTAATTTTAATCACCGGGTCCAACACAACTGAAAACCATCCGGTATTATCCAGCGTTGTCAAACGGGCGGTAACCGCTAAAGGGGCGAAGCTCATCGTCGCCGATCCGCGGCGCATCCGGATTACCCGATATGCTGCTAAATGGTTGCGACAGAATCTGGGTACCGATGTGGCCTGGATCAACGGTTTAATGCATGTGATCATTAAAGAAGGCCTGCATGCCAAACAATTCATTGAAAAGCGCACGGAAGGCTTCGACGAACTGCAAAAAATCGTTGAAAAATTTACACCGGACGCGGTGGCGCAAATAACGGGTATCCCGGCACAGGAAATTATTGATGCGGCCCGGCTTTTTGCCCGGGCCGAGCGCGGCAGCATTTTATATTGTATGGGAATCACCCAGCACACCACTGGAACCGATAATGTCAAATCACTGGCCAACCTGGCCATGCTTTGCGGCAACATGGGCATCGCGGGGGGCGGTGTCAATCCGTTGCGCGGTCAAAACAACGTCCAGGGGGCATGTGATATGGGCGGGCTTCCGGATGTGTATTCCGGCTATCAAAAAGTCATTGATGCGGATGCGCGTCAACGCATGGCAGAGGCCTGGAGTGTGGCTGAGCTTCCCGACCAACCCGGCCTGAAAGCGACCCAAATGATACCGGCTGCCCATGACGGCACCCTCAAAGCCCTTTATGTCATCGGTGAAAACCCGCTGGTATCCGATCCGGATGTTAACCATGCCGAAAAAAGCCTGGATAATCTGGATTTTCTGGTCGTGCAGGACATCTTCTTAACGGAAACTGCTGAAATTGCCGATGTCGTATTGCCCTCGGCCTGCTATGCGGAAAAAGACGGCACTTTTGCGAACACCGAACGCCGCGTGCAGCGGATTCGCAAGGCCGTAGACCCGCCAGGGGAATCACGGGATGATTGGGATATCATCTGTCAGATTGCAACGCGGATGGGGCATCCCATGGCCTATGACAGCAGCAGCCAAATTATGGAGGAAATATCTAAGGTGACGCCGTCTTATGCCGGCATCAGTTATGACCGCATCGAATATGAAGGCATTCACTGGCCCTGTCCGACAGCCGAGCACCCCGGAACTCCGATTTTGCATCGCGAACAGTTTACCCGCGGCAAGGGGCTATTTCACGCCATTGATTACATTGAGCCGGCCGAGATGATCGATGACGAGTATCCGCTGTATCTAACTACCGGGCGGCTGCTTTACCAGTACCATACCGGCACAATGACCATGCGGACCGCCGGACTGAATGAAATTGCTCCGGAGGCGTTTGTGGAAATATCGCCCCAGGATGCCCGCAAATTTGAACTGGAAGAGGGCGCGCTGGTCAGCATCGCTTCCCGCAGGGGAGACATCCAGGCCCGCATCAAAATATCCCGCAAGGCGGTGGACGGCACCGTCTTTATCCCCTTTCATTACGCCGCCGCCGCGGCCAACCGGCTGACCAATGCGGCCCTGGATCCGATTTCGGGGATTCCCGAATATAAGGTCTGTGCGGTAAAGCTTTCCAAAGCAGCCTAAAATCCAAAATCTATTCGCCCGGTATCAAAATCGTCGATCCCGTCGTCTTGCGTGCTTCTAAATCCTGATGGGCGCGGGCGGCTTCAGACAGCGGATAGGTCTGCCGGATTTCTATTTTTACCGCACCGCTTTGCACAACCTCAAACAGGTCGCGGGCATGCGCCAGCAAGTCATCGCGCTTAGCCGTATAGGTCATCAACGTTGGCCGGGTTAAAAATAACGAGCCTTTGGCCGACAAGAGCCCGGGGTCAAAGGAGGGCACCAGACCCGAGGACTGGCCGAAGCTGACCATCATGCCCAGGGGCCGCAGACAATCCAATGATTTCATGAACGTGGCCTGACCCACCGAATCGTAAACCACATCCACTCCTTGACCATCGGTGATTTCGCGGGTCTGATCGGCGAAATCTTCTTCATTGTAAAGAATCGTATGGTGGCAGCCATGGGCACGTGCGAGTTCCGCCTTTTCTTCAGATCCGGCCGTTCCGATTACGGTCGCCCCTAAATGATTGGCCCACTGGCACACAATCAACCCGACCCCGCCGGCGGCGGCATGGATTAAAATGCGGTCACCGGCTTTAACCGCATGACAGCCGCGCAACAAATAGCGCGCAGTCATTCCCTGCAGCATCATGGCGGCACCTTGCTGCATGGAAATCGCATCCGGGAGCTTCACCAGGCGATGGGCTGGAATCAACCGAACTTCAGCATAGGCACCCGGCGGTAATCCCGCATATGCCACGCGATCGCCCGCGGCGATATCCGTGACACTTTCGCCGACCGCCTCCACGATGCCGGCACCCTCCATTCCCAGGACAGCCGGTAGGGAAGGAAAGGGATAAGTTCCGGTCCGATGGTATACATCGATAAAATTCAGCCCCACGGCCTCATGCCGCACCAAAACTTCGCTCTCGGCCGGCTGTCCGGGATCGAAATCCTCCCAGCGCATCACCTCAGGCCCTCCGGTTTCATGTATTTTGATCGCTTTCGCCATAATGTATCCTCCCTTTTGGGTTTTAAGTGAGTGGTTATTTTTTTGAAGGTAGATACTTGCCATAAGGAAGTCAAGTCAGAAGCCTTTTTCTAAAGGATACACTTGACACGCTCTTTGCTTTTTCCTATAAGTATCAAATCTGATTCTCATTTAGTATCTGACCCGGGTTCGCAGATTGAAACGGCCATAATTGCACCATCTCCTTATCCCGGACAGTGCTGCGCGATATTTTACGAGGCGCCTATTATCTTACTTAAGTTAAGCATTTTTTTTAATTTTCACATCCATTCTTATCGGCGGACTTTGTTTTGAGCTTTAAAAATAAGGGGGTGAATTAAGCCACCATTGAAGCGAGGAACGCTAAACAGAGTCCACAATTAAAAAAAGGAGGTAGATATGAAAAAACTTGTTATTTTAGCCAGCGTTTTGA
>Ga0255055_10003271_pt1 | contig 10981 bp, 10 predicted proteins | sample JV7_2_27_MG_FD_188633 | JGI IMG/M metagenome (GOLD analysis project Ga0255055, IMG submission 188633) | Seawater microbial communities from Jervis Inlet, British Columbia, Canada - JV7_2_27 | ecosystem: Environmental > Aquatic > Marine > Inlet | place: Canada: British Columbia | collected... | reverse complement strand
GTTCCGTTAGTTTTACTATAATTTTTTGCCATATTCAACACTTCGATAAAGCAGTAATATATATTTCTATATTAACTAACTATGTTAATAAATGTTCAGATTATATATACTTAATCTTCTGTCAGTAACAATTTAATTATGTTAATATATAAAAAAATATCTAATTGTTCAATATTTTAAGATATTTTTAAATATATTCAAGAGAATAAGAATTCTCGAGTTCAAAACTTGTTCATTCAACACATATCATTTATGCGAAACATTTAAATAGATACTTATATATTTTATATTTGGAAATATAGAAAAATATAGAAAAATAGAAAAAATATATATTATAATATAAAAAATGCCGAGAAATAATTCGATAGTAGGTTCTATAGTAGGATTAATAATTTTCTTAGGTTTTGGTGTATTCTTTTTGTTTGGTTTAAGCCCATTCTCTTTCTTTAGCATCATGCCGTTTTTTCCAATGATTTTTATTATTATCATTATCGGTATAGTTGGAGTTGCATCAGCGAGCTCAAGGCGCTCAACCTGTTGTTCACCGAAGTCATATAATCAATATCAGGATTATACCGAGGAAGTTCCAAAATCAAATCCATACATCGTCAAAACATCGAGTAGTTCTATGCATCGTCCTATATATATAGAGGATGCTGAACCTGAAGAACCAAAAGCTAACTTCTGCCAATATTGTGGTACAAAAAAAGATAAAAATGCTATATATTGTCATAGTTGCGGCTCAAAACTGTAATAAGATATATAACATTCAAGTAAACCTAATTATGATAGGTAGAGGGAATAGAAAAAGGATAAATTACAAAAGGTTAAGAAAAAAAAGGCGTTTCAAGCGAGACAATGTAGAAGGGAACCGCTTAGAAAAATTAGAGAAGGCAAATCATCGAAAGAAATTAAAAGTAAGAATTAAATTGAAACTAAAAAAGTTAGCGCGTACAGTTAATTTAAAATATCAATACTTAGGCGAATAATTACCAATTTTTATTAACTTCAATAATAATATAGGGTGGAAAATAAATGGATATCTACGATATTTTCTTTAGTATTTGTTTGGGGTTGTTCATCGGGGGCCTTCTTTTCAGCATAATCTCAGTGTTCTTAGCCCAAATGGAATCGCAATCAGTAGGTCAGGAAATTGACACTGATGTAGATATTGACGCTGATGTCGATATAGATATTGATGCAGATGTCGATATAGATATTGACGCAGATGTTGATGTAGATATTGATGCAGATATTGATATGGATGTAGATATGGATATTGATGTAGATGTGGATATTGATGTAGATGTTGATATGGATGCAGGGGTGGAAATTGATAGCGATGTAGACATAGATGTTGACACGGATATTGACATTGATGTTGATGCAGATATAGATGTAGATTCAGATATATTCGGCACTACAACTTCCCCTGCTCCAATCATGCTATTGGCGTCTGCATTTCTCTTAGTATTTGGCATTTCAGGAATCTCACTCTACTATATAGTCACCATCGAAGCTTTAAAGTTTATAATGTTCATAGGATCCCCTAGTATTGCGCTTATCACTTCGAAATATCTTAATGTAGCTTGGAAACACATTGCGAAATCGCAATATTACAAAATATCCTCGACGCAGAATTTACTAGGAAGAGAAGGAGAAGTGGTATTACCTATCGATAAGAGAGGAGGCGTAATTAGAATAAAGTCAACAACCCCTATGAAATACGAGAAGCTTCATGTTATGCCTTATGACGACACAGTTCATTTTGAGAGAGGAATGAAAGTCTATATTGTAGCAGTTAAAGAAAATAAAGTGATGGTATCGCCAAATAAAATATTACTTAAAAAAAGAGGTGAAAAATAAAAAAATGAGCGTGAGTGAAAGAGAACCGGAAGAGAGTAGATACAACTGGCTCTATTTTCATGGTGAAGATGTACGAACTGAAAAGTTTAAAAAGAAAATCAACAAAAGGCCTACTTTAACTTATGCTATTTTGATAAACACCGCTATTATTTTGGGTTGTATCTTGATAATTTGGATATTAGCCAACTTAATGGGTTAGTATTTCAAAGATAATTAAATTTACAAAAAAAAAATAGATTAAAAATAGAAAAAAAAACCAAAAAAAATTAAAAACAAAGGAGGTTATTCAAGAAAAAAATGTTGTTTCAAGAGATTAATGTATGGGCTATCGGCATTGCAGTGACTTGTGCGATAATAGGATTCTTATTCATAATATTTATGGCCGCACGATATCGAAAATTTAAAACAAACCAGTTTGTAATTCATTTGAGAAATGGTAAGGTAAAATCAGCGGGTCTCGGTGGAAGTATATGGTTATTACCCTTAATTGACGAATATATTGTTATTCCGACTACTAGTATACAAACGATTTTAGAAGCCCACGATCAAGTAGTTTCAATGGAATACCAGAATATTGAATTCGTAGGTATGATTATTTGGAAAGTCGTTGATCCTGAAAAGGCGTTTAGTTCAGTTTCATGGAACTTACGGGATGAGAACTATGTAGAAAAGATTTTAAAAGGAGCTGCTGAGGCAGTTATTAGAACAATCTGTGCTAATATGCCGCTTGAATTAATTATTAGAGAAAGAAGAGAGATAATTGATCATGTTTTAAAGGATTTACATGAGTTATCAGCAGATTGGGGAATTTTAATTGAAACATTCGAAATATTGGAAGTTATAATCGTAGAGGCCGAATTAAAAAAGAACATGGAAGCTGTCAAGCAAGCAGTTGAGTATCAAAAAGCGAGAATTGCCAAAGCCGATGCAGAACAAGAATCAAGAATGAAAGAATTGCAAGTACAAAACGAGATAGGAACTCAAGAACAATTAGTTCAGAGAGATATTGAACTACGAAGGAAGGAGAAAGAAATCTCAATTGCTGAAAAAGAACGTGAACGTAAACAGATTGAAGCTGATGGTGAACGACAAAGAGTAGTAATTGAAGCTGATGGTCAAGCTTCTGCTATTAAGAAAAAATTAATTGCTCAAGCAGAAGGTGAGGCTGAAAGTATAAGACAACAAATGCTCGCTCAAGCTGAAGGATTCCAAGAACAAGTAGATGCCATGAGCAACGCCGATCAAAGATTCTTAGCAGTTCAATTAACTAACATTTTACCTGAGATATTTAAGCATTTAAGTCCGGATAAAATGTTCATTATGGGTAATGGAGACGACGCGTTTAGCTCTCTTTCAAAAGCGATTTTGCCATTTCTGCAACTGTTGCCTGAATACTCTGATAAGATAAAGAACTTCTTAGGAAACGGAGATTTGAAGTCAAAAGTTCAAGAATTATTAGTCCAGTAAGAGTAATTTTTTTTTTTTCATTAAATTATTTTTTTTTTATTATTGTTAAAGCTTAATAAAACCTTAAAAAAAGAACTAAGAACAAGAATTAGATACAAAATTATTGAAGATAGTTATAAATAGGAGTAAAGTGAATGAATTTTGAATATAAAATTTGAAGATATTGAACAATCCTTAGTAGAAGGTAATAAACTATATCAATGGAAAATTATACAAGAAGAAGAATCTAATCAAATTGACGGTAAAATCCCTATATATCCTGTTTTGATTCTCACTTGTATGGATCCAAGGATTGATGTATACCGATTATTTCAATTAAAACCCGGAGATGCGTTTGTTTTAAGAAACGCTGGAAATGTGTATACTGAGGATGTTTTAAGATCTGTATTAGTTGCCATACATAAATATAACATTCAATACATAGTAGTTCTAGGACATCTTGATTGCGGGATGAAAAAACTTCGTTTACATGATCTGACGAATAAACTAACCGATTCTGCAATCAAAAAGATTGGAAAATCTGGGACGAATTTTTATCTTGAGTTGCTGAAATTTTTCAAGGCTTTTGTTGATGAAATTAAGAACATTGAGAATCAAGTCCATAAGTTTAGGAACGCACGAGAGATTCCCACTGATATAAAAATCATTGGAATGCTATACGATCCCAATACAGGTTGGGTGTTCAGAAATGAAGAATTAAAACTCTACTCAAATTATGAAGACTTTGCTAAGGGTTATCGAAATATCTTACAAACTAAGAAATATGAACTAATAGATTACATCGAGAGTCACCAAGACGAGATTATTGGAGAAGGTGTCCTACAAGATGTAGAAAGGCTTATTGATATTGATGAAAATAGAAAAAATATACACTCTACAGAAATTACAAAAAATCAAGATTCTAATATCAACGATAAATTAGAAGAAATTCCGAATGAAACACCAATTTTAAACTGTAATAAAAATGTCTCAACGGGAGTTTACAGTAATTTAATTTCGATTCCAAAAATTAAAATTCCCAAAATATTCGTACCAAAAATAAAAGTTCATGTTCCGGTTATATATAAGAAAAATGAAATAAAATGAGTGAATAGTGGAAAATTTAACTTAATTTTTTTATTATTTCATTAACTTCTAACTTATCCTTTGAGAGTAGTAAAAAAATTTTTAATTTAGAAATAATTTATAAAATTAAAAATTTATATTTTTATCCCTAAGAAACCTTGCCTCCGTGGCTTAGGTCGGTAAAGCGTTGCCTTGGTATCTGCATTTAATGAGCCAAACAGGCAAAGGGCGCGGGTTCAAATCCCGCCGGAGGCTCCATCATTTCTTTTTACTTCTTCTGATAAAACAAAAAAGATAATAATAATTTTAAATTAGATTAATAGTTAATAATATAATATATTTAATTTGCCGGTGTGGCTTAGCTGGTTATAAAACATTCGTATTAAATGTTTGTTTAATAAGCGCCAGACTCATAATCCTACTGAAAAAATGGGTCAGACTGGATGTAATCTGGAGGTTCGTGGGCTCATATCCCACCACCGGCATTTTTTTATTATTTTATTAGAAATTCATATAATTTCGAAAATCTAAAATGTTTTTTACTTCAATATCTTAAATTTAATTGTTATGGAAAGATTCATTTTAAAAAAAATTTCTTCCGATGAATTATCGATATTAGATAATAACTCAGAATGGTTGGGAATTCCAAAAAGCCATTTGATGGAATGTGCGGGGTATACATTTGCTACAGAAATTATAGCTCAAGGATTTTTGAAGGAAAATTCAAAAGTGGCTATTTTTTGTGGAACGGGGAATAATGGTGGCGATGGTTTTGTAGTAGCTCGACATTTATCTTCCATGGGAGTGAAAGTTTTAGTAATTTTGGTTGGAACACCTGATAAAATAAGAACAAAAGAAGCTCAGCTTAATTGGGACATCATATTTAGGAATCTTACTTACTCAATTAAGACAGTCTCTATTAAAGATTCAACAGACGCAAAAGTCATCATGAAGATTATTGAAAAAGATCAAAGCTACTCCTTAATTGTAGATGCTTTATTAGGTACGGGAAAAAAAGGAAAGATAAGGGAACCAATTTCTTCAACAATAGATACGATAAACAGTATTAGAGAAAAAGAAAACGAACGAATTAAAATTGCTTCAATAGATGTACCTTCAGGAGTAGATCCAGATACGGGAAAAATTTCCGATAAAGCTGTCAATCCAGATTTAGTTATAACTTTCCACAGAATTAAAAAAGGCTTGAAAAAAACGGGAAAATATCATGTAATCGAAAAATCTATTGGTATCCCCCCTGAAGCGAGTATATTTGTCGGAAAAGGCGATTTGCTACCAAACTTAAAATCAAGAATCATTGATACTCATAAAGGAGAATTCGGCAGAGTTTTAGTTATTGGTGGCTCAAAGAATTATTCCGGAGCTCCTGCGTACACATCCTTAGCATGTATTCATTTTGGGTGTGATCTAGTTATTAGCTATGTTCCGGAAGTTATAGGAGATGTGATTCGTAGTTATTCGCCGAATATGATCGTACGGACAAGCCCTGGAAAATGGCTAACAACAAAAGCTTCAGAAGAAATTCTATGGTTAATGGACTGGGCGAATGCTATTATTATAGGCCCTGGTTTAGGAACAGAACCAGCAACAGAAGAACTTATAGTAAAATTGTTAGAATATTGTAATAAAGCTGATAAATCTTTAGTTATTGATGCTGACGCCTTAAAACTAGTTAAGCCTCACCTTGACTTAATTAAAGGAAAAAATGTTATACTTACGCCTCACGAGGGGGAACTCAAATTTATGACAGATACCGACTTATCTCCTTATGAGAAAATAGAAAAAAGAGGATTAGAAGTTTTTAATATAGCAAAAAAACTGGATGTTACCTTACTAGCTAAGGGACCGTTCGATTATATAAGCAACGGGAATTTGCTTAAGATAAACAAAACGGGATGCCCAGAAATGTCTATCGGAGGCACAGGCGACGTACTTGCTGGTTTATGCGCCAGTTTTTTAACAACTGGAAGCAATCCATATCAAGCTGCTTGTTCTGCCGCTTTCCTTAACGGATACTTGGGAGAATATTGCAAAAAAACAATCGGTCCCCGATTTACGACAATGGATATGATAAGTAGTATAAACGATGGAATTTTGAGCCTAATAGAAAAGAAATAACTCTAGTTTATCAATAAGTTGAACTTTTTCTCATTTCTTATTTGATGAAAAATTAATTATAATTATTTTATTAACCTCATCCAGTTATAATTTATCCCGCTTTAGAGCTATTTTTTTTTTAATAAAAGTTTATTAACATCTACTCTATTATAATAGTATAAATTTTAATTCGTAGCGTAAAGGTTAAGGTGTTTAAAAAATTCACACACAATTGTTCAAAATCAATCCCGATGGAACTACAACTGATATTATGTCAGAAGGTCCTATTAAAGACAAACTCAGCTCTGAGGAGTGTTATGTAATAGTCTCTGACGAATACCGTAAAGTGTATTTATGGAAAGGAGTTAACAGTAATGTAAGATCCAAATTTATTGGAGCTAAAAGGAGTCAAGATATACGCGGGCAAGTAGGGATGCACTTTGGTGTAGTACCCCTTGACGAAGGCGAAGAGGATCCAGACTTTATAAAACTTATCGGTGGAAAAACCGAAGGGGGAATCGCTAAAGAGATTCAGATGGAAGCTAGTCCGGCAAAAGTAACTGCACCATCTGTACATCCTTTGAGAGAAAAGGATCCTTTTGGTGTGCCAAAACCTGCTACAGGCATGAACATTGCGGGCTCTAACGATAGACTCTCTCAGAATACGGGTCCCTTGTATACTGGTAAGGAATCCTTCGATGCATTTACTAAAGAAGAAACTCATGTTAACTTTGACGAAATAATGCAAAAATTAGAAGAGATTAAAATTCCAGATGGATTCGAAAGAGAATTGATCATCATTGGAGACCACGCCTATTCAGTTGTTGAAAAAGTTCAAACTTTTTTGGGTAAAAAACAAGTCTCCAAAGAAATTTCCAGGGTTGGAGCTATCCCAGAAGGAGTCTTTTTCGCTGAAGAATATTGTCCTAGAATTTTGTCTGAAAATGGTAAGATTTTAGCAATAGAATTTCTTAAACGGACTAGTGGTCCAATGGACGCTAAGGTAGCATTCAAATCTAAAAAAGAAATTCTAAAAGATCAGATTAAATCTCAGTTAGAAGTTAAATAATCTGCAAATTTTCACCTAATTCATTTACATCCTATTTTTATTATAGTACTTCAATAAAATTATCTATTAAGAAGAATCTTTTTGAGTTAGTCAGTTGTTTTAGATAAAATGATCATTCTAAAATTTGGTATCTTAACATAGCTAAACTTTAAATCGATTTAACCTAATAATTTTATAATATAAATATTTAAGTTCAAAAATTATATTTTATATTAATAATTGAAGAATTATCACATCAATTAAAAGCCAGAGATTATTCAAATGAGCGATTTAACTCAAGAACAAGCCGGTAGTCTTTCTAAATTTCTTGGAAATATTACAGAACATACCGAATTAGAAGCACTTGCATTAGTTACTAACGATGGTTTACGACTTGCTTTTTCATGTATACCGGATTACGATGTTGACCCCGATTTATTTTCGAGTTTAAGCGCTGTAGTAATGCAGAGTGGCCATGATGCGATCGCATCATTAGGGTATAATAACTTGTTAGAAGTCGTTTTACGAGGAATCAATGCCTTTATTATCCTAAGTGGAGCTGGAAGATTCTTTTTAATGGGCGCTAGCAGAAAAACTGAGGACTTGGGCAAAATTGTTACCGTTTTTCGCTACTACGCAGGCGAAATCGGAAATAGATATCCCATTCAATAGTTTCTGAGCAAATTTTCAAAAGTTATATTTAATACAATAAAAACACACTGATAATGATTATTTATGTCTGAACTCAAAATTTTTGTTGATGTAAACGAAAGCACAACCAATAAAGTAGTTATTTGTCAAGAAAATGCTACTAAACTAGGAATAAAAAATGGCGATTCTATAGGAGTTTTAAATTTAGATAATGACAAAACAACAACTGCCGAAGTTGAAATTTCAAATATGGTATTAGATTTTGCCGGTCAAGTTTCTAAGAATATAGTTGATTCGCTGGAATTTAAGGGTGTGGAATTATTACTTCGACCAATGAGTAGTACTGGATTGGTTACGCCCAAGATACAAGCACCGAAAGTCCCTAGCGTCAAACCCATAACGCCACCGCCTTCAACAAGAGCGCAATCGACATTAACGCCTTTACCAACAAGACCTACTCAAATGCAAGCCCCAAAACCAATCCCTCAACCTCTTCCTACTCAACAACCACAACCACCTGTTAGCGGACATGTTCCACTTCCTACAAAAACACCCGAACCAACACCTCCACCACAGACCATACCTATCCCAACTCCGCCTCCTACATCAATTCCTATATCCACACCTCCACCACAACCTACACTTGCGCCACCGCCTCAATTGAGCCCCACTCCAATGCCACCTTCACCAACGCCATTACCACAAGCGCCGCCGCCTCAAACGATCTTACCTACTCCGGGTCAAGTTCCTCTTCCCACTATTGGACAAGAAGTTGGAGTTCCAATTACTCCCGCCGATCCTTACCCTAATAGAATTGACGCTAATATGTTAAGTAGTCAAAGGAACGGTATAGTTTTAACTCCCGTGGTAGCTGATTCTATTGAGGGTGGACGAGTTCAAGTAAGTAGTTTTGTAATTCAACAGTTAGGATTAGGACAAGGTATGCTTATTGGCTGGGAAGACCCTCTCACTCGAGCTGTAGGTTCTGCTAGAATTGATCAAGCGATGATTGGACCTACTGAGATTCGAATGAGTAGGGATACGAAAGAAGATACTAATGTTTCCAGTCAACAAATCGTCGTTTTCTCTACTGAACCGCCTATCCAAAAAGCCTCTCAACTTATGTTAGAAGTACAATCACAGCCAAATTTAATGGGTTATGCGCTTGTAAGCCCTCGAACGCAGCATACGCTCTCAATTGTCCAGGATAACGTACTTGCGTTTGAAGACGAACTTACTGGAGCTATTGGAGCAGGTAAAGTTGAGATTTTAGAATCTGTTCCCGACAACACCATTATTATAGATAGCGAGATTTTAGAGGCTTCAGGGATTGGAAGTTTCGAAGTAAAAGTGTATAAAAACTTGCGACCAATCATTCCCTTACAGAATATATCGTTAGGTATTTCACCAATCTCAGGCGAAAATATGTGGGAAATTATTAGTACTGCTCGACAAAATGTAGATTCTTTAAAAGGTTGGCTCGCAAACTATGTAATTTTTAAAGGGATTAAGCTTAGATGGAACGCAGTAAATATCGCGTGTTCAATTTTAACGACTACTCCAGATTTAACAGGAGATATTCTAGCTACAGTTACAGAAAATACAGCAATTAATCTGAGCCCAACGGGGTTAGTACCTTTTAACGCTATTTTGATAATAGACATTAGCCGTTCGATGATGGCCAGAGATGTCCTCGTACAAAATATAGCCCCTGCTATTGAGGGAATCAAAGCAGCAATGGAATCTAAAGAAATTCAAGAATTCTTAAAACATTTTAAAGCAGGTGTTAACATTCCAAGGAGAATATCTGCTGCTTTTGCAGCTGTTCTATTCTTAAGCGAAAAGGTTGGGCGTGGATTTGGAGAAAAAGTCTCGGTAATTAGATTTGCTGACGAAGCTCAGATATTACCTTTTGGAAACAACTATTATATGGATTCTGCTAGCGGTAAGAAGGGAGTATTAGAAGATGCAGCACGTATGATAGTCGATCGCATAGGAAATGCCTACGGACAATCAACCAATATGGGATCAGCAATGATCAAAGCACATCAAGTATTGACTGAATTTGATAAGCTTAGCATTGGAAATCCTCAACCTACTATGATTATTCTCCTAACTGATGGAATTCCGACAGATGGAGATGATTTTCTCAAAACCATTAAAATTTTCGCAGAAAATCCTAATGTTGTAATATATATTGTCGGTCTTGGAAATCCGGACGATGAAATGATGACAAGAGCGGCAGTATTGTGTGGTGGAGAGTATTTCAAACCAGATGACGCAGGAGAATTACTAATTTGGTATTCTAAACGAGCTCGAGATTTAACTGTAAAAATGAAGGCTCATAAAGATTAAAAAACTAGTTTCTTTTTTGTTTTACCTAATTTTTCTTAAGATTTTTCAGTAATAAATCTAGATGGAGAGAGATTTTTAGGGCTAGACATTGTTAGTATATCGATCGGAGGATGCCAACCCGGATATTATTGAGACAAAAATGGATTAGTTATTAAGGATATTTCTATTATAGGGAAGGCAAAACATCTTGAATAAGGAACAAACTTTTTTTTTATATCTTTCTTTAATACGAGAATATTGTATTAAATTTTTATACTTATAATTTAATACTAATTATAATCAAAAATATACAAAATGTGTTCAGTATAATGAAAGAAGTTAAAATTCTTACAATTGACGAACGAGGGAGGATCGTAATTCCACAAATTGTTAGAAAATCTTTAGGAATTATGACAAATTCACAACTTATGATGA